>Ga0194134_10005943_pt1 | contig 11252 bp, 8 predicted proteins | sample TA2KigOff0mmetaG_FD_148602 | JGI IMG/M metagenome (GOLD analysis project Ga0194134, IMG submission 148602) | Freshwater microbial communities from Lake Tanganyika, Tanzania - TA2015056 Kigoma Offshore 0m | ecosystem: Environmental > Aquatic > Freshwater > Lake | place: Tanzania: Lake Tanganyika... | reverse complement strand
CTCATTAGGGAAATGAGTCCGCTACCTCGGGTATATTGCTGAAAAGAGGAGTCCATGAATACCGGATTGCCTACGAGAAGGTCCTGCAACGAGCGAAGATCCAACGGCAAAGCTGCCAATTCTTGCAAATAAGAGATGGGGCGCACCAAATAGGTTTTATCCTGTTTGTTGAGCACTTTTACCGAGTCGGGTGTGATGCAGGCCCGTACCCCCTCAATACCAAAAATGGCAGTAAGGGACAGCCAGATCAGGCTATCGCGTTGTATGCGCACCTGCACGTTCAGATTTGTTTTACTTCCGTCACCTTGCTCGTAGTCAACATCCAACTTACCAGAGAAAGTTTTATACTCGATTCGGTTTGCCAGAAGTGAATCATACTGGCGTTGTATGAATAGCACTGAGTCAATGCGTGCCACCTCGAGGGCTAAGGCAACCGAGTCGACCTTAACCGAAATGGCCGACTGAACCGTACGGGTTCCGCGGCAGGCAACGAGCAATATACCTGCCCAACCGCATACTAGGATGACTCGAAAGATGGGGTATTTCATTTTTTTCCAGTGTGCCCAAATCCTCCTTTGGCACGGGAAGTTTCCTGTAATGTTTCACCAACCTGCCAGGAGATGCGTTCAACCCGTTGCACAACCAGTTGCGCAATGCGGTCGCCGTTTTCAAGGATGCAGGAAGCGTCTGAATGGTTGATTAAAAGAACCTTAATTTCTCCGCGGTAATCGGCATCAATGGTGCCGGGTGTATTTAAACAGGTGACGCCTTGCTTCCAAGCCAACCCACTACGCGGGCGTATCTGCGCTTCGTAACCCGAAGGCAATTCAATAAAAAGTCCGGTGGGGATCAACAAACGTTGTCCGGGCGCCAGGGAAATGGATTCAGGGAGAAAAGCCCGCAGATCGAGACCGGAGGCGCCATCGGTGGCATATTCCGGAAGGGGATTGTTCGATCGGTTCACGATCTTGACCGGGAGGACTGACATGTCACAAAGATAAAGGCCTGACTCAGCCAATTACCCTTGCTTTTTCAACAGCACGGTGGCTTGTGCCATCAAACCCTCTTCCCGGCCGGCAAATCCCATTTTCTCGGTCGTGGTGGCCTTGATGGAAACGGCAGAAAGATCGACCTGTAAGATCTCAGAAATAGCCGCACACATGGCAGGGAGGTGGGGACTGATCTTCGGTTTTTCCAAACAAAGGGTGGAATCGACATTGACTACCGAGTAGCCTTCTTTTTGAATGAGGGCATGGGTATGAGTCAATAATTTTTTGCTATCGATGTCTTTATAGGCCGGATCGTTATTGGGAAAATGAATGCCGATATCGCCCAGTGCCAGGGCCCCCAACAACGCATCGCAAATGGCATGCAGCAATACATCCGCATCGCTATGCCCTAGGGATCCTTTGTAATGGGGGATTTTGACGCCTCCGATCCAGAGATCACGCCCTTCCACCAGTTGATGAAAATCAATGCCGGTACCAATACGATAACTCATGTTACAAATATCCTGAAAAATAAAAGTCCCGCCGAAGCGGGACTTTTACCTTCTCTAATGAGAAATTATTTTTTGCCATCCAGATCAAACGCCACGGAGAAGCGCAGGGTGTTAGACAGCGGGTTGCGTGTTACACCACTTCCTGTGGGGATCAGGTAAGCGAAATTGAAATAGAAGATATTGTACATCACACCCAGACCGGTTGTGAAGTAGCGGCGGTTGCCCTTGGTTACGTTCTCATAGAAATAACCGGCACGGAGCGCGAATTGCTTGTTATAAACATACTCAGCACCCATCGACCACTGGAATTCTTTCAGCTCTTCGCCGAAACCACCGGAAGCATCTCCCATAGAGCTCAACCAGCTGCTTACAACACCTTTGCTGCGGTAAGCGGCCAGGGCAGCAGCATCTCCTTCAGCAGGAGGTGTGGGAACTAAGAGTTTGTTTGTTTCCAGACCCAATGACAAGGAGTTCTTGTCATTGTACTTCTTGGTGTAGTTGATACCGGCACCGAGGTTTGCAGGGATGAAATCCTTCGCATCGGCGTTGTCGGTATAAGCGATCTTAGAACCCAGGTTGGAAAGGGTAATGCCCCAAGCCATTCCGGATCCGGAAGCACCTTTGTTCGTGTGGTAGTAGCCCAGGTCGGCAGCAATTGCACTACCTGCCTGATAGGTTGTGCTACCAATGGTAGTACCACCGGCCAGGTTAGAATTGATATATTTTAAGGTAATACCCACACCGCTCTTATCGTTGAGCTTGCGGCTATATCCTACATCCACACCGAATTCACGGGGACGGAAATTACCGAAGTCGTTTCCGAGGTTATCGGTAAACGTGATATTTCCCAAACTGAAATAACGAACCGAACCGGTGATGGCTTGGTCGTCAGACATTTTGTAAAATCCGGCAGCAGAAGCCAGGTAAACATCGCCTACCAGGTCGCGCATCCAAGGAGTGTAAGTAGCAGCGATACGACCTTTAGAGGTGTTGAATGCTGCCTTACCAATATTCCAAAAACCGGAATAGGTGTCAGGATTAGTCGCAATTCCCAACTCACCCATTCCACCGGAACGAGCATCGGGAGAAATACGCAAAAAAGGAACAGCCGTAGTGACCACGTTAATGGGATCAGCTTGGGCCATAAGATTGTTTGACAGACCGCTGAAGAAAAGCAGTGCCGCCGTAAGTTTCAAAGCAGTTGGTCTCATTAGAAAGGTTTTAGAGTGGTGTAAATATAGGGGCTTTTCGACAAAACCCCGATAAAAAAAGATTTTTTTTAGGAGGGCATAGACACTGATAATCATGGATTTCCGTCAGCTCCAGGCCGATCCTCCAGCAGGATAACGAGGAAGGGGGCCGATTATTGTAAAAACGTTAAGAAAATTATAAACAGTTAGAGGATAACGAGTTTCCCCAGTTCGGAGGCCTCCCCTTTGCCGGGGCATCTAACCCGAAGCCTGTACAAATACGTGCCCCTCCCCAGCCGATCCCCTTGCTCGTCGCGTCCGTCCCATTCCAGATCCCGATAAAAACTTCCTTCCGGACTTGCTTGCGTCTGCAAGGTTCGTACCACCCTGCCCGTAACGGTCATCACCTCCACCGAAATAGTTAGCATCTGCCCCGGAGCGTTGTGCTCGAACCAAAAATTTGTACGGCCTGTAAACGGATTCGGATAATTCAATACCCGCTGGATCCGCAGCCCCTCCCCATCTCCCACTACGAACGAGAGGGTTTTTTCGCTCGGATTATTCAATACATCCCAGGCCCGGAGCTTTAATAAATAGTTGCCTGAAGCCAGCTCAGGCAAGGGGTAACGTATGGTTCCTTTCTTCGCCGTGTTCGGGGCCGATTGGTAAAAATCATTGAGCGTGTACACTTGCGGGTTGAGCGATGCAGGTTGAACGCTAAGCGTGGCCAGGAGGTCGTGGCCGATGCCCCCGGCGGTATTAATACCGGAGGAATCAGTGAGCTCGGCGATCAATACGGGGGTAGAATTGGTTAATCCCCCCTCGGCAAATCCGGGTTCATTCAAGGAGAGTTGAATAACCGGACCCTCCCGATCCATCGCAATTGCCGCCGTTCGATCGCCCACCCAAATTTCTTCGCCAAAGCCTTGCGCATCGGTGGTAGACGAGCGGGCATAATAGCTGATCCGTCCTTTGCCCACCACCGGATTCATATCGAGGGGCGCCGTGAATTCAAATTGAAATCGCCCATCGATCACCGATGAAACCCCACTGAATAATACCGCCCCCGGCATCTCCACCGGTACAGAAATGGAACCCGGATCGTTTGCCAAAGTGGTTTGTACCCGCGGCTTATCATATAAGGTTGGGTACACCCATCCGTTAAATCCGCTCAATCGCTGTCCGCCTTGGTCGATAACCTCGCCTTCGATCAACACCATTGCCCCGGCTTTGATCGTATCGGTCAGCGAAACCAGTAAGCCATTGATGCGAACCGTCTGAACTCGGTTCTGTGGAAAAGCCAGCGTAAGCGCCGGATCTCCCAGCAAACTGAATTTCCGATTATTGATCAGATCCGAAGAGGTTTGATACGTCAGGTTCTTGGCTTTTTGGATCGATTCGCCGAGCGACAAATAAGTACCTGATCCGCTTGGCTGAAGCGCGACGCGCAAATAGTTTTCATGCAAGATCCGGTTGCTGAAGGCAAAAACGGGACGGGCAGTCGATAACAACGCAATCCCTCCCGAAGCGGGTTTGATCAGCAACCGCTCGCCCAAGCCACGAACGGAAGGATTATCATAGGGCGCGAAATCACAAGTTCCTACAATAAATAACGGCAAGCGATCGGCATTTTTCCAGCCCTCCACCTGGTTTCGAGATACCAAGACCTCCTGAGCCAGCTGCTCTTTTCCACCATGTCCCGTATAATTCACGATCAAATTCCCTTTGAAAATTTCGCGGTCCAACGCCGCATTCGCCTCCGGATAACGTGTTCCCGCCGCACCGGCTTGTTGCCGATACGCATCGAGATAAATCTTTTGTGTATTTAGCCAAGGGGCCACCTGCCTTGTTGCCACTACCATGCCCTCGGCATCCGATAAATGCAAATTGCCATCCTCATCATCTGCCAGAAAACTGATCCGGGTTTGCCAATTCCCCCGGGAAGCCGTTTCGGCATAGGTCATTACTTTATCGACATAGGCCATGGCTTCGGGCAACGAACGGGCAGGTATGCGTCCGATCCCCAGATCTAATAAATTTTCAATGGCGGTATTGTTGATGTCCTCGGTATCATCCAAGAATCCAAAATAATCATCTGAACAATAGGTAGCCAAGGGATCCAAGGACGCCGGGCTCTGATAGGTGAGAATCGGTGAGTCATTATTTCGTATGCGTGCCTTGGGATCATACGACCCGGCTCCCATCAACAGCAAATACCGGGGGCGGTCGGACAAGTTGCCGCGATGTCGATCATAAAACATTTTCATCAGATCGCGAATCGCGGTCGGGTCATTGACGCCCCCTCCAAATTCCTCCCGCACCTGCTCTAGGTAGATCACATGCACCCGCAAACCGGTTCGGCTTCGATGCCAAGCTGCCAGTTTATCTGCTGCTGCGCGCCAAGCCATCGGTGTCACAATCACCAGATCCGTGGCTGTCAGTCCGTGCAAATCCTGATTGGGCACTAATCCCACGACTCGGGGCGAGGGAAAATCCGTGCCGCTGAACGCAAAAAATTCTTTCCCGTTGGGGGCACTCGATTGAATCAGGTAGTCGGACCCGGTGCGGTCGCCTTGCAGCCGACGAACCTCAAAGGGGTCGGTTACCTCCCAAACAGAAAGATCGGCGGGCGCCGACTGAATGCGGAATTGCACGGAGGCTTGTCCCGCCGGCCCCAAATCTCGAAACGACAAACTCCTCAAGCCATTCATTGACAAGAAACGCGGGGCAAATACTTCCACCCGATCGATCCATCCCTGTGCCCCGAAAGCCCCGGGCTGGTATTGAATGCTCAGGTTAAGTGAGGGGTCGTTGAGCGGAAAGGAAAACAGATCGGTTCGCGTCGCGGCGAACGGATCATATAACTGTGTGCCGATGGGGGGGATGGTTTGTTGTCCGACCAACGCCCCATTCGCCGTCAATTCGAAACCAGAACCCGATCCGGTGCTACGGGCTAGTATACGACTGCGTAAACGAACCGTGCCGCCGGGAACAAGATTCGGAAACGAAAAAGAAAGATCCTTGCGCAAAGATTTCCCTGGCGCTTGCGCCAGTTCATCGCCGTACCATTCCTTACCACTTTGCAGCAAATTCACCGAGTCCAATTCATACACCTGCCGGTCGAGATACCGATCCACGATCGGACCACCACTCCCCGAGGCCGGTTGATTACTCACGCGTTTTCCAACCCCTGAAACAGTGAAATAATAGTAGACTGAATCGGTGTATAGATTTTTCTGAAACTGAAAAATCCCATTTGGCAGATCCGGTTGCCAACGATGCGGCCCGGAGGAATAAAACAGAAAATAATCGGTTGCTTGAAACTGCCCATCGCCCCCATCAAAAACTTCCAGCGCAACCTCTCGAAGGTCATCTACATAGGGGGCTGCATTCGACTCCCCCAACAATCCCCCTCCTTTGGTGAATAATCGAATGCTGGAAGAGGAAACCGGCAAACTCAACAGCCCGGACGCCTGCAAACGCGACCCTTCCAGTTTGTAGAGGCCGGACTGACCCACCGCCAACTTATGCCAAGTACCGGAGGCCAGTACGGATTTAGGGAGGTAGGTCCGCTGCCCCCTCACCTGCGCCGGATTCAGAATGGATGCTAAAAAAATCAAAAAATAAGTGGCGCGAATCATCAATAACCCGTTGGTTCTATGGGATTTCTCCCTTTAAAATTTGGCAAAACTCCTATTTCCCATCTCCTAAAAAGCGTTTATATTCGCAATTCGGTCAGGAAGCGCTCGTTGCCTGCGCAATAAATCACCTTCCCGGCCGTTAAAAGTATTCCAATTCATAGATTTATGCAACAACGACTCAAATCCCTGACCTGGCTTCTGGCCCTGACCATTCTGCTCAGCTCTTGTAAAGGCGGTTTGTTTGGGAAAAAGAAGTTTGATAAATCAGAGGCCACCGGCTGGAACTACAACGACAAGAACCAAGGCGGATTCCGCGTCGCCAAATCCCAAGAACAGGGACTGGGCCCCGGACTGGTGTTCGTCGAAGGTGGTACGTTCATGATGGGACAAACCGATGAAGACGTCATGGGCGATTGGAACAACGTCCCTCGCCGCGTATCGGTTCCGTCTTTTTATATGGACCGCACCGAAGTGACCAACCTGCATTACCGAGAATACCTGCACTGGTTGAACCGCGTTTTTGACCCCTCTGATCCCCAATACATGCCCGTGATCGAAGGAGCCCTGCCCGATACGCTGGTATGGCGCAGTGAGCTCAGCTACAATGAACCGATGGTTGAATATTATTTCCGGCACCCCGGTTTCAATGACTATCCCGTTGTGGGCGTAACCTGGGAACAAGCAAAAGATTATTGTCTCTGGCGTACCGATCGAGTGAATGAAAACACCCTCATCCAAAAGGGCTACATCAACAAAGCAAACATGAAACCGGGTGCACAGCAAGGAGATAATAATTTCCATACCCGGTCTTATTTATTGGGACTTTACAATGCCCCTCCCGGTTCGGCCCTGAAGAAAAAAGGAAGTGGTCTGCCTCCTATGCCTCCGAGCATAGAATCCGGCACCATGCTGCCCGAGTATCGTCTGCCCACCGAAGCAGAATGGGAATTTGCCGCTTATGGCTTGATCGGTCAAAACCCGCGCCCCTCCTACAAAGAAGGCAAACGCGGAGAAGAACTACAACAGAATAAACAAGTATTCCCCTGGTCGCAAAATGTAAACGGACTTCGCGATACCCGTCGCGGAAGCTGGCAGGGTGTGTTCCTGGCCAACTTCAAGCGTGGCTCAGGTGACAACGCCGGAACTTCCGGCGGATTGAACGACCGCGCTTTCCAAACTGCCCCGGCCAAATCTTTCTACCCCAATAGCTTTGGCCTTTACAATATGGCCGGTAACGTGAGCGAGTGGGTAGAAGATACGTACCGTCCCATGAACTCATTGGACTACGACGATCAACCTTCACCCTTCCGGGGAAACAAATACGAGAAACTCTATGTAGCCGACCCCACCACCCTGGACCCCTCCACCCGCTATGAAAAAGATAGTCTGGGCCGCGTGAAGAAGGTTGCCGTAACCGATGCCGAAAGCAAAGACCGCCGCAACTACCAGCGCGGTAATGTGATCAGCTTCCTGGATGGAGACTCCGTTTCGCAAGTGCTCTACGGATATGGCGTTACCACCCTATTGAATCCGGAGCGTTCTAAAGTATATAAAGGCGGTAGCTGGAACGATCGTGCATACTGGCTTAGCCCCGGCGCTCGTCGTTATCTGGAGCAAGATCAGTCCATGAGCACCATTGGCTTCCGCTGCGCCATGAGCCGTCTCGGATCCCCCGAAGGAAACCGTCGCAAGACCGGACAACATTTCCCGACGCGTCGCCAAAAACGTTGATACAACAAACACATTCAAGAAAACCCTCCCCCGCGGAGGGTTTTTTGTTGGTAGTTTTGCTTTATGCCGATCGAAGAACTATATCAACTCTATCTGCAACATCCGCTGGTACAAACCGATACCCGCTCCCTCTCACCTGGCTGTCTGTTCTTCGCCCTGAAAGGAGAAAACTTTAATGGCAATCAATTCGCTGCCCAAGCCCTCGAACAAGGTGCGGCTTATGCCATCATCGATGAACCTGCCTATGCGATCGAAGGAATGACCATTTTAGTAACGGATGTATTGACCACATTGCAAGCCTTAGCCGGTTATCATCGAAACCAATTGAGCATTCCGGTGATCGGCATTACAGGGAGTAATGGAAAGACCACTTCAAAAGAACTGGTACACGCGGTTCTCTCAACCACATACAAAACCGCCACCACACAGGGCAACCTAAACAATCACATCGGTATTCCGCTTACGCTTTTTCGCATTCCGCTCGATGCAGAAATGGCCGTCATCGAAATGGGTGCCAATCACCAAAAAGAGATCGCCGGGTATTGCACGTACGTCGCGCCCTCCCACGGCATCATCACCAATTGTGGCAAAGCGCACTTGGAAGGATTTAGCGGAGTAGAAGGGGTGCGAAAAGGAAAAGGCGAACTCTACGATCATTTGAGAAATGGGAAGGGGACAGTGTTTGTGATGTGGGACTATGACTACCTGCGCACCATGAGTGCCGGCATCCCATATCTCATCAAATACGGAACGCGGGAGGCAGACATTGAAGGAAGCATCCGGCAAGCCCAACCTTTTTTGGAAGTAGAAATGACCAAAGGGCCACTGACCGGACCCATCCGCACCCAACTCGTTGGCGATTACAACTTACCCAACGTACTAATGGCGGTAGCGGTGGGCAGTTATTTTAACGTAGCGCCAGAAAAGATCCGTACGGCCATTGAGTCTTATACACCCTCGAACAGCCGCTCGCAACTGATCAATCAAGGAACCAATCACATCCTTCTCGATGCCTACAACGCGAACCCGAGCAGCATGCTGCTGGCCATCGAGAATCTAACCCGGCTCGCTGCCAAAAACAAGATATTGATGTTGGGTGCAATGGCCGAGTTGGGTGCCGACAGTTTGGCCGAGCACCAACAAATACTTGACCTGATCCAACAGCATTCGTGGAAAGAGGTGGTGTTAGTAGGAGGTGATTTTCTTACGCTGGAACATCCTTACCGAAGTTTTTCTGATTCAAGGGCTGCGGGCGAGTGGTATCGGTCGCAAGGATTTGAGCATTGTCATATCCTGATCAAGGGAAGTAGAAGTCAGAAGATGGAGCGGATCCTTGAGAGTTGAAAATAAAAAATGGTTATGAAAAAACATTTGAAATTCCTGTTATGTATGCTGGTAGTGCTCAGTGCTTGCACGGTAAATCGACTACCCCTGGCCGGTTCTTCCATTTTTGCTTCGGACGTTCAGAAACTAAGCAACCGCGGTAAGATTGGACTGATCGTGTAGGCTTTTACTATGGAACGGGGTATGTGAGTTATGCATTGACCATTGCATTGAGTGTAGCGACGTTGGTAGCTTGGTGGTTATTGATCGGGTTTGGGTTGGAAGACAATCGATTTTTATATTGGTTGATCAGCAATGCGGTCCTTTTGCTGGCCCTACAGCCCTGGCTGATGCGGGTGAGCAGAATTATCTGGATCTCCTGGTTTGTATCCTACGACCCGGACTGGCGAGAGCATGCTGCGGAATCGCCGGAGAGAATCAATCCGGAGCAAGCGGGGAACTGGAAAGTAGTTGGGGGAGTTTGGGTGAAAAGGCATACCTTACTGTTCACCAAAGCCTACAACGATGGCTGCAAAATTATCTGCCGACTTATTTTTTACACCTGCGTTGCGGGCGCGGATGGGGCGGTACACATTGTTTTTGGCCATTGCGAGTTTTTTGGTGCATCTGGGCTTGTATGGATTTTATCACTATGTATTGGGGCAGGATCCGGCGGGGTTGTTGAGCAATCCCATCAATGCCATTTACACGCCGTTTTCCTTTTTGCTGGTATATGAAGCGTATCTGTTGTTGTATTATTTACAGCATTCTACCACCATTTATGTGGGGAAGCAGTATGAGATCATTGTATTGATCTTGATCCGCGGCGTATTCAAGGACATGACGCATTTGGATCTGTCGGGGGGCAATTTATTCAGTATCAACAACCTGGAATTGTGGTACGACCTTGGGGCGGTGATGGTATTGTTCGCCCTGATCCTCTTGTTTTACCGGGTGAGTGGTCGCCAATCGATACAACCGTCCGCCTTACCGGATCATCCGGGTCAGGATTCAAAAATGCGGCGCTTCATCAATTCCAAGAAAAATTTGTCAGGCATCTTATTCTTCATGGCCCTTGGGTTGGGGATATATGCCTTGGGGGATTGGTTATATGGATTACGTGGAGCAGGTGATTTGGTAGTCACGCCGAATGTAAACGCTATCTTTTTCGATCACTTTTTTACGTTGCTCATTCTGGGTGATGTATTGATCTTATTGTTCTCGCTTTTTTACACCGATGATTTTCCGGTGATCATCCGCAATTCCAGTTTTGTGATCTCCACCATTTTACTCAAACTCTCTTTTGGAGCCGAGAGCGGCATTGCCCAGGTCTTTATTGTTGCCGGGGTGGGTTTTGGGGTGGTGATGTCAGCGATAACGACCAGATACTTGAAGACCAGGGAATAGAGTTTGGGCAGTTTGGATATTTTGGGAGTTTGGGAGTTAGTTTGAGAAGTTTGAGAAGTTAGTGGAATAGGTTGATCGTGAGAATGTTAGAGGCTCGGGGAAGTACGGTTTTCTTTTGTATTTTTGCGGCCCAGCCAACCGAAAGGGGGGTATGGAATGGAGACTTGTCCGAGTGGTTGAAGGAGCACGCCTGGAAAGTGTGTATACCTCTAAAGGGTATCGAGGGTTCGAATCCCTCAGTCTCCGCGAAAATGAAGCGTAATTAACTGAATATCTGTTAGTTACGCTTTTTTTGTTGGATTTTAGTCCACCGTTAGTCCACCGATTGAAGATTTTTGAATGTTCATGAGATCATTAAAGCGTTGTTGCAGGCTTTTTCATATCTTAAAATTTGTTACTTGATACTCTTATTTTACAAAAACGAACCAGCATGTCGGTATATATAATTCGGGCTGATTA
>Ga0194134_10005940_pt1 | contig 11255 bp, 9 predicted proteins | sample TA2KigOff0mmetaG_FD_148602 | JGI IMG/M metagenome (GOLD analysis project Ga0194134, IMG submission 148602) | Freshwater microbial communities from Lake Tanganyika, Tanzania - TA2015056 Kigoma Offshore 0m | ecosystem: Environmental > Aquatic > Freshwater > Lake | place: Tanzania: Lake Tanganyika... | reverse complement strand
GGAAAATGTTTGGCTGTAGCAATAATCCCTTGCTTTTGAGTTTCTTGAATGAATGCGTTTGACCATGGGATGAGTTGCTCTGGTTTAGATCCAAATCCTCTGTATCCCACTGTAGCATTTCCAGCTACGTCAACCACTGGAGCAAAATTGTAATTAATTCCAATGGCATTTAAATCATTCGAAATTGTTCGAGCGGCGTCGACAACCTCATCATATGAGCTGATTTCACTTGCTTTTTTTACGAGCGTGGAACCATTTATTTTTCTATTCACTAAGCTAGGTTCCGCATCCGCACTATATAAGAAGGGAAGATTTCCTAATTCTTTATTCTTTGCTTCAAATGACTTTATAAGTCCTGTAAATTCATCTTTCGTCCCGTTCAACATGAGCACACCTCCAATGATTCCAGCTTTAATATGTTGTTCTATTGTTTCTTTTGTTTGGCCATATTTACCGACTGCTGGCATTATTAATTGTGCAATGATTTGACCCTCACTGAGTTGCTTAAAAACAGTTTCCACCTCGTCCTGAAGTTCTTTGTTTTCCGAAAGAAAATCAGCAAGAGTAAAGCTTTTGGTAACTTGTGGTCTGCTAGCGACCAGTTTAGAGGAATCGCACTGAGTGTTACTTGTCTTGTTATTCTCCTGAGTTGTTTCTTTGCCTGCATCATTTTGCGCGCAACTTTGAAACAACAGTATGAATAAAAAAAGTCCAGAAAAAAATGTTTTCATAAAATTTTATTTCGTCAAATATAGCACGGTATATGGTTTTATGTTATTGTTTAAATTCTAATTACAAAACGGCACTTGTCAATAACTATACCTTTGAATTCAATTTCCAAAAACCCTTTTAAAATAATAGTGAAAATCAACAAATTTAAAAGCTTCCCCTCGATTCATTTGTTCTGCTTTTTGTACTGCATTATTCTTTGTTATAAATTGATACCCCATAACAGGTTTGTTGACTTTCTCGCCCGTTAATTTGCCTGTAAAACCAAAGCGCAAATCATAGTAGCTTATGGTATCATTTTTTTGTTCTAAAAGGTAATAGCCATTCGACACAATATTCAATTTATCGGTGTAATTTACATCTTTCCATTTTAGATTTTCTAAACGAATGTTGCCTTTGGGTATTCGTTCAATTTTTTTTGCACCTCCATTAAAAATAGAAGTGTAGTAGACATAATAAGTGGAATCGTCTTCACCTAGAGTGTACCAGTAAAAGCTCGTTAAGGGCATAGGTGTTACCATCGACCGATTGACAGATATATTTTCATTGGAAAAGACCGCGTGTGTTTGTGATAATAATATGAGCTTCACAACAACCCCCCAAAGCAAATAAACACTTGAATAGATTATTCCAATCAAATTTATTTTAAATCGTTTTGGATTGTCTCTTTTTAAAAACAGCACCCAAACCAAACAAACCAAAAAGGGGAGTGTATACAAAGGATCTATAACAAAAATAGTATTGAATGTAATTCGTACGTCGAGGGGCCATAAAAACTGCGTTCCGTAATTTGTAAACATATCTAGTATCGGATGTGTGATGAAGCTCCAGAAAAATAAGTTAAGCCAGCACATAAACGTATATTTCTTCTTGTAACACTGAAAAAATATCCAGGCAAAAAGAGGTCCAAAAACAATGGAAAATAATATGGAATGTGAGAATCCTCGGTGTAAAAGAGCAGCATCAATTGGATGGTAAAAAGCCCTAAAGAACACATCTAAATCAGGAATAGTTCCTGCAAGCGCTCCCCAAAATATGGCCTTATTACCCATTTTTTTTCCTGCCACTAATTCAGCGACAGCTCCTCCAAGTACAATTTGAGTTAAAGAATCCACCTTATTTTATCAAACGGTATAGCTTAGGGAAATCAATGCGTGCGAGGTCAAAAATAAAGGCCATCATTAATGATAAAAGAATGCTATTTTATTTGGTGTCATATCAGCGGTAAAATTTAGTGAATAGCACCCAGGTAAAAAGGAGGAATAATTTTTTGAAAAGTTAATGTTTCCCTTTAAATCAAAAAAGAAAATATCTTGCACTGGCCTTTTGACCTTGAAGGTAAGCGTACCAAGTCCTGATTGCTTTTCAAAAGTTATTTTTTTTATTTTTATTCTGCCATTTGATCTTATGACTTTTTTGGGGTGAAGGAATTCAAGGTAACAAAGTTCACCGAGGGCAACTTCAATAAAGTGTGTTTTTTGGGGTATCCGTGTTTCTACTCGTTCAGTCCAACGGTCGGATGAGAAACAACATTTTTGTTCATCCATTTTTTGCCCCCTTTTATTGTAAAATCGAAGTAAAAAATAGTGCTCATCTTGAGGGTTTTTATCTAGGTAACTTGAAACAGCAACAATATCATTATTTGTTATAAATGCTGTTTTTGGATGAAATAAATAGGGTAGCACGTAATAGAGTGCCTTTCGTTGATTTGAGTAATCGATGGAAGACCAAGTTGGACCCGGATAGCAATCGTTGAATTGCCAAAACAATGATCCCATGCACCTTGGAGCATCCAGGCGATGTGCTTTAATTGCTGTTTCCATCGCAATTTTCTGTATCAGTTGAGATTGATAAATAAATTCTTCAAAGTTCTTGGGTTTGGTAAAATAGTTCGATCTATGTTGTTCAATTTTTCTATTACCGATATAGCTTTTTTGGTGGTGTGCAAGCATGGGATTCTCCAAATCCCAATTTTCATGAGCAGTAAAGTAGGTCATAGTTTTAAGACTTGGAAAACTCTGAAAACCATACTCAGCATTAAATCGACCAATGTTTTTTGAAAAATCGCTGAGTGAATCATTTCCGTGCCAGACGCCCCAATAATGTTGGGTGCCGTGGTTGAATCGGTCAGGTAGTCCCCAATTACTCAGTGGCGAAGTGTGGGTGTAAGGTACCGTTGAATTTTTAGCCACTATATCCGGTATGCGTATGTGAAACAATTGCTTGTAGCTATTTTCAATTATTTTTTGTGCCGATTCGGATAAATTGTACTGCTTTTGGAACCCCCAATATTTCCAAGCAACATCTATTTCGTTATTTCCATTGAATAAAACCACACAAGGATGTTTAGATAATCTAAATGACTGAAAATCAATTTCTTTTTCAATATTAGTTGTGAATTCACTTTCACCCGGGTACATAGCGCAAGCAAACATGAAATCGTGCCAAACCATTATTCCATTTTGCGAGCATTGCTCATAAAAATAATCATCAAAATAGGTACCTCCTCCCCATATCCTGACCATATTAGCCTTGGAATTTTTGATTTGACTTAACAAGGTGTCGTAAGTATTTTTGTTGAGTTCAGACAGAAAAACCTTTGGAGGAATTATATTCATTCCTAAACAGAAAATTTCTTTTTCGTTGATGGAGAGAGAAAAGGCGGTGCCTATTGAGTCTTTTTCTTGGCTGAGCCCTACGGATCTTATGCCAAAATAAAATGCTTGTTTTTCAATAATTTCACCTTTACTATTTAATAAAAGTAGGGTATCTGAATAAAGATGTGATGCCCCCACACCCGCAGGCTCCCATAATTTAGGTTGTTCAATATGAATCGAAACATCGATTTTATTTTTTGCCTGCTTGACAACCGTACTTGGAACATATTTCGAGCGAATCAAGCCACTGAACGAAGAGTCAAGTTTAATTTGTGCGGTTAAAGAAGCAACATTTTGTTTGATCTCTTGTGTAAGAACCGATATGTCTTGAATTCGTGGTGTTCCATTTGTATAAAAAATGACGGGCTTATCCATTCCTATGGTATTCATTCGCGCAGTCCAGTCCCAACCAAAGTGAAATTGTGGTTTTCGTGTTCTTGATGAAATGAAGATACTATCCACATCATTTGGTGCGGGATAATGAAACTCTTCTTTTTTAAATTTCTCTTTGTGATAGAGCTTGGGAGGTGTCAGAATAATTTCAATGGTGTTTACCCCATTTTTCAATAAATTTTTCAGGCAAATTTTATGAGGAATAAAATAGTTGTCTGCAGCATATAACACTTCTCCATTTAAAAATACTTCACCATATGTATCAATATTTTCAAAAATAAGTGTTGCATCCCTATTTCCTTCACTTAGATTGGCATTAATTTCTGTTTTTAATCTCCATGAATAATCTTCAACCCATCTGAATTTTTCATCATTTTCTTCTTTAAACGGAGCGGGCAATTCTCCAGCTTCTATTAATTTTTGCTGAATGCTGCCAATATTTCCAAACGATTTCCACTCATTTTTGATGGGATGATAATAGTCCCAAGTGAGTGTATCTTGACTGCTAATTTTTACCCAAATCGAAAAGAAAACAATTGTAAAAACAGCACTTTTCATTTCTACCAATTTCTGTCGAATGGTGCATCCACCATTCTATCGTCGTCTGTTGTCTTCAATGCGTAATTAAAACCGGCATAAACAGAGTATGCTCCAATATTACCTTTCTTATCCATAGCGAGAAAACAACATTGAAGATTGGTTAAATCTTTATTTTTCTTTATGATTCTGTTCACAGCTTCCTTACAAGCCTCTAAGGGCGAAAACCCATGTCTAATTAGCTCGACAACGGTATGGCTTCCTGCAATTCGAATGATTGCTTCTCCTAAACCCGATGCGGTGCAAGCGCCAATTTCGTTGTCAACAAAAAGTCCTGCACCGATTATGGGGGAGTCACCAATTCTTCCGTGCATTTTGTAGGCCCATCCCGATGTGGTGCAGGCTCCACTTAAGTCACCAAATTGATCCATCGCAATTAGACCAATAGTGTCGTGATTTTCGTGATTTATTTCAGGTTTTTTGAAAACTTCTTTATTTTCTCGTCTCCATGTTTTCCAGTCTTTTTTTACCTCCGGCAGGGGAGTTTTACTCGTTTCGAAACCATAATCAAGGGCGAATTTTTTGGCACCATCTCCAACGAGCATCACATGTTGTGTTTTTTCCATTACAGCTCTCGCCACAGAAATAGGATGTTTTATTCCTTCTAAAAATCCAACTGCACCGCACTTACCTTCATGGTCCATGATGCAGGCATCGAGCGTTACATGGCCATCCCGATCCGGCCTTCCTCCAATTCCTACACTGCGATTGGTGATATCTGCTTCAGTAACTTTGACGCCCTGTTCGACCGCATCCAAGGCCTTTCCGCCATGGATTAGCACATCCCAAGCCGCTCTGTTGGCCTCTAATCCGTGAATCCAGGTGGACAAGACTATAGGACCACTTGCTTTTGATTCAAAGGAATGTTCTAACAATTCTGTGCCTTTCAGAGGGTTTACCATCGAAAGCGCACCCGTTGCTAGTCCAAGTTTAACAAATGACCTTCTTTTCATCGTCCATTTTTTTTGCGAAGTTCAGCAGCCAGCCATTTTTGAAAATCGTCAGCATTTTTCGCGTGTTCCACTCCGGAAACCGCAAAATTGTGTCTTCCTGAATAATCAGGTTTTGCGCACATGTAAATGAAATCTACATTTGCCCGATTCAGTACGGCATCAACAACCTTCGGAGAGGGCAAACATATTGGTCCAGGAGGCAGTCCATTTATTTTGTACGTATTGTATGCACATTCAATATCACGATGTTTATTCAATAAACGCTCAACACCTTTAAGCTTGTCGCCCCAACAAAATTTGAACGTAGGATCAGACTGAAGCTTTATCCCCTGTTTTATTCGATTTAAATACAAGCCTGCGATGATCGGCCATTCGTCTGAATTAACGTTTTGCTCAGAATAGACAATACTTGCTAATGTCACAGCATCAGTAGGCGATTTCAATCCAATTGATGTCAATTTTGATTTACGATCACTTGTCCAAAATTCTTTAAATTCACTGACCATTCGATTTACGAAAAGGTCTTCATTTGTATCATAGAACATTTTGTAGGTGTTTGGAATAAATATAGAGGGGAGTTGTTCATAGGTCATTTCGATCCCCCATTTTTGCCAATTTTTTGGATTGCGAATGTATTTGTTCAAGCGCGCGCTATCTATATCGATGCACTTCGATACTTTACCGCAAATATCCTCAATGCTTGTGCAATTATTGAAAGTAACCTCAACTTCAACCTCTGCATTGCCATTTCCTTTGCTATTTTTTGTGAAGCCGTTTAACATGTTCTTGAAGCTGGTATTTGGTTTTATCAAATACTTTCCCGCGGCAATTTTTTCTTCGTTGAGTGCTTTATATTCGCCAACAGCAATAAAAGCGTCTTTATCGTCGATAATTTTTGCATCCGATAATTGATTAGCTAGTACGCTTAGGTTTGTGTTCTTTTTCACTATGATTTCCACTTCCTTGTTATTAATGGAAGTTTTTTTACCCTTAAAATAGACATTTGCCATTGGTACAATAAAAAATAGACTGATCAGAAGTGCAATTCCTGTAATAATCAATATTAAAGTTCTTTTAGACATAATTGATACGTTAATTCGTTAAACCTTTTTCCTTTAAATACTAGCCAATTATTTTTTTCTCCAACGCGCTGAAAGCCTAAATGTTCGAATAAGGCAATACTTGACTCATTATCGTGGTGTATAAAGCACTGCAGATTGATCAAGTCTAGAATATCACGACAATAAGCAATTACTAATTGAATACTTTCCGTTGCAACCCCTTTTCTTTTATATTCATCCGAAGCAATTAGAATTCCTATGGAGGCGTGGCCATGTTTAAAATTAACGTCATAAAGATCGAGCGTTCCTATGCGGTTATCCGATTCATTTTGACAAATAATAAATCGCAATTGGCCAGAGGTTCTTAAATCCGATTGTTGATCTATCAACTGATGAATGGAATGCATGGAGAATGGAATCTCCGTATTAGATACTTTCCAATTATCTATATTGTTTTCCCATTGAAACAATATCATGGCATCGTCTTTTTCAACAACCCGCAAATAGAAATTATCTCCTTTTAGCATGCTGTAACGAAATTAGTTTTTTTTCAATTGCTGTAACATCATAGTAAAGAATTCCAATTGTTGATTCTTCGATATTTAGTGCATACGTTTTTCCCAAACATTCTCGGCGTTCCAATTGAAAAAGTAACTCGGCTAATTTCCCTGACGGGGAATCTAAGAGTTGTGAAATGGGTTGAATACAACTCGAATTTAATTGTGATGCGCATTCAAATGAATTAAATATGCTTAAAACATCTTTTTTATTAAATTCAGTTCTAAGTTTTATCAATACAAGAGGAGTTGATTTTTTATTCACTAGAAGTAATAATTTAGTCGTATCCATGTGCAACTCTTTTCCTGTAGCCTTTAAGCTGAAATATTCACCTGAAATGGAGAGGCCAACGTGAGGTGCAATTTCGAGAGGTTTCCATATCCATAGGAATGCACTTGCGGAAAGGTCAGGTTTTGCATCAATTTCCAAATTGGAAAAAATAAATTCAAATTTCGACGGATCCACAAAAAATAGGAATTGCTGGTCCAGATAATTGAATATCTGAATAAACACCGTCGCTGTAAGAGTAGAGAACTCGCAGTGAACCACCTTTAACCTTCACTGTGACAGTTCTTTTCTTTTCTTTTGCAGAAAGTTCATTGAAAATTATTGCGCAGGCCACGGCTCCCGTACCACATGACAATGTTTCGTCCTCAACACCTCTCTCGTATGTCGCAATTTCAATGGTGTTTTGATCTATGACTTTCATGAGGTTAACATTTATTCCTTCCTCGTTAAAGTCACTGCTAAAGCGAATTGATTTTCCAAATTGAAGAATTTTTTCCGAAGTCAGATCCTCCGAAAGGTGCACATAATGTGGAGATCCAGTATTTAAGATATAGTCATTATTAAACCTTTGAATTTGACTCACGGCATGCATATTAATGCTTATGAACTTCTCCCCAATTAACGCAAAATGGAGGCCATCAAAGGCTTCAAATTTTGTTTCTTCCTGAATAATTCCTATATCTTTAGCATAGTGAACAGCGCATCGAGAACCGTTTCCACAAAAACTTTTTGAACCATCCGAATTAAAATAATTCATAAAAAAGTCAGCTTCTTGCGATTTTTCAATAAGGATGAGCCCATCACCACCTATTCCGTGTCGTCGATCACACAATGTTATAACTTGGGAAATAGACAAGGCGTAACGACCTGTAAAATTATTTATGATGATGAAGTCATTTCCTGTTCCCTGATATTTTGCGAAATGAATGGTTGACATACAAAAGCAAAAGTAAGCAAATATGCTTAACAATCTTTAACAGCCTGAGTGTACTAATTTGGGACTGATTTTTGTTAAAATTGTAAAAATCTAAAAATTAAGTTAAAATGAATTATGTAGGATATCTCAAAGTACTTGGTGTGAGTCTAGTTGGAGGCACTATTCCTTTCGTTACGAATGAAATTGTAAAAGAAGTTCATAGAGAAACAAGGGTTGAACGAATAAGTGAAAAATCACCTGAGTTAAAACACCTCAAAGAGACAACTGTACTAAATACCGGAATTGATTTCACAGTTGCATCTGCTCAAACTATAAATTCGGTTGTTCACGTGAATACAAAAGTCGTACAGACATCATTTCAAAGGGATATATTCCAGGAGTTTTTTTACGGTCCAGGGGCAGGCGGACGAGAATTTAAGCAATTTGGATCTGGGTCTGGATCTGGCGTTATTGTTTCTCCTGACGGGTATATTGTGACCAACAATCACGTAATTGAAAATGCGAGCGAAATAGAGGTGGTATTAAACGATAATTCAAAATATGTAGCACAGGTAATTGGTACTGATCCCTCCACAGATATTGCCGTATTGAAAATTGAAGGTAAAAATTTTAAAGCGGTTGATTTTGGGGATAGTGATGAATTGAAAATTGGAGAATGGGTATTGGCCGTTGGTAATCCGTTCAATCTAACATCCACTGTAACGGCGGGTATTGTTTCTGCCAAAGCAAGGAATATCAATTTATTAAGCGAGCGGGGTGGGCAAGGTGTCGTTCCGATTGAGTCTTTTATTCAAACTGACGCTGCCGTTAATCCCGGTAATAGTGGAGGCGCTCTTGTAAATACAAAAGGAGAATTAGTTGGGATAAATACAGCTATCGCTTCTCAAACAGGAAGTTTCTCTGGTTATTCGTTTGCAGTTCCTGTCAATTTGGTAAAGAAGGTTATGAATGATTTGATTGAATTTGGGATTGTGCAAAGGGGTTATTTGGGAGTAAAAATCTCTGATATGTCCCAAGAATTAATGGAAAAGAACAAGCTCAAAGATTTAAAGGGTGTTTATGTTGCTGAAGTGATTGAAGGAGGTAGTGCGGACAAAGCAGGGATTAAAAATGGTGATATTATTTTAAAGATTGGTTCAAAGGAGGTAAATTCAGTTGCTAATCTTCAAGAAGAAATTGGAAAAAAGAGACCTGGGGACAAAATCGAGATCTTGATTCGTCAGAAAGATGAGGATGAGGTAATAAAAGAGATTATATTGCGTAACAAAGAGGGTGAAACTGCATTATTATCGAAAGAAGAAATCAAAAGAAACGTCGCTTTAGGGGCTACATTTGAAATTTTGACGGAAAAAGAGAAGAAAGAGCTAGGTTTAAACTACGGGGTAAAGATTGTAGAAATAACCTCTGGTAAATTGAAGTCTGTCGGTTTAGATGTCGGCACAATTATTACAAAAATAAATAATGAGTCCATCGAAACGGTTGATCAGTTGACTTCAAAATTAAACGGGAATAGTAGGGGTATTTTGCTCGAGGTAATTGACAGTTTAGGTCAGAAAGATTATGTTGGCTTTGGATTATAATGGGTTATAAAAAGGCATAATTTTTGGTGCAAAAAAAACTTTTCAAAAGGTGCAAAAAAAAGTGTAAGAATATTTTAAGATTCACAGTTTTTAGTTTTACTTTGCAACAATTGAGCTTAGGAATTTAGAGATAGATGTATAACGTGTAAATTATAGGATGAGACAGTTAAAAATTACCAAATCAATAACCAATAGAGAGAGCCAATCATTAGACAAATATTTGCAGGATATAGGCAGAGAGGAACTCATCACTGCAGAAGAAGAAGTGGACCTTGCTAGAAAAATTAAAGTCGGAGACCAAAGGGCCTTAGAAAAATTAACAAGAGCAAACTTAAGATTTGTTGTATCTGTCGCAAAGCAATATCAAAATCAAGGATTGACGCTTCCAGATCTCATTAATGAAGGAAATTTGGGATTAATTAAAGCCGCCCAAAAATTCGATGAAACACGAGGATTTAAATTTATTTCCTATGCCGTATGGTGGATTCGGCAATCCATCCTTCAGGCTCTTGCTGAGCAGGCTAGAATAGTAAGATTACCCCTTAATCAAGTGGGGTCTTTAAACAAAATCAATAAAGCATTTTCAAGGTTAGAACAAGAATACGAACGCCCTCCCTCTGCGGAAGAGTTGGCAGAAGCCCTAGAGGTTCCGGAAGATAAGATCAAAGAATCCTTAAATGTTTCAGGAAGACATCTTTCAATGGATGCACCATTAACTACTAACGAGGACGGCGGAACATTGATGGATGTAATGATCAATAATGATGCGCCAAGAACAGATCAGGCACTGATTGCAGAATCCTTGCAAAAAGAAATTGAACGATCACTTAGTACGCTCACAGATAAAGAAAGAGAAATAATACGCTTGTTTTTTGGAATTGGAATGAACCACGGATTAACATTAGAGGAGATTGGAGCTAAATTCAATTTAACGCGAGAAAGAGTAAGACAAATTAAAGAAAAAGCAATTCGTAGGTTGCGCCATACATCGCGTAATAAGCTTCTTAAAAGTTATTTGGGGTAAAGTACGTTCCTGACTATTTTTAAGGCTGTTGGTTTTCCGACAGCCTTTTCTTTTATATCTTTGCCTTACAAACATCTTGTACTTATGGAATCAGAAATTGATTACGAAAAAGAGTTGAATTTTCACCTGGAAAGAGAAAGAGCAGCAGTTAAATTGCAAAGTAAGGTTGGGGAATTACTTTATGATAAGGGGGTAGAATTAGTATTATTTAGACATCATTTAACGGATGTGACTATCTCCGAGATTTTGAATTTACATGAGTATGCAGGTAAAGTTGTAAATAAACCGATTGATATTTTCACTACCGCACAACTTGCCGAGGAAATTCATTCCATGCCATTATTCTCGGTGAAACTAGATATAGGTAAATTAGCAAGTGAGTGGTTGGCTGAAAAAGAACGCTACTCGTCAAAATCTGCTTTTTTAGATGCTAAAATTGGTAGCTTGAATGCAGGTGGGGTAAATGGCATTGAACCAC
>Ga0194134_10005938_pt1 | contig 11257 bp, 5 predicted proteins | sample TA2KigOff0mmetaG_FD_148602 | JGI IMG/M metagenome (GOLD analysis project Ga0194134, IMG submission 148602) | Freshwater microbial communities from Lake Tanganyika, Tanzania - TA2015056 Kigoma Offshore 0m | ecosystem: Environmental > Aquatic > Freshwater > Lake | place: Tanzania: Lake Tanganyika... | reverse complement strand
CCGGGCCCGGGAGCGCGAGGAGGCGGCGCGGCTGGCAGAGGAGGAGGCGGCCCGCGCGAAGGCGGAGGCCGAGGCGGCGGCGCGCGCAGCGGCGGAGGCGGACCGGCAGAAGCTCGCGGCCGAGGCGGGCCAGGTGCTCGCACGGGGGCTGGACCGGACGCGGACGCAGGGCTTCATCGGGAAGTTGAACCAGCTGTTCGGCGGCGGTGGCCGGCAGGTGGACGAGGCTGTGCTGGCGGAGCTGGAGGAGGTGCTGTTCACCGCCGACATCGGCGTGAAGACGGCGAGCCGGCTGGTGGACGTGGCGCGCGAGAAGGCGCGGAAGAACGAGCTGGGCTCCGCGGACCGGATCAAGGGGCTCATCCGGCAGGAGGTGGAGGCCATCCTCGCGCTGCCAGCGCCGAAGTCACTGCAGGGCGGCGGGCCGCCGCACGTGGTGATGGTGGTGGGCGTCAATGGCGCGGGGAAGACGACCACCGTTGGCAAGCTGGCGGCGAAGCTGACGGCGGAGGGGAAGAAGGTGGTGCTCGGGGCCGGGGACACGTTCCGGGCTGCTGCCGCGGAGCAGCTGGACGTCTGGGCGGATCGGGCCAAGGCGGAACTGGTGAAGGGCGCAGACGGCGCGGACCCGGGCTCGGTGGTGTTCGAGGCGGTGAAGCGGGCGCAGGCGGTGGGGGCGGATGTTGTCATCGCGGACACCGCGGGGCGGCTGCACACCAAGGCACCGCTGATGGAGGAGCTGAAGAAGGTGCGCCGGGTATTGGACAAGGCGTTGCCGGGCTCGCCGCACGAGGTGCTGCTCGTGCTGGATGCCACCATTGGGCAGAACGCCATCGCGCAGGCGAAGCAGTTCCACGAGGCGGTGGGCGTGACGGCGCTGGCGCTGACGAAGTTGGACGGCACCGCCAAGGGCGGAGTCGTGATTGGAATCTCCGACGAGTTGAAGCTCCCGCTGGCCTGGGTGGGGGTTGGGGAGGGCGTGGAGGATCTCCGCCCCTTCGTGCCGGGGGATTTCGTAAAGGCGTTGTTCGATTGAGCCGGCAGGTCAGCACCCGGGGCGAAACGGCTGCCGCTTCGTCCGCCCCTGCACCGTCACCTGCTGGCAGACGGGGCAGAAGTAGGTGGACCGTGCTGCCTCCCCCTGCCGCGCCATGGCGATGGGCGCTTCGCACGTCCGGCACGGCAGCCCCTCGCGGCCGTAGACGAAGTACCGCTCCCCGCCCGCCGCGTGGGCGGTGCGGCGCATGCGGCCGTCCAGGTTGCGCAGCATGAGCGCCCGCGCGTTCTGCAGCAGCGCCGCGAGCAGCGCGTCATCCGCGGACTCAACCTTCCGCCAGGGATCCACCCGGCACAGGTGAAGCACCTCGGACTTGTAGACATTCCCCACCCCGCTCGCGAGCCGCTGGTCCACCAGCGCCTCCCCCAGCGTGAGCCACGGCACCGCGCGGAAGCGCGCCACCGCCGCCGCCGCGTCGAAGCCCGGGGACAGCAGGTCCGGCCCCAGTGATGCCAGCTGCGGGTGGCTCTCCAACCTCATCTCCGCCATCCGCTCCAGCACCGGCAGGTTGAAGCCCACCACCACCGCCCGCTCCGTCGAGAGCGCCACGGTCCGCTGCCGCGCCGGGCGGTGCCACGGCTCCCCGGGCCGGTACACATGCCAGGAGCCCGTCATCCGCAGGTGGCTCCACAGCACCTGCCGGTCATCCAGGAACAGCAGCAGGTTCTTCCCCCGCGCCTCCACCCGCAGCACCGTGCGCCCCATCAGGTCGCCCGTGCCGAAGCGTGCCCGCCGCCCATCCACCTCCGCGGCGAGGATGCGCCCGCCCTCCAGCGCCGCCCCCACCACCCGCGCCGTGCGGTGCAGCGTGTCCCCTTCAGGCATCCAGGTCCCCGAAGTCGTCCTCCAGGCCGAACAGCGGATCGTCGCCCGCCTCCTCCAGCACGGGCTCCGCTTCGTCCGCCTTCTCCCGCACCCGCGGGGGCCCCTCCCCCACGTCCAGTGAAGGCCGGCGCAGGTACCCCGCCGCGGACGCGGTGAAGCCCGCCGCAAGCAGCGACGGCGCCAGCCAGGACTGGGGCACCGGCGCACCGTCAATCTCAGACAACACCAGCGGCCCCAGCCGCCGCGCGTCCACTGCCGCCCCCAGCGCCTCCGCCACCGCCTTGCACGCAGCCGCCCGCGCCGGCGCCTCCTCCGAGAGGAAGAGCGACAGCGTCCTGCCCTTGCGGCCCAGCCACGCGCGCAGCTCCCCGTCCTGCAGCAGCACCCACGTCCCGGCCAGCCGCATGGGGCGCGCCGCCTCCCGCGCAGGCCAGGGCAGGGCCGCGCCGAAGGGGTTGGCGGGATCCGTGGCCGACAGCAGCAGCACCTCCGCGCCTGCGTGCCCTTCCCGGAACTGCCGCACCCGCTCCTCCGTCCCCGGAAGCGCGAACTGCGTCGCCCCCAGCCCCTCCACGAAGTACCCGCGCCGCACACGGCCGGCCTCCTCCATGGCCTTGAGCACCGGGTACAGCACACCAAAGCCCTCCAACGCCTCCCGCACCACCACGCCGTCCCGCTCGAGCGCCTGCGTGGCGCGCGCCGTCAGCCGCGCAGTGGCGTCCATGGATGGCGCCCCGAACAGGCTCCAGCGCCCCTCGGTCCCCGGGGAGATGGTCCGGCGGGACGTGAAGCGCCGCTCCCGCCGCGAGCCGCCCCGCTGGGCATCCTTCGCGCGCAGCTTGGACCGAAGCGGCACCAGCGTGTCGTTGGTCACCTCGCCGTTCCAGACCAGCTTCCAGAGCGCGGACTCCACTTCGCGCGGGAAGCCGCCCACCTCCCGCGAGAGCTCGTCGAACCGCAGCGCCCCCCGCCGCCGCAGCACCTCCCGCACCTTGTCTGCCACCGCCCCCTCCACGGCCGGCTGGGACACCGACAGCAGCGGCGCGTGGTCTGCCAGGTACAGCGCGATGCGCCCGTCGCTCTCCCCCACGGACTCAATCCCCTGCCACACCACCTCGCCCGCCACGCACAGCGTGTCGAGCAGGTTGGGCGAGAAGCCTGCCACCCGCGCCGGCAGGATGCTCCGCTCCAGGTCGGACGCGGGCAGCGGGATGCCCTGAAGCCTCTCCACCACGTCCAGCAGCCCATCCAGCCCCGCGCGCGGGCGCGTCAGCCCGTGCCACTCGCACAGGAAGCGCACCCACGCGGCCTGCGGCACCGGCTCCACCGACTTGCGCAGCCGCGCCAAGGCCTGCCGCTTCAGCGTGCGCAGCACCTCCGGGTCACACGCCTCCACGCCCGTCCGGTCTGGACGGAACGCCCCCAGCACCACCCGGTCCTGCACCGCCAGCCGGGCCAGCACCGCCTCGATGACCGCCGGCCCCGTGCCCAGCCGCGCCGCCACCTCCGCCGCCCGGAAGGGGCCGTGCGTGCGCGCGTAGCGGCGGACCAACTCGCCGAGCGGATCCTCGTTGGGCTCGAGGTACAGCGCCGGCGTGCCGGGCGGCGGCACCACCCCGAGCGCGTCCCGGTAGCGCGCCGCGTCCTCGGCCGCGATGAACCGCCCCTCCCCCGCCACCCGCACCTCCACCACCCGCCGCGCGGCGACCAACTCCGCGAGCAGCCGGTCAACCTCCGGCGCGGGAAGCTCCAACCGGGCATGCAGCTCCGCGCGCGTGAGATCCCCGAGCGCCCACAGCACGTCGTGGAGCGACTCCGCCTCTGCCACGTACGCCCGGGGTTCCAGCCGCTGCAGCTTCCGCTCGAGCGCGGAGAGGGACTCCAGCTCGAAGATCTCCCGCAGCTCCGCCTCGCCCAGCAACTCCCGGAGCCGTGCGTGGTCCAGCGTCAGCGCGCGGGCCCGCCGCTCGGACGGGGGCGTGTCCCCGTCGTAGAGGAAATTCTGCACGTACGAGAACAGCAGGGACGCCGCGAAGGGCGAGGCCCGGCGCGTCTCGACGTGGCTGACGCGCACCTCCCGGCTTCGCACGCGGGAGAGCAGCCGCCGCAGCGCTGGCAGGTCGAACACGTCCCGCAGGCATTCGCGGTACGTCTCCAGCACGATGGGGAACGACGGGTGCGTCAGCGCCGCGGCCAGGAGATCCTGGGAGCGCTTGCGCTGCGCCCACAGCGGCGTGCGGCGTCCCGGCATGCGCCGGGGCAGGAGCAGCGCCCGCGCCGCGTTCTCGCGGAAGCGCGTGGCGAACAGCGACGTCCCCGCCAGCTGCCCCACGAGCAGCTGCTCCACCTCCTCCGGCTCGGGGAACAGCACGGACAAGTCCGGCAGCGACTCCAGCTCCGGCAGCCGGAAGGCAAACCCGTCGTCGCTCCAGGTGAGCTCCACCTCGCCGGGCACCTGCGCCCGCAGCCGCCCCTGCACCGCCGCGGCCCACGGGGCGTGGACCCGCGCGCCGTAGGGTGACAGCACGCACACCCGCCAGTCCCCCAGCTCGTCCCGGAAGCGCTCCACCACCAGCGTGGTGTCGGACGGCACGTCCCCGGTGGCCTCGCGCTGCTCCGCCACCCACTCCACCAGCAGCCCCGCTGCCCCACGGTCCAGGTGCGCCTTCTTGACCAGGTGGTCCACGGCCCGCTTCCCCGGAAGGCCCGCCAGCTGCCGCGCCAGCGCCCCCACCGCCTCGCCCAGCTCGGCTGCGCGCCCCAGCGCCTCGCCGCGCCAGAACGGCATCCGCCCCGCCTCGCCGGGGGCGGGCGAGACGAGCACCCGGTCGTGGGTGATGTCGTCGATGCGCCAAGCGGAGGCGCCGAGGACGAACACCTCGCCCACGCGCATCTCCAGCACCATCTCCTCGTCCAGCTCGCCCACGCGCCGGCTGCCCCGCCCCTCCTGCTCGGCCGCGCTCAGGAAGACGCCGAAGAGGCCCCGGTCCGGGATGGTGCCGCCGTTGAGCACGGCCAGCCGCCGCGCGTGCTGGCGGGCCGTCACCTGGTTGCCCACCGCGTCGCGCGTGAGGCTGGGGCGGAGGTTGGCGAGATCGTGCGAGGGGAAGCGCCCGGTGGCGAGGTCCAGGAGCGACTCGAACACCTCGCGCGTGAGCTCCTCGTAGGGGGCGGCGCCCCGCAGCATCCGCCACAGCGCTTCTACGTCCGTCACCCCCGCGGAGGCCGCCGCTACCACCTGCTGCACCGCCACGTCCAGCGGGCGGCGGGGATAGCGCGTCTCCTCCACCACCCCGGCCTCCATGCGCGAGGTCACCGTGGCGCAGGCGAGCAGGTCCGCCCGGTACTTGGGAAAGAGAACGCCGCGGGAAGTGCCGCCCACCTGGTGTCCCGCGCGCCCCACCCGCTGCAGCCCCGAGGCCACCGACTGCGGCGCCTCGATCTGGATGACCAGGTCCACCGCCCCCATGTCGATGCCGAGCTCCAGCGTGCCCGTGGCCACAAGCGCCGGTAGCAGCCCCGCCTTGAGCCGCTCCTCCAGCTCCGCGCGCTGCTCGCGGGAGACCGAGCCGTGGTGCGCCCGTGCCATCTCCTTTCCCGCAAGCTCGTTCAACGCGTTGGCGAGCCGCTCGGCCAGCCGCCGGCTGTTGGTGAAGAGAATGGTGGAGCGGTGCTGCTGGATGAGCTCCACCAGCCGCGGGTAGATGGCAGGCCAGATGGAGCGGGAGAGCGCCGCCGCGGGCCCAGACTCCGGCAGCGCTGCCGCGGCTGCCGCCAGCTTCGCCTCCACCGGCATCTCCACCAGCAGCTCCAGCCGGCGCGGCGCTGTAGCGTCCACCACCGCCACCGGGCGCGGGCGCAGCTGTCCCCCTTCGTCCGCCTCGTACCCGCCGAGGAAGCGGGCCGCCTCGTCCAGCGGCCGTTGGGTGGCAGAGAGGCCAATCCGCTGCAGGCGCGGTGCCCCTGCAGGCCGGAGCAACTCCAGCCGCTCGAGGGAGAGCGCCAGGTGCGCCCCCCGCTTGGTGGGCAGCAGGGCATGCAGCTCGTCCACGATGACGGTCTCCACCTCGGCGAGGGTGGCGGCCGCCTCGGACGTCAGCAGCAGGTAGAGCGACTCCGGCGTGGTGATGAGGATGTCCGGCGGCGTGCGGGCCAGCCGGGTGCGCTCGGCCTGGGGCGTGTCCCCGCTGCGGATGCCCACGGACGGGCGGTGCACCGCGTGGCCCAGCCGCTCCGCCGCCGCCACCACCCCTGCCAGCGGGGCGCGGAGGTTCCGCTCCACGTCCGCCCCGAGCGCCTTCAGCGGCGAGATGTACAGGACGCGCACGTGGCCGTCCGGCTTCTTGCGCGCCCCCTTGCCCCGGGCGGGCGGTGACGGCGGCACCGGGCGCGGGGTGAAGGCGGCGCGGTCCAGGGCAACGAGGAACGCAGCCAGCGTCTTGCCGGAGCCGGTGGGGGCGAGCACCAGCGCGGACTCCCCCCGGGAGACGGGGCCCCATCCTTCCGCCTGGGCGCGGGTGGGGGCGTCGAAGGTGTCGGTGAACCAGGCCCGGGTGGGCGCGTGTGCGAAGGAGAGGGGTTCGGTGCGGCCCACGCCCGGGTTGGTAATCCGGGCAGGGGGCGCATGCCACCGCTGGAGGCGCGGATTCCCATGTCCCGCCCGGCCCCGGCCGCTATCCAAGGGCTCCATGAACGTCGTCTGGCTCAAGCGGGACTTGCGCCTTGCAGATCACCGCCCGCTCGTGGAGGCCTGCGCCCGCGGGCAGGTGCTGGTGCTGTACGTGGTGGAGCCCGATTGGCTCGCCCAGCCGGAGACGGATCCCTCCCACGTCGCCTTCCTGGAGCAGGGGCTGGCGGAGCTGCGCGAGGGGCTGCGCCGGCTGGGCGGGGAGCTGGTCATCCGCGTGGGCTCGCTCCCCGGCGCCTTCGAGGCGCTGCACCGGGAGCGCCCCTTCACCGCGCTCTTCAGCCACGAGGAGACCGGCAATGAAGTGACGTACGCGCGGGACAAGCGGGTGGCCCACTGGTGCCGCGCGCAGGGCATCCCGTGGCACGAGTTCCCCCAGACGGGGGTGGTGCGGCGGCTGGGCGGACGGGACGGCTGGAGCCGGCGCTGGGAGGAGCGGATGCGGGCGCCCCTGCTGCCTGCACCGGGCGCGGTCCCATCCGTGCACGGGCCGGGGCTGGACCCGGGGCCGCTGCCCGACGAATCCACGCTCGGCGTGGCCCGGAGCAGTAAGCCGGACGCGCAGCAGGGCGGCATGCGCGCGGCCGAGGCCGCGCTGGACTCGTTCCTCTCCGCGCGGGGGCAGGACTACGCGCGCGCCATGTCCAGCCCGGTGACGGCGTGGGACGGCTGCAGCCGGCTCTCGGTGGCGCTCGCCCACGGCCACCTCTCCATGCGCCAGGTGGTTCACGCCACCGAGGCCCGGCGGCGCGCGCTGGCGGATGACCGCTCGGCAGAGGCGGGCCGCTGGCGCACCTCACTGCGCGCCTTCGACGCACGGCTGCGCTGGCACTGCCACTTCGTGCAGAAGCTTGAGAGCGAGCCGGAGATCGAGTTCCGCAACTTCAACCGCGCGCTGGACGGCCTGCGGGAGGCGGACTTCCGGGAGGACCGCTTCGCCGCCTGGGCGCGCGGGGAGACTGGCTACCCCATGGTGGACGCCTGCATGCGGGCGTTGCTCCAGACCGGGTGGATCAACTTTCGCATGCGAGCCATGCTCGTGTCGTTCGCCTCCTACGACCTGTGGCTCCACTGGCGGCGCACCGGGCTGCACCTGGCCCGGCACTTCCTGGACTTCGAGGCCGGCATCCACTGGAGCCAGGTGCAGATGCAGTCCGGCACCACCGGCATCAACACGCTGCGCATCTACTCGCCCACCAAGCAGGTGCTGGACCACGATCCGCACGGGACGTTCATCCGCCGCTGGGTGCCGGCACTGGCGCGCGTGCCAGAAGGCTTCCTCGCCGAGCCGTGGGCCATGCCGCCCCTGCTGCAGCGGGCGGTGGGCTGCGTCATCGGGCAGGACTACCCGACGCCCATCGTGGACCACAAGGCCGCGGTGGCCGAGGCGCGCAAGCGGTTGTCCGCGTTCCGCCGCACGCCGGAGGCGAAGCGCGAGTCTGCGCGGGTGATGCAGCAGCACGGGAGCCGCAAGCGCCCCGGGCGCCGGCCCGGGATGGCCCCCCGTCCGTGAAGCGCCGGGGCAGACCCGGTCAGCCCTCCCCCGCCGGGCGGTCCGGCCGGTGTGCCTTGCGCCCTCCGCGGGAGGCGGGGGCGTCCTTCATGGCCCCGTCCAGCAGCAGCCGCGCCATCTCCACGCACCGCCCGGCGAGCGCCTCGGCTCCCTCCCGCAGGGACGCCGAGCGCTGCACGGCGCGCTGGTTGTTCTCCATGTCCTCGGCCGTCCAGCCGCGGGAGTGGGCAATGAAGGGGTACTGGGGGAACTGGCACCCCAGCTCGCCGAAGAAGGTCAGCATCTGGCCCACCACGCCCTGCACGTTGTCCTGCCCGCCCGTGACGATGAGGCCCACCACCTTGTTCGACATGAGATCCTTGCCGGCGATGGTCTGCTGGTTCTGGATGCAGTTCATCCGCTCCACCATCTTCATGTAGAGGCTGCTGGGCGCCCCCCACCGGATGGGCGTGGCCACGAGGATGACGTCCGCCCAGTGCACGACGCCCTCGTACACCCGGTCCATCTGGTCCGTGGGATCCATTTGGGTGATGGAGCACGGCCACGTGCAGGCCCTCGCCGCCTTGGAATAGAAGCCCTCGCAGGCGCGGAACTGCAGCTCCCGCACGCGCACGAGCCGCGTCTCGCAGCCGCGCCCTGCCGCCGCCGCCAGGGACGCGTCCAACAGCGCGTCCGAGGTGGAGTAGCGGGGCTCGCCCGCCGTCATGGCGGTGGTGGACAGCCCCAGCACGCGCACCGGCCCCTCCTCGCGCCGCGGCGCCCGGGCCAGCGGGTGCGGGGCGTGCGGGGCCTTGCTCCGCTGGGTGACGGGACGGTCGCTCACCAGCACCCGGCCCCCCTCCACTTTCACCTCGTGCGCTGGCACGCGGTCCGCCTCGTACCCGGGCTCCCCCTCGCCGGTGCGGTGGTGGAACTTCCAGTAGTGCCACGGACAGACCACGTACGCGCCGTCGAGGCGACCCTCCCCCAGCGGCCCGCCCACGTGGTTGCACACCCCGGAGATGGCGGCGAAGCGCCCCTCCACGAACGACAGCGCGATGCGCGTGCGCCCGCCCACCGTGACCTGCTGCAGCGGCCGCTTCGCCAGCTCCTCCGCGGCCCCCACCTCCGTCCAGTCTCCAGCGTTGTCCATGTGTCTTCTCCCCGCTCAGGAATTCTTACTCCATCCCCATCTCCTTGAGCATCTGCTGCAGCGCCTCCAGCGAGGCGGGATCCAGCCCCTGCACCGGCATGCCCCCGGGCAGCTTGCCCATGCCCGGGATGGCCCCCGCCCCGCCGCCGCCCAGGTCCTCGTCCCCGTGCGTCCCGTCCATCCACCGCTTGCGCAGCGCCTCCAGGGCCGCGGCGTTGCCGGGGGACAGCTTCTGGAGGACCTCGGTGAAGCTGCGCGGCCCGGCCCAGCGGTAGCGGTAGGTGTCCACGTACTGCCGCAGCGCCTTGAAGAAGGTGCCCTCCCCCACCAACTCCCGCTGCTTGTCGTAGAGGAACGGGGCCTTGGCGTAGACCGCGGCGGCGTACTCCCCCTCGGACTTGTAGCTCCCGCTGGGGCGGTCCGCCGGCGCGTCGGCGCCGCCCATCATCCGCTGCGCGTGCCACGCGGCGCGCATCTGCTGCTCCCGCGCGCCGTCCGCCACCTTCCGTCCGTGCGCCCCCTCCAGCACGAGCAGCGCCGCGTACTGGGTGATGGCCTCGTCCACCACCCCGTGGCGGAGCGGGTCCGAGCCCACCAGCCCCGCGAAGTACTGGTGGCCCACCTCGTGCGCCACGGTGAACTCCACCATCCCCTCCAGCCCAGGCAGCCCCATGGCGGCCAAGCCCCCGCCGCTGCTGCCGGTCAGCGACGAGGCCACGGTGATGAGGCCGCAGAACTCCATGCCGCCCGCCCCGTCCGTCAGCGGCGCCTCCAGAACCTTGAGCGACGTCCACGGGTAGGGCCCCAGCTTCGGCTCCAGCTGTTGCAGGGAGGTGATGGCGTGGGCGAGCAACTCCTCGCCGTGCGCCCCGGGGGCGTGGAACACCTCCACCTCCACCCCGTCCACCTCCAGCGCCGTCCGCTCGTAGCCGCGGGCGGCGAAGACGGGGAACTCGCGGACCGCCGCAGCGGCGAAGGTGTAGCGCACGCGCCCGTCCCGCCCGGGCAGCTCGCCCAGGTTCCGCCCCGGGGCCATGACGCGCCACCCGGCGGGCGCCGTCACGGTCGCCAGCACCCCGGCCGGCACCGACGTCCCGATGTCCCCCACCCCCGGCGGCTCGTCCTCCGCCCCCTCCTCGGAGGCGGGAAGCACCGGGACCACGCCCACCAGCTGGAGGAAATTGCGGGTGGCGGAGAAGGCCCCGTGGTCCGACTTGCCGTGGGACTTCGGCACCAGCAGCGCGAGCGGGTTGATGTCCCCGGCGTCCTCGGGCTGCAGCGGGGCCTGCGCCTTGACGTTCACCTCCACCCGCACGCGGGTACCGGGGGGGACCGTGCCGGGCAGCTCCACCCGGTAGACGGAGGGGGAGCGCCGCGTCAGCGCCGCCGGCTTGCCCTGCGCCGCCACCCCGGACAGCACCACCGCGTTGGGCGCGAAGGCGTTGGGGCGCGCGTGCAGGTAGATGCCGGAGGTGGGACGGGCCACCGTCACCTCCACCTGCACCCGGCCCGTGGCCTTGCGCGCCGCGGGATCCAGCTCCAGCTCCACCCGGTACAGCGGGTGGAAGGTGGCGGGCCCCAGGGCCTGCTCCAGCCGCGCCTTCTCGCCGGGCCGGAGGTGGGACAGCACCGCACCCAGCTCGCCGCCATCGTCCGCCCAGGAAGGCGGCGCGAGCGCACACCACAGCAGGGCTGCCACTGCGCGCGAGGCGGTCATGCGCGGGGATGATAGCGTGCTTGCCCGTGCGCGCCCCCTCCTCCCTCTTCGCCGCCGTGCTGCTGTTCACCCTGTCCACCGCCGGGTGCGCCCGGCGCGCACCGCCGCCGGCCCTCGCCGCGCCGCGTGCCCTGCAGCTGCTGGCCGAGGCCCCGCCGGTGGAGACCTTACAGCGCGCGGAGCTGCGCACGGACGTTGAGGTGGACACGCGGGACTTCGAGCGGACGCCCCGCGTGGTGACGCGCGGCGAGACGGCCCCGCTGTCCCTGGACGGCGCCCGTGCGCGGCTGTACGGGGACGCGGAGGGGACGCGCGGCTGGTCCGTG
>Ga0194134_10005935_pt1 | contig 11258 bp, 10 predicted proteins | sample TA2KigOff0mmetaG_FD_148602 | JGI IMG/M metagenome (GOLD analysis project Ga0194134, IMG submission 148602) | Freshwater microbial communities from Lake Tanganyika, Tanzania - TA2015056 Kigoma Offshore 0m | ecosystem: Environmental > Aquatic > Freshwater > Lake | place: Tanzania: Lake Tanganyika... | reverse complement strand
CGATCCGCTCCCCGATCGTGGCCCGCTCCTCGCGGTCGGCGCCGACGAAGCGCAGCTTCACCAACTCGTGGGCGCACAGCAGCCGCTGCACTTCCTGTAGGAAGGCGGGGGTGACGCCGGCCTTGCCAACCCGGACGTGATCCGGGAGCGAGTGACCAAGGCCGCGCAGGTGGGAACGCTGGGCGCCCGTGAGCGCAAGTTGATCCATCCGGACAGCGTGGGCGGCGCGCGGGCCCGTGCCAAGCCCAGCGATTTCGCCTGACGCCCCCGGACCGACCTGCGCGGAATCAACCTGTGCTGCGACCCGTCTCCGCTTCCCGCCACTTCACCGTCCGCTTCGCCCTCGCGCTGACCGCCGCCGCGGTCTTCGGCGAGGTGGCGGCTGCTTGGGTGCTCGAACGCGCCTACCTCGCGGGCAACCTCACCGGCTGGTACTTTTGGGCGGGCGACCACCCCGCCGTAGATTCGGTCCTGCTCGTGTTCGCCAAGCTGCTCGCGACCGCCGTGGTGGCCAGCTGGGCCTTCACTCGCGCCGGCGAACGCTGGTCTGCAGCCGGCACCCTCTGCTTCTCCCCACCCGCGCTCGCTTGGACGCTGTTCCCCTTCATCGGGGCGGTGATCATCGCCCTCTCAGAGATCGACAACCTGATGCGCGCGGCGCTGCCCGCGGGTGCGCTGGAGCGCCTCGATTTCGCGCCGGACCTCAGCGAGATCGCCGAGATCGCTTGGCTGGGCCCCTTCCTCGCGGTCGTAATCGCGCCCGTGACCGAGGAGTTCGTGTTCCGCGGGCTGATCCTGCGGGGCCTCCTCGGACACTGGCGCCCGGCAGCCGCCGTCCTTTTCTCCACGGGGCTGTTCGCGCTCGCCCACTTTAACCCCGCGCAAGCGCCGGTCGCCGCCCTGCTTGGTCTGCTGACTGGTTGGCTCTACGTGCGGACGCGGTCCCTCGGGCTCTGCATCCTCGCCCACGCGCTCAACAACGCGGCCAGCTACCTGACTTGGTTCCCCTTCGAGGTGAGGGGCTTTAACGCGATCACCGAGGCGGAGGGCCCCGTCTTCCACCCCTGGTGGTTCAACAGCATCGGCCTCGCGCTGCTCGCCCTTGGAATCTGGGCTGTCCGTCGGCTCACACCCCCCGCCACCTCCTGGTTGCTGCCGCCGCCCCCGCTACTGCAGCCGCCCCTCCTCGCGGCGCCCCCCGCACTTGGCGGTTGTCAGCCCCCGGCCGGCCCCAACGATATCGGACGGATGGCCTCGGATCTCGCCCAACTCGTCACCACCCTCGCCCGCCGCGCGCGCGCCGCCTCGCTCGTACTCGCGACCATGCCTCGTGAGCGGAAGGACGCTGCCCTGCTCCGGCTCGCTGGGATGCTTGAGGCCTCGGGCCCCGAGCTGCTCGCCGCCAACGCCCGCGACCTCGCCTCTCCCGAGGCTGCCGCCCTGCCCGCCGCCACGCGCGACCGGCTCACCCTCACCCCGGAACGCCTCCGCCAGCTCGCGGAGTCCGTGCGCCAAGTCGCCGACCTGCCCGATCCGGTCGGCGAGGTCTTGGAGGAGACGGCGCGCCCCAATGGCCTCCGCCTGCGCAAGGTGCGTGTGCCGATTGGCGTACTTGCTATCATCTACGAGGCCCGACCGAACGTGACGATCGACTGCGCCGCGCTCTGTCTGAAGAGCGGCAACGCGGCCGTCCTCCGCGGCGGCAAGGAGGCCTTTCATACCAACTTCGCTCTCGCCGAGCTGGTGCGCCAGGCGCTCATCGCCAGCGGGCTCCCCGCCGACGCCGTGCAACTGGTGCCCACCACCGACCGCGGCGCCCTCACCACCCTGCTCGGGCTCGATACCCTCATCCACTGCGTCATTCCGCGCGGCGGCGAGGGGCTCATCCGCTTCGTCACGGAGCACAGCACGATCCCCGTGATCAAGCACTACACTGGCGTCTGCTGCATCTACCTCGACCGGGCCGCCGACGCGGGGATGGCCGCGGCGGTCACGACCAACGCCAAGGTTTCCCGCCCCAGCGCCTGCAACGCCGCCGAGCAACTGCTCGTGCACCGAGAGGCCGCAGCCGGCCTGCTGCCGACCGTGGGGCGCGCACTCGCCGACCGCGGCGTCCACCTGCGCTGCGACGTCGAGGCCGCCGCAATCCTTGCCGCTGCCGGCATCCCCTCGGAACCAGCCGCTCCGGCCGACTTCACGGCGGAGTTCCTTGACCTCGTGCTGGCGGTCCGGGTCGTCGGCTCCTTGGAGGAGGCGATCGCCACCATCAACCGCGACGGCTCCGCGCACAGCGACGCGATCGTAACCGCCGACGAGGCCTCGGCCCGCCGCTTCCTCGCGGAGGTCGACAGTGCGACGGTCTACTGGAACGCCAGCACGCGCTTCACCGACGGCTTCGAATTTGGCTACGGGGCGGAGATCGGCATCAGCACGGACCGCCTCCACGCCCGCGGCCCCATGGGCCTACGGGAACTCTGCAGCCACAAGTTCCTGATCGAGGGCACGGGCCAGGTCCGCGGCTGAACCGTCCAGGTCGCTCTGGCCCCGCCCGGCGGGGTGGTTTTCCCCCCGCGATGCCCGCCCGCCTCCGCTGACCCAGCGCTGCCGTCGCCGCGCGCCTGACCCTCGCCTGCCTCCCGCCCGCAGCGGGCGAGGTGCAACCCTCCGCCTCCCTCACCGCGCTGGGCCGGCCCCCACCTCTGGATCGAGGCCCCGGTAGTGAAGGAGTTCGCCACCGCGCGCTCCCCGTCCCCCTACCGCCCGTGGACCAAACAGGCCCCGCGCGAGGGCACCGGCCCCGGCGTGATCATCGCGGGCCGCCGCATCCTCACCAACGCTCACCGCGTCCTCCATGCGAACCAGGCGCAGGAGCCGGCGAACCAGCCTGGCGACAAGGTCTCGGCCACCGCCGAGGCCATCGCGCGCGGCATCGACCTCGCCGAGCTCCGGTTCGAGGACGAGACATTCTTCGCCCCACCCCCTGCCCTGCCCCGCGCTGAGACCGCCGCCGCCGCTGAGGACATCCTCAACGACCGCGGCATTCGCGCCCAAGGCTCACCTGGCGTGCTCGCCGTCTAGCAGGCCCCGCGCGCGCCCTGAAGCGGCGCTCTTGCCAAGCCGGCCCCCGCAGCCAACGGTTTCCCCGTATGCATTTCGATTCCCGCCCACTCGCCGCCCCCTCCCTGCCGCCCCGCGCCGATGATGAGGACGAGGACGTTGACGAGGAGACCCCCAGCGGCCGGAAGGGGGCCGCGCCCGTCGGCCTGCTGATCCAGCGCAAATTCCTCGAGCAGCGGAAGATCTTCCTGTGGGGCGCGGTCACCGACGAGACCGCGAAGGATCTCACCGAGAAGCTGCTGTACCTCGAGGCCAGTGCACCCGGAAAGGACATTACCTTCTATATCAACACGCCCGGCGGCTCGATTACCGCGGGGATGGCGGTATACGACACGATCCAGCTGATTTCCTCGCCGGTCACGGTCGTGGTGACGGGGATGGCCGCCTCCATGGGCTCCATTCTGCTCAGCGCCGCGCCCAGGGGCCGCCGCCTCCTCTACCCGCATTCGCGCGTGCTGATCCACCAGCCCCTGATCTCGGGCCGGATGATCGGACCCGCCAGCGACATCAACATCCAGGCGCAGGAGATGGAGAAGCTGCGCGCGGAGCTGAACCAGATCCTCGCGAATGCCTCCGGCCAGCCGCTGGAGCGGATCAACCGCGACACCGACCGCGACTTCTACCTGACGGCACGCGAGGCGATCGAGTACGGGCTCGCCGACCGCATCGTCGACCGGGTCTGACGGTGCCACGCCGTTGGACACCGCGGCGCTCACCCCGCCGCGGGGCCGTAGGCGTCGCGTAGCACCTGCAGCGTGTGCCGGACGCGCACCGGCGAACCGAGCTTGGCCAAGTGCGCCCGCAACTGCGTGAGGCAGCCGATGTTGCCCGACGCCACCACGGTGGCGCCCGTGGCGATCACCGCCTCCGCTTTCTGACGGCCCAAGGAGCCGGCGATTTCCGGCTGGTCGAGGTTGTACGTGCCGGCGCTGCCGCAGCAGAGATGCGCCTGCGCCAGCTCGCGCAGCTCCACGCCGGGGATCGCCGTGAGCAGCCGCCGCGGCTCCGCCCGCACCCCCTGTGCGTTCGCGAGGTGGCAGGCGTCGTGGTAGGCGATCTTCCGCGGCCCTTCCCCGGCCGGGAGGTCGCGTAGTCCAAACCGGTCGAGGAACACGCTTACGTCCATCACCCGGTGGGCGAACGCCTCCGCGCGCGCCCCGTCCTCCGTCCCGCGGAGGATCAGGCCGTACTCGTGTAACGCGGACCCGCAGCCCGCCGCGTTGGTGAGGATCGCGTCCACGTCCGCCGGGAAGGCCGCAAGGTTGCGCCGCGCGAACTCGCGCGCCGCCGGGAGGTCGCCAGTGTGCCACGCGAGGCCGCCGCAGCAGCCCTGCGCCTCCGGGATGAGCACCTCGACGCCGTTGCGCACCAGCACCTCGAGCGTGGCGTGATTGATGTCGGGATCCAGCACGCGCTGAGCGCAGCCGGCGAGGAGGGCGATTCGCGCCCGGCGGGCGCCGCGCGCAGGCTGCAGCGCCGGCAGGGGCCGGGCCGGCGGGACCTCGACCGGGGCGAGGTCGAGCATCGGGCGCAGCGCCGCCGGGACGAGGCGACGCCAAGCGCGGCCCAACGCGGCGCCGCGCAGCGCGAGCCGGAAGCGGCCGGGATAGGGCAGCGTAGCCGCGGCGAGGGTCCGGCGCAGGCGCGCGTCCCACGGCCGCTCGACCTCCGGTTCCTGGCGGGCGCGGAAGGGGCTGATCAGGTCACGGTATGGCACCCCGCTTGGACACGCGGGCTCGCAGGCGAGGCAGCCGAGGCAGCGGTCGAGGTGCGGCTGCGCCGCGGCCGCCGAGAGGGTTCCCTCAAGCACCTGCTTCATCAGGATGATCCGCCCGCGCGGGGAATCCATCTCCTGGCCGAGCTCTTGGTAGGTCGGGCACGCCGGCAGGCAGAAGCCGCAGTGCACGCAGGCCTGCACGGCCTTCGCCATCGCCTCGCCCATCGGACCGTGCTTTTCTGCTCGGATCGCGTGTTGCATCGCTCAGTCCTCGAAGTCCGGAAAACGCCCTGCGGGATCCAGCGCCCGCTTCACCGCCGCCATCACCGCCGCCGTCCGGCGCGGCCCGAGCCAGCGCGGCCCGTTGCCCCGGAGGAGCACCCCCGCCCAAGGCGAAACCGCCACTGGGCGGGCGGGCGGCAGGGAGACGTACCCCGCGTTGCCCCCGGCGCCGATCCACGCCCGAGCGCCCGCCTGCGCCCGCACCCACGTCACGAAGGCAGGCACTTCGCCCGAGGTCAGGAGCACCTTGGCCAACGCGCCCCCCGGATGCGCCCAGCCGAAACCGGTCACCGTCGTCCAGAGTTCCGCGGCCTCCGGCGTCACCAGCTCGCGACCGGGAAAGCGCCCGAGCAATTCCGCCACCAGCGGCCCCAGCGCGGCCTCCTCGGCCCCGAGGCGCACGAAAACCGCGGGCTCGTCGACCGCCGCCTCGAGGGCGTCCAGTTCCCAGCGTCCGCCGGCGCAGACGCGCAGGAGCCGCACCTGATCCACCGCGTCGCGGGCCGTGAGCCGCAGCGTGCGGGTCGCCGCGGGCCGCGGGAAAACCTTGAAGGTCAGCTCGGCCAGCACCCCACAGCAGCCGGCGCTGCCGACGAAGAATTTGGGCAAATCGAAGCCCGCCGCGTTCTTGACCACCTTGCCGCCCACCCGCAGCAGACGCCCCTCCCCGTCCACGAAGCGCGCCCCCAGAATAAAATCGCGCACGCCGCCGAACCGCCAGCGACCGGGCCCGGACAGCCCCGCGGCCACCGTGCCGCCAAGGGTCGCGCCAGCCGTCGCCAAAGGCGGGTCGAAAGGCAGGTACTGGCCCCGCTCCGCCAACACCGCGGCCAACTCCGCGAGGGGCGTGCCCGCCCGCGCGGTGAAGGTGAATTCGTCCGGCTCGTACTCGACGATGCCCCGCAGCGCCCGCGTGGACACGGGGGTGACCCCGGGAGCCACCGCGGCCAGCCGCGCCTTGGTGCCAGCGCCGACGGGCAGCACGCGCGGGAGGGCGCGGACGGCAGCGGCGAGTTCCTCGGGCGTCGTGGGGCTCATTCGCGCGCGATGACTCCCGCCCGCTCAAGCGGGTGCAGGCCGGTGTGCGTGAGGACGGGGGCGGCCCCAGCCGGGAACATCTTGCCCGGATTGGCGATCCCGGCCGGGTCGAAAGCGGCGCGCACGCGGCGCAACAAGTCAAGTTCCTCCGGCGGGAACATGATGGGCAGGTAATCGCGCTTCTCGACGCCGACCCCGTGCTCGCCGGTGATCGAACCGCCCATCTCGACGCACATCCGCAGGATGCGGCCGGCGAGTTCCTCGGCGCGCCGCAGGCCATCCGGCTCTCGGCCATCATAGAGGATGAGCGGGTGCAGGTTGCCGTCCCCCGCGTGAAACACGTTCGCGCACCGCAGACCCGCCTCGCGCGACCAGGCCTGAATCCGCCGCAGCGCCTCACCCAGGCGGCGGCGGGGCACCACGCCGTCCTGCACGATAAAGTCCGGGGAGAGCCGGCCGACGGCGCTGAAGGCGCTTTTGCGTCCCTTCCAGATGGCGAGCCGCTCGGCCCCATCACGCGCCGGCCGCACCTCGACGGGACGGCTGGCCGCGAGGATCGCGTCGAGCCGCAAGCGGTCCGCCGCGACCACCTCGCGGGGACCCTCGAGTTCCACGATCAGCACGGCCTCGCAGCCCGGCGGGTATTCGGCGTGGACCGCCGCCGTCGCCGCCTGCAGCGCCAGCTGCTCCATAATCTCGATCGCCCCGGGCAACAGGCCGCTCGCGATCACCGCGGCGACCGCGTCGCCGGCCTGCTCCAGCGTGGCGTAACCCGCCAGCACGGTATGGAAGCACTCCGCCCGCGGCAGCAGCTGCAGCGTCACCTCGAGCGCGATGCCGAAGAGGCCCTCGTTGCCCACGAACAGGCCCATCCAGTCCGGCCCCACCTGTTCCCGGCTCGCGCCCCCGAATTCGACCACCTCGCCGGTCGCGAGCACAGCCTTCAGGCCGAGCACATGGTTGGAGGTCATCCCGTACTTGAGGCAATGGGCCCCGCCCGCGTTGAAGGCCACGTTCCCGCCGATCGTGCACACCGGCTGGCTCGAAGGGTCGGGCGCGTAGTGGAGGCCGTGGGGCTGCGCCGCCTGGGTGACCGCGAGGTTGACGACCCCAGGCTCGACCACGGCGATCCGCTCCGTTGGATCGAGGCGCAGAATCCGGTTCAGGCGGTTGAGGGTGATGACGATGCCGCCCGAAACCGGCAGGGCGCCGCCGGAGAGGCTCGTGCCGCTGCCCCGCGCCACGAACGGCACGCCGTGCCGGTGGCACCAGCGCACGGTGGCGATGACCTCGGCGGCGGTGCGCGGCGCGATCACCGCCGCCGGGCGGGCGGCGAAGGCGGTCAGCCCATCGCTCTCGTAGGCCGCGAGCGGCGCCTCGTCCGCCAGCAGGCTGCTGGGACCGAGCAGCGCCGCCAGTTCGGCGCGGATCCGGGCGGGGTCAGGCAAGCCGCTCATCATCGGGCGCGGCGCTCAGCGGCCGTACACTACATACCATTTGTCACCGTAGAGCGGATGCTCCGCGAGTGGACGGAGGCCGGCGGCCGCCATCCATTCCCGCGTCTGGTCGCGGGTCACCTGGAGCTTGGAATCGTTCTTGTGCGGGCCGAGCTCGGGATAGAAGTCGATCACCGCGATCCGGCCGCCGGGACGCAGGTAGCCAGCAAGGCTGCGCAGGTAGGTCGCCCGGTCCTCGATGTGGTGCAGGACATCGAAAATGAAGGCCAAGTCGACGTCCCGGGCGGGGAGCCGCGGGTCCGTGAACTGCCCGAGCACCGGGCGCACATTGGCCGCGGAGACTTGCTCCGCCTTCCGGGCGATGTGGTCCACCAGACCCTGATCGATGTCGACCGCGTAGACCCAGCCCTGAGGCACCGCGCGGGCCAGCGGCAGGGTGAAAACGCCAGAGCCGGCGCCGATGTCCGCCACCACCGCGCCCGGCGCGAGCCCAAGCCGGGCGACCGCCTCGTCAACCTTCAAGCGTGCCACCCGGTTCTGGCTGTCGAGGGTCTTAAGCCACTCGGCAGTGGAACGGGCCCCAAGCTGGGCGTGCGCCGGCACCGTTCCCAGCAGAGACGCGGCCAGGACCAAGAGGGGAACGCGGGAAAGGAAAGGCATCGTCCTCAGGACCGGCGCACTACGAAGGTTTGACAAGGCCGAAAACCGGCAGGCTCAGCCGGTCGTCGGGGCGCCCCGGCCGAGCCAGCGGTAGAGCGGCCAGCCCGCCACAACGGGGACCAGTCCGACGAGGCTGAGTACGCCCGCGTAGTCGACAGCCGCCTGCAGCATCCACGCGCAGGTGAGGCAGAAAAGCAGCGGCAGGACCGGGTAGAACGGGACCGGGAAGGGACGCTCGATGCCTTGGTCACGCGACCGAAGCACGAACAGAGAAATCCCGGTGAGCAAAAAGAAGGCCCAGAAGACCGGTGCCGTGCACTTGAGCAGGGTGTCGAACCCGCCGTGCCCCTGCCAAGTGACGGGCCCGAGCCCGACCCCAGCGAGGGCGCCCCCGGCGACCGCGCGGCCGGCCGGGTGACCGAGGAGAAACACCAGCGTGAGCGTGCAGCAGAGCTGGGCGAGCAGCGCGGAGGCGGGTACCCCACGCCCGGAGTCGCGGCGCGCCAGAAACCGGAGCGCGGAGAAATCCGCCCCCGCGCCCGAGTAGATCCGCGCGCCGGCGAGGGTCAGGCCGTTCACCGCCCCGAGGGCGGAAATCATCACCAGCACCGACATCACCGCCGCCCCGACCGGCCCGAGCGGGCCCTGCAGCACGTCGGCCGCGATCGCCTTTGCCTCCCGCGCCCGGGTGAACCCGAGCCCGTGGAGATAGGCTGCGTTGACCAGCAGGTAGACCAAGGCTACCCCCGCGGTGCCGAACAGCAGCGCCCGCGGGATGTCGCGGCGCTTGTCGCGCATCTCCGCCACGATGAAGGCCACATCGTTCCAGCCGCCATAGGTGTAGAGCACGAGGATCAGCGCCAAGCCGAAACCCGCGCCGGCCCCGGGGGTCACCGCCGGCTCCGCGGGCGCTTGCGGCCAGCCGAGCCCCGCGACCACGATCGCCGTGAGGCCGACGACCTTGAGCGCGGTCAGCACGTTCTGCGTGCGCCGGCCAGACTGCAGCCCCGCGAGGTTGAGCAGGGTCAGGCCCGTGACGGCGGCGGCCGCCAGCCACGGGGCAGCGGTGGGCCCGAGGCCCCAGAGCCGCGCCGCGTAGTCCGCGAACACAAAGCCCATCAGCCCGATGCTGCCGCTCATCAGCACGACGAGCTGCGACCAGCTGAACAGGAACCCCATCCCCGGGCCAAAGGCGCGCCGGAGGAAGAAGTAATCGCCCCCCTCGCGCGGGTAGGTTGTCGCGAGTTCCGCGTAGCACAGAGCACCGACCACGGAGAGCGCGCCGCCAAGGGCCCAGACCAGCATCGCCTCCGCCGGGCTCGCGACGCAGCTGAGGATGAACGGGGCCGTCTCGTAGATGCCCGCGCCGACGACGATCCCGATGATCACGGAAACGGCGTCGCCGAGGGAGAGATGGCTCTCGGGGGCGGAGGGGGCAGGGGCGGGCATCGCGGCGCCACCGCACCGGATGCGCGCGGGGGCGTCAATGCCGCGGCGCGGCGAGTCTTCGCTTTCATTTCCCGGAGGGGGACGATTTTTTCTCCCCGCGCCCATGCAAGAACGCCTGCGCGACGCCCGCATCCGGCGCCTGCTCCTGGCGAACACCTGCAGCGCGGTCGGCACGGGCATCACGGTGTTCGCCGTGCCCTGGCTGCTCGTGCAGCAGCCGGGGGTCAGCACCGCCTACCGCTGGGCAACGGTCGGCACCATCCTCGCGCTCTTCGTCGCCGCCCCGTACTACGGCGCCTGGGTGGACGCCCACTCGCGCAAGTCCGCGCTCCTGCTGGGCGAGCTCTGGTCCGCTGCCTCATCGGTACTCCTCGCGGGGCTCGGGTTCGCCCTCGACGGCTTCGGCACCGGCCCGCTGGTGGCCGCGTACTTCGCCGGGATGCTCTACCACACCCTGCACTACCCGGAGAAGTTCGCGCTCATCCAACAGACTTTCGACCGGTCCCAGTACCAGTCCCTGATCGGGCTCCTCGAGATCCAGGGCCAGGCCGCGATGATGCTCGCCGTGGCCCTCGCGGGGCTTCTGCTAAGCCGAGTGCCGCTCAGCCTGATCCTCACGGTGAACGCCGCCGCCGGCATCGCCAGCTGCCTCCTCCTGCGCGGGCTGCCGTACACTGCGACCCACCTCGGCCCCGCTGCCGCGCGGGCGCCCGCGCCGGTCTGGCGCGGCGTGGCCGAGGGCGGCCGCTGGCTGTTCGCCCGCCTGCGCTCGCAGTGTTCTTTCCCTGCACCCTGCTGCCGTTCGTCGCCGTGATGCCCGCCAACTACCTTTTCCCCGTCTACGTCAGCCAGACCCTCGCCGCGGGCCCGGAATGTTTCGCCGGGGGCGAGATCACTTTCGCCGCGGGCGCCATCCTCGGTGGTCTGCTGCTGCCCCGCCTCGCCAGCCGCCACAGCGCCGCCGCGGCGGTACCCATCACGATGCTCGTCTTCCTCGCTGGGCTGCTCCTGCTCGCGGCCGTCCACCTGCCCCTGCCCTGCCTCTGCGCGGGAGCGCTCCTCGGGTTCGGCAACGCGGGGTGCCGCGTCGCCCGCAGCGCGCTGCTGATGCACTTGGTGCCCACCACCGTAATGGGCCGCGTCGGCGGCTTTTTCCAAGTGCTCGACCGCGTGCTGCGCACGGCGCTCGTGCTCGCCATGGAGATCATCGACGCCCACGGTCCTCCCGTGGGTTTCGCCCTGCTCGCCGTCCTCCTCCTCCTCGCCCTCGCTGGGGCGCTGCGCACCCGCGCCGCCGCCCGGCCCGTCGCCCCCGCCTGAACCCACATGCTCCGCGCCCTCCTCCTCGACTTCGACGGGCTCATCCTCGACACCGAGACGCCCCTCATCGACGCCTACGCCCGGGTCCACTCCGACCACGGCGTGACTTTCGACCGCACGCGCTTTCTGCACGGGGTCGGCCACGCGGAGTACGCCTTCGATCCTTGGCACGGCTTCAGCCCCCACGCCGACCGCGCCGTGCTCGAGGAGGAATGCCG
>Ga0194134_10005929_pt1 | contig 11264 bp, 11 predicted proteins | sample TA2KigOff0mmetaG_FD_148602 | JGI IMG/M metagenome (GOLD analysis project Ga0194134, IMG submission 148602) | Freshwater microbial communities from Lake Tanganyika, Tanzania - TA2015056 Kigoma Offshore 0m | ecosystem: Environmental > Aquatic > Freshwater > Lake | place: Tanzania: Lake Tanganyika... | reverse complement strand
TGCGGCGATTCTCATCGTGTTACACATCATGGGCGATCCGATGCCCGAGCGCGGGATTGACGGCTTAATTTCGGCCGGGTCGTGCGTCGACTTCGATCAACTTGGTGCGGCGTTCGAAGTGCCGTGCAGCGGGCCGCACCAGGCAGTAGTGCGCGAACTGGTGCCGTTCGACGCGCCGTGCGACAGCGACACCACGCAAGCGCGCGACCGCCAAGGGATGGGCACGGTGTGCATCGAACCGTGACGGTGCGGCGCCAGGCGGAGGCATGCTGCCGCCAGCCTCACTGAGCACCAAGGGCGATTAGCTCAGTCGGAAGAGCGCTACGTTCACATCGTAGAAGTCGTGGGATCGAGGGGCTCTTGCGACCTTGCAGGTCGAATGACGTCGGTTTTGCGGGCCTTTCTGTTGTGCAACGGCAATTTTAGACGATAGGTGTTTCGTCGTGCGAACGGCTTCAACGTAGTGCTCTTAAAGCGAGAACTATTGTCTACAACTGAGAGATAAATATTGACTTGTTACCTCCGATGAATGAGGGGCGAAGTTCGTAAGCCAGGAAATCAGCAAATCGCTGCTCTCTTGTTTGGTTTGTGTTGCTTTCAAACGTGATAGGTGAGTCCGATGGGGACATCTCTGGCATCGGGTTACAGGTGCAGTATCAATTGGGCTCAATTCAATCGGATTTTCAATGACCACACGTATTCCGGGGATTGATTCAGATGTGCTACCGTTCGGAATAGTTCTATGGGATTACTCAATAAAGCTAAAGCATTAGCCAACGAAGCAGCCGATGCTGCAAAACGGGCCAAAAACACGGTGTCCGATCATGTCGACGATCTTGCTTCTAGAGATGGCCGAGTTGGGAAACTTGTGAATCAGACCAAAGATGCAACTAAACATGGAATTGAAGTTGCACAGAAAAAATCTGAAGCTCTTGGACAAACGACTTCTGGTCAGACGACAGGCCGGGCCATTCGGAAAATCGGTCAAGTAGTCAACGAACTGCCAGTTTTCAGTGCAGCTGCAGATGCTATTCGCTCTAAAAACTGTGTTGATCTCTTACTTGAACGGTACAAAACAAACCCCAGGAATGCTTATTTCAATTTGTGGCTTGCTGAAAGTTTGATCAAGACATCTCAAGAGATGAAGAAGTACCGCTATGCAAAGGGCGCAATAGACCCATCTTCTTTTCTGATTGCTGGAGCCATGCAACACACTGCACAGTTTGGTAAAGATTCGTTACCAACTAGTGAGAAATTACTTCGACGCGCTTGGTCATTAGCCTGCTCATCACTAAAGACCAATCCTCGAAGTTCTGATTCCTTCGATGTTTTGGCCCGCGTATATTTGGCTAAAGGTGACGTTGTCCGCGCAACGTCGACCGTTAAAGCCTCTATTTTGGCAGATCCAAAGAACCCAAATGCAAGATTGACATATGGAAGAGCACTTCTCGCTCAAGGTAACTTTCAAGATGCTCAGAGAGTCGGTCTAGCCGCTATCGCAGCGGGATCAACTCTTGGTTACTTACTGGTCGCGGAAGCTGCACAGCTCCAATCGCGAAATCGCAATCTCATCCCGATGAGCGATCGTGTTCAAGAGTATGAGAACACTGTGGCCAAAATATCTCCGCAGGATCGAGAGAGATACAACGGAGCGTTTCGCGATGCCAAAGAAATTGTCCAAGCAACGAAAGATCGGCAGTCCGAAAAGGTCGGAACTATTTGGACAAGTGCAAAACGATGGGGAGGGATAATCCGCGATGCTTGATGACTTTGACCTCGGATTGGAGGATCTAGACCTTGATATGGACGGAGTCCCAGATTCAATAGATTCGTTTATTGATCTGGACATGAACGGTATGTCAGATGATCTTGATATGTCCCTCGATCTGGATATGAACGGCATACCAGATCGATTGTCACCTAATTTCATTGACCTAAATGGTGACAATATCCCTGATGGTAACGAGGTATTTGGGCCAGATTTGGATGGCGACGACCTTCCAGATGGGATAGATCCGTTTTTGGATTTCAATGGCAATCGAATTCCGGATTCAGGATTTTATGGTTACCTACGAAAAATAGGACTTGATTATCCCTTTGGAGGCGTGAAGTGAGATACGTCATAGGTGGTCTAGGTCAACGAGCGAAAGTTGTTTTCGACTCGGATCGAGGAGTTTTACGAATTTGGGAAAAGGGTTGGATCGGAAAGCGAAAATATCGCATCAAGGTCAACCAGGTCAGCGCTGTAATGAATGGCTGGTACACAAGTCGGATCAGGGTTCCCATGCAGGGTTTCAATCTTGAATTCGAACACAAGGGAAAGACTGTCATTGTCACAATTCCTGGCAGCAATAGGCGTTTTACCCAACAGGCAGAGGAAATTGCAAGGAGCATTGGAACGTCGTCTGGGCTTTCTGAATTTCAGGTAGATGGCGCTTCAGTCTTCTTCAGTCGGACCAATCCTGGGGGCGAAGTTGTTGCAAAGCCTGCACCACTAGCTGCAGACGGAACCCCTCTAACGAAGACTGAACAAGTACTGGCGGGTGCTGCGCGTGGCACAAAGAACATTGCCGGTGAGATTGCTCAGGATGCTGGCAATGCTGTTTCGGGCTTCGGGAAGATAATTCTTTGTGGCATCGGCGGAATAGTTTTTATCGCTTTACTTGGTCTTAACCCCGTTCTTGCTTTCTTCGTGTTGGGACTCGGCATCTTTATCTACAGGAGGAATCGATAGCTTCACATCGTAGGAGTCGTGGGATCGAGGGGCTCTTGCGACCTTGCAGGTCGAATGACGTCGGTTTTGCGGGCCTTACTGTTGTGCAACGGCAATTTTAGACGATAGGTGTTTCGTCGTGCGAACGGCTTCAACGTAGTGCTCTTAAGTTAGTGGGCCCGAGATTCGCTATATCAATCAGAGTGAAGTGGAAAGAGCTCTGTCTGAAGATCAGTTCCATTGCCGGACGTGTGAAGATAGATGACATCCGGCTCCAATTGACTTGCGACAAATAGTGTGTAGAGCCAAGCTGCCCGATCCTTCTCAGTTTGTCGCAGGACCTGAAGTGCTTCCGAGAAATGATCAACAGTAAATACGCCGCCGGTTATTCGGTAGTTGGCATATAAACAACACGACATCATGATCGGCTGAACTTCCTTGTTGTAGGCCCAGTGAGCATCCCTCTGCCGTTTTCGAAGCTTGCTCAGAAGTGCCCCGCGTTTAAGACCGTCAAAGGACAAAGGCTCTCTGCTCCGCGTCAAAAGATATTTAGGCACTTTTTCTGGCTTAGCCCCAGAGGTGATTGACGATTTGGGACCGATTAGTTTCTCCCATACGTCCATGGCGTGGAAGGGACTCGTAACCGTACCAACCCTTGGACCCATGTTTTCCGCAAGGTGCTTTACTTCGGCAAGAAATCGCAGTGAGAGATCCTTGAGGTCTGGCTTCTCATGCGACTCGTGACCCAACGAAACAGCGATCAGGTTCTCGATTCTAGGGTCGACAGACTCAGTTCGACTCATTCCTTTCTGTCCAGACCACTTGAGCAGGTGGTCGAAAGATCGGCGGTGTATTCGGACACTTTCACTTTGCATCCAACTCCGCCAACGATCCTCGATTGGATCCGTGAAGAGTCTTTGATATCTCTCATTGACAAGACTCACGAGGGATTCAGAATCCACTTTCTTGATCGGCGCGATCGTCTGCACGTCGCGCACATCCAGTACGAAGAGGTCTTTCTTGATCGCCGTTTTATCGACTCGCTTGGCAAAATCTGTGACCTGGAGTCTGACGACACAACAGTTGTCGACATCAACTGGGCTTGTACTAAGGCCTACAGCAAACAACCTGTCCGGGTCACTTGACTCGCCGCACACGCGACCCACCAACACCCGTAGTTGCCCCGTGTTGCAGAGGTACAACAACTCTCTCTTCGTTAGAAGTATCGAGCCATTCAAAACTGCAGGGACTTTCTTTTGCACTGCGCTCACATCACCTTGAACAAGCGTGTCGGGATATCGGACAGATATGAGTGCATCGTGCCGCTATACGAGAAGTTTTGCTGGTATCTGGATCTGGTTACAGCAACCAGAAACTTGCGTCGCCCCAAGTCGTCAGGTTCGTAGTTCTCCTTGATTCGGGTTGAGTTACTGAGGAATGGCAGAAACGTATTCTGAAAGTCAAGACCTTTTGCAGAGTGATATGTAAGGCAGTAGACGAGTGCTTTACCATCGCTCTCCTCGAAGGAGCCGTAGCCGCTCCCCAGAAACCTCAATGGAATCTTTGTGCTCTCAAAAAACTGATTGAAGAGCGTGTAATCAAAACTTTGACCCGGAACACCGGAGTTCTTCTTCGGGATTGGCGGATCATCGTTCACCTCCTCGTGTGCCACAATCTTCGCGAATTGATGAATCAATTTGTGTTGTGGGAATAACACTGCACTCGGCAACTCTGGTTCTGCTGCGTTCCGAGCGGCTTCCCAAACGCCAGCAGCTTCTGTTGCTTCGTTTCGATATTTGGTGAGAGTTGCAGTCACGGAGTTTGGCTCCCTCAGTCGAGCACCGCTGCTGAGCTCGGCCTCGGGGCATACGTTCTTTGCTATCTCGAGCGTGTTCTTCGAAAATCGGTAGACCTCATGGAGCATGTATCGATTGTGGACTCCTAGGGCCTTGCGAAGGCCGGCCGCATCAGGCCGGTTGGGGTAGATCGATTGATCAGGGTCGCCAGCAACTACCAGATGCTTGGCTGCGGCAAGTAGTTTTGGCAGGTGCCGCTGATCGGCATCCTGAACCTCGTCGACGAATAGATGGTCAAACTTTTTTGGATGGTGATAGAAGCTGTCGAGGGTTTCGATTGAAACTTGGCGTGCGACTTTTGGACTCAGGCCCGACTGCACCATGTCCTTCAGGGCATGCGTATATGTAAGAAAACCAATGGAGTCATTCGGAAATCTGGTTGCTAGCTCGTTGATGCTGTGCGTGACCACAACGGTCTTCCCACTGCCTGCATAACCGCTGACCCAGTGTCGTTCGCTCGACTCCTGCACAACATTGTCAGCAATCTCAATTTGGTTTGCACTCAGCTTGTTTTTCGGCACCATCCACTTCATGCTTCATATCTCAACTTTCAGGTCCCATCAGATGACACTTAGCGTCATCTCCGAAGCATAGAGCTTTCCTCAAAGTAACTTGCGGGGTGGCAAGCGGGGCGTTCCACCAGAGTGATGAATCGTTAGCTCCTCTTGACCATCTGACGAACTGCACACACCCCTTCCCTGGTCTGAGAAGTGCATCAAGAGATACCGCGACAACTTCCGTTGTTTGGTAGGTTTACCTTGCGTTTTATGGTCAGCGGGTGACCTTGGTTGAGCGTGTCTCTTCCGTGACCTGCACTGACTTTTCCGCATAGAAGTTTGGTGCGAGGCGCTGTACCTCGCAGTGGCGTGGGTGGTCACGCCATACATTGTGTGATGCATGGGCGGCATTGGTACAGGGGTCAACTTGTAGAAGATGTTCGCCGCATCCCGGTACCAGATCCGAAATGGGTTTCTTCGTGCACTACCGACATGGTATGAAATGGGAGTGTCCAAGTTGTCCAATCGCCTAAGGGTCTTTTGGGAAGAGGCGTCTCAAGAGTCCGCCGCAAAGATTGAAGAGATGCACCAGCGCACCGAGCTCGCCAAGTCACTTCGTAACCAGCTTTGGACTTCATCTAAGCCTTTGGTGGAGTTCAAATCTTGGTACGGCAAATGGAGTAATCGCATCAACACAGCCTGGGCTTTGCCCTGGTTGGGGCGCCGTCTTAAAAAGCGATCCTGGACCAAACGTTGGTTCGTCCGAGGTCCAACCCTTATCATTCTTCGTTTAGTTACATTCCCGGTCGCCCTCGCCGCGGCATTCCTCTTAGTTGTTGCCGCAAGTGGAGTTGCCCTCGTCAAACTAGGACCAACGTACGCCAGGTTCCAACTTTTCAAATCCAGGGAACTTGCTGCACGCGCTGAGCGACGACGCGGACTTCTCGTCGGTGCCGAATCTTCCCTCCAGGATGCGCTTGAGCTAAGGCCAGACGATGCGTTCTTCAAGAGCCGTCTCGAAGACAACCTTTCCCCACATGGCTCAAGGCAGTACGAGTCGTTTCCCGAATTCCTCGAGGACGGCGAAATCTGGCTTGATCCTGCGAAGTGGACCAATCCTGAGAAAAGTTCCGTCTTGAGGTCTATCTTTACACGTGATTTGCGGTGGCCTAATTACCCTGAGGAAATTGCATTTAGCGAGTACGAAATCAGCGCAGAGTTTTTGGATGAATCACTCGCACGGGCGGAGTCGTTGAAATCTCTCCTAAATTACGAAGTCGAGTTTCCGGTCCGGCTCGAGACACCGGATTTGTTCATCGATATGGAACGCGATGGGGATATGCTTCGGTCATTCGTCGGATCGGGCGCGATGGGGGTTGCAGTCTCGGTGAACCTCAACAATTGGGACCTTCACTACTTATCCGATGACTCAGACGCAATGTTCGCAGCGGGGGCAAGTCTCAACTTCTTCATCGACTGCAGCATCAACTTGTCGCGGCACCCGAAGTATCAGCGCGCCGCGTATACCATAACCGAACTAGCCGCCACGCAAGCCAGCTCCTTGTCGACATGGACGACCAACGCAGCCTTCGCTGCCGACGTCGAGGGAATTCGCACGGGAAGATTAAGTCAGCCGCCCAAGGCCCACCGAGTAAAGGGCTACATCCGAACGCTCACGGAGCGGCAGCCCACCGACGAAGCTCGCGATAGGGCACCGGCGTTCATCCGGCGAAACATGGCACCCAATGACACGTTCGTTCGTCCGCACCAACGCGGTGGAGGTGCTGCAGCTGAGCACCTGTACACCCGGCTGCGAACATACTCGAGCCTCGCTGACTTCCTCGCCACGGCACCCCGACTCTGAAGTGGTGCCACCACTTCTACTTCTGGTACTCCCAACTAACCCGGCAAGGCCCGAGGAGCTAAATAACGTAACACACCTATCGGGTGATCCACGAGCCGAATTTGTTGACGAATATAGTCCCCGTGCAAATTGCGTCAATGAAAGTATGGATAACGCGGGTTTTCCAATGTGCCAACACACGATGCAGAAATTTGACCTTTCTTACGCCCAAGACTCGTCGCCCGGCCCTCGGCGGTTCTTGGCGACGTGAAACGGCGCAAGGACCAGAGATACAGGCCTCTACGGCCCTCACTTGGGGCTGTCATATGGGGAGTCTTCGTTTGGGTCTTGAACGAAGTTCCCCGGAAGCAATAGCAACTGATGTAGGTAAATTATTTGATGTGAAGGGCTTGATTACCTACGTCGTAGACCATCTGAAGCTGCATGAATCGTCGTGACTCGCGTGACGAGGACGATTCTTGATTTGCTGCACAGAGTATTGCGATTCTGATGAGGTCTGAGACGTCCCCGAGTGGTCCGTTGGCTGGCAGGAGTGCGATGTTGATGAGTGGGTGCTGGATTGGGAATAGGACGCCGTCCTGGCTTGTTGTTTTAGCTTGGTTGACTGCCTCGATGAGTGGTGCAAATGTTTTGTCATTGATCAGACTCTCAAAGCGCTCTGTGATCTTTCTAATTCTTGGATAGATGGATTGACGTGCAAGCTTTACACGGCTCGCGAACTCTTGGACGGAATCGGGTTCTACGATTGGGAAGATGATACGCCGTGCGATTTCAGTATCAATGCTGTCAAGTTCAAATTGCTTGATTGCTGTTTGTAGGTCCTCCAGGAAGACTTGGATACGGCTTCCTTTTGGCCCATTGTTGATGAACCAGAGTCGCAGGAGTGCGGTGGCTTGTTGTGGGGTCTTTGGAACGGTAAGGAGATGATGGAGGGTGCCATTGGTGTCTCTTAGGACTGCGTCGAGTTCTGATCCGAGGCTGCTGACGCGGGCGTGTTCGAGGCGGAGATTCTCGTACGCGACTCTGATGTTCCTTGTTTCGAGTTCTTGGAGGCGATGTGACTTGCCCTTTCTGTATTTGGAGCCGAATTCTGTCTCGGTCAGCAGTAAGTCTTGTGTGGTTTGGTGGTCGTTAGCTGCATAGTTTGCGAGGTCGGGAAAGAGGTCCGTGAGTCGTCGTCCCTTTTTGGATGGTGAGCGCTTGATCTTTGTGGTTGACCCCGGGCTGTGGGTCTTTTTGTTTTGTTTGTTCATGTCTTTTCCTGTGTCTTATAGCTCATGTTATGCAGATTGTAATGTTACACGACAATACCACGAAACAAGTTCCTTCTGACAAGTAGTATAGCGCAGAAATCCGTGTAATTTTAGGTCATTGGGCAGATCGGGTTGACAAAACACGACAAAGCTGCTAATGTAGATGGCACCTATGAAAACCCGTCAAATCCGCCCATTTCGTACCTGTCTAGTAGTGGACCTCGAGAACGCCACCCGTTCCGCTTCGCCTAGTCGACTCGCTGCGGAAACTCTCCACTGGCGACTCTCCCGTGTGTTCGTAAACCCACCCGACGAGACCTTCGTGGCCAGTGATCCACGCAACGCGTTTTCGTCAGAGCGTTACGCGGAACTGTCGCACGGTGGGTTCCGGGTTCGATCTGGAAGGAACGGAGCAGACCTGGCGATCATTGACTATCTCGAAGAGGTTATTGAGCGAAACCAGCGTCATCGTAAACACCAGATTGGATACGTGAGGATCCTGTCGGGAGACGGAATTTTCATTCCAGTGATTCGTAAGTTGCGACAGGTCGACATACACGTCACCGTAATTGGCTACCGGGACACCACCAATCACGGCTTGTATCGCGAGGCCAACCGTTTGGTCCTACTCGACGACAGCCTCAGTCAACTGGTCGCAGCCTAAGGGGGAACGATGCCAATCTTCAACAATGACGACTACAACAACGCTCTCGAAGAGGACGGCACACCGAATGGCATGGTCGATCTCACCTACAACCTGACAGTCGAGCGCCAACTCATCGACGCCCTAAGTGAGTCAATCGACGAACCACTCTTGTCACCATGGATGCACTGCCCACTCGAAGAGCTACCTTCAGTGTTGGGGGTGGCCTCACCAATTGCTGACGATGATGATGTACACACTGCTCTCGTGCTTGGGGGAGTGAGTATCGCCATGACATTGATGAAATCCATCCATGAAGATTTCGTACCAGGGTTGCTAGCACATCTTGCGCACCTTCATGATCAGATCGATGCAGCACAGGGGGGTGTCGAAAGCATTATCGAGCATCGCTATCTTCTCGCACAGTTAGTGGACTTCTGCGAACCATCTGATTCGATTACATCAACGCTCGCGATGATGCGGATCCTCGACACAGTATTTGATGATGATGGAGAAGTTCTGCCTGAGAACGCCCTGGCTACGACGAAATATCTGATGTGTATCGCTCTGGCGGTGCTGTCTGGAGATGATGAGGACTGCACAGTCGACTTAATCGAACTTCTAGAAACCTCGCACGCAGAACGAGCTGCTGAACCGATCCAGCCCTACTTCTCTGAGGTCGACGACGAGGAGCAAGAGTGATGCACAACTACTCACATCCCACCCCATCCGACGTTTACATATCAGAAAAAAATGAGCCAGGACGAACGCAGATGCCGCTTCTGGCGTTCGCGGCAGAGCTAATTCGATTAGCAGAAGTTGTCAAACACAATATTGAAAATGGGGTTGCACCGATACAGACTCTCAGTCAGCTGAATGCAATGGAGCCGATTATTGGCGTGTTGCGAGTAACTGGCTTCAAATCTGTCAAGGACGGCATGTCCGAATTACAGGAAGTTACGCATGCCGGATATCTCTAGAGACGGGGAAGGTAGAAACATACGTATGGCGCAGTCACCGTCGAATCCAATGCAAAGCCTCACAGAAGCTGACATTCGTGCTGCACTCGACCATGCGATTGAGCTGTCAATTGAAGAGCTTCGCGACAGCGTTGGTGCGAGTCCCTCGGTCAAGTATCTGCTCGTTTTTGCAGGTAGGGAATTTGAGGCAAAAGTAATTATTCAGCTTGCATGGAATCTCAAATACCCTGCTCGTCTGATCGCTGCAACAGACTTCCGAGGTAGCGCAGCGATAGTTGCTGAACCACTACGAAACATGGGCTTCGATGTAATCGAGATTGCAACGTCTCGCCAGTTTGGTGATGTCCCCGGGGTGCCGGTTGGAAGGGTATTCGAAAGCCGAAGTGAGGCATCTCGCGTCGGAGTGCATCGACCAACGCAAGCTGGAATTTCAGGCGCAGGACAAGAGGGGGCGGACAGCATTGTCGTATCCGGCGGCTATATAGATGACGAAGACTTTGGGGACAGGATCATCTACACCGGCCATGGCGGTAACGATCCACAAACACGTCGACAAATTGCAGATCAGCTTCTCGAACGCGGGAATCTCGCACTTGCCGTATCCTGCGATCAGCAGCTACCCGTACGAGTCATTCGGGGATCAGCTGGCGATCCGGTGTTTTCTCCAGCGTTCGGTTATCGATATGACGGGCTATTTCAGGTTGTGCGCTATTGGCCCGAGATCGGAGTTGATGGGTTTCGTATTTGGCGTTTCGAACTCATTAAGAATCTTGCAGAGACGAGCGGAGGTGGCTCCGTACCTCGCGGAGTAGATGATCCTGAGAGGCGACCGGTCACATCCAGCAGTCAGCTCGTCCGCAACGATCGACTCTCAAGTTGGGTGAAACAAGTTCACAATTGGACCTGTCAGATGTGTGCAGTCCGTATTCAGACTCCTTCCGGTGCCTATGCGGAGGCTGCGCACATTCGTCCGCTCGGCACCCCACATAACGGGCCTGACCAGACGACAAACCTACTTTGCCTTTGCCCAAATTGCCACAAACGTCTTGATACATTCGCGCGATACGTTGACGAAAGTAGTCAAGTGGTCGACACCGTAACCGGCGAAACACTCGGTTCATTAAGGCTCGATCCGAGCCACAAGGTGAGTATCGAACATCTTGAATATCACCGAAAACACGCGCAAATGATACGGGGTAGGTGAATCAGTCGCCAGAGTCCTCGGCTGGGTTTTGAACGAGCTTCCCAAAACTTGTCGTCCGACCTTCGGCGGTTCTCGGCGACGCGAAACGGCATTTCTGGTTACGCGTAGAAGGATGATTCGGTTCCTAACTAGGCGACTTTAAGGATGTTGACACACTTCGGGCAGCGCAGACGGGTAGCGAACGAGTCGGCAGGCCGTCGCAATTGTGTTCCGCAGTTGCAGGTGACGGTATCAAAGTCGAGGTCAACGGTCAC
>Ga0194134_10005927_pt1 | contig 11267 bp, 15 predicted proteins | sample TA2KigOff0mmetaG_FD_148602 | JGI IMG/M metagenome (GOLD analysis project Ga0194134, IMG submission 148602) | Freshwater microbial communities from Lake Tanganyika, Tanzania - TA2015056 Kigoma Offshore 0m | ecosystem: Environmental > Aquatic > Freshwater > Lake | place: Tanzania: Lake Tanganyika... | reverse complement strand
CGCTTGGGCTTACCAAGCTGTCTTCCGGGCGCGTAGCACAGCGGTAGTGCGTTCCCTTCACACGGGAGAGGTCACAGGTTCAATCCCTGTCGCGCCCACCATTTTAGCCTCTGATATAAAAGGGCTTTTAGGCGGCTATACATCAAACATAACTGTCAATTTTTCCGTTCGCCACAACTACGCCACAACGGATTAAAATTGACATGGCTTCAATCAGAAAAAGACAAGACAAATGGCAAGTGCAGGTGCGCCGCCAAGGAATGTCTGACCTGACCGGCATTTTCTGAACCAGACGATATGAGAGTATCGAACTGGAAAGGAGAACGGGAGTGGCCAAGAGACTGAGCGCGGAGCAGATCGTGACGAAGCTGCGGCAGATTGAGGTGCTGCAGGCACAGGGCAAGACAGCGGCGACTGCTTGCAAAGAAGCGGGAACGACCGAGCAGAGCTACTACCGCTGGCGGAAAGAGTACGGCGGGATGGGCGTTGATCAGGCCAAGAAACTGAAGCAGCTGGAGACAGAGAACGGCAGGCTGAAGAAGCTGGTCGCCGATCTGTCACTTGAGAAGCAGGTCCTGAAGGACATTGCCGAGGGAAACTTGCAAGCCCTGAGCGTCGCCGGCGGGCAGTCGATTCCGTTCAGGAAAAGTATCAGCTGAGCGAGCGCACCGCCTGCCGGATCGTCGGCCAGCCAAGAGGAACACAGAGATACGTTCCAACGTGCAAGCCCGACGAAGATGAGTTGACCCGCAACATTGTGCTCCTTGCCTCTGAGTATGGCCGCTATGGCTATCGCCGGATAGCGGCGATTCTGAATGACAACGGCATCGACGTGGGCACAGACCGGGTTCAGCGCATCTGGCGGCGCGAGTGGGGTGAGGCGGATAAAGCCATCCTTCCGGTGAAAGGATGGGCCGCCGAACGGTTCCGTCAAAACAGCCAAAGCGTGGGCGCCTGTAGCTCAACGACGGTTCATGCATCCGATTGCGACCTAAGTATCCGAATCATGTCTGGTCTTATGACTTTGTCGAAGACCGTACACATGACGGAAGAAAATACCGCATGCTGAACGTGATCGACGAGTTTACACGGGAGTGCCTCGCAATCCGGATCAACCGGAAGCTCAAATCGACTGACGTGATCGATGTGCTCTCCGACCTCTTCATCATGAGAGGCATCCCGACACATGTTCGATCTGACAATGGTCCCGAGTTCATCGCACAAGCGTTACGTGATGGGCTTGCAGCTGTCGGATCAAAGACCGCCTACATCATGCCGGGTAGCCCTTGGGGTGAGACCGTCAAGAAATCGCTCCGGTGGAGCGATTTTAGGTCGAACGGGTATTGCGAAAGCTTCAACTCGAAACTCCGAGATGAACTTCTAAACGGCGAGATCCTCTACACGCTGAAGGAGGCCAAGATCGTGATTGAACAATGGCGGCAGCACTACAATACAGTCAGGCCACACAGTGCGCTGGGGTATCGACCGCCCGCATCAGAAGTCTTCGTCCTCATAGACCGGATACCCACGATGAACTAACAATCAAACTGGACCACTCAGTGGGGGCAGTTCAATATTTTTCCGACCTTCCTTGGTCAGATTTGATTACACCTTAAATAAAATCAGGCTTGCGGCGAGAACGCCCATGCCGCCGATGATGCCGTAGACAGTCTCATGTCCTTTGGCGTAGCGCTTTGCTGTTGGTAAAAGTTCGTCAAGCGAGAGAAAAACCATTGCGCCTGCGATCATGCCGAAGACAATCGCAAAGACGAGCGGACCTAAAAATGGTGCCAAAAGAACATAACCGATGATTGCACCTGCCGGTTCTGCGAGAGCAGATAATCCTGTTGCTATAATCGCTTTTTTGCGGCTGCCCGTTGAATAGTAAACCGGAATGGCGATTGAGATTCCTTCAGGGATATTGTGGATTGCAATCGCTGCAGCAAGTGATGCACCAATAACTGGATTATCCAGCGTAGCAAAGAGGGTTGCGAGACCTTCAGGCAAATTATGCGCAGTTATCGCAAGTGTAGCGATCAGTCCGACACGCTTGACCCGCGCTGCTTCATTATTCTCAGCCAAAATCATGTCATGCGGTCTTGGAATGAGATTATCGAGAAGAGCCAAAGCAGCGACACCTGCAAAAAATGCGAATGTTGTATAGATATAAGCTTTTTTCGGATCATAGATTTCGCCAAAGCTCGCTTGCGATTTTGCGAAAATCTCGATCATCGATACATAGACCATCGCGCCGCCTGCAAATGCGAGGCCGAAGGCGAGAGTGCGTGGATTAGGTTCGTGTGAGAAAATAACAAAGAGGCAGCCAAGCACAGTCGCAAGTGCCGCCGCCAGACAAATGCCAAATGCGAGGAAAAGATCAGCGCTAATGTTGAAATCCAATTTTTTCCTATCCTGTTCTGCCCTATATTGAGACTGGGTATGAATGTCGGAATTTGAAATGCGGGGTTTAAGGCTTTCTTTATGAAGTGTCAAATTTAACTTTTTGAGAAAGTAGACATTGATGTACGTGGCGTGTGATCGAGAAAATCGATTTATTCGAAAATAGCCATGACTTAATTAATGGACATAGCACATAAAAAGGCACTGGAGCCCAGAGCCTTTTCATTATTCGCATTTATTGATTTACGTGATTCGAAGTAACTTTTTTGCCTTGTTCAGAATTGCAACCGAGTCGGAATTTCTTCCCCTATGGCACGCGCTTTTGCGCGCATCGCAGCGACTCTTGACCCCGCCATTTCGGTGCATCGCAGCTTTATGGATGATACGGATCCCGAGGCAATTGCGCGAAGATTATCCGATTTTTCTGTTCGTCGTTCTGCGATCATCATTGCTGCGCCCGAGCATCCTTCTGTTCGTCGCGCACTTCTTGCGCTGCGCTCATGCGGCGTGCCAGTCGTTCAAATTGTCTCGCGGATGAAGGGGCTTGATGCTGATTATATTGGTATTGAAAACGCCGCAGCCGGGCGAATGGCAGGGCTCTTGATGTGCGGTCTTCAAAAAAGATCTGGCCGCATCCTCACGATGTGTCACTCTGGTATTTATGACGCGCATCGACAACGGGTTTCTGGCTTTTCTGATTATATTCAAAGGCAAGGTTATAGCGGGTTTCATTTTGATGCGGTGAGCTTTCACAATGATGAGGCAGAACGCGCACGAGAGATGCTGATAGATGCGCTCGACCAGCATGATAATTTCGTAGGCCTCTATAATGCTGGCGGAGCGAATTCGACCTTGTCAGACGTGTTGCGTCGTCATCCGCGCGGTAAAAACATTTGCTTTATCGGTCATGAATTGACAGAGCGCTCAAGTGCCTCGCTACGTGATGGCACAATGGCCGCGGTCATTGATCAAGTGCCAGAGGCACAAGCACGTCGCGCATTGGACATGGCACTTTATCGCTTGGGATTGCTCGAACAGGCTGTCGATCTTCGGCCTATTCCCTTCGTCACGGTGACAAAGGAAAATGTGTGATGAATATTTTGCTCAATTCAATCAGCAATGATTACGCGTGTGGGAGTGCGTCGTGATGGATGATTTAGCCTTTGGTTCGCGCAACAAAAGAGGTGATTGGACGCCCGATGAATCGGCATCAACCGCGCCACTCTTTATGTTTCCACCAAGACCTTTAGCCCTGCTGAAATGGATTCCCTCATATTTCTTGCTGTTCAATCTGCTTTTTGCGGCATCGGCCTATTTGTGGTGGGCTTATCTTTTACCCGATCTTTCGCGATTTCAAGATTTTGAACTTATAGTCGTTTTGCAACTCTATCTCTTGAATACATTCGCGCTAATGCTTTTTTATGGTTTCTTCGAGATACGTCTCTATGTGATGCAGGTGCAGGGTCAACGTTTTAAATTCAACGTAAGGTGTCCTTCCGACAATAAAAGCGATGTGTTCTGGTTCAAAAGTCAGATCATTGACAATGTGCTTAGAACTCTTCTCATTGCGATGCCGCTTTGGACCTTTATTCAATATGTGATTTTGTCTTTCTACGCGCATCAAGTTCCGTCTTTGCCCACTTTGATCGATCATCCAATTTATTTCGCCGCATTGGCTTTGATCGTGCCTGTTATTCATGAGACGCATTTCTATCTCATCCATCGCGGACTTCATTGGGGCCCCTTCTATCGGCTGTTTCATTCTGTACATCATAATTCCGTAAATCCATCGCCATTTTCCTTACTTTCCATGCACCCTGTTGAAGTGTTTCTTTATCTTGGTGTGGCCTTTTTGCATGTAATCATTCCCTCTCATCCTTTGCTTGCGCTTTATCAACTTCATTATGCGGGGTTTCGGTGTAATACCGGGCCATACCGGATTTGATAAAATTGAACTCGGTGACGAGAAAACACTCGATACACATTCCTATATTCATTATCTTCACCATAAATATTTTGAAGTAAATTATGGTGATGGGCTCATTCCCTTCGATAAATGGTTCGGTACATGGCATGATGGCAGACAAGACGCTGATTGCCGCATGAATGAACGTATGGCAAAGCGTCAAAAATCTGCTACATAGCAATCAGATTTTTTTCGGTTTAAGAGTTACAAGATTTAATAAAAACAAATTCAAATCGGGGAGGGATTTATGACTTCAAGAAAGCGACCAACCATCGCTGATATCCGTGCGAATAAGGGCAAATATCAATATACAATGATGCGAGTTGAAAATTGGGAAGAATTGGCGGCAGCGGAAGCAGCAGGGATCGATATGGTTTCTGTGCCGCCGCCGATGCTAGCCGATAAAAATTTTCGTAAAGTGGCGCCGACTCTTTTTGCGGTTCCTGGACTGGCGCTTTGGGACAATCAGGGCACGACGGATGATTTCCTGCGTTGGGGTTATGAGATGATGCGGCATGGTGCCGATGCGGTCTATTGTGCAGCCTCTCTAGGCACGATCCGTCGCATGGCGGATGAAAAAATACCTGTCATCGGTCACGTCGGATTGATCCCGCATTTTTGCACCTGGACGGGGGGCTTTAAAGCGGTCGGTAAAACGGCGGAGAGCGCGTGGGAGATTTATAAGCGCTGCCGCGCCTATGAAGAGGCAGGCGCTTTTGGCGTCGAGATTGAAGTTGTGCCGCCCGAAGTCACTGAGGAAATATCAAAGCATACATCGCTCTTTCTTGTCTCGATGGGGGGTGGTGCGGGCGGCGATTGCCAATATCTTTTCGCGTGTGATGTCCTCGGCACGAATCGTGGCCATATGCCGAGACACTCCAAAAAATATGTTGATCTTGCAAAAGAGTTTGATCGGATTCAGGAACTTAGGATCAAGGCCTTTAAAAGCTTTGTCAAAGAAGTACAAAGGGGTGCATATCCTTCGGCTCCCTACCTCGTCTCTGCGCCGAAAAATGAAATGGCGGAATTACGAAAGAAAATGCGTGCATCAAAATGATTTAGTGCTAAGTCCCCGGTAAGCGGTGAGATGAAAGAGGATAAGATGTCGAATTGGATTAAGGCTTGTGCAGTCGATGACATCCCTAACGAGGATGTCATTCGATTTGATCATGGCGGTGCGACCTATGCGATCTATCGCAAGGACGACAAATTTTTTGCCACCGATGGTCTTTGCACCCATGAAAAGATCCATCTCGCGGATGGGTTGGTCATGGACTACACAATCGAATGTCCGAAACATAATGGCCGGTTCGATTATCGCACAGGGGCGGCGAAAGGCGCGCCCGTCTGTATTGATTTGAAAACCTATCCCACCAAAACCGAGGGCGATGCGATTTTTATCGATATCGGTTAAGCAACGAGCAATTTTATAAAGCTAAATTATGTAGAATAAGGATCAAGACGATGACAATCAGTTTCGGACTTTTGGGTGCGGGCCGTATTGGAAAAACACATGCCACCGCCATCCTTGGTATTCCGGGTACAAAGCTTTCCGCCGTTTATGATCCGATTGATGCGGCGGCAGATCATATTGTTCAAATGTCCGGTGCACGTCGAGCCTCAGTTGAGGAAATCCTTGCCGATAAATCAATTGATGCCGTGTTGATATGCACGCCAACTGATATGCATGCCGATCAAATTGAATTGGCAGCGAAGGCGGGTAAAGCGATCTTCTGCGAGAAGCCCGTGGATCTTTCAGCGGATCGTGTGCGCGCCTGTCTAAAGACGGTTGATGCGACAAAGGCGAAATTGGTGATCGGCTTTAATCGCCGCTTCGATATAAATTTTGCTGCGGCGCGCGCGCGTATTGATGCAGGTGATATTGGGTCTGTCGAATTGGTTCAGATAACATCGCGTGATCCGGGTCCGCCGCCTGTTGATTATATCAAGCGCTCTGGTGGTCTTTTCCTTGATATGATGATTCACGATTTCGATATGGCGCGCTTCCTGTTGGGCCATGATGAAATCATCGGTGTCACGGCCACCGGTTCGGTTCTCGTTGATCCTGCGATTGGTGCGGCTGGTGATGTGGATACCGCGACAGCGACTTTGCGCACAAAGTCCGGGAAGATTGCCGTTATCACCAATTCGCGTCGCGCGACTTATGGCTATGATCAACGTATCGAAGTTCATGGTTCTAAAGGAGCGGTCAGCGCGGCGAATGTTCATAACAACACCGTGACGCTTGCCAATAAAGAAGGCTATCATGATGCACCGCTCCTTGACTTCTTTATGGAGCGTTACGCCGCTGCCTATCGCACGGAACTGCAGAGTTTTGTAAAAGCGATTACGACGGGTTCGGAGATCACACCCACTGGTCTTGATGGATTGAAAGCGCTCGAGCTTGCGGATGCAGCTGTGAAATCCATGCAAAGCAAAACGGAAATTACTGTTTCAATATGAGCGATCTCCGCTCGATTGTGATCATTGGTGCAGGTGAGTGCGGCATATGTGCTGCGCTCACGCTCCGCGATGAAGGATATACGGGCGAGATTGCGTTGATTCATGGTGAGGCGGTTGAGCCTTATGAAAAGCCGCCTTTATCAAAGCCGGGCCCTGATGGAATTTCGATTAAACCTATTTCAGGTACGGATCGAATTTTAAGAGAAAATATTGCCGTCTATCATGATCAACGTGTTACTGAGATTGATCGCACTATAAAGAGCGTGGTTTTAACAAATGGTGAGATGATCTCTTATGATCGTCTGCTTTTGGCAACCGGAGCACGCCCTCGCGCGCTTATGATTGATGGTCGTGAAATTCAGCAAGCGCGTCTATTTCGGGATTTTTCTGATGCCAAGGCTTTTTTTGATATTCTTGCGCCCGATTATCGTTTGACGATCATTGGCGGTGGGTTCATCGGATTGGAGCTTGCAGCCGCCGCACGCCAAAGGCAGGTACAAACAACTTTAATCGAATCAGCGCCGCGTCTTCTTGGTCGCGCTGTACCTGAGGCCCTAGCCGCACGCATCGAGGCGCGGCATCGCGAAGAACAAGTTCAGTTCCATATCGGTCAATCGATTTCATCGATTAGCCCGACACGCAAAGTCACGTTGGCTGATGGAACGGAGATCATGAGCGACATCATTCTTGCAGGGATCGGATCTATGCCAAATATGGACCTCGCGGAACAATGCGGTCTCACGATCGATAATGGGATTGCGGTTGATGCGTGTTTTCGTACCTCTGATCCCGCTATCTTTGCAGCGGGAGATTGTTGTTCCTTTCCTCATGCGCTTTACGGTATGAAGCGTATGAGGCTTGAGAGTTGGCGTGCCGCGCAAGAGCAGGGCGCTCATGCCGCACGTGCGATAATTGGTTCCACAGGTACTTATCAATCGGTGCCGTGGTTTTGGTCAGATCAGTACGATCTCACTTTGCAGATCGCAGGACTTCCGTCGGAAGGCGTCACTATCGTCAAGCGTATGCTTGATGACAAGAGCGAAATTCTCTTTCATCTTGACGTAGAAGGTCGTCTTGTCGGTGCAAGCGGATTAAGTCGCGGCAATAAAATCGCCAAAGATATTCGTTTGGCCGAGATGCTGATTGCGAAAAGAAGCCATCCGGATCATCAGGCTTTGGCCGATCCGAAATTCAATCTCAAATCGCTTCTTAATGCGTGAAAGAGTTTAAGCTCTTATCTTAACGAAGGCGGTCGCGCGTCGATCCATTGACCGCCTGACTGATTGGAGTGAACCGCCGCTTTGATTGCCGCAATCGAACGCAACCCATCAACCGCTGTGGGAAAAGAGATTGCGTGAGCGCTTGGCGTACGCCCTTCCTTTTTCGCGCAAATGACTTCGGCAAGATCGAGATAGATGTTGGAAATGGCGGTGGTGAATCCTTCCGGATGGCCAATTGTAACGCGTGTCGCGCGTGCGGCTTCGGGCGATTGTCCATTGCTGCCGCGTTCGATGATTTCCGTGCGACCATTCAAAGGCGTATAAAAAAGTTGGTTCGGCCATTCTTGCGCCCAGCGCAAACCGCCACGTTCGCCATAAACTTCAATGTTAAAGCCATGCATGCGGCCGACGGCAACAGAGCTTGTCCAAAGACGAACAAGCGCGCCGCCATCCATGCGGATCGAAACCCATGCATCATCCTCGAGCGTGCGGCTTTCAAGAACGGAGGCAAAGCTTGCCGATAATTCTTTTGCATCTTGACCGGAAACAAAACTTGCCAAATGCAGCGCATGAATGCCGCAATCCGCAAATTGTGCGGAGATACCCGCTTGCGCGGGGTCATAGCGCCAGCGCACGCGCGGATTATCAGCGTCTGCCGCGTCTGCATGAAAGCCATGCACAAATTCCGTGCGGATCAAACGGATCTTGCTGAGATCGCCACGCTTGATCATCGCGCGCATTTCGCGCACGAGCGGATAGCCACCATAGCCATAATTCACCGCACAAATCGTGCCTGCACTTTTTGCGGTTGCGGCAATCTCTTCGGCTTCTTCAACCGTGACCGTCATAGGTTTTTCGCAAAGGACCGCGATGCCCGCTTCAAGAAAGGCTTTGGTGATTTCGAAATGGGTTGAATTGGGCGTGGCGACAGTGACAAGATCAATGCGATCGGCGCGATTTTTTCGCCTGTAAGCATTTCCTTCCAGTCACCATAAGCGCGATCCGGCGCGATCCCAAGACGTTCTGCGAAATCGCGACCGCGCGCGGGGTCAGCATCAAGGGCGCCCGCCTTGAAAACAAAGTGGCCATCCATTGCGGTGGCAATCCGGTGTGCGGGCCCAATTTGGCTGCCTTCGCCACCGCCGATCATTCCCCAACTCAACGCTTTCATATGACGTCCACCCTTTGATCAAATCATTCAATTTCAGACGGTGAAGATGCTGATCTTGGCGACAAAGTCAATGAATTGGGGAGCGCGCGTTTATTCCGTGACGCTTTTTCGCGTGTCGTTCTCATTAAGGCAATTCACGCCAGCAATTGGGCGCTGTTCATAAGGATTGCGCGCGTGTTTTTCCTCGCGTTCTTGGCAGGAGGGAAAAGCGCTTGTCAGCGGCTTCGCATGAGGCACGCTGTTGAGGAGCTTTTTCGCATGTTGCTGCTCCGTCATCCAATCATCATGACCTTCCCAATTCATGGCATCGGCTTTATCCGGCGCACAGAAGAGAATAATAATAATCAAGAGGAGAAAGATATTCGATATTTTCTTAGAGCTGATGAATGACAGATACATGGTTCACGCCTCTCATCTGCGCTCAGTCTATGCGGCATCATTTTTTAGCGCTTTTCTCAACCGTCTTAAAATCACATTTCGTGTTTTTTCATCGGCGGCTTTTTCAAGCTGATCGCGAATATCAAGAAGCAGTGTGGCAAGCTCATTATGGCTATCAAGCCGCGCCATCATGAGTGGGTCGATACGCGGGCGCGTTTCGGCCATAAGGAAGGCGCAAGTAGCACCAGTAAGATCATAAACGGAATCAAGCGTAGGAATGATGATGCAGTCATTTGGCACACCAAGCCCCCGCGCGTCGTGGGCCAGCGCGTCCTGCGCTTCGGCTTCACCATGAGTGATAAAGAGTGTTTGTGCGATGGGGAGTCGTTGTTTTATCCAATGAACGAGCTCCGTGCCGTCTGCATGGCCGGAATAATCTTCGATCTTTTTCACTGTTGCTTTCACAGAGATAGGCTCGCCCATAATGGTCACTTGTTGCGCGCCTTCTTGAAGAACGCGCCCCAAGGATCCTTCCGATTGAAAGCCTGAAAGCAGCACGGTTGTTGATGCTTGCCAGAGGTGATTTTTCAAATGATGGCGAATACGGCCTGCTTCACACATGCCCGAGGCCGCAACGATAATGCGAAACCCCGTAAAACGTGCGAGAGCTTTTGAGTCTTCAACCGATTCAGTCATCTGTACATTTGGTGAAGTGAAGGCATGAACAAGATCAGCGCCGTGATCGAGTGCTTTTGCGTGACGCGAGAAAATATCAGTGGCTTTTGAGGCAAGCGGAGAGTCAATAAAAATTGTGGCCTTTGGAACCTTACCCTGATCCATAAGTTTCACGAGGTCTGTGACCAGTTCCTGTGTCCGCTCCACCGCAAAGGAGGGAATGAGAAGCGCGCCTTTCTTCTTTGCCGCTTCATTGACTTCGCGCGCTAATATATCACGTCGCCCTTCTTCACTGCGTTCGAATCTGTTGCGTCCACCATAAGTTGATTCGCAGATCACAATGTCGAAGTGATCAGGCGCTTCCGGAAGGGGTTGCAACATTTTATTATCGGGCCCGATATCACCGGAGAAAAGAATTCGAAGCGGCTTTTGATCTTGCCGTTCGATTTCAACTTCAATCGAAGCGCTACCGAGAAGATGCCCCGCATTCCAGAAGCGTGCTCGGATATCATTTGTAACCTTGATCCAGCTTTCATAGGGATGGCCCACAAAGGAGTCGAGCGAGGCAAGCGCATCTTGTAGCGTATAAATCGGTTCAACTTCTTTCTCGCCGCGTTTTAACCGACGAGTATTAAGTTGGCGGACTTCCATTTCCTGAATGAAGCCGGAATCGGGCAACATGATCCCGCAGAGATCGCGCGTGGCTTGAGTACAATGGATTTTTTTCGTGAAACCTTGCTTCACCAATTTTGGAAGGAGTCCTGAATGATCGATATGAGCATGGGTGAGCAGAGCAGCATCAATGCGATCAGGCGCGAAAGGGAAGGCACGGTAATTCAATTCGCGTTCAGTTTTCGAACCTTGAAACATGCCGCAATCGATTACGATTTTTGAAGAGTCCGTCTCAAGCCGGTAGCAAGATCCCGTTACGCTTCGGGCAGCACCATGGAATGTCAGGCGAATACTCATGAGTGACCCTCTGGAATCTTAAGTC
>Ga0194134_10005925_pt1 | contig 11273 bp, 10 predicted proteins | sample TA2KigOff0mmetaG_FD_148602 | JGI IMG/M metagenome (GOLD analysis project Ga0194134, IMG submission 148602) | Freshwater microbial communities from Lake Tanganyika, Tanzania - TA2015056 Kigoma Offshore 0m | ecosystem: Environmental > Aquatic > Freshwater > Lake | place: Tanzania: Lake Tanganyika... | reverse complement strand
TTCCATTCGGCGATTCATTTTGGGTCTTTCAAACAAGAAAAAAGAGAGATTGAATAATTTATTTCTTGGGGGGAGCGTAGCGACCCCCTTGAACGAGTCCATTGAAGGGGGTCGCTACGCTCCCCCAAAAGAATATTATTCAATCTCTATAATGTCTTGTAAAAAGATCCCTTGAACGTCGACGACTTTCCATTCGGCGATTGTTTTTGGGTCTTTGAAAAGAGAAAAAAGAGAGATTGAATTTATTTGTTCTTATGTTTTTCTTTGAATTCAATCTCTATAATGTCTCATAAAAACATCCATCCAACATCGATGGATTGTCATTCGGCGATTGTTTTTGGGTCTTTCAAACAAGAAAAAAGAGAGATTCAATTAATTTGTTCTTATGTTTTTCTTTGAATTCAATCTCTATAATGTCTCATAAAAACATCCATCCAACATCGATGGATTGTCATTCGGCGATTGTTTTTGGGTTTATAAAAAGAGAAAAAAGAGAGATTGAATTTATTTGTTCTTATGTTTGTCTTTGAATTCAATCTCTATAATGTCTCATAAAAAGATCCCTTGAACATCGATGGCTTACCATTCGGCGATTGTTTTTGGGTCTTTCAAACAAGAAAAAAGAGAGATTCAATTAATTTGTTCTTATGTTTTTCTTTGAATTCAATCTCTATAATGTCTCATAAAAAGATCCCTTGAACATCGTCAACTTTCCATTCGGCGATTGTTTTTGGGTCTTTCAAACAAGAAAAAAGAGAGATTGAATTTATTTGTTCTTATGTTTTTCTTTGAATTCAATCTCTATAATGTCTTGTAAAAAGATCCCTTGAACATCGACAACTTTCCTTTCAGCGATTCATTTTAGGTCTTTAGAATGGCAAATTATAGAGATTGAATTTATTTGTTCTTATGTTTTTCTTTGAATTCAATCTCTATAATGTCTTGTAAAAAGATCCCTTGAACATCGACAACTTATCGTTCGGCGATTGTTTTTGGGTCTTTCAAACAAGAAAAAAGAGAGATTGAATTAATTTGTTTTTACCAACATAAATATGAATATAAACATTCCGATCTCTCTGTGAAGAACATACACACTAAACACAAACGAAAAACAAAACACAAACAAAAAAAACAACACACAAACACAAACAATGGAAGATTTGTGTAACGATGACACGATTGCATATTGTCGCAAATGCAATGGTAAATGCAAATCACTCATGTATTGCCATGGTGAATATTTTACCCAACCAGCCTATCAAACGGGAAGACATCATCCTCTCCTCGTACGATTGGCACAAATTCTCACCGAACAATGTAGACACTCGACACGTCTCGAGCGCGAAACCACCTGGTTGAAATTCCGCGAAGACTGTCATCGCATTTTGTCTCTCTTTGCCACAGAATACAATTGCACTCATTATGCGAGAGACGTGGATTTGTTGTCTTCATTAACGAGGACATCCTCCCTACACGAAATGGTCGAGATTTTATCCGATGTGTATGATGATGACAATGACGATGACGATGAAAAATGAAAAAAAAAACGAAGTGTCGTGTCAACAAAAGAAGTGTCAAAAAGAAGATATAATTTTTGTTGTCTCTCTTTTTTTACACACATCAAAAAACCGAAAATTATTTTGTATAACAAAACAAAAAACAAAATCGATACAAATCGAACAAACAAGCGAACCAAACATATACAAAATAATTTTTTCTATTAAAAAAAAAACCAAAAAAAAACATGGACGATGCATTTTCCTGGTCCACATTCGCCAAATGGATATTTGCGGTGTTATTCTTGCTCTCGTTTATTTTCATGAAAGGAATCCGCCGCACGGAATTCATGGGATTGGCCATTTTCACGTTTGTCTTCTTGATATTCGGTCTCAGTCTGGGAAAGAGTGTCATGGACTTTTTCATGGCGTCGGAACTCACCGTGGAAAGCACCATCGGATTATGGACACTCTTTCTGTCGTTGGGTCTGAGTGTGGCGGCGGGTATCATGTTATTGTTGACGGTCTTCAAACTCCAAGAGATTTTCAAAGGCACCAATGATGTAATTCATTTGACGGACGTCAATCGCGACAAAATGGATACTTTAGAAACCATCTTCATTACGGTGACCATGTTGTTGACGGTAAAAAGTGCCTATACTTTCTACACGCCGTCCTCCATCTATGACCGCGTCTACGACATTTTGAAATCGTCGACGACGGCGTTCGGGGGATTCCTGGATTTGGTGACGCCTCTCATCGTCTTTTCGTTGGGGACCGTATTAAACAAACGCCTCGACGATCGGTGTGATTCGGCGGACATCCAAGCCTTCAAATCCAATTTCAAAACAACATTTTATTTGTTGATTGCCATGTTTGGCTTGTCGTTGGGCAAACGGTTGTCGGAAGATTTTTTGTTCCCGTGGTTGCGCAAATGGACCAATGGATTGTGGATGAATCCGGGCATTGACTTCGGTGACTTGGGATTCTTGAACACGGGTCTCTCTTTGGTGGGCGCCGTGCTCTTTGTGGTGTTTTTGGTGTTGCTCGCCACGAAACACTTCGTGGAGGCGGGATGGACGCTCTTGGCCACCGTGATCGTCACCTTGCGAAGTGTGATTTTCCGGTGGGATGGCTTCATCGATTTGGCGAAATTGGTGTTGACCCTATGTGCGGTGGTGTATGCGGGTTTCTCCATCCGCGATTACATCGGGTTGTCGTCTGAGGACACATGTTTCAAATACGATTTGAAGAATTTGTATATATGGTTCATCGTGATTTTGTTTGTCTTTTTCGGGTTGACGGTGATTAGTCCGTACCGTTTGACGGAAATATTGACGTTTGTGGCGCGTTACTTTTCGGGCATCACCGTTTTGGCTTTATCGGCTTATTTGGTGTATTTGACGAATGATTTGGCGCATTTGTCGCGTTCGGGTTTGGTGGGTTGATTGGTTTGACCCAAATTTTATGTTTTTTTTTTAAATACGAAGAACCAAAAAAAACTATTTAAATAAAAATGCCCTACAAAAAACACTTAACAAAAAAACGCCCAAATAAATTTAGTGTTGTATAATACAATAAATAGGCGGATGAATATGAACATGATCATGAATATTGACAGGCAAAAAAAACAATCCCCCAAGTATGTGACGGCTGATATTATGGGGGGGTTGGGAAATCAACTCTATCAAGTGTTTGCGGCCATGGCGTATTCCATGCAACACAATATTCCCTTTGTGTTTCCTTATTCCGACAAGGACAAAACGGGAACGCGCCCCACTTACTGGCATTCGTTGTTCCGAGAATTAATGACAACAAATACCATCGACAAAACACAATGGGAACAAAATCTGTCGTCTCGCGATTGCCAGATGATCGATCGATATAACATACACCATTATGTGCCGTTGGATGTAAATCAAAAACCGATCATTCGTTTGCATGGTTATTTTCAAAGTTACAAATATTTTGAAGCCTACCAAGATGAAATATTCCAACGTCTCAAATTGTCGGAGCAACAAGCTGCCATTCGTGCAGAGTATTTTCTGGTGTTGACCGAGCCAGAAAACAAAACATTTGAAACGACTGAAACGACCATCAGCATGCATTTTCGTTTGGGTGATTACAAACATTTGCCATATTATCACAATATCTTGGAACCGTCGTATTACAAAGATGCGTTGCAACATATAATGGAAAATCTGACATCCTCTTGCTCTTCCTCCTCCCCGTCATCCTCATCATCCCCGTCATCCTCATTACCCAAAATAAAAATATTATATTTTTGTGAGGCGGAAGACAATGACGCGGTCCAAGTCACAATCAATGAATGCAAAACGATGTGGCCATCGTGTACGTTTGTAAAAGTGGACGATACGATTGAGGATTGGAAACAAATGTTGATGATGAGTTGTTGTGATCATCACATAATAGCCAATAGTACATTCAGTTGGTTTGGTGCGTATTTTCATCGTATTGTCGACAGCAATGAAAAATCTTATCCCATGGTAATATATCCCAAAAAATGGTTTGGACCCTATTTCGATTTTGCAATCATGACGGACATGTTTCCCGAACATTGGATCCAAAAATAAACACACAAAAACACAAACAAAAACAAAAACAAATAAAGCCATTTCAATTGTTGTTTTGTATGATAAAAAACAAAAACAAAAACAAAAACAAATACAAAACAACAAAAACTCAAAACACACAAAAAAAAACCAAAACATGAAATATTGTGAAACCACATTCGAAGAATATGTGCGAGCAAGCCATCGAAATGATATTCACCCCGAAGTGACAGATTTGATTGCCCAATTGCCTGCTCATGTTCAACAATGTCCGTCGATGATTTTGTATGGTCCATCGGGAGTGGGCAAATATACGGCGGCGTTGCGAATCATCGAAAAATATTCACCCAGTCGCTTGAAATTTCAACGACGTATTGCCTTACAAGAATTGTCATCCCCGGCTTCGGCGTCGGCTTCTTCTTCTTCGGCTTCTTCGTCGGGTTCCAGTTCCGCCAATGGAAATAATGCGGGGACGGAAAAAGAAAAAGAAAAGGACAAGGAATGGTTGTTTCGTGTGAGTGACATTCACTATGAAGTGGATTTTTCGATGTTGGGATGCGAATCCAAGAAAATGTGGAATGATTTTTTCTTTCAAATCGCCGACATTGTTTCGGTGCATCCGGAGAGGACGGGCATTATTTTGTGTCACAATTTCCATTGCATTCACAACGAATTATTGGATGTTTTCTATAGTTATATGCAACACAGTTCGCTCTTGCATATCCATTTGTCGTTTTTGATTTTAACACAGCACATTAGTTTTTTGCCGAGTTGCATTGTGCAACGTTGTCAAATGATTCCTGTGGTGCGACCATCCTCGGCGGCATATGCTTCGTTAGGCAACAACAACAATATCCATAACTTATTGGATGCGATACCGAAAGACGCCATCTTGAATTTGAAAGAAATTAGATCGTTTGGAAAATTGCAATCGCTGAAACAATTGCCCACGGACTTATTTAATTTGGTGTGTGACAATATTGTTCGTCATATGGATCATATGATGACCATGGATCATCGACAAACCCAAACCCAAACCCAAATGCAAACACAAACACAAACACAAACACAAAAACAAAACGACATTGAAATGTATGCCTTGTTTCGAGATTGTTTGTATGATATTTTGTTGTATGCTCTCGACATTACGGAGTGTCTGTGGTACATTGTGGAACATTATTTGGAAACAGGAATGTTACAAGAAGTACAATTGCCGGAATTATTGGATCGCATGCATATCTTTCTCAAATATTACAATAATAATTATCGTCCCATATATCACTTAGAGAGTATGTTTTATTACTTGATCATGACTATGGTGGATCCGTCGACCAAACAAAAGAAATAGAGGTTTAAAAAAAAAAACCAAACCAAACCAAACCAAAAACATGGATCGACGGCGAGCTTTGGAAATTCTCTCTTTACAACAGCAAAGTGGCGAATCTACGATAATAACCGATATCGGTTCATTTGCTGCCCCTGGGCAAGCGCATCGATTGTACCATTCCGGTCCTTTGGACCGTGAAAGGTTAAAACGTCATTATCGATTGTATGCTCTAAAATGGCATCCCGACAAATGCAATGATGCGGTTGCGAAAGAACGATTCATTGAGGGACGAGAGGCATACGAGTATTTACTAAAGGAAATTATTATGTTTGAAAACAACAACAACAACAACGATGACGACGACACAGACACAGACACAGACAGCAACAAGAATACATCGTCAACCACCAATTCGTATTCGGATATGTTATCGCAAGTCTATCGTGAATTTTTCAGAGAGGTTTGGCCACAAGGAGAAAAATATTTTGTTGCGAATGGAAAAGAGAGTCTTCCCAAATTGGTATTTTTATTGCATCGATTTGCGCCTTTTTTAATGAAACGAGAAACGGTTTGCAAAGTGTTTGAATTTTTGTTATTGTATCATGAATCGTTTCATTTGGAGGAATCCATGATACAGAAAATGCGCAGTTTTTTAAAAACGGTCGGTACTGATGAGGATGATGACAACGACCACCGTGTCTACCATAATAACAATAACGAAAATAACAATGTTACCAAGGATATGATGTCTTCTTCATCAGAGGACGACTCGGACGACGACGACGAAGAAAAAGAAAAAGAGATTTACATATTACATCCCACATTACAAAATTTGATGGAGGACATGGTATTTATAAAGGGCGACGAGGTCAAAGTCCCTTTGTGGTTCCGACAAACCGTCTATGAAAATCAAATATTTTTGTGTTCCCCTCCGGAATTGCCTGCCCATATGATCTTAGAGGACGATAATACATTGCATGTAGAGGTGTCATGGACAGTGGCCGAAATTTGGGGTCGACGCGTTCAAACGATGCAAATCGAGGGTTGTGAGAGGACGAAAGAGGTGGAAGTGCCACTGTCGTCGTTGCGTTTGACGGAGGAGAGACAACCGGTGGTGATCTATAAGGCCGGCATATTGAAGGAGGGGTCCTTGATTGACCGAGCCAACATCGTAGTTTGGGTACAATTACGATGGGAATCATAAGAATCCACAGATTATTTTTTAAAATCATATTGTTTGTGTTTGTGTTTGTGTTTTTGTTGTTTGTATTTACAATTTTGGAAAAAGATTTGTTTTTTTTTTGTTTTAAATAAAAAAAATTAATTAATATCTATTCACCTAAACTGATACTTAAGGCTGTCACATACAAACAATATATTTTTCTTTTTGGTTTTCCTACATTGAATATTTTACATGTTTCTTTGCTTTTCTTGCACGATGTCCTGAAAAAGAAGACGAATAAGAAGGAAAATCGACACATACCTCTTCTTCATTTTTTATGGCAATCAAACCACATGCTGCCTCTCCCATCTGGGACGAGGATAACAAATCATCGACTCGAATAGGAGATGCAGTCCGTGACAATGATTTGTTATTGGATAAAGGGGGGAATTTACATTTTATGGTCAATAAATGTGTCATGTCTTTCAAATACGGAACTATTTTTTGGTTGTGATGAAACGATGGATCATACACGAGTACACGTTCCAACGAATGTTCCCCTTCTCCGGCAAATCGCGCCGCACTAAATACATTGGCATCACGGTACACACCCAACAACACACCCATCCACACAAAACAACTGTCATTCATTTGTTCGCGTGAAACAAACGGAAACATTTTTATATAGGACTGGATGGCACGTTCCAATATACTTTCCATCGATTCATGATAATCATGTTCGGGATTCTTTTGGTCAAAGAAAGGCAAGGAATCCTTGGTACGGAAAATAATAATCTCACTATCGCGTGTGATGCGCGAAAATTTTACCATCTGTGGTGGGGTTGTGGTCATGACTATACCGTATTTTTTTTTTGTTTATTTTTTTTATGTTTGTAAAAAACGAGCAGGGCAATAAAAATTAAATTATGATGGGAGGAAAAGAACTTAAAGAAATAAAAAATAATTGGAATGCGTTTTTTTTTCTTGGCAACGACTCCACTCCACTCCACTCCACTCGAAGAGGAGAGACGCAAAAAAAACAGAGAGACGCAAAAAAAACAGAGAGACGGAGGAAGGATCATGTATTTTAGGTTTTTTTTTTAAGTACGATGACGACGACGATAAGTACGACGATGACGACGATGACTTCCACCACTTTTACTGTGTTGATGTGACGTAGAAGTTCTCGCACTCTTTTTACGATGAGGTGACACGGACTGCCTCTCCTCTTCGAGTCGAGGACTTGACGAAGGAGAAGAAGAGGAAGAAGAAGACGAAGTTTTTTGAGGAGGACTTGGTGAGGGAGAGCGTTGTCTTTTTTTGTTTTCACCTAAAATATCTTCATACCTAATTGGGAAGGAGGACGTGGTGGTGCTTTCGAAAGAATCGAAATCAAAAATGGGCGGGGCACTATGAATCATGGATCTACAAAAGTAAGCAAAAGATTGTAAAACAATCAAATAATCATTGCATGATGCAAGATCTAAGTCGGGGTCGTTTGTTTTTGTCAATAAGAAATGACCAATCTGTCGGTATGTCGAAGTTTCAAATTTATTTCGAAGATCATTGAAAATCTCGATGCTTGGTGCATGTTGTTTTTGTTTCACAATACGTCCAAATTCGTCCCATGATTGATTATCCGGAAGAGTCGAATCGAGTTCTTTTTTATTATGTAAAATCGTTTCTTTCAATGTTTCTTTGTTCTTATAAAATCCATATCGATTGTACCATGACATATTATATTTTAATGCACTCACAAATTGCAAACTTACGGCTCCAATCGATCCACGAGTATTTGCTGGTACACACAATGGTTTTATTTCAGATGCATCCGACAAAAAGGCAGACAATGAAAGTTGGATCACAGGGGGTGATGTATTATTGTGTTTGTCGGCAAAAGATTTCAACTCACGAAAGACCTTCACGATTCCATTCAAAATTTGATTTCCTGTGGCATTTTTGCATTTCCCGACTTTTGCAATTTCTATTTCCAAATTCAAAATTTTGTTGCTATTTTGAAAACGGAAAGATGTGGATTTTGCGAAACATTCCGAATCCAAAGGGGCATATTTGTTATAAAGATGCGATGTAAATAACATATTTACTGTATTTTTTACTTCTTTTTCGAATTCATCTTTTGCTTTTTCTTCGAGAGATGGAATAAACCGAAACATGTTTCGTATGGTGCATGTATAAAGCCCAGTAGGAGACAAACGATAAGGGGATACAATATTTATTTAAAAAAAAAGTGAAAAATGTGTATATTTTTTTTTTAAATAAATTGTTATTTTAAAAAGGAGAAAACATATTATATTGGTTTGAAAATAAATAAAAAAAAAATGAATACACAAAACATATATATATATTTTTACGCGGCTTTCTTCACCACTTTCTTAACAATGGTTTTCTTCACAGCAGGAGCAGCAGCAGCATCGTCATTCGTCCCTACGGTGGCAGCAGCAACAACAGGTGCTTCGACAGCAGGAGTAGGAGCAACAACGGGTGCAGGAGCAGGAGTAGTAGCAACCGCTTTCTTGGGTGGTTCTGTTTCTGCTTCGTCGTCAGAATCGTTTGTTTGAGCTAAAGAACGTTTATTATTTGCGGTGGTGACAGAAGCGACCGACTCATCGACAATCGGCGCCACATCATCGATTTTTTGGTTCTCGATGGTGGATTGATCTTCGGGACTCAATTGAATGTGGCATTTGCCATATACACTGACGACTTCGCGAGGCTTGACGATGCACTGGATGAGTTTCCAGGTGAGACCCCATCCCTTGCCACCAATCCAGATGCCACCGCACTGAATGATACAGGCCACACTACTCATGCTGGGCACGAAATCGGCGGGAGTATGGTTGGGATTGTCGGAGGGGAAGATTTGGGTACTCTTGGTATCGTAGATCTCGACACCCCAACGCGTGCCATCGTCGTAACAGGGAACCTTCACACGAATACTGGGTGGCTTGGTATAATCGACCTTCTTGGTCTCCTTGTTCTTGCTGTACTTTAAAAAAGGGAAAAACGTATGCTTGCACAACTCGCGCGACATTTCTTCTCCCCACCAAGACTCCGAGTTCTTGACGGCGTCATCGAGGATTTGGTTCTCGAATTTCTTCATCTTCTCCAAGAAATCGCGAGTGGCAGGCGTGGCGTATTCCTCGTTGGGAAACGTTAACGACATGCTGTACTTGCCATCCTTCTCGCCCGTCTTTTCATCGGTGAAATCACTGATACCCCAGGTCATCATCAGAGGAGTCGTCAGATGAATACCGCGGTTGGACTGGGAACTAATTAAATTGATAGACTTGCCACCACGGTCGTTGACCTTGGGTGCTATGTATTTCACTCGTACGGGATCCCAATCCGCGACAGATAAAACAACAGGAGATGTCTTGGACATTTTTGTTTGTGTGTGTTTTTTTAAGAAAACTTTTTTTTTAAAGGAGTGTATGTGTGTGCGTGTGTGCTTTTTTTTGTTCTGATAATCATCTTATAAAACGTTGTCTTTATATTCATTTTAATTTCTTACACACGAAAGTATGCTCTTGTTTGTATCTGGGAGGGGAAACAAACCGCAATCATACCTAAAAAAAAAATAAACAAACACAAACACAAACACAAACACAAACACAACAACAACAACAAACATATAATATTATTCATGTACATGAATGACGATTTGGTCTCTCGCTCTCTGAAGGCCGCCTCTCCTCCCCTTCGACAAGTCCTCGACCAATAGGGGAGAGGCAGTCCGTGACAAGTCCTCGATCCATAGGGGAGAGGCAGTCTGTGACAAGTCCACTAAAAAAACGCAGTTTATATAGCGGCGAAATATAATCCGAAATGTTGGTGGACATCATCGACGACGAATCCAAATAATCGCGCAAAGCATGTCGAAAAAAACGGTACAAGGGAGATGTTCCCATAATTCGATTGATTTCCACGATGGCTTGATTGGAGGATTTGCTGGCATACACTTCGATGGAAATTTGGCATGGCGATGACAATGGTTCTTCCTCCTCCGTGTCAAAAGGACAAATCGACTTTATCAAATGTACGTGAATGGAGTACACCGATTCTGTTCTCTCCCATCCAACCATCGGATTGTAACGCAACACGAAATCATTGTTTTCTTGAACAAAGGCGCGTATTTTTAATACAATATGCATTAATTGGGGCAAAGGAAAACACCACGACAATTGTCGCACAAATAAAGGGGACATGACACGGCTGGGACTAAGGACACACGGTGACAATGGCAAGACGTCAACTCCTCTGTCGACAAAAGATGTTTTTTGTTCTTCTTGTTCTCGTTCTTCTTCTAATGATTGTTGTACACTCGGTTGTGCCAAGGATAACATGTTGTTTGTTATTTGATTGTTTGTTATTGTTTGTTGTTATTGTTTGTTTTTTTTTTTTTTTTTTTTTTTTTTATTGATTAAAAAAAATATATAAGAATATAAAATGATTTAATTATGAAATTATTTACAAGTCCATTATTTTGTTATCAAGTGCGTTCATTTTTATTTTGATTAAAAAAAAAACAAAAAGTTCCTATCGGCGTTATTTATTTTATTTTGTCTATTTGTCTGTCTTTCATCAATCAATCATTCATGACAAACAGTCCCTCTAAAATGATGACAACGACAACAACGACAACCACAAACAATGATATTTATGAAATTGTGGAATTGGTTCGGGATGTTTCCCAA
>Ga0194134_10005922_pt1 | contig 11274 bp, 11 predicted proteins | sample TA2KigOff0mmetaG_FD_148602 | JGI IMG/M metagenome (GOLD analysis project Ga0194134, IMG submission 148602) | Freshwater microbial communities from Lake Tanganyika, Tanzania - TA2015056 Kigoma Offshore 0m | ecosystem: Environmental > Aquatic > Freshwater > Lake | place: Tanzania: Lake Tanganyika... | reverse complement strand
CGGCCACAACTGCTGTGCTTGTGCTGACCATTCAATAACTGTTGAGCTTGGCCAGCAGCACAGCCGGCAAGGGCGCCGTGGCCAAAATCTCGCCGATGCGTGCTGCCGCCTGGCCGTCGCCATACACATTGGTCACTGGCTGGCGGCCAGCCGACAATGCCGCCTGCAGGGCTGAGGCGATGGCGGCCGGATCAGCGCGGGCATGGCGCACATTGGCGCTGCGCTCGCGCACTTGCTGGCGGCTGCCCACATCGACCACCGGCAGGTCAAAACTGGCGGCTTCGATGATGCCGCTGCTGGAGTTGCCCACCAGGGCATCCACCGTCGCCAGAGCCTCCAGGTAATCGCTGCGGGGCAGATGGGTGAGCTGCCGGTGCGCCAGGCCAAGAGCCGGCAGGCGCTGCTGCCACACCTGGGCAATGGCAGCAGCACCGGCGTCGCTGTTGGGGGCCAGCACCAGCAGCTGGGCATCAGGCGCAGCCTTGGCGATCCCTTCCAGCAGCGCCTCGGCCTGCTGGCTGGCTGTAGCGGCCTCCTGCAGCACCGGGTGAAACAGCACCAGCAGCAGCGGCCGCGCCGGATCAAAGCCCTGGGCCTGGCACCAGGCGGCCCGGGCCGCTGCCCCCCCCCTGGTCACCCCGGCACCGATGCCATCAAGCCCGGGGGCACCCGTGACCCAGATCTGATCAGGCTGCTCGCCCATGCGGATCAAGCGCTGGCGCGAGCCTTCGGTGGCCACCATGTGCAGATGGGCCAGCTTGCTGATCGCATGGCGCACCGATTCATCCACGGTGCCCGAGCGCTCGCCGCCGTGCACATGGGCCACCGGAATCATCAGGTGCACCGCCGCCAGAGCAGCGGCCAGCATCTCGCCGCGATCGCCCAGCACCAGCAGCAGATCCGGCCGCCACTGCTCGCACACCCCCACCAGCGCCTCGAGCTGAGCCGCCATGGCGCGGGCCATCACGGCGCCGCCACTGCCATCGAGCACCACCGGGATGCGGACCACCACCGGCAGCCCTGCCGCCTCGATCTCACTCACGGTGTGGCCGTAGGCCTTGAGCAGGTGCATGCCGGTGACGGCGATGCCCAGCTCAAGGCGCGAATCCGCGGCGATCGCGGCCAAGGTGCGCTGCATCAGGCCGAAATCGGCCCGGGTGCCGCTCACGTAGAGCACGCGCCGCGGCCGGTTCATGCCAGATCGCCCCACTGCAGGGTGTGCCCGGCGCTGAGGGCCGCCTTGAGCTGGCGGCCCAGCAGCTGCTCCAGATCAACGGGCGCAATGCCATGGCCGGGGCGCTGCAGGGTGAGATGGGCGGCGGCAAGCACCGCGCCCGCTGGCAGATCACACCCCAGGGTGACGCTGCGGCGGGCTGCCACGCACACCTCGAGCTCGGCATCCACGGGCTGTTTCACAGGGCTGCCCAGGGCGGTTTCGGCCGCACGGATCTGCTGCACCAGCGCCGCCAGGTCATCAGGCTCGAGCGAAGCCTGGTGGTCGGGCCCGGGCAGATTGCGATCGAGGGTGAAGTGCTTCTCGATCACCCGCGCCCCCAGCGCCACCGCCAGAGGCGCCACGCTGATGCCGGCGGTGTGGTCGGAATAGCCCACGGGCAGGCCAAAGCGCTGGGCCAGCGTGTCCATGGCGCGCAGGTTCACAGCAGCCAGCGGCGTGGGGTAATTGGAGGTGCAGTGCAGCAGGGTGAGCACCTCGGCCAGCGGAGCGCTGTGGCCGGCAGCGGTGCGGGCGGCGGTGATCCACTCCACGGCCTGCTCCACCTCGTTGAGGGTGGCCATTCCCGTGGACACGATCAGCGGCAGGCCCGTGGCGGCCAGGCCCCGCAGCAAGGGCGCGTTGGTGAGCTCTCCCGAGGGCACCTTGAGGCGGTTCATGCCAAGGGCGATCAGCTCCTGAGCACTGGCCAGATCAAACGGGGTCGAGAGAAAGCCGATGCCCCGCTCGCGGCAGTGGGCAGCAAGCTCGGCAAAGGCCTCGATCGGCAGCTCCAGTTGCCGCAGCATCGCCAGCTGGTCGCCAGCGCCGGTCTGGTCAACCTGGTAGGCGGCTTTGGGGGCACTGCCACTGGCCAGCTGCTCGGCCTTGAAGGTCTGAAACTTGACCACATCGGCACCGGCGGCGGCCGCCACCTCCACCAGCTGGTGGGCCAGCTCCAGCGAGCCATTGTGGTTCACTCCGGCTTCGGCGATGAGCAGGCAGTACTGATCAGCCATGTTCAGAAGCTCCTCCGCAGCAGCAGCTGCCGCACCGTGAGCAGCAAGATCCTGAGATCGAGCCCCAGAGATTGCTCCTGCACGTACCTCAGATCCAGGGCCGTGCGCTCACCGGGCTGCGCATGGGAACGCACGGTGGCCTGGGCCAAACCGGTGATTCCGGGCCGCACCCGATGCCGCTGCTCCCACTCGCTGGCGGTGTACTCCTGCCGCTGGGCGGGCACGTCGGGGCGGGGGCCCACAACGCTCATCTCGCCGCGCACCACGTTGATCAACTGGGGCAGCTCATCGAGGCTGGTGCGCCGCAGCCAGCGCCCGCAACGGGTGATGCGCGGGTCGCCCGCGGCCGTGCTGTACCCCCCCAATTGCGGGGCATCGATGACCATCGAGCGAAATTTGAACATCGCAAAGGGCACGCCACCGCGACCAACGCGCTGCTGACAGAACAACGCCGGGCCGGGGCTGTCGAGCCGCACCAGCAGGGCGATCAGCAGCAGCAACGGGGCCAGCAGCAGCAGCAGGGCCGCGGCCACCAGCAGATCGAGAAGGCGTTTGAGACCTCGCATCAGCCCTGGTCCAGCTTGTGGCGCATCAGCAACTCCACCAGTTGAAAGTCGATCGGATCGTCGATGTCGATCGACCGCTCGCGGGGCATCACATGCAATCGCGTGGTGCCCGTCCAGAGGCCTTTGCTCAGGGTGTGGTGATGCCAGCAGTAGATGGAGGCGTTCATGGCGTACACCGGCGGTGCCGCCTGGCGAGCCACCACACCTCCGGGCACGGTCTTGACCAGCTGCACGCCACCGCCTGGCGCTGGCTCCACCATGTTGAAGTAGGGGTTTTTGTCGGCCGCATAGCCGGTGATCACCACATCGGTGTGGTCGTCGAGCAGGGCCAAACAGGCCTCGATGTCCTGGGCATCGCGTAGCGGCGACGTGGGATCGAGATCCACGATGCGCCCCACCGGACCCACGTGCTCGACCACCCAGGCCACCAGATGCGCGATCACCGGCAGCTTGGCCGCCGCGTGGGTGGCCAGCTCGGGCGGACGCAGAAATGGCACCTCAGCCCCCGCCTCCCGCGCCACGGCAGCAATCTCGGCCGAATCGGTGGACACGAAGATCCGATCGATCTGGGGCTGCTCCAGGGCCTGTTCAATGCTGTAGGCGATCAGCGGCTTGCCCAGCAGGGGCCGGATGTTCTTGCCCGGCACCCCGCGGGAGCCGCCGCGGGCGCAGATGGTGGCGATGGTCAGGGGTTGGTGCATGCCAGCTCCTTAAGGCGCAAAGCAAGATCCGCAGTGCGCAGCCCCTGCTCCAGGGGCTGGGAGGTGGAACCTCCGCTCTCAACAGCCACCACAAACTCGGCCATCGCCGTGCGGTAGGTCTTGGCCACATCAAAACCGTCTTCACCACAGTCAATCAGCTCACTGCCCTGCGGCGACTCGAGGCGCAGCTCGCGCCGCGAAAGGTCCCAGCAGAGGGTGCCGTCTTCGCCAATCAGCTGGTAGCGGCGCACGGGGCGCCGGGCCACATAGTCAAGCCCGATCTGCACAAGGGCACCGCCGGAGCTTCGCAGCAAAGCGGTGGCCACAGCCTCGGTGGCGATCTCCAACCTCGGAACCACTGCGGTCTGAGCTGCCACGGGAGTGAGATCTCCCAGCAGCCACAGAGCGGCATCAATTTCATGAATCAAATCAAGAACCACGCCACCGCCAAGAGCAGGATCGGCGCTGTAACTGCGACGGTGATTCTGCTGGGGCCTCCAGTCGGGCAACCACTGCCCCGCATCAAAGCTCGCCCGCACCACCCGTCCAATTGCTCCCTCCTGAAGTAGATCGCGGAGGCATTGCAGCGATGGCAAGAACCTCAAATTGCAACCCACCTGCACAGGTGCACAACAGTCATAAAGAGCCGCGGCGCTACACACTGCCTTTAGATCGGCAGCCGTGGTGACCACGGGCTTTTCTACGTACATGGGCAGGTCGACTGCTAGCCCCTGCAGCAGTAATTCGGCGTGCAGGGCCGAGGGGGTGGCAATGATCAGGGCCGCAGGCTGATCCTGGAGCCAATCGACCAAGGCGGGGCTGCACCCAGAGGAGTGCATACTCATTACCTCGCAGCCAGGAAGCAATTGCTGCAACGAAGCAATGTGGCGTCGCCCGATCGATCCGCATCCTGCCACTAAAAACTTCACTGCTTTACGAAGGTCTGCAGCCAAGCCGCGATGCGCTCGGAGGCCTCAGGCGGGTTCTCAAACCAAGAGGACTGCATCTGCTCTCCACGAACAGAAGTCGCCACGAGCTGCTGGTCGATAGCCCGCTCCAGTTCGGAAAGCGTGCTGGCGGCGACAGCGGCCCCGGTCGAGCAGTAGGGCATTACTTGGGGTTCTCCACTATCATCAAACACGAGCAATGGCTTACCGGCAAATAGAGCCAGCAAACCAACCGAAGAGCTAAATACAATCACTAGATCCGAGGATTGGATCACTGGGAGGATGTCCTGTCCAGCTGGGAGCACTCGCAGATTCTGAGGCAATTCCCCCACCGCCTCTAAATAAGACCGCAGTTCCACCGAGGGATGCAACTTAATAGCCAAGCCCCATTCAGGATGGCGCCCTGCAATCTGACTCAGCACGGAGCTGTGGCGCAACAGCACCTCAAAGCAGCCGGGCGCGGCATAGGTCAGCACTGCACGCCCTTCAATCCTCCAGTCAGCCAGCGCATCACAGGGCTGAGCGGCCTGTAGCTTGACCAACCAATCAGAAAAAACCGGCTGGCCAAAGGGGTGGACAGCATCGGCTGGAAAGCCAGCCTCAACTAAGCGCTGCTTGACCTGCCGATTGAGCACCACAACCGCATCAGGCCAAAGCTTTCTAGGCAGCAACATCGGCTCACTATCAACACCTACCTCGCCGAGTAGAGAATATCCGAACAAATCCTCTACTAACACAGAGGGACAACCCAGCTGTCGCGCGGCCAAGACGGCAGCTCGCTCCATACGCACATGGCAGGTAGTCACCACCACAGACGGCTGCTCTGCCGATAACACCAATGACAGAAACCGTGTCGGACAGAACGCCTTACGACCCTTCTCGCGGTAGAGGTTCCAGGCCCCAGCGTCACCGTACTGCGCAATCAGATCCACCATTGAGATGCCGAGATAGGCGCAGGACTCTTCCCAGCTAAGCGGCGAACCAGAGTCCCACAGAGCGGTCGACAACTCGGCCCCAAGCTTGAAAGCATGCTCGTAGCCATTGACAGGTAGATAGTCACCTGGAGTTGTGCAGGCATAACCTGCAGCACGCAGACGGGCAGGTGCTGTGGTCAAGGCCAGAACCTTGTAGGGCACCCCAAGAGCTTGTAGCCGCGGCAACAGCGACAGCACGATGTCAACATGGCCAGCGCCATAGGTGACAAATAGAACTCCTGTTGTGGGCGTACCCCTGCCTTTCACCAGATGCTCCAGCCTCCATCTACCATGAGGTTCTGGCCTGTCATCCAGGACGAGAGATCGCTGGCCAGAAAAGCAGCGACCCCCTTAAAGTCCGCCTCGACACCCATACGTGCCAGGGGAGTGCGAGCAACGTAGCGATCCACGAAGAGCTGGGGCTGAGCACGAAATATCCCACCGGGAGAGACAGCATTGACGCGAATGGATGGGGCAAGAACCGTTGCAAGCCAGCGGCTGAGCTGGAGCAACCCGCCCTTGCTGGCCGAATAGGCAGCAGGGTTATTCATTTCAGTGCCCTCATAAAGCGAAAGGTCCGGGCCCACAACGCCATAAATGGAAGCAACGTTGATCACCGACCCATGGCCGGAGGCATCCAACAGGGTCCGGCAGGCCTGGGTTAACACAAAAACAGCTGTGAGGTTTACCTCTAAAGCCCTACGCCAGGCGTGACTGGACTGCTGATTAAAGTCGACGGCCCAGCCCTCGAGAAGAGAGGTCCCAACGAAGCCGGCGTTATTGATCAACACATCGAGACGACCAAAACACTGCTGCACAGCATGCGGAATCTGTCGAATCTGCTGTTCATCTTCGAGGTCACAAGCGAGGCACACAATCTGAACACCTGTTCGAGCCGCAAGGTCCTTAGCAAAAACCTCGGCCGGCTGAATTTTTAAATCAATCAACACAAGGTTTGAACCAAGCTCAGCAAGGGCCTCGGCCATAGCCCGGCCTAAATGCCCGGAACCACCAGTGATCAGGCTCACCCGGCCTGTCATCGACATCAACTCCGCCAGGGTGGGCATCTCCGAGGAGCCATTGGCGCTCGGTCTAGCTGCAGCCATAACTAACCCCCTGAATTAGCAAATCGACAAATCCATGGTGATACGAACAGGGATGACTTAGCCGATACTTATATGTGGGATGCATGATCAAAATACAGGATCTACAGCCTAACGAAAATGATTAGCAACTTGAGACAGGGAAGCAGAAAGCCAAAATTGCAGCTGCCGCGCCGTCACACAACATTAAAAAGCTCGAAAATAACTCGCCACATCAAGGCGGCTAGTGATCAATCAGGCGAATTTCCGATGAAAAGATAGCCTTATAAAAAGAAAACACATGGGGATTCACTCAGTCAACAACAGGCTGCGGAAAGCCATCCCAGATTGGGTGACGCAACCTCCATTCTCCATCAATCTTATGCCAAAGGTGAGGCGTCCGCGCCTCCTCAATAACCGCGTCAAACTGATTTTGAGTGATCTGCATATATTCGAGGCAATCATCGAGATAACAACGCGGGTACTCACCGTCATAACGACGCACAAGGGCAACACCTTCTTCGCGAGTGATATCTCCATTACGAATCTCTTGCGCGGAGTCATAGGAGGCCCTTCCCAAGCCAAATTTAATATGTGTGGTGTAATAATGCAACCAGTCAACTTTGTCATCTAGAGAACTATATTTACTAAAGCTTCCTTCTGTTCGGTGATCATTGGGCCTGAAATCGTTGTGCTCAACAGAGAAATAATAAGTCTCCTGAGGATGCCAGCGCTTGTAATAACCGAGATAATGCACCTCTGTTCCAGTCTCGGCCAAACGATGGGGATCGATTGGCAGATAAGCCTCTAGGTCTGCGAGACTGAATCCATAACGCTCCATCAACTCGCGGGCGCTCACACCACCTAAATACAATTCATCAACACGAGCATCGGCGCTGTAATAGCGGGGGTCACGCGTTGGCCGTTCATTATCAGAGATTGGATTACCATATTCAGCTTCATTCTCGCCGAAAATTACAAGCGGAATATCAAGGAGCGCCGACATCTTGGGCGCCAAATTCTTCTGGCCCAGCATAAAAGGCTGGAAGGGATGGCAAAGATTGAGGAAAGCCTGCTGGGTCAAAATGCGATGAACCCGACGATTTTGGTGATAAGTGTAGTTTGCAAAACCTGCATCGAGCCAGCGTTCGAAGTTGCGCAGGCCGATCGCTGTATACAAAGCAGGCGGCCAGGTCACCAGAATCGGGGTCATGCCATAGTTGTACTTAAGAAGATGGGCAGCCATGACGCTGTCTTTTCCCCCGCTTCCAGGCACCACAACGTCGTAGCGGCCATCCGAGCGGCGAAATCGATCGCACAAATCCTGAAGCTGCATCTCCCGCTGCTGCCAGTCAATCTGCTGCTTACTTTCAGCAAAACGGCAGGCATCACAGACGCCCTCAGAATCAAAAGCAAGCACCTGCTTGCGTTGACCCTTTTTATTGCGGAACTCTACTGATGAAGCAGGACGTTGGTTACTCATTGTACAGCGTTTGCAGAACTGCACATTCAAAGGTAAACCGTAAAGACCGTAACCCTGTTCAACTGGCTGCGAGGGGATAGTCATGGTGCCAACTCAACAAAATTGCGCAACAATTGGAGGCCTACATCCCGACTTTTCTCGGGATGAAACTGAACACCGAAGAGCTGATTACGCTCAACAGCCGCCACAAACTGATGACTGCCGTAATCGGCAAGGGCAGCGACATCGGTGTAGTTAATCAACTGATACGAGTGCATAAAATAGAACTCAGCAGCCAGGGGCAACTGATTAAAGAGCGCAGGTGCACCCAATGTACCAACGCTCGCAAAGCCGATATGCGGGATCGGGGCCTTGCATGGCATGCGCCTGACCTCGCCGGCAAGGAGCGCAAGCCCCTCGGTCTCGACAAATTCAAAGCCAACCTGGGCCAACAGCTGCATTCCCAGGCATATACCCAAAGTGGGCTTGCTACTGGCTGCAGCCCTTAAGGGCTGCAGCCAGCCGTGACTATTGATTTCCCCCATCGCCTCTGGGAAGCTGCCCACACCCGGAAGTACCAACCGCGGCACGGCATCGAGCTGTTCGGGACGATCGATCACGGTCACCAAAGCACCCACCGCCTCGAGAGCTCCGCAGATGCTGGCGATATTGCCCAACGCACCCAAACCAAGCACGCCAACGGCTGGATTCACAGTCACATCCCCTCCTCAGCCAAGGCGGACTTGATCTCTGCTATGCAACAGCCTTCATAGTGCAAAATGCTCGAAACCGCGACCGCGTCAGGCCGAGCCTGACAAGCCATCGCAACCACGTGCTCTACGGTCCCAGCACCGCTAGCGGCGATCACAGGGATAGAGACGGCTTGCTTAACAGCCTGAATCAGAGAAATATCGAAGCCTTGACGGCGGCCATCACAATCAACCGATTGGACCAAAACCTCTCCTACCCCGCGGCGCTCAGCCTCAACCACCCAGCTAAGAACATCTTTTCCACTTGGCTCACGACCACAGTCGGAGTAACACTCCCACCAATCGTTGTGCCGCTTGGCCTCAATTGACAAAACCACAGCTTGGGATCCAAATGTGCGTGCAGCCTGGTCGATCAACTCGGGATTGTGCTGCAAAGGAAAAGTATTAAGAGTGACTTTATCAGCCCCGCAATGGAGCATACGCGTTATGTCTTGCAAGTTGCGGAGGCCGCCACCAGCACCCAAGGGAATGAAAAGACCTTGCGACAATACACTCACCTGATCAAAGCTGGGACTACGTTGATACAGTGACGCAACGATGTCGATATAAAGCAGTTCATCGGCACCTTGCTGATACCAATTTTGAGCGAGACCGACCGGGTCGCCCATCCTTCGCAAGCCTTCAAAATGAACTGGCTTGACAACGAATGGCGGCTTGGCATCCAGCTTGGCAATGACCCGCATCGGACAGTGGACAAAAGCAGTAATATTCTATTGTATGGCGCACCCAGGCAGGGAGTACCAGACCACGGCAGGCCCTTAAGCAGACTCAAGGACTGGCTGCCCGTGATGCGAATCTTGATTTGCGAGCAGACCGACATCCTCTGCTGCCCTAGCCCAGGTCCTCTTGACACTCAACTTTTCCAGAGGGATTCAACTCAAGGCCTCCGTGGGACAGAGGTCCAACAGGAACCAAATTCCGAATGCTTTAAATAGATCTTTGGCGTGCACAATATCAAGCTTTTGGCGCTTGCAGCAAATACTAATAACTAATTGCGCCAACCCAAAAACTATGCCCACACAAATTAATAGATAATAATCAATATAACCATTGAAACGGGCCGGCAAAAAGTAGCGCGGCAAATAAGAGGCTTCAGCCTAAACAGAAACAACATTCTCAAGTTCTAAAGAGAAGACCTCAGAACGCCCTCAAATCAAAACGCTCAGCAAATACAATCAGCCAGTCCAGAATTCAAGCAAATGCTATCAGCAGCATGCACCGACGAGGTAGTACCATATTTTTTAACTCAGGCATTTCACAAGCGACTAAATCTTTTGTTCAATGCCAATGCATGCGGATATAAAATTCACCTGATCTTTCTGGCCGGAACTCCAGCCCACACCTCACCAGAAGGGATCGAGCGTGTGACCACAGAGCCGGCGCCAACCACCGAGTTGCGGCCCACGGTCACACCTTTTAACAGAATGGCATTAGAGCCAATCCAAGACCCGCTTTCAACCACCACCGAATCACTCCGAGAAGGAGCTGGATAGCCCTGCTCCATGATCGACACACCAAGACGAGAAGTCTCATGGTCGTTGGTATAAATCAATACACCTGAACCTAGCAAAACATTATCCTCGATCCAGATTTCACCAGCCTCTTCGCGATCATCCGCCATCAGGATCGAGGCATTGCGAACCACAACATTGCGTCCTATATAAATGCCCTTGGTATTCACCAGATAGGCGAAAGGTCTCACCTCTGAGCCGGCACCAAAGGAAGCAAGCTTGTGGCGACAAAGCTTCCTCATCAAAGTTGGGAAGAACAACATCCAATGGGTCACAAAAATATCTGGCCCAATTCGATCCATCTTGATCAGCTGCCATGGGCGTGATGCGATCTCTGCCACCAACCTGAACATGATTGCCGTCTCATCTCAGTGTGATAACCCGGTTGAGTCACCTCCCCGGTAGCATCAATTTTGGCAGCCAGGCTGAGATTGAGAATCAGCCCTCCCACCGCGGCAGCGCCTCAGGTGCCGGCGGCCAGGTGGGCGGATCGAGAAAGATCCGCGCCCAGATCTCGATCGCGATCAGCAGCCGCAGCTCGCGGGTGCGGTTGGCGGCGCCAGTCACATGCTGATCCACCAGGGCGGCCACGGCCTGGGGGGCAAACAGGCCGCGCTCACGGGTGCGATCCCCCAGCAACCACTCACGCACCAGGGGTGCCAGGTGGCCCTTGAACCATTCGCCCACCGGCACGGTGAACATCTGTTTGCGGCGGTAGGCCAGCTCGCGGCCGATCAGGGGCTCCACCGCCCGCTTGAAGATCCACTTGCTCTCGCCGCCCTGCAGCTTCAGGGCCCCGGGCATGGCCAAGGCCAGCTCAACCATGCGCACATCGAGAAACGGCGTGCGCGCCTCGAGCGACACCGCCATACCCATGCGGTCAGGCTTCACCAGGTTGTTGCCGGGCAGCAGCCAGAGGGCATCGATCGCCAGGGCCTGGTTGAGCCGATCGAGGTGGCCCAGCCGGTCCCAAAGCGGCGCCAGGGCCTGCTCGGGCGCCAGGGGCTCGAGCCCGGCCAGCACCCCGGA
>Ga0194134_10005910_pt1 | contig 11298 bp, 8 predicted proteins | sample TA2KigOff0mmetaG_FD_148602 | JGI IMG/M metagenome (GOLD analysis project Ga0194134, IMG submission 148602) | Freshwater microbial communities from Lake Tanganyika, Tanzania - TA2015056 Kigoma Offshore 0m | ecosystem: Environmental > Aquatic > Freshwater > Lake | place: Tanzania: Lake Tanganyika... | reverse complement strand
CGGGAACTTCACCGGTGCCGCCAACGCGACCCGCACGGTGGTGTTTGTCATTCCAGGCGTATCCATGCAGGAGGCGGCTTCCCTGAAGATCAAGATCGATGGGCCTTTCGCCAATGATGCCTATTCCGGAGGAGCCTCGGGTTTGGTGACTTTGGCTTGCGGCGTGGGCACTAACGCTACCACACCTCCTTTGATCGTTAACGGCAACTGCCGGATGTCGGTGGCCACTGGTGGAACTCCCGGCTCGGCTGGTAGCACCTACAACATGTTCCTTTACGTTGCCAACGACTAACGCTGGAAAAGGAAAGACTCTTTCCAAAAAAGGGGCCTCTCCGGAGGCCCCTTTTTTTGGGGTGTTAATCCCTCCCAATTTGTCTTGAATTAACCCATGGCTCTCGCCCTCGATGACAAGGGTTTGATCAACGGCGTTGATCCCGCCGAAAACCCCACCCAGTTCAGCGCCAAAAAACTGGACCTGGCTGATTGGCTCCTGGTGTGGGGCCACGTCACCCCCGCCCAGATCGACCTCGCCAACCGGGAGGCCAAACGCAAAAGTCAGTCTCTCGGCCAAGCCCTCTCCGCCCTCGGCTTTGTTGAACCGCGGATCCTTTCCAGCTACATCGCCCAGCGTTCCGAAAGCGAGAACATCGACGTCCGCAAGGTGGTCGTCCCGCCCGGGGTACGGGACCTGATCCCACGGGAGGCGGCGATGCGCTACCTGGCCCTGCCGATCCGGCTGGACGGGGAGAAGCTGGTGGTGGCCCTGGGCAACGCGCTGGACCTGACGGCGGCCGACGCCATCGAGCAGCTGGTCCGCCGGCCGGTGGAGATCGTCGCCTCCACGGAAGGGGACGTGCGGGAGGCGATCAACCGCACCTACACCCAGGAGTCCCACCTGGACGAGACGATCGACGAGATCCTGGCCATGGACACCGCCGCCCTGGCGGCCGCCTCCGAAACGGATGCCCCGATGATCCGCCTCGTCGAGCAGATGCTCCTTTTCGCGATTTCCAACGGGGTGAGCGACATCCACATCCATCCGGAGGAAAAAATCCTGCGCATCCGGATGCGGCGGGACGGCATCCTGGATGAGGGCATCCTGGTCCCGCGGGAGATCCAAAACGCCATCACCGCCCGGTTGAAAATCCTGGGTGACATGGACATCACCGAGACGCGCCTGCCGCAGGCCGGCCGCTACAACTTCGACGCCGGGGCCAAGCCGGTGGATTTCCGTTTCTCCTCCCTGCCCACCGCCTTCGGCGAATCGATCGTTTTGCGTATCCTCGACCGCTCCAGCCTGAACCTCGACCTGAACACCCTGGGGTTCCAGCCCTCGGTCGAACGCGAGTTTCTGGAACTGCTCGAGCGGCCGCACGGGGTGATCCTGGTGACCGGGCCGACGGGATCGGGTAAGACCACCACGCTGTACGCCGCCCTCTCCAAGCTGCGCGGGGACCAGAAGAGCGTCTTCACGCTGGAGGACCCCATCGAGTTCCACATCCCGCTGGTCCGCCAAACCCAGATCAACGAGAAGATCGGCCTGACCTTTGCTGCCGGCCTGCGGACGCTGCTGCGGCAGGACCCGGACATCGTCCTGGTGGGAGAGACGCGGGACCAGGAGACGGCCGAGCTGATGGTGCGCGCCGCCCTTACCGGGCACTTGGTGCTCTCCACCCTCCACACCAACGACGCGCTCGGGGCCATCCCCCGTCTGATCGACCTGGGCATCCCGCCCTACATGTTGCCGGCCTGTCTGCTCGGCCTGCAGAGCCAGCGACTCGTCCGCGTGCTCTGCCCCTCCTGCCGGGAACCTCATCCGAATTGCGAGGAGATGCTGGAGACGCTGGACATGGAGTTGCCCGAGGGTTGCGAGACGAAGCTGTGGAAGCCGGTGGGGTGCGACAAGTGCAAGCGGTCCGGCTACCGGGGCCGGACCTGTATCGTGGAGTACATCCCGATGGACGACGATTTCTACGCCCAGATCCTGAAGGGGAACGATCCGATCGCCTTCCGCAAGATCGCCGCGGAGAAGGGGTATCACACGATGTTCCAGGACGGGTTGATCAAGGCCACCCACGGAGTGACCACGCTGGAGGAGATCTACCGCGTCACTTCCTCCAGTTAGCCGGTAAGCCCCGCCATGCCCGTTTTCAACTACACCGCGATCTCACCCTCCGGCCGGACCATCTCCGGCAAGGCCGATGTCTCCTCCATGGAGGCGCTCGGCCAGCAGCTGGCCAAGGAGCGGCTGGAGCTGGTGGAGGCCAAGGCGGGCGGACTGGCCGGCTTCAGCAAGGTGGGGGAGAGCGAGGTAGTCAAGGATCTGACCGGGCGCGAGAAAGTCAGCCGGCGGGAGCTGGTGGACTTTTTTTTCCAGACGTCCGTGCTGCTGAAGGCGGGCGTGCCGCTGTTGAAGGCGCTGGATCTGATCGCCAACGACGTCTCCAGTTCCAAGTTCAAGAGCATCCTCCGCAACATCGCCGCGCAAGTGCAGTCCGGCTCCACGTTTGCCGAGGCGGCGGCCGCCTTTCCCAACGCCTTTCCGCCGGTGGCCCTGGCCCTGTTGAAGGTGGCGGAGAAGAGCGGTACCTTGCCGGAGATCTGCGCCGAGCTGCGCCGCTACATCGACTGGCTGGACAAGCTGTATGCGGACATCAAGCAGGCGCTGGTCTATCCCTCCATCCTGATCGGGGCGACGATCGGCTTCATGTTCGTGATCTTCACCTTCGTGATGCCGAAGTTCATCAAGATCCTGGACGAGATCAAGATGCCGCTGCCGTGGCTGACCAAGCAGGTGATCGCCTTCACCCACCTGTTCCAGTACCACTGGTATCACATGCTGATCCTGCTGGGCGCCCTGGTGGTCGCCTACAAGTGCCTGATGGCCTACTACCCGCCGTTCGCCCTGTGGATGGACCGCAAAAAACTGCAGGTGCCCGTCTTCGGGCCGCTCAACCTGATGCTGTGCATGTCCCGGTTCGGGCAGAATCTGGCCACGATGTACCGCTCCGGTATTTTGATGCTGGATTCGCTCAAGCTGTGCCGGGAGCTGGTGGGCAACCGGGCGCTGGCCGAGGCGGTGGACCGGATCCACGACGGGGTGGCCACCGGCCGCAAGATCCACGAGATGATGAAGGAGTGCGACCTGTTCCCGAACCTGGTGCTGCAGATGGTCACGACCGGGGAGAACACCGGCAAGCTGGCGGAGTCCCTGCAGAACGTGGTGGACTACTACAACGACATCATCCCCCGGGCGATCAAGAAGCTGTTCGGCCTGTTGGAGCCGGCGATCATTCTGGCCCTGATCATCACGATCGGGATCATCGCGCTGTCCGTGTTCCTGCCGATGACCTCAATGCTGAACATGGGCAAGGCCTAGCCGTGCGCCGGTTTTTTAGCCACCCACCCGGACGGCGGGGGAATTCAGGGCTCACCCTGATCGAGATGATCGGGGTGCTGGCGATCATTGCGATCGTCGCCGCAATCGTCGCGCCTAACGCGGTGCGGCAGATTCAGACCGCCACGGCGGTGGGTGAGGATGCCAAGTTGGACGAAATCGCGAATGCATTAAAAGCTGGAATCGAAGCCACCGGCCTTATCCCTAACCCGAATTTGTTTCCTACCAATCAAGATAATCCGGGTTTCACCACGCTGCAGCGTGGTTTTGGCTGGGCTTTCCTGGCTAGCAATTACACGAAGCAGGCGGGAGATAAGCTTTTGGCTTCATTTCCGGGATACACGAACCTTGAGACGTACCGGCGTATGTTTTTAAGCACCAATCTGGCCGCGGCTGCGCTAACGACTGATCGCACTACTCTGATTGCCAATATCTCGACCAATATCACTAACTGGGGTGGAACGATATACCCGACCAACGCCAAAATCTTTCTGGTCTCGTCATCTTTGCCTGACCTTCGTTTTACCAGCCTCAGCGGGACCAATGCGGGGGATTTTGGTTGCGATACCAACGGTACTCCTAATCTGCAAGTCTCGGGAACCTTTTGGAATCGGGGTGTCGTCGCCAATTTAGAGTCATGGGTGAAGACTTTTGTTAACGGGGTTTGCTATACCCCGACGAACGTGGTCCAGGCCGCCTGGACCAACAAAGGGGAGTTTATTCATATCAAGACGGTCGACCTTTCTGAATTCTTCAACAAAGCGCGGGAAGCCCAAGAGAAGGCGATTGCGCAGGAGGACAAGAACCTAGAGGAGATCGCCCGGGCCCTGGTGGCGGCGATCCAGGCTACTGGCGAATTACCCAACCCCAATGTGGCCCCGTTTGCCGCGGGCGGGTGGGCAGAATTGGCAAGGACCTACACTTCTTTAGCTGATGATGTTTCCTCCCTGAATGGGCGGGGAACTTTGCACTACGCGTTTCCGGCAGAGGCCAACGGCGCCCAGACTTCTCGTCGGGTTTATCTGGACCCGCTTCTAATGCTTTATCTGGCTGCCAACGGAGGCTTTACCACACCCAACACAGGTTGGAATTCAGCCACTGATTCCAATGCAAACGGAATTCCTGACATGGATGAGGGTGCCCTGCGCATGTATATCGTCAGCAGTAGTAAGTCAGATCTTTTTTTGGCTGCACCGGCCAATAATGCAGGCGTGCAGACCGCTGGGGCAGGGTACGATGATGGAGGTTTACTCACCGCTCTTGCCAATTGGCAAAAGGCACGCACCCCGCCCGGTGATCCGATGCCGGGAGTGATTCCCGTGCCAAATGTAATTGCCCAGTGGGGAGCCGCGTACCCCCCTTTGGCGAATTACTCTACCCGTGGAGAGTTTCTGCATGTGAAGGTGGTCGATCTGAGGCCTTTGTTTTGCAGGGTGCAGTTGACTGATACGGCGGCTCCCGAAGCCGTTGCTGGTTTTTCCATTGCTGTCGCCGGTGGGGAGTATCCCCCAAACTCCGCGGTAGCCGTAAATGTTGGTAATAATAGACTCACTTTTGCTTCTGATGCTGATGGTGCCCTGCCTTTTGATCAGGTGGCGTCATTCAATCAGGTTGCAGAATATAATGCGCGACACTTAGTGATTCCGCCCGCAATAATTCCACCTGGATCAGCTGAATATGCCGGGCCCATAAGTCCCCCTAGTCCAACTTATGATTTAATCTCAGGCGTGGGCCCCGGTTTAGGAGATTTTTTACCATCACCCGATCCTGACCCCCCTCTAGGCATACCCGCTGATCACAATCAAACGCAAACTTTCTATGTGCTTAAAGGGCGCTCCATCAATTTATTCAATGGAGCAAATGGGCTTGATAAATCGGTAGTTATTCAAACAGACGCTCGGTTCAAATACTTTAACAGCACCTGGACCAAGGTTGATTAGAAGATCAACTTGCTCCTCCCAAAAAAACATCCCCTTTTTGAGGAGTTAGGTTAGTTTCCGCCCATGGCCGTCATCGCCCTCAGCTGGATTCAGGGCGTGGTCCGGATCGCCACGGCCACCCCGGCCAAGGTCCTCCGCTCGACGGAGGCCGGCACCCTCGTCAACACGCCCGCCGATTTTTTGCCCATCCTCAACCAGCTCCTTACCACCACGCGGGTGAGCGGGACGGAGGTGGTGATCTGCACGGACAATCCGGTGATTAACCCCTTGGTGGAGGAGACGCCGCCGGCCAACGCCAAGGTGGTGGCCAACCTGCTGGCCCGCCGGGTGGAAAAGGCCAAGCCGTTCCCGGAGGCCAGCCTGTTCGGTTACGGCCGGGTGAACCCGGACGCCAAGTCTGGCCCGCAGGCGTACCTGGTGACAGCCAGCCCGAAGAAGTTTGTGGAGGAGATGGACACAGTCATCTCCGCTCAAGGGCTGGATTTTGTGGGCTACTATCCGGCCGCCCTCAGTCTTCGGCCGGTGCTGCGTTCCCTGCCTTCGCCGGCGGAGCAGGTGGTCCTGCTGGTGGCGGATGCGGAGACAGGCCTGATGCAGGTGATCGGCCGCTCCAACGGCCAGGTGCTGTTCTACCGCACGCTGGGGACCTCCGAGGGCCGCGGGGCGGAGGGGGTGCAGCGGGAGATCCGGCGGACCCTGCTGTTCGCGGAGCAGAAGCTGAACGCCAAGATCGGCACGATCTACACCAGCGGCACCTCCTCCACCACGCTGCTGCAGGGGATGACGGGGGTGGAGGGGCTGCAGGTCTTTTCCGCCGCCACCAACGTGGATCCGGCGCTCTACCTGCGGTCCGCCACCGCGCTGAAGTCCGCCTCGACGGAGAACATCCTGCCGTCCTCGATTTCCCAGCGGGGCAAGCGGCGGCGGATGCGGCTGGGGGTGAACCTGCTGCTGGGGGCGATCCTGATCTTCTCCTTTTTCGACACCACCCAGGTGCAGTATCGGCGGATCAGCCTGGAAAACGACATCGGCAAACTGGGCATCGAGATCGCGGCGCGGCAGCAGGAGGTGACGAAGGCACGGGAGGATCTGCAGGCCCTTTCGACGAGGCAGGAGACGATCCGAATTTTGGAAGAAGAGGCAGATACGCCGGTGATCGAAGCGATCTATCGCTCCCTGGACGGGGTGCTGCCCTCGGGCGTGGTACTGGAGCGCAGCCAGATATGGCTGGACCGGACGGGGGCGGACGGACGGACGGAGTACCTGTTGCAGATCGAGGGTACGGCTCCCGAAGGCAAAGCACTCCTACCGCTGATCGCGAAAATCAGCGAGACAATGACGCTATCTGGACTCAAAATGACGGTCGAAGCGAAGACCGGGGACGCACCCGCCCCGGGAGCCGACGCCACCAAACTGGAGGGCTCCCGCAAACCGGGGGGTTATTTCATCCGTGCCCGCATCCGGTAGCCGCGCCGCCCCGCTGCGGGGCCTTTCCCTGCAGCTGTACACGATCTTTGTCCACCCGATCTTTCAGGGGGTGGCCATCCTTGCCTGCCTCCTGCTTTTCTACAACAACCGCACGACGCTCCGTCCGATGGAGAACCAGCGGACGGAGCTCACGACGCGGAGTAATAATCTGCTGGTGGAAAAAAACCAGCTCCTGCGGCTGATGCCGAGTCTGAAGGTGGAGGATCTTGAGCGGCAGTTGGAGGCCTTGGGCAAAAGGGTGGTGCAAAACGACAACCAAGCCAACGGGGAGGCGAAAAAGATCGCCAAGGCGGTGGAAGCGTGCGGCTGGACGGGGGAGGTGGTCCCGGAGCCGGCAGTGCAGACGCTGCCGCAGAGCCCTTTTCTCAAACACTATCCGATCCGGGTGCGGCTCGATTCCTCCCCGGGTTTCTCCGAAAAGCAGGAGGAGAAGGACCAAGTGAGGCTTTTCCGCTTCCTGCGGGAGGTGGAGCGTACGCGCAAGCTGCATTTCCTGCGTCGGCTGGAAGTGGAGGCGGACGCCGCTCGCGGGACGACGGTCAGGCTGGAATACGACTTTTACTCGCTGGAGGGCAAAGGCGGTGGCTAGTCCGCTGAACAATCCGTGGGTGGTGGGCGGGCTGGTCCTGGGAGGGGCCTGCTATGCGCTGTACACGTTGGTGCCGGCAGACTGGCTGGAGCGGCTGGGGGGCACGGCCCAGAGCAAGGCGGTGCCGCCGCCGCTGAACGTGGTGGCGCCCCAAAGCCTGGGGCCGGACAACCGATTTTTCATCGCACGACCGTCCGGGGTGCCAGGTTTGGAAAGCGAGGCTTTCAACAAAGCAGGTTTTGCTTGGGACATTTTTTATGAAAATCCCAAGGCGGGCTTGGCGCGGGGGCCCAAGCCGTTGCCGGCGGATTGGAAACTGACGGGGATCTATCTGGATGAAAAAAGCCAGCCGCCGGTACGGGCGGCGGTGGTGTCCGGGGACATCCTTAAGCCTGGAAGCAAGAAGGGGGAATTTGTGGTCGAGGAGATTACGGCGGAATCAGTCATTTTTTCCCATCCCACCGGAAAACAGACTCTGAGCTTTTCCAAAGACAAAACAGCCCCGAAAAAGTAAGGGTAACCCAACACAAATCCTTGTGTTTGGCCTATTTAGGTCAATTAAGTCAAATAACAAGGCAACGTCTTACAATGACTTAAATATGATTAATTACTTTTTAAGTTTTTATACAGAAAATAATTGACTAGATGTTGTGGCTGTTTAATTCATTAGTTTAATGACCACGTCTGTCCAAGGTTTTTCAACGCTTTGCGTTGTTCTCTTGATCTGGGCGGTGGGCCTACAGGCCCAGCCAATCTCCATGTCCGAGCCGGTCTCACCGGGTCCCTATCCGGACATGACCACCAAGGGGGTGCGTCTGCAGCCCACGGGTAAGCCGGACGAGAAGAAGCCGGAACTTTCCCTGGCGATTGAAAACCTGATCAAAAAACAGCGGAAGGCTCGGGCGGAGAACAATGTGGAGGAAGAAAAGCAGTGCCTGATTGAGCTAATCCGTCTCGATCCCAACAATCCGGTCTACCGCGCCCGCTTGAATGAGCTGGGAGGGATGCAGCCCCAGGCGGAGCCGCCGGCCCGGATGAAGATCCCGCCGGCGCCCCCCAAACCCACGCCGCCGGCGGATGTCACCCGCTACGAATGGTCGGTGGAGAGCGTGCCAGGCAACGTGGCCCTTTCCCTGGTGACGCACCTGCAAAGCCTGAAGACCACCGATCCAGCCTGGAACGGGGCGATGGTGGAGGTGATTCCGGTGGATGAGGCGGAGGCGGAGAAACAGATGTTGGCGGGAAATCCCACCAAGCCGGAAGGGGGATCGAAGCTGCAAAATCTTTACATCAACAACCTGACGATGGGGCAGGGGCAGTCGTTGATGGCCTTCTGGAGCAGCGTGCAGGGGACGATGCCGGAGGAGGTCGGCTCCCTCACTCCCAAGCTGATGCCTTGGAAATCGGCTGCGGAGGTGGAAGGCAAGACGATCGGTAAATTGAGCGCCCTGATCGCAAAAAAGAAGCCGCGGGGCGGGAGCCGGGCCTCGGGAGACATCCTGTACAGCTTCACCGCGAAGGACATGGAAATCACGGACGCGCTGGCCCTTTTTGCCCGACTCAACGATCTCAACATCGTCCCCAACCCGGAAGTTAAAGGAACCATTACAGTTGATTTTCGTGGCTTGAATTTGGACAAAGCGCTGGAGGCGATCCTGGATGCCAAAGGATTTTATGCGGAGGAGGAGGGTGGATTGATCCGGGTCAAGGGTCTGGAGACCCGTTACTACGTGCTGGATTATCTGCGGATCACGCGGCAGGGCCAGGTGCAGACTCAAGCGGACATTTCCAATATTGCCAACTCGGGGGGCGGATCGGTAGGGGGTAGCGGCGGAGGAGGTGGAGGTGGGGGCGGTGGAGGAGGCGGAAGTGGCGGCGGGGGTGGCGGAGCCAGCGCCGAAGGCACGGTCACGATCCAGTCCCAAGACACCATCGATATCTGGGCAGACATTGAAAAACAGCTGCGGGATCAGCTTTCGCCCGACGGCAAACTGTCCATCAACTCGATGGCCGGAACGGTAATTGTCACGGACCGGCGGGCCAAGATCCGGGAGTTCGACGAGTATTTCAAACTCCTCAAGGCCACGATCTACCGGCAGGTGGACCTGTCCATGAAGATCATGGACGTGGAGCTCAACAACCTGTTCGAGGCGGGGATCAACTGGGAGCGGGTGGCCGCCTTCGTGGCGGAGACTTCCGTGGTCGCCGCCGGCAACATGACCGGGGTGGCCATTCCCGCCACCATCCTGACCACGCTGACCCCGGCGTCTTTGTCGGTGGTGCGGGGGCAGAACCAGATCCAAGCGGTGCTGCAGGCGCTGGCCCAGCAGGGCAAACTGAACGTGATCTCGCAACCGCGGATCCGCACGCTGAACCACATGACCGCCCTGATCAAGGTGGTGCAGGAAAATCCGTTCTTCATCTCCCAGTCCAACGTTTTGCAGAGCCAGTCCGGCAACGCCCAAGGCAACAACGTGGCGATCAACACCGTGAGTACCGGCACCGTGCTCTCGATCACGCCGCAGGTTTCGCAGGATGACAAAGTGCAGCTGGATATCCAGCCGGTGGTTTCGACGCTGCGAAGCACGCAAGAGTTTGTGCAGACGGTGACGACCACGAACAACACGCCGGTGACCACGACGAACGCGACCGCGCCGGTGATCGACGTGAAGCAGGCGGCCTCCGTGGTGCGGGTCAACGACCAAGACACGATCATCATGGGCGGCCTGATCCAGGAGCAGGACGTGAAGAACAAGGAATGGATCCCGGTCCTCGGGGACATTCCGGGAATCGGTTATCTTTTTACCGGCGTGGCCCAGGCCCGGGTGCGTAAGGAGCTGGTGCTGTTCGTCACCCCGACGATCGTCCGGGAGTAAAGCCTCCCGCCCAACCCCGGTGAGACCTACCTTCGCCGCGTCCGCCGGAAACGCGCGGGCCCCGGTCATCCTGGGATTTTTGGCCGTGTCGATCGCGGTGGGGGTGTGGACCTATTGGCAGGACATTCTTCAGCTTCTCTCGCCCAGACCCAAGATTGTCCAAGTGGCTCCGCCTGCCCCCACAGGGGGAACCCAGTTTGCCCCGAATCCCCAGCTAAGGGTTCGTGGAGCGGTTGCCGGAATTGGACCTCGGGATGGGAAAGTGATCGCGGCACCGGTGGCGGCACCGCCCGCCGTGGTGGTTGAGGAGCCCGCGCCGGAGGAGCCTGAAGGCAACCTTCCGGAAAAACTCAGCCCGATCCGGATTACGGAAGGGGAGGAGACGAAGCGGATGGAGAGGCAAATCATGGCCCGCAAGCGGTTGGATGAGCCGGCGGCCATCCAGGAATATCTAAGGGCGGCCCGGATTGACGGGGTGCGCGTGGCTGGCCCGATGTCCAAACTGATTTTTAACGGCCAGATCTATCAGGTGGGCGATACCGTGAGTGAACAGCCACGGGTGACCATCCGCAAAATCACCCAGGCACAAGTGGTGTTTCAGGATCCGAAGGGGAACGAATATCCGGTGAAGTATTGAGGGAAGGGGCTTGGTGGAAGGTGGGAAGGTGGGAAGGTGGGAAAGTGGGAAGCTGGGAAGAGTTGAAAAGTTGAGGAGGGAATTAGCAAATAGGAGCGGGGTGAGGCGTCCCTACCAGCGCCAAGCGAGGAGGATGGAGGCAATTACGAGAAGCGTTTGGAAGATGAGGCCGGTGCGGATGGAAAATGGATCGGTCCCCCGGAAGTGGCAGCGGTCGTGGAGGCGGTGGAGTGTTTCGAGCCAAGAGGGAGGGCGTTGCAGGAGGTCGCGGATGCCGGTGAGGTAGTCGGGGAGCATCGAGCCGATCGCTCCCGTGAGCAGGAGGGGCAGGGGAACCGCGGCGAAAGCCGGAGATCGCAAAAGGATGAGAA
>Ga0194134_10005909_pt1 | contig 11299 bp, 13 predicted proteins | sample TA2KigOff0mmetaG_FD_148602 | JGI IMG/M metagenome (GOLD analysis project Ga0194134, IMG submission 148602) | Freshwater microbial communities from Lake Tanganyika, Tanzania - TA2015056 Kigoma Offshore 0m | ecosystem: Environmental > Aquatic > Freshwater > Lake | place: Tanzania: Lake Tanganyika... | reverse complement strand
AGGCCATGAGGATGAGCACCCAGAGGTTGCTGCCGAGCAGCCCGCCCACCGACTGGCCGGCCACCCCCAGCCGCGTGGCCACGGCGCCGTTCATCGGGACGGACAGGTCCATGTGCAGGAGCTCCAGCACGCCGTGCACCCCGGAGCCCAGGGCGTAGCCGGCAAGGCCCCCCACCACCGAGGAGGCAATGCCCAGCGCGGACAGCTTCAGCCAGCTGCGCGGCTGGGACAGCACCATGGGCACCATCAGCGCAAAGGGCGGCACCGGGAAGACGGAGGCATCCAGGAAGGCCACCCCCGTGAAGGCCGCCACCGCGTACTTCGTCTCCGAGTAGGCCTGCACCCGGGCGTAGAGGCGGCGGTACCAGCTCTGGGGGAGGGAGGCAGGCTCGGGAGTCGGAGGGGGTGAGTTCATGGGGGCGCGCACCTTAACTCCGCGGCGGCCGGGCGCACGCCCCGTTATGTAGGGAGGGTGTCCATCGCCAACCCCACCGAGCGCGTCCGGGCCGCCCTGCCCCGGCTGAAGGTGTTTCCCCTCCCGCCGGCGGTCCTCTTCCCCAGCATTGCCATGCCGTTGCACATCTTCGAGCCGCGGTACCGCGCCCTGGTGCGGGACGCGCTGGCCGGGGACGGCGTCCTTGCCCTGGCCGGGGTGGAGGACGGGGCGCTGGATGGAGAGGGGCGCCCCGTGCTGCGCTCCCTGGCCTGCGCGGGGGTCATCCAGTGGCACGAGCCGCTGCCCGGCGGGCGCTTCAACCTGGTGCTGGAGGGGCGGCTGCGGGTGCGGCTGCTGTCCGAGCACCCGCAGGAAGGGCTTTACCGCGAGGTGTCTGCCGAGCCGGTGGAGGAGGTGCACGCCGTACTGCCCGGGGAGACGCCGGTGCGGCAGGCCCTGATGGAGCTGGCGACACTGCTGCCCCGCGAGGTGGCGCAGGTGCTCGTGCACGAGGGGGCGCAGGCCCGCGGCGGGGCGCTCGCGGACAGGGTGGCCGCCGCCGTGGTGGCAGACCCGGAGCGCCGGCGCGAGCTGTTCGAGCAGCTGTCCCCCGGTGTGCGCCTCGAGGCGGTGATGGAGGACCTGTCAGAGGTGCTCGCCCAGCTGCGCACCCGGGCCCGCCCGGTGGGACTGCCCAACTGAAGCAGCGCCAAGTGGCCGGAAGCAGGCCGTGACGCGCGGCGCAACGGTAAGCGTTCTGGACAGCCCCACGGGCGAGGGAGTCCAATACGAGCCGTGAAGCACCCCGCCTGCACCCAGCTGGCGCTCCTCGCCCTGTGGGGTACCGGGGCGGCGTGGGCGGAGCAGGACAGGCCGGGGCCGGAGCTCTCCCCTGCCCACACCGGGGTGCCGGGCGTGCAAGGCCCCGTCCAGCGGACGCCCGAGGAGGAGGGCTGGGAGTTGCTCGGGACGGACCCCGTCCCCGTCCGCTCCCGCACGCGCCCCGGCTCCAGCATCCGGGACCTCTGGGCCGAGGGGGAATTGGATGTTCCTGCACAGGACATCCAGGCGGCGCTGATGGACAACGAGCGCTATCCGTCCTTCATGCCCTACTGCAAGGAGAGCCGCTTCGTGGGGCAGACGGAGCCGGACGGCGGGCGCACCGTCTACACCCGGCTGGAGCTGCCCTTCGTGGCGCCGCGGGACTACGTGGTGAAGGTGAACGTGCTGCAGGTGCTGTCCCCGGACGGGCGGGGCGCGTTCCGCAACCAGTGGGCGGCGGTGCCGGACTACCTGCCCGAGCGGTCAGGCACGGTGCGGCTGCGCACCAACGACGGAAGCTGGACGGTGCTGGCGCGCGGGCCGGTCCGGTCCTACGTCGTGTACCGCTTCGCGGTGGACCCTGGGGGCATGTTGCCGGCGTTCGCGGCCAACATGGCCAACCGCACCGGCGTGCGGGACACCCTTCGGGCGGTCCAGAAGGAGGCGCTGCGCCGCATGGAGATGCGCGAGGCGGAGGCCCGGCGGCGCGCCCCCCGGTAGTAGGCTCCGTCAGCCCTATGCGCCTCGTCCAGGTTGCCCTCGCCTCCGTCAACGCCAAGGTCGGCGCCGTCCACGCCAACACCGCCCGCGCCGTGGCGCTGGCCCGCCGAATGGCGGCTGACGGGGTGACGGTGGGCGTCCTCCCCGAGCAGGTGCTCGGCGGCTACGCGCAGGAGGACCTGGTGCAGTGGCAGCGCTTCGTGGAGGCGCAGTGGGAGGCGCTGCAGCGCTTCGCGGAGCAGACGGCGGAGGCGCGCACGGTGTTCGTGGTGGGGGTGACGGTGGCCCACGAGGGGCTGCGCTTCAACTGCGCGGCGGTGGTGGCGGGTGGGCGCGTGCTGGGGTTGGTGCCCAAGGAGAAGCTGCCCACCTACAACGTCTTCTACGAGGGGCGCACGTTCACCCCCGGGGCGGCGGGAATGGAAGCGCTGCACCGCGGGGTGCCGCTCGGGGACCTCGTCTTCGAGTTCGACTTCGGGGTGCTGGGGACGGAGGTGTGCGAGGACCTCTGGAGCCCCGAGGGGCCGCTGCGGCGGCGGACGTTTGCCGGGGCGGAGTTGGTGGTGAACCTGTCCGCCTCCCCGTTCCGCGTGGGGGTGCACGGCAGCCGGCGGGAGCTGGTGTCCCAGCGCGCCGCGGACTGCCAGGTGACGCTCGCCTACGCCAACCTGGTGGGGGCCAACGACGGCCTGGTGTTCGATGGTGGGGGCTTCCTCAACCAGAACGGGAAGATGGTGCTGGAGGCGACCCGCTTCCGCGAGGGGTACGCCGCGGCGGTGGTGGACCTGGACCGCACGGCGCGGCTGCGCGGCGAGGCCACTACCTGGCGCAACGACCGGGTGGAGTCCATGGCCAAGGGCACTCCGGTGCGGCGGGTGGCAGTGGAGGGCTTCACCACCGAGCGCGCGGGCCTGCGCTACCCCGTGCCCGCGCACGGCAGCTTCTTCCTCCCGCCGCCCGAGGTGCACGTTGCAGGCGGCGCGCGGGGGGCGTTCTGTGAGGAACTGCTGGAGGCGCTGTCGCTGGGGGTGGGGGACTACTTCGAGAAGACGGGGGGCTTCCGGTGCATTGGACTGGCGCTCTCCGGTGGGCGGGACAGCCTGCTGGCGCTGCTGGTGGCGCACAGGTACGCGCAGCGGGTGCGTCCGGAGGCGCCTGGAACGTTGTTGCAGGCGTTCTACATGCCGTCCCGCTACAGCTCGTCCCACACGCGGGCGGCGGCGGAGTCCATCTGCCGGGAGCTGGGCGTCCCGTTCGAGGTGGTGGAGATTGACGCGGCGTTCGAGCGGGAGCTGGAGGCCACGCGGGCCATGCTGAAGGGGCAGCCGGTGACGGCGCTCACCGAGCAGAACATCCAGGCGCGGCTGCGCGGTCAGCGGATGTGGAACTGGAGCAACTCCTCCGGTGGACTGTTCCTGCAGACGGGGAACATGAGCGAGCGGGCGGTGGGGTACACCACCGTGGGCGGGGACCTGGAGGGGGCTCTGTCCGTCATCGCCAACCTGCCGAAGACGGTGGTGAACTACCTGCTCGCGTACCTTCAAGAGCAGACCGGCTCCGAGGGCATCCGGCAGGTGCTGGCGCGCCCGGCCGGGCCGGAGCTGGCGCCGAACCAGTCCGGCGAGGCGGAGCTGATGCCCTTCCCGGTGCTGGACGCCTGCTTCTACCTGTTCGCCGCGGAGAAGCTGGCGCCGGACGAGGTGCGCGAAGTCGTGGGTCAGATGTTCCCGGAGCTGGGGGAAGTCACCGTGGCGGCACACGTGGAGAAGTTCACCCGGCTGTTCACCCGCAGCATCTACAAGTGGGTGCAGGCGCCGCTGACGCTGCACGTGGGGAACCTGGACCTGGACCGCGAGCGGGCGCTGCAGTTGCCGGTGGTGATGGGGAACGAGTGGATGGAAGAGGGGTAGGGGCTGGCCGTGGCGCGGGTGCGCGGCGCGTCGCTCCTGCGTCTCCAGAGGGTCGCCCTGCGATAAAGCGCCCGAGGCGGGGAAGGAACGGCAGTGCAAACCCTGGCAGGACTTTCGGCCGCTTCAAGTGGCAGAGACTTCTGCACAGGTGGCCCCACGGACCGGTCCTGGGCGCCTTGTCCTCGCCACCCGGCATGGAGAACTGCCAGCCGCGCAGGGTGAGCCGCACGGCGGCGTCTCGGGGCCACCGGGTGCGGGCCCGCCGGGCGTGCACGGCCACGACTCGAGGGTGGCCTCCGCCCTCGGCCGGTCCCGGGTGGCGGCAGTGGGCATATGGCACCACGAGAGTCGTGAACGCCCTGGCCGACGCGCAGCCGTGGAACCGTGATTTCAGCGCCCGCTCCACTGCGTCATGCCGGGGCGCAAATGGTGAAAACGAGATAAGCCTGAAAAAAGAGACATGTCTGTGACCAGAGCAAAAAAACCTGGCAGCTCCCGGCTGAAGGTGACGAGCATGGGGCAGCTTGTCTGGCGCGCGCAGCGGCTCTTCGAGCGCGCTGGCGACGAGGCCCTCTCTCGAGCGGGGCTGACACGCTCCCAGGTGGTGCTGTTGTCGCTGCTCCAGCAGGCCCCCGGGCTGAGCGGCTCTGAGTTGGCGCGGCGCGCGCACCTGTCCGTGCCGGGCGTGGCCGCCTCGCTGGTGCAGATGGAGAGGCGGGGCTGGGTGCGGCGCCGGCCCCACCCGGTGCACCTGCGGCTGCTCGAGGTGTTCCTCACGCCGGAAGGGTCCCGGCGGCTTGCCCGCGCCCAGAAGGCGCTGCGGTCCGTGGACGGCCTGGCGACGAGGGGGATGTCTGCCCGCCAGCGGGACGCGCTGAAGCGGGCGTTGGCGCAGTTGGTGGATGGCCTTGCGCGGGGGGCGGCGGGACGCTGAGGCCCGGAGGTGGACAGGCCTGAAGTCCGGCGGCAACCTGACAGCCTTCGCTCTACGTCCACTCCGGGGCAAACGCATGCGCGCGTCGTGGGTCCTGTTACCGGGGCTGTCGTCGTGGGTGGTGATGGGCTGTGGCGGCGCCGGCCCCTGCACCGTCACGCAGGACGCGGCCACCGGGGTGGCGACCATCCGCTGTCCGGATGGCAGCTCGGCGGCGGTGGCGCCCGGCGCCGACGGTGCTGACGGGACCAACGGCTCCGACGGACGGGATGGCGCCACCGGCCAGACGGGGGAGACCGACAGCGCCGGCACCCGCTGCACGGTGACGAGGGACGCGGAAGCCGGCACGGCGACCAGTTCGTGTGCGGACGGCACCACCGCCACCGTGGCGGACGGGGCCGTGGGCAGCCAGGGTGACAAGGGAGAGACCGGCAGTGCCGGCACCAACTGCACGGTGACGAAGGACGCGGACGCCGGGGTCACCACCCTGTCCTGCGCGGACGGGACCACGGCCACGGTGCTGGACGGGCAGCCGGGCGCCGCGTCCCTGCTGGAGCCCTCCGGGGTGAACTGCCCCGCCGGGGGAACGGCGGTGCTGACGGGACTGGACACCAGCCGGAACGGGCAGCTCGAGCCGGGCGAGGTGATGCAGACGAAGCACCTGTGCGCCGGCACCGCGCCGCCGTGCCCCGCGCTGGAGGGCAACTACGCGGTGCGGAGCACGCTGGACTGGCGGCTGCTCGCGCAGTCCGGCTGCGAGGGGTTGACGGGGGAGTTGCTCGTCGAGGCGCCTGCCTCGACGGTGCTGACGCCGCCGGCCTCCCAGCTGCGGAGCGCGGGAACCCTGCGGCTGGCGAACAACCCCTCGCTCCTGGAGTTCGGCGCGGCGCTGCCCGCGCTGCAGTCCGCGGGCGCGGTGACGGTGGTCAACACCGCGGGCGCCTTCGAGCTGGGGCCCACGGCGGTGCAGTCCCTGGCGCTGGGGAGCCTGGCCTCCGTGACGGGCCGCCTCCGCATGGCCGAGAACGGCGCGCTGCAGGGGACGGCCGACACACCGGCGGTCGACGACAACGCCGCGCTGTCGCAGCTGTCCCTCCCGGAGTTGCGCGGCGTGGGCGGCGTGCTGTCGCTGCGGCAAAACCCGGCGCTGCGGGCCCTCTCCTTGCCGAGGCTGGGGTAGGGCACCGTGGGGGCCGTGGTGGTGCAGGGGTGTTCGGGGCTCACGGCGCTGGAGTTGCCCCAGCTCGCGGCGGTCGAGAGCGAGCTGGACGCGTCCCACAACCCGGGCCTCCAGCAGGTGCACTTTCCGGCGCTCGCGGACGTGGGGACGCACACGGGCACCCAGGCTGCGCTCAGCGTGGTGGGCAACCCCGTCCTCGCGCTGCTCGAGATGCCGGCCTTCAGGCAGGTGGCCACCAGCGCCAGCACCTCCAACAACACCGCGCTCGCCGCGCTGACCCTCCCCGCGCTGACGACCGTGGGCACCTCGCTGACCTTGTCCGACAACCCGGCGCTGGCCGCGCTGTCCCTCCCGCTCCTGTCCACGGTGAACGGCGACATCCAGCTCATCCACAACAGCCTGCTCAGCGCGTTGTCCTTCCCCAAGCTCGGGAGCGTCCTCGGCGAGCTGCGGCTGAAGCAGGACGACTCGCTGGTGGCGGTGGCCTTCCCCCATTTGACCGAGCTGGCGGCGGGCATCGCCCCGGACGAGAACGCCCAGCTGCAAGGGGCGCTGTTCCCCGCGCTCGAGCAGGCCGGCTCCTACCTCGTCGTCAGCCACAACCCTGTGCTCAGCACGCTGGACGTGCCCGTGCTGGTGCCACTGGTGGGGGACCTCGCCATCCACGACACCCCGGCATTCCCGGAGTGCCGGGTGGCCCAGGTCGTGGCCCAACTCCAGCCGCCGCCGCCGTCCTCCGTCTACAGCGAGTTCAACGACGAGACCGCCAATTGCCCCTGAGGCGCGCATGAACACCACCAGCGTCGATGCCTACCTGCAGGACGGCTGCGGCCGGTGCGACAAGTACCAGACGCCCCAATGCAAGGTGCACCTGTGGACGGACGCGCTGGTGCTGCTCCGCGGGCTCGTCCTCGGCGCCGGGCTGGATGAGGCGATGAAGTGGGGCAACCCCACCTACACGCTGGGCGGCAAGAACGTGGTGATGCTCGCCTCGCTCAAGGAGTGCTGTGCGGTGGCCTTCTTCAAGGGGGCGCTGCTGGAGGACCCGGATGGCGCGCTGGAGAGCCCGGGGCCCAACTCGCACCACGCCCGGCAGCTCCGCTTCTGCTCTGCTGCCGAGGTGAAGAAGGCCGCCCCCCGCCTCAAGCGCTTCCTCGCGCAGGCCATCCAACTGGAGAAGGAGGGCAGGAAGGTGGAGCGTAAGGCGGAGGACGGTCCGCTCCCGGAGGAGCTCGCCCAGCGCCTCGCCTCGGACGCGTCGCTGAGGCGCGCCTTCGACGCGCTCACCCCCGGCCGAAAGCGCAGCCACGCCCTGCACGTCTCCGGGGCCAAGCAGGCCGAGACGCGCGTGCGAAGGGTGGAGACGTGCGTCCCGGACATCCTCGCGGGGCGGGGCTTCAACGAGCGGTGAGGTTGGCCGGCGGGGCCGCTTGGGGCCCCGGGTCGTCCTCCGTCCTGCGCGGCTCGTCCTGCGCAGCGGGCGCCGCCGCGGCGAGCGAGCGGCACAGCCGGTTCAGCTCCACCACGCGCCGCAGCCGCGCCGCGATGGCCTCGGGGGACATGTCCACCGGCCTGGCCGGTGTGCGGGGCGCGTCACCGGACACCGGGTTCCTCCTCAAGCCGCTCGACGTCCGCGAGGTCCTTCAACCGCTTCGACAGCCGCTTCATGGACACCAGCCCCTCGCGCGAAACGACCCAGAGCGCGCGGCCATTCCAGAGAAGGCGCACCCGCCCCTCCCACGCGGGAGCGTAGGCGGGTGAGGCGACCAGCACGTCCACGGTGACGTGGTCAGCGCCGACCGGCCGCGTGGCCCGGTAGAGGCGCCCCGGGGCGCCGGATGCAACGGCGAGCGGGATGGGGCCGGCCCGGAGCGTGAAACCGGTGCGCGCGAGCGCGGCCAGCGCCCGCTCCAACTCCGCCTCCGGTACGAGCAGGTCAATGTCCTCGGTGGCCCGCGCAATGCCGTGCACCGCCAGCGCCAGCCCGCCGCACAGCGCGTGGGGCACGCCGGCCGCCGCGAGCGCGTCCACCGCGTCTGCCAGCTGCTGCTGCAGGTCCACGTCTCCACTCACGGTGGCACCGCCTTGAACGTCCAGACGGCCTTTCCCGGCCCCACCACCACCCCCTCCACCTCGCCGCTGGACAGCCCGCCCGCCCAGACGCAGTCCGCGCCGGACTCCAGCTGCAGCGGGCGGAACCCTGCCTGTGGCGGCATCCGCACCACGTCCCCCTCCGGGGTGCACTCCTCCAGCCGCCCCTCGGTGGCGCGCAGCAGCGCCGTGGCGTCCCAGGGGCAGGCCGCCACGTCCTGCACCGTGGGGGCCACCGTGGAGAGCGGCCCGCCCAGCAGCCGCCCGAGCCAGCGCCGCCATGCCAGGGGCCCGGACCGTACCCGCAGCGTCCGCCCGCCGTCCGGGCGGAGCAGCTGCGTGGCCCCGTACACCTCGAACGCCAGCGTCCCGTCCCCCAGCACCGCGAAGGGGAGCAGCCCCACCATCCCCGGCGGGACGTGCGGCGCCGGGTCCACCCGGTACAGCCCCGCCTCCCCCTCCGCGAGCGCGTACACCCGGTACTGCGTGGAGCGCGCGTACATCCGCCCGCCCGCTGCGTGCAGCCGCACCAGCAGCTCCGGCATCCGGCCGGACCCAGCCGGCTGCAGTCCGAAGCGGGTCCACGTCTCGTCCGGCTCCAGCCGGTACACCGCGTCCCCCGCGCAGGCCACCACCGTGCGCTCGAGCAACAGCAGGTCCGTCACCGGCAGCTCCGCGCCCAGGTGCCGCGGCAGCACCGGCAGCCGCAGCGCCTCCACCGTGCGCCCGCCGTCGTCGCTCCAGTGCAGCGTCCGGGCGCCGGCGGCCGCCACCACGTTGCCGCGGGCGGCCGCCGCCGTCACCCGCTCCGGCAGTTGCAACGGCGTCCAATGCTGCCCGCCGTCTTGCGTGCGGTGGGCCGCGTAGCCTCGCTCGCCCACCTCGCGCACCAGGGCCACGGCCCCGGCCGCCTCTCCCGCGTGGATGAACCGGGTCTCGCGCACGTGCAGGGCAGACACGCTACCGCAGCGCCACGGTGTCCCGCCCTGCCTGTTTGGCCCGCGTCAGTGCCCGCTCCGCCGCCTCCAGCAGGTTGCCCCAGGGCTCGGACGGGCGCAGCGCCGCCACCCCCACGGACAGCGTCAGCCGGTAGTCCCCGAAGGGGCTCGCGTGCAGCACCCGGCCGGCGCTCCTGCGCACCTCCTCCGCCAGTTGCAGGGACTCGGGCAGCTGAACCCCCTCCAGCAGCACGGCGAAGTCATCCCCGCCCAGCCGCCCGAGCGGCCCCCGCCCGTTGACCACCTGCGCCACCCGCGAGGCCAGCCACGCGAGCCCCGCGTCCAGCGCGGCCTCCCCGTGCAGGTCGTTGTGCTCCTGCAGGTCATCCACGTCCAGGCGCAGCAGCACGAGCGGCATGCGCTCCTGGTGGGCCACGCGCACCGCCCGCGCCAGCAGCCCCTCGAAGTGGGGCCGGGTGTACGCCCCGGTCAGCAGGTCCACCCATGGGGCATACTCGCCGCTCACGGGGCGGCCCTCTGCTGCAGCCGCCGGAACCCCTCGAAGTGGCGCACCGCAGCCTCGCCCACCTGCTGCAGGTGGCGCCCCGCCATCCACGCGCTCACCGGCGCCCCCAACTGCCCCAGCAGCCGCGGCCCCTCGCGCTTCACCGCGGACACCCCGCGCGCGGAGGCGAACAGGGCCAGCACCTCCTCCGCCCCCGTCCCGCGCCGCACGTCCAGCCCGTACGCGGTGGCCACGTCCAGCAGCAGCGACAGCTCCAGCCACGCCGTCAACGCCAGGCTCGGCGGGATGGAGAGCGCCCCCAGCAGCCCCGCTGCGCCGCTGGAGAGCACCCCCAGCCGCCGCTTGCGCGTCATCAGGTGGCGTGCAACGTCCCGGGGTTCCGCCGCGGGGAAGCGCGCCCGCACCGCCGTCACCCGCGCGCGGCTGCGCAGCCCCTCGGCCGCGAGCACCGCGTAGAGCCGCTCCCGCGAGAGCGCCTGTGCGAGTGGGACGAGCACGCGCCGCACCCCCGGGCCTAGTAGCCCCGCTCCGCCAGGTAGAGGTCCACCAGCGCCCCGTCCTCGAACCACACCTCCGAGCTCACGTGGTTGAACCAGCGGCTGGACGGCTGCGCCTCCCGGATGTCCAGCAGCAGCTGCCCATTGCCCGCGTCCGACACCGTGGCCCGCGCCAGGCAGGAGCCGGCCGGAGGGTCCCCGAAGCCGCCCTCCAGGCACACCAGGTCCGCGGTGGACAGCCCGCGCACGTACCGCTGCGCCAGTTCCTGCGCCTCGTCACACGCCGCCCGCGCGCTGCCCTTGCCGTACTTCAAGCAGCGCGGGCTGACCGGCCTCTTCACCAGCTCCGCCTTGCCGAACAGCCCGCCCGCACCGCGGTCCCGGACGCCGCGCCCCTCGGTGATGCAGCCGGAAAGCGCTACCGCCAGCCCGGCCACCGCCCATGCCCGCGTCCTCATCCGGTCCACCCCCATATGAAGGGGGGAGTCTGGCAGGCCGGGGACGCCCGGCTCAAGGCTGCCGGATGCTTCGGCGGCCACGAGCGGCAGGCAGCCAACGCCCCGGCCCCGCGCCTGGCGGCAGGAAGGTTCCGTCATGCGGAAAGTGACGGTAGAACCCGGATCCTCCCGCATGAGCGCGCCGCTGCCCCTCCCCGAGGTGCCCCCGAGCGTGGCCGACGCCACGGGCGCGCCGCGTTTCGGCACCTACCAGGGGGAGCTGCCCAGCGCGTCGCTTTCGGAATTGTCAGGCCACTGGCAGCTGGACCGTCCCACGCGGCTGCTGCGCCACAAGAAGTGGCACTACCAGTTGGTTGCCACGCCGCAGGTGGTGGCGGCCTATGCGGTGGTGGACGTCGGCTACGCCTCCAACGCCTTCCTCGTGGCGGTGGACCTTGCCACGGGCCGTCCGCTGGTGGACGAGGGGTTCGTGGGGCCGCCGCGCTCGCGGCTGGTGCGCGTGTCGGATGCCCCCGCGGCGGGGCTGGAGGTGCGCTTCCGTCTCCCCGGCCTGGAGCTCTCCACCGGCCGCCCGTCCCCCGGCCACCGTTACCGGCTGCAGGCCCGCGCACGCGCGGTGCCGCTCCTCCGCCCGGGCGTGCAGCTGGACGCGGAGTTGCTCGCCACCGGCGCCGCCCCGGCCCTCACCGTCGTCTCGCCGGTGGCGGACGAAGGGCTCGTCAACGTCACGCAGAAGCGCGGGGGGCTGCTTGCCCTGGGCCGGCTGCGCGTGGGGGACGCCTCGTAC
>Ga0194134_10005904_pt1 | contig 11303 bp, 24 predicted proteins | sample TA2KigOff0mmetaG_FD_148602 | JGI IMG/M metagenome (GOLD analysis project Ga0194134, IMG submission 148602) | Freshwater microbial communities from Lake Tanganyika, Tanzania - TA2015056 Kigoma Offshore 0m | ecosystem: Environmental > Aquatic > Freshwater > Lake | place: Tanzania: Lake Tanganyika... | reverse complement strand
GACGACCTCTATGATGAATACCAGCGCTATGCACAGGGGGCTCATGGTGAGCCGGAAGATTACGACACGTGGCTTGAATCGGAATACGGCAGAACCAAGCGTAAACGCCCTAAAAAGCAAAAGCCCATAAGGTTTGATAGGGACGGTGACTAAACTATGTCAACAATTTTCGGCTCAACCAAGGAGCCAAACTCAACCGCCCTGATTCGAATACTGAACTCTCAAATGCTCAGACAAAACGACTCGCTGATGGACGCGATAGCCATCGACGAGAGCGAATCCAAGAGTAAGCTTCCATCTCGAGAAGAGCGACTTAAGATGTCCCTAACAGAGACAAAAGAGTAGGAACTAAGTTCTACTTTTCTGCCTTCATTAGTTCCTTGAGTTCGGCCGCAAGAATATTCTCGTAGTCCTCTGGGTAACGATGCTGCAAAACGATGAGGGCACGGCGACGAGCCTCCTGTCGGATGGTCATGAGACGCTTCCGTTCGGCCCTTTCGCCTTCGGACAGCCTCGGCCGACCCCTGTGAAGCCCCTTGTTCTTGAGCTTGCTGTACTCGGACATTGAAATTCCTCCGTTTTATGTAGGTGGTAAGAATATATGCCATCTAAATACCCGATGCAACCCCCAACCGAGATTTTTTTTCTACTAATATCTCGCTACTATGACTGAACTAGACAAATACCTAACAGAATTATCTGAAATGTATGTTTATGACCAATTCTTTAGAGTTTCTATCTCAAGTGTTATAGATAGGCTTTTGGAGATAAGAAACAGCCTAGAACAGAATGCGGTTGTAATGGACGGGGACGAAATGGTGAAGCATTTTAACCGAAAGGGCCCCAAATGACAGAGTTGCAGTGGTCCTGGCTGCTCGCCGGGATGGGCGTTATGGGGATGTACTTCGTTGGGAAAAAGAGGTGGGAGGCATTTCTCTGGCTAATCGTTATGGAGTGCCTCTGGGTAGTCTTTGCCATACAAACCCGGACATATGGGTTTATATTGGGGTCAATTGCCTATATTCTCGTTTACCTGAGAAACGTCAAACACTGGAGGAGCGGTGGAACAGGTCGCTAATGTCTGGATTATATTTTTTCTCGCTGTTTTTTACCTGTTGATGAAGTCTTCGTCTGGCGATAGCTGGAAAGACTAGCGACCCTACGGTGGGCTCTTCTTTTCCTATCGCTACTGAGGTGGGCGTAAGTTTCGTTTAGTAAAAATTCCATTGGACAATGGTATTGAGAAGTGATAAACCACAGTGTAAGTTTCGTGTGACATGGCACACGGGCTTGTGGCGGAACTGGCAGACGCGCAGGATTTAGGTTCCTGTTCTACGGAGTGAGGGTTCGACTCCCTCCAGGCCCACCGAACAATCAGAGGAACAATGAGCGACAATTTCAAAGAAGAGACCTTCATCACGGAAGATGTGGAATGGCTTTCTGCAAGCCTTTACTTCTCAAAAAAAATAAAATCCCTTGAAGAGAGAATTAAAAGTCTTGAGTCGTCTCTTATGAATGCGAAAGATAGGGCCATAACGGCTGAAGAAATGATAAGAAAGATAGAGAGGGCCCTAAGTGAGTGAATACAGTATGGACGAGCTCGGAGAAGACCTTCGACTCTTAATTAAGGCCGGTCTTGTCGATATTTCGATTAAGGAAAATGGCGATTGGGTGTACAGAGCCGTCGATGGGGTTTCCGATATTTCTACCGAACAAATTCTTGCGGCCATCAATGCAGTAATAGAAGAAGAAGAATCAGAAGGTGTTTAATACGCCCGAACGTGGCGCAGCTTGGTAGCGCACCTGCTTTGGGAGCAGGGGGCCGCAGGTTCAAATCCTGCCGTTCGGACTGGCGCAACCGAACATAGCCCAATTGGCAGAGGCAGGGGACTTAAAATCCCCTCAGTGCAGGTTCGAGTCCTGCTGTTCGGACACATGGCACGTAGAATGAACGCTGATGAATAACATAAAAGTCATCTTCATCTTTTTTGGGAAGATTTTTTTAGCCATTAAAACCATGTCCTCACCGTCCTATTGGACGCGCGCCAACACCCTGGAGGCATGTGGATTTGCCACAAAAATTGCAATTATCTTTCCTGGTCTTCTATTTGGCAAACAGTTCTGGTGGATATACATTTTTGCAATTATTTCCAGCATTGCACTCATCTGGACATCCACAGTAAAAACGCTCCCCACCATAATCATTTTCAACGTTTTATGGGTAGTCCTTGCTTCCACGGCAATAATAAAACATTTCTCCTAGCTCGAGCCCCTATAGCTCAGTTGGTAGAGCAGCGGACTTTTAATCCGTGGGTCGCAGGTTCGAGCCCTGCTAGGGGTACAAAATAAAACATAAAATTGCTTATTATTCGGTTGAACTATCCTGATGAATAAGATATGGTTGCGTCGCTTGATGGGGAAATTTCGAACGTAAAAGCGAAAAGGGCCTTGGTAGCTCAATGGATAGAGCACCGGACTTCTAATCCGTAGGTTGCAGGTTCGAGTCCTGCCCAGGGCGCATGAAAAATGAAAAAAACAACTGCATCTACATAGGCTCGTCGGGCTTTGTTCGGCTGGACGGCTGTATGGGCGATGACCTATCAGTGGTAAATGCTGCTCGCGTTTCCTTCGCAAAGCGTTCGGAAGAAATGACAACCGCAGACATCGGATTAATAGGTTTTCTAATGCGTGAGCGTCACGGCACACCGTTCGAGCATAACGCCTTCAGATTTCACGTTCGATGCCCAATATTTGTCGCTCGTGAGTGGTTTAGGCATCGCATCGGCTCTTTCAATGAATTTTCTGGAAGATACTCAGAGATGACGGAGGATGCATACATGCCAGAGTATGAATACATAAGAACTCAGGCTGGGAAGCCTGGCGCATACAGTTTTGAGCCGATAACTGATGAAAATAAGTTACTTTCCATAAGTAGCGAAATCGAAAAATCGTACACTCAATCGTTTACGCATTACCGTCAATTACTCAGTATGGGCGTAGCGAAGGAATTGGCCAGAGTGGTGATACCGGTTGGTGCATATACTGAATTTTATTGGACAGTCAATGCAAGGTCACTAATGAACTTCCTATCTCTGAGAACGCATGAAACGGCCCAGATAGAGATACGGGAATTCGCCAATGCGGCAGCATCTCTTTTTATGGAAGAAATGCCAATCACCCACAGCGAGTGGGTGAAGAATAATAAGACGGCGCCATGAAGGGTTTTGATATTTCCAATAAGGAGTTCAATTTTGACGAGGACTTAAAGTTCGGTGAGATGGGGGAAGATTATGCTCGTTCTTTTCTTAGGGCAATAACAACCGGCGATTATGAAGTCAAAACAGATAGATACAGAAATGGTCGCATGGTCATAGAGACCAACCAAAACCCCAGAGGGATGCTCGACCAAAACGGACAAAGAATTTGGGTCCCGAGCGGAATTAATGTAACTACCTCTAAATGGTGGATTTATATATTTTCTTTAGATGGAGCATTTTTAATGCTCGAAGTTGCAAGATTAAAAAGATACTTAAAATTTAATAAAAAAGTCTTTAATGATGCTACGAAAATATCTCTTGGAGGCCTTGACAATCCTGCCCGTGGATTCATACTATATCCAAAGCACGTCAGCGACTTGCTGGCTAGTAGCGAATATGACCTGGGAGGGTAGAAGATGCCCAATATTTGGCCTACTGAAATTTCAGAGCGAATATCCGCCTAACTCCGAGCCTTCGTAGCTCAGTGGTTAGAGCAGCACTCTTATAAGGTGTTGGCCGTGGGTTCAATTCCCACCGGAGGCACTGAGAAAGGAAATGATGTCATCCTTTAAATATCCAAAACATCCACTCGAACGTCTCAACTATGAAGATGTCGTTAAGCAATACAAGACGATGAAATTGTCCAAGACACCGGAAACGCAGTGGGAAAAAGACGTTCGTGGCTACGTCCATCGTTCTCGTCTCATAGGCTGCGACAGGGTTGTCCGCGCACCGCGCTTCAGCAAAAGCAATAGGGGAGAAACTGGGCCGATACCGAGAAACAGCACCTACTACAAGATGCTTACTTCGTTCAATAAACTTAGGCGCAATAAAGTTCAAGCCAACTGGAACATCCCAGCATGGGGCTCATGGACTAACTACTGGTGCTCGCTTCCAGATTGCAGCGGGCCACGAATTACGCACTGGAAAGACCTGGGCAACGTAATAGGCACCGGTCTAATGTGGACGCAGGATTGGGAGCCGGTTCCAGATTCTATTGAATTCGATTGCATCAATGGGGCAACAGAAATTTTGATTAACGAGCTAACAGATATCGGTGTTTCCATCGGCATGGACATTACTGAGCATGATGGGTTTGATAGCGTAAATGTCATTTTCAGGGGCGATGGCGAAACATGCCTTGCTAAATGGGAGTGGACCGACCAAATGTTTACGGCTGAATGGATTGAACCAGAACCGATAGGCTCGGTAGTCAATGACATCTCTCGCTATTTGCCGAAATTTGCCCTAGAACGACCGCCATCAAGAACAATGATTCATTTCGAAGTTGTTGGAGACGTGGCCAAGTTCATCAAAGAAAACCAACTACCGTAGAAGGACTAAAGAAATGCCCAACAATAGAGGAACACTTGGCGAGATACACATCGGCGGAAACGATTATGAAGTTGTTTACGTCATTTGGCATACCACAGACCCGGTTGCTAGATGGTTTGTGACTATCGAGGAAACCGGCGAGAGAGCGATATTGAAATCTCTTGTCGACAGACGCCCTCACCCCGGAAATCTCGGATATACACAGGATGCATGGACATACAATATTGTTGATGAAAAGACATGGCTCAGAATGAACGCCGGGGGGCTTCCAATACCCCCAAAAAAGATGATTCCATAGGGCGCCAGTAGAGTAGGTATGGGGCCACGTGGCGGTGACTCCGTAAAAAAGTCTCTTCTAAAAACCACTACTTGGTATTTTACTGACCTTATTTTAACATTTACTATTGCATTTGCCATAACACGCGACTTAAAGCCATCTATTGCTATTGGCATTGCCCAGCAAACATGGGAACTACTTCTGTACTTCTTCCATGAGCGAGCGTGGGTAAAGTTTGGCAAAGACAAGGGCGCTTAGCTCAGCGGTAGAGCAACTCGTTTACACCGAGTAGGTCGGGGGTTCGAGACCCTCAGCGCCCACTTCACCCTTGACTTCTGGGGGCCCAGCCTGTAGCGTACTGAGACATAGCTCGTCAATTGACGACGATAGAGAGGAGAACCGTGGGGGATGACCTGACAACGAGCGACATCATTACTCGGCTTAAAATTGGCGCCACGCTACTTGACGAAGAAGTCAATAATGATGCGTATATTCGCAGGCTCTTGCCGCCGGCAGAAATTTGCCTTGCCGCCGTCAAAGAGCTTGAAAGTCTTCAGGCTCGCTGTGTAGCGTACGAGGAGACCATCCGTCAATTGACGGCTGAGTTGAACAAAACCAGATAAACAAACAACAGAAAAGGACAACAATGAAGCCCATAAAAATACTCAAATCAACAACAATTCTTGCGGCGCTCGCTGGCTTGATTTTGAGCATCTCGCTCTTCTTCAGTGGTGACACCGAGGCAGACAAACTCAACGGCATCTACGTCGGCATCTGGGTGCCCTCAATTCTCGCCCTCGGTTGCTTCATGCTCACCATTAAGGACAGGGATTGGTGACCGTGTCTCAAGCAACTCTTTTTTGTTTTGGGGCGGTGATTTTTCTCATAGCCTTCACGGGGGCAATTCTGTATGGCATGTCCGCCACAGAACAAAAGTTTATGAAAGATACGAATACGAAATCGGGAAACCCCAAGGCGTGGGAGGTTTCTGCTGGCGGCATCGTTTCGGCCAAACGAAAAGTGAGGAATAGGTGACGAGCAGGGACACATACGACATAGAGGAGTACGCCAGAGAACAGGAGCGCGAGATGAAGCGCATAAATGTTCAGCCAGCGCTTCTCATAAAGCTCCTGATGGAGTCTGAGCCATGTCTGTTCTCGAATAAGTCGGAACCCATCCCCGTAAAAGAGGTGAGTTCCAGCATTAAGGTGCCCCAATTTGAGAATGTCATTTGGCGCGAAGAATGAGTAGCGCCCTCATGTTGGTCAGGCTCGACGGATAAGAGAGTCGTTCGGACACAAGTTCGGGCCTGTAGCTCAGTGGTCAGAGCAGGGGACTCATAATCCCTTGGTCGTGGGTTCAATCCCCACCGGGCCCACTATGCAGGAAACAAAAGATTATTCAGGAGGGAAAATGCAGTTTCCATTCATCGGACTACACCTCCTAAAGCCAGATTCGGTTTCGCCAAAAGAGACACGCCAAGGATGAAGCATCGTAAAAAGATAAGGCCGAAGGATTACGGCCCTGACCCGGGGTTCGAGCTATACCCAATCGTCATTCGCCAGACTCGCTATAGCGGTCTGTACGAGGGCGGGGAGTGGGCGGCATTTCCCAACGTTTACACCACGCTCGATAATGCGGCATTTGGCGACGATAAGTCCTGTTCCGCCTACTGGTGCTCACCTGCCGCCAAGCGCGTAGGCCTAGGCAGCACGCCCCAGGAGGCCTACGAGGACCTCATCAGGAGAAACGCCTATATCTGGAAAAAGCCGCCCCAGCGCCGCATCCCCCGTTACGCTGCTCGATTCTGGCTAAAACATTCCCCCGAAGGCGTAAGCCCCAACGCGATTTTTTTTAAAAAGGGCCCTCTCGAACTGCATCAGTTCGAGATTGACCAGGATGACGACCAAAATGTCGGACGATATTCCGCACCAAAGTACCCAGACCCAGGACACCCCAATCCCAAGTTCGGATAGATTTATCCGGAAACCAACCCGAGCCTATATGTGTCAGCAAGGCTGATACTTGTAGACTCAAGATTCACCCATCCTGAAAGGACACCAAATGAGGCCAAAGAAGCCACGCCAGGGATACCCCATTAGCTCACCAGAAGTCGCCAGACACGCTCTGCGCTACATTCTGGGGTATGTGAAAGAAAACGGGTTTGCGCCCAGCGTACGCGAAGTGGGGGCCTGTGTGGGCTATACCAGCTCCTCTACGGCCCACCTACTCATCCAGCATCTCATAGATGAGGGTTATGTCGAGATGAACCCCAAGATTGCTCGCTCCATCCGGGCGACAAAAGGGGGCGTAAAGCTGGCAACTAAGCGACCGGCGGCCAAACGCCCGTAATTCCGATAGATTTATCCACAGGAGCTGAAATATCTGTCAAAATTCTATTTGCCACAACGGCTAGGAGACAAAAAATGACCTTACGTACACCAGAGGACAGAATCAAGACAGTTATCAGGCTGCTAAGGGAGTACAAAAACCCTATTGCGGATGCCTACATCTCTTACTACGAGAGAAATGGCGATTTGACACCCGAAATGCTCAATGGTGCAGAACGTCTGGAGCGAAATCTGGATAAGCAGCGACTAACCGGATGATGTCCGTTAAGCCAGAAACGAGAGTTTTCTAGGGGTGTTTGGATAAATCTAACAGAGAAAGTTTGGGGTCAAAAATTTGAAATTTGGCTCCCCCCCGTATTCTCAGTAAAACAGGAAAGTATGCGGGGCTCCCGAGGCAGTTATCCACAGTTATCCACAGGCTTATCCACAGGGTCAAACACCGTGGAAATGCTTGACTCGACCATTCCATTCGTGTACCGTCGAAGGTATGAGGACACACACCCTACACACCACCTACCACCCAACCACTCACCCACGGGCTACCCGTATCAGGTGGGAAGCAACACCGAAGCACGCTCGCCGTCTCGCAGTTCGTCGCCGTCGCCGTATCGTGAAGGCGTTGCTCGCAGTCGCACTCGTTTATTCATTCGTGTTCGTCATCGGCAAGGTAGTCGATAGCAAGTACGCCTATTCGTGTCCGTCTCTCACCGTGACCGTTCTAGGTGGCGACACACTTAGCAGTATCACCGAAAGGTATTGCGAGGGACACACACTACAAGCGGCGTTCGACCTCGCAGACAAGCGAGGCTCGTCATTCATTCAGGTCGGCGACATTATCACGCTCGGCAACTAAGAGAGGTATGCTCGCACTATGACTACACACACCGACACGCACGACAGGTTTCGCCAGTGCCCCCGTTGCCACGGTTTCATTCCGAACAATGAGACACCGGGGGCATACCCCGGTGCTATCTCACGCCTAGACAACACGACCGAAGTGTGCTCATCGTGCGGTACGGAGGAAGCGATAGAACAATGGCAGGGGCAACTCGTGGACTGGCGTGCGACTAAGTGAACGACGCAGGCGACACGGGTACACCACGGGATACCCACACACCCACACCCCTACCCATCGACTTCACTACCGATAACGATACGACACTCGACGCACTAGGCGCAGAAGTCGGCGGAGGCGTACGGGTATCTATTGGTTGGCGACACACTCGCACAGGTGACGCACCCGTATCAGTCACCATTTCACTACTAGATAGTGACGCACTAGGTACACCGTCACGCACTCGTGAACTCAACGGCAAGATACTACGCTCGCTAAGACTCGGCACACTCATTCGTTCAGTCCGACGCAGTAGATACACACCACCAAGTATCACCGCAGGCAAGGTTGAGATACCCTCACACAAAGGTTCACGCACCACAGTTGAGATGCTCGCATACATAGCAACTCTTTATCGTGAGGCATACGCAAGAGGCGAACCGATACAGGCATACATAGCGAACCAAACAGGCAGACCACTATCTACCGCAGCGAAACTCATTATGAGAGCACGCAGGCAGGGACTACTAGGAGTCACCACCCGAGGCAGGTCAGGCGAGACAGAACTATGAGAGATGAGGAAAGTGAAGCACACGACGAAACAGATGAGGAAAGTGAAGCACACGACGAAACAAAAGACAGACTGACTATCGAACTCACGATTAGGGAAGCCGAAGCATTAGAGGCATTACTGAAAAGTCAGATGAGCGTTCTCAATAGGCGTATTCACGAAGGGCGACAGAAGCGTGACGGAAAGTATCTAATCTCACGCACGATACTGTCTAAGGTGAGTGACGCAGTAACCACACACAAGGCGGAAGAAATCATTAGTGGAAATGTCAATGACGCTATGTTACGCCTCGTAATGGAACTATGGTCGGAAGACGGCGGTATCTGGCGAGACTAACGAATAGCAACAGAGGCGCACGGGTATCTACGGGTAAGTAACCAGTGCCACCGTTTCGCTAGTAGTACCACCACAACACCACGCTAGTACCACCACCACCACACCATTAGGGGAAGCCACAGGCACCACGCAAGGATTAGAAGTCTGCCCGACACAAACATTCTCCAAGTAACGAAAGAGCCTCACCTATCGGAGTCTCGGGGGGCGAGACTACTACGATAGATGAGGCTTTTTCGTTTCTCACCGTAGCACACTCTCGGGTATGCCGTGACGGTCAAAACCGGTCAGAAAGGTTCGTCGTCTGGAACGTTCGCAACACTCGCCATCGCAGGGCGACGACGCTGACCACTCGACGGCTGACCGCCACGGGTATTCGTATTGCCACCCTCGTTGTCTTGACGCTTGCGACGCTCGATACTTTCTAGCGAGAGACTATTCACCGCAATAGTTTCGGCGACAAACTCAACGGTGGAACGCTTGTTGCCTTCCTTGTCCTCGTATGAGCGTTGTTCCCAGCGTCCGGTCACGACCGCACCAACACCCTTTTCCAAGACTCGTGCCCCTGCCTCAGCGATGAACCGCCACGCAACGATGTTGAAGTATGAAACTTTTTCTTGTTTCTCACCAGCGTTGTCGTACCAGACATAGTTACACGCAATGGAAAATCCGAGGCGTGCCTGACCTGATGTTGTAAATGTTAGTTCGGGGTCTTGTGTAACATTCCCGACCAATACTCCTGAACTGTTGTTCATTCTGTCTCTCTCCTTGTTTGAGGTACAGCCCCAACATACCAACCGTCGGTGACCAGCGCAACACGGGTTACCCACGGGTAACAATAAATCACCAGCGTTACGCGCGCGTATCAGTAAACGGGAGTAAGGTACGGGTCTATGGCACAAACACCAGAAGAAATGACCAAAGAACAGAAAGCCGCTTTCCTTACGCTCGTGGAAGGGATAGCCAGTGGGTTCTACTACTTCCTCTTTGATGAAGAAACTATGGACGAAGAAGAAGGCACAGAACTAGGCGTAGATTGCGCTGAAATGGCGTTCCAAATCTGTCTCGCAATGGATGTCGACGTAATGGAAGTCAGGTCGGACACGGAGTTCGTCGTGAAGTTCGTTATGCCGGAGAACATAAATGACCACCTGAGCGAGAAGTTCGGCATAGGGTTCTTTTAGAAATCTCCCCGCAGGGGTTGTGGAGCCCCGTTCTAGGCACTAGGGTATGGGGAGGTGCCAAATACTCCATTCCATTTATGGTAGTATTGAGAAACACCTCATAGCCCACCCGATGGTAGGGCAGTCCGTATCCGCCGAGGCTTGGAGACAACTTGACGAACAGACACCTTTCTCTCATTCCTGCCCTTTTTATCCTCGTCACCACCTACGGGTGGGGTCAGGTTCAGGCGAAGGAGGGAGAGGGGGTCAGTCCGAAGGCACCTAAGGTCGCCGTTACGACTGCCACACCGTCCACGGGCGAGGTTCAGGGGCAGGAATACCCATTAGACCTAAGCCCCTCGACCATACGCAGTCAAGCGGTCAGGCGACCCCACGCCCTACCGACCGACTCATTCTGGGACGAGCTGGCACAATGCGAAACAGCGCAGGACTGGCAGAACGGCGGGCGCTATGCGGGCGGTCTCGGGATTATGACTGCCAGTCAGTTCCCGAAAGCGTCTATGGGTACTTGGGAGCGGTTCGGGGGCGAGGAGTTCGCACCGTCCCCCGACAAGGCGACCCGCGCCGAACAAATAGAAGTCGCCAACCGTATTGCCGTCAAGGGTTGGAGCACTATCCACCACCGAGATAAAGACTGGGCAAAACGAAAAGGCATACCCGTCGTATGGCACTACAAGCGACCAGCAGTGGGTCTTACGGGTTGGGGTTGCTACAAATCGAAGTTCACGGGCAAATACAGAATGGCAAAACCGAAGTTGTATTACTACATAGACCACGAGAAAGTGCCGTTGTTCCAGTTCTCGTGGGGCGAGCAGAGTCACGCAACTCACGACCTACAAGTGCTCATAGGGGGCGTGAAGGTGGACAGCGTGTATGGAGAGAAAACACGCCAAGCGCACATCGCCTACCTCAAAAAACACGGACTCTCCCGTGAGGGCGTT
>Ga0194134_10005902_pt1 | contig 11306 bp, 9 predicted proteins | sample TA2KigOff0mmetaG_FD_148602 | JGI IMG/M metagenome (GOLD analysis project Ga0194134, IMG submission 148602) | Freshwater microbial communities from Lake Tanganyika, Tanzania - TA2015056 Kigoma Offshore 0m | ecosystem: Environmental > Aquatic > Freshwater > Lake | place: Tanzania: Lake Tanganyika... | reverse complement strand
TGGCCTTGGTCTCCTCCGTACTGAAATCATTAAAAATGACATGCTGCACCTGTACCGAGGAAGCGGCGATTGCTCGCGCCGTATCCAAGGTGGTCTCGATGGCATTTTTTACGGGAGTGATGACAAGTACCTGAGCCATGGGCTAGCGGGTTGGACTGATGGAGAAAATAAAAATGCCTGCTTAACTGGCTTTGACCCAGTGAAGCAGGCCAGGTATGGAAGCTTAAGCCAGCTCTCCCAAGGCTTTTTTCATGCGCTTCATCGCCTCGATCAAGTCGGCTTCAGAAGCTGCATAGGAAATGCGCACACAGTTGTCCGCTCCAAAAGCAGATCCAGTTACGAGGGACACATTGGCGATGGCGAGCAAATACATGCACAGGTCATCGGCATTGCGCACCTGGTGCCCATGAGCAGACTTGCCAAAGAAGGCGGTGACATCTGGGAAGAAATAGAAGGCTCCTTCGGGCACGTGAGTTTTGATGCCGGGAATATCTCTAAGCAAGCCCAATACCAAGTCCCGACGCTTCAAGTACTGAACGGCCATTTCTTGAGAAGGACCTTGATCTCCTGCAATACCAGCCAAGGCCGCACGCTGGGCGATGCCTGTGTTGCCTGAGGTAAACTGGCCCTGCATTTTTTCTACTGCCTTGGACACTTCCAAAGGAGCACAGATATAACCCACTCTCCAGCCTGTCATGGCATAGCCTTTGGAAAATCCATTGACGGTAACGGTTCGCTCAAACATGCCAGGCAGGGAGGCAATGCTGAAATTTTTGCCTGTAAAATTGATCAGCTCATAAATCTCATCTGCAATGACCACCACTCCCTCGTGCTTCTTCACCACGTTGGCGATGGCTTCCAGTTCGTGTTGGGAGAATACAGAACCTGTTGGATTGCAAGGGGAAGAATAGATGACTGCCTTGGTCTTGGAAGTCATGGCCGCTTCCAGTTGTGCTGCGGATGCTTTAAAATTATTTTCTAGGGTTCCTTCAATCAAAACGGGTACGCCTCCACACAACTTAATAATCTCGGCATAGCTCACCCAATACGGGGAAAAAATGATGACCTCATCTCCCTCGTTTAGGATACACATGAAGGTATTGGCGATGGAATGCTTGGCTCCTACAGACACGACGATGTGCTCTGCTTTGGCTTCCTGAATGTTATTTTCCTCACGGAGCTTTTCAGCGATCGCTTCCCGCAAATCCTGGTAACCCGAAACAGGAGGATAGGCAAAGTATTTTCCTTCATCAATCGCGTCTTTGGCAGCTTGCTGAATGTGCTTCGGCGTTTTGAAGTCCGGTTCACCCAAACTTAGGCTAATGATGTCAATTCCCTGAGCCTTAAGCTCTCTGGCTTTTTTTGCCATGGCCAGGGTGGCCGACTCTTCCATTTGAAGTACGCGATCCGATAAAATAGAATTCATGTGAGTGGTGGTTTGGTAGCAAGAGTTCAAAAGTAGGCAGAAGATTATTAATTCGAAACATCCCTCTGGATTTGAACTCTAAATGTTAATTTTGGATGTACTAAGTTTTTTACTTTGGCGTTAGTAAAACAGATGAAATCCTGCCTTTTCGCAGAAGATTATTAATTCGAAACATCCCTCTGGATTTGAACTCTAAATATTAATTTTGGATGTACTAAGTTTTTTACTTTGGCGTTAGTAAAACAGATGAAATCCTGCCTTTTCTTCTTTTTCTTTTTTCTTTTTGGGCTTAAAACCCTCTGGGGTCAAGAAATTGAGCTGACAAAAAAAAATGAGTCAGATTCTTCCGGGGTGGTTAATTCCAGCTTATTGCCTTTGGTAGCGCCTCTTCTTCTTTTCGACGAAGAAAAAGAAAAAGAAGAAAGAAAAACCAAGAAGAAAAATTTAAGGAAAAACACCTGGTATGGAGTCAAAACCACCAAGGGAAGTACGCGAAGAAGTTTACGAGGGCAAGAGTACCTTGAGCTTTTTTCCTACACGGACCTTGACCGAAAAATCAATCCCTACATCCGAGATGTGTATTGGTACGATCCCAAAGAAAAGTCCATCCAAGCCAAGGGCTTTGAAAAAGGAATGGGCTATTTGCTTCATGGTCCCTACCAAAGAACGGTCAATGGGGCTGTTGTAGAAAGCGGAATGTTTTATTTTGGAACCAAGCACAAGACTTGGATGATTTTTGATGGGCAGGGAATTCTTCAGGACAAAGAACATTTCCAAGAGGGCTGGCCCAAAGAATCAAAAATCTCGTACTTCAACCCTTCCACCGGTGCCATTGAAAAGATTACGCCCGTTCAATACGGACTTGAAGAAGGAAATTTTTATCATTTTCACGAAAATCGTCAGTTGGCAGTGACAGGAGAATACAAGTACGGACAAAAAGTAGGGTTATGGACAGAATACTGGGACACTTCTTCCAGCCCACTGATTCGCAAAAGGGAAATTCAGTACCAAGAAAAGCCATATACCGACAATTTTAAGCCCTACATCAAGGCGGAATGGAGTAAAGAAGGAAAATTACTCTATCAAAAAGTCCAGTGAGCAAAAGGAGAGAGCACAAACAACTCAATAAAATGCATCTTTAAACTGGCGAAAATGAAATACTCCCCTTTGATCTTTGTACACCGATACAATATCGAAACGGATATCTTTTTTCCAATTTCTTGAGTGGATGAAGTGATCAGCCGCTTGGATCAGCAGTTTTTTTTTCGGCCGATCTACAAACTCTTCTGCGAATCCAAACCCAATTCCGGATCTAAATTTTACTTCAATAAAAAGTAAGGTCTCTTGGTCAACCATGACCAGGTCAATCTCCGCCTTTCGGTATCGAAAATTACGTGCTAATAAAACATATCCTTTGGCTTCCAACCAAGCCGATGTCATGGTTTCTGCAAGTGTACCTGCTTCATTATGTGCTGCCATGGGAATAATTGGTTAATTTTGAAAAAAAATAGTTAACCCCGAGGTTGGGGGAAAAAGCTACGCTCCACTAGGAAGAAAATGAATGAATTTAAGAATAAAACAGTAGAATTTCGAGACCTAGGGAGGATGGATTACCAAGAAGCTTGGGATTATCAGGAAAAGCTCTTTGCAGCTATTGTAGCGAAGAAAATTGAGAATAGAGGGCTACTACCTTCCCAACAAATTTCTACCCCCAATTACTTGCTTTTCGTAGAGCATCCCCATGTCTACACCTTGGGAAAAAGTGGAAAAGCAGAACATTTATTGCTTAACAATCAAGGATTGCAAGAATACCGTGCCAGCTACTACAAAATCAATAGAGGAGGAGACATTACCTACCACGGGCCCGGGCAGCTAGTCGGCTACCCCATTCTCGATTTAGACAATTTTTTTTCCGACATCCACAAATACCTACGCTTGCTGGAAGAAGCCATTATCCTTACCCTTCAAGATTATGGGATTCCTTCGGGTAGAATTCCTGGACTCACTGGGGTTTGGTTGGATCATGTCGAGCAGAAAAATCCTCGGAAAATTTGTGCTCTAGGGGTCAAGTCTAGTCGCTGGGTGACTATGCATGGCTTTGCCTTCAACGTAAATGTGGACCTATCTTATTTTGGCCATATTGTCCCCTGCGGCATAGAAGATAAGGCAGTCACCTCCATGCACCTGGAATTGGGCCATCCCGTGGAATTAGAAGAGGTGAAAGAAAAAGTAAAAATCCACCTGTCTGAACTTTTTGAAATGAACCTCTTGGAGCAAGAATGAAAAAGGACATAGACTTTTCTCCGGTAACAGGGGTCAAGTTGGCCATAGCCAAGGAAGAATCCAACTCAGGAGAGGCTTGGGCATTATACCTCATCAATTTGAATCTTATTGAGCTGTCTACGGTGATGGTTACTTCCAAAGGCATAGCCAAGGAAGAATCCAACTCAGGAGAGGCTTGGGCATTATACCTCATCAATTTGAATCTTATTGAGCTGTCTACGGTGATGGTTACTTCCAAAGGGTATGGGTACTTGAAAGGGGAATTAAGAAAAACATCCATCCTACGTCACCTCATCCCAACCCTGGAGGCCTCCACCTTTGCTAAAGTAGAAGCCATTGATCCACAAGTATTTACGCTTACCAATGAATTTTGGGTAAGCTATTACATTCTGGACCAAATCTTTGACAAAAAGTTTATCTTTACTCCTGGAAGTTTTGACCAAGTAAATCTCCAACTCATTCCAGAATTGGGCCTGAAAGGGATCTTACACAGCTAATTTATTGACATCATGGCGGAATTTTTTGACCAGTTGGGGAGCCTTTTATTTTTAGACATTGAAACTGCCTCTACTTCTGAATCCTTTGAAGCCCTGGAACCAAGACTACAGCAAGAATGGATCAGAAAAGAAAAGTTCATGCGAAGCGAACACCCCGATCCAGAGCCTGGCTCATTGTATTTTGATAGAGCAGGCATTCATGCAGAATTTGGAAAAATCATTTGTATAGGAGTGGGGTATTTTCAAGTCAAAAAGAGAGATAAAAAATTACTCTTTCGCTCGAAAATACTTGCCGCAGAAGAGGAAAAAGAAATACTCTTGGAAATGAAAGCGCTACTTGAGCGAAAAAAATGGATCCTCTGTGCTCATAATGGGAAAGAGTTTGACTTTCCTTACCTTTGTAGACGGATGTTGATTCATGGCATTTCCCTCCCAGAACCGTTACAGCTCGCTGGAAAAAAGCCCTGGGAACTACGACACGTAGACACCATGTACCTGTGGAAATTTGGGGACTACAAGCATTACACCCGCTTGGAGCTGTTGGCAGGAGTTTTTGGCATCACGAGTTCAAAAATATCCATAGATGGTAGCGAGGTGAATGCAACCTATTACCAGGAAAAAAATTTAGAAAAAATAAAAGCCTATTGTTTGAGGGACGTGGAAGTAACCGCTAGGATTTACCTGGCCCTGAACCCTCAGCCAGAACCCTTTGAGGTAGTCCTAGTAGATGCCTAAAAATCCAATGAAGAGCAATTTCTTTGCTTCATATACCTTTGAATAACATACGCCCACATGGGAAGAAAATCCGATAAAAAACATTCCAAAAAAAAGCATGCAGATCGTAAAGGAGGACATGGATCGTCTTCCCTTGCCAAGCGCATCCTACATTTTTTAGATTCTCACTATGGTCAAGAGTTCAACGTCAAACACCTAATCAAGGGCTTAGAGCTTCGAGATGCCTCCACAAAAAATGCCTTAGAGTCTATCCTATATCAACTGGTTTCAGAGGGAAAGATTTCGAGAAATTCTAGAAATTTTTTCTCTTCCACCCAAGATCCCGACTTTATAGTAGGAACCGTAGACTTTGTAAATCCCCGATTTGCTTTTATTATCCCAGACCAACCCGAGCTTGTTCAGGGAGATATTTTGGTCAAAGAATCTGACCTCAAGCATGCCCTAGATGGTGATAAGGTACGGGTGATGGTATTTCCGGTCAAAGGAAAGACGGGCAGGACGGAGGGAAGGGTATTGGAAATTTTGGAGAGAGATCGGGATGAATTTGTAGGTAGGGTAGAAATCTCTCCTCGCTATGCCTTTGTAGTTCCCGATTTTAAAAAAATGCACAAGGATATTTTTGTGCATCGGGGGGAATTGTTGGGGGCCGAACACAACGAAAAAGTCATCGTCAAATTGACCGAATGGAGGGAAGAAGACAAAAATCCCACGGGAAAGGTGATTCGCGTGCTCGGGAAAGCAGGGCTGCATGAGGTGGAAATTCATTCCATCATGGCCGAATTTGGTCTTCCCTTTGAATACGATAAAGAAGCAGAGGCAGAAGCCAATGCAATTTCAGATCAAATTTCTCCCAAAGAAATCAAGGCCAGAAAAGACTTCAGAGAGGTACTTACCTTTACCATCGATCCTATTGATGCCAAAGATTTTGATGATGCCATCTCCTACAGAAAATTGCCGAATGGCCATGTGGAAATAGGGGTCCATATCGCCGACGTTACCCACTACGTCAAACCCAAAACGGCACTGGAAAAAGAAGCCTTCCAGCGGGCGACTTCCGTGTATTTGGTGGACCGGACCATTCCCATGCTGCCCGAGCGACTAAGCAATGGGCTGTGTTCCCTTCGACCCCACGAGGATAAGTTGACCTTTGCCTGTGTCTTTGAAGTGGATCAGGAGGCCAAAGTCATCCAACATTGGATAGGACGCACCCTGATTCATTCCAATCGGCGGTTTGCCTACGAGGAAGCACAAGCCTGTATCGATGCACAATCTGGAGATTATTTTCAGGAACTGACCGAATTGAACGAACTGGCAAAAAAAATAAGAAAAAGACGCTTTGACCAAGGGGCTGTCAATTTTGAAACCGTAGAGGTCAAGTTTAAACTCGATGAAAAAGGCACTCCGCTTGGGCTTTTTGTCAAAGAACGGAAGGACATCCACAAACTCATCGAAGAGTTTATGTTGCTGGCCAATAAATACGTGGCAGAATTTATTTATCGCCGAAATCAAGGGATGGACACCTTTGTGTACCGTACCCATGACAGTCCTGATCTTGATCGATTGGAAACCTTTTCTGGTTTTGCAAAACGATTTGGGCATCAACTGGAGGTAGGAAGTGCTCAAAAAATCTCTGCAGCCCTCAATAAATTGATGGACGAAATCCAAGGAAAGCCAGAGCAAAATGTATTGGAGCAATTGGCGATTCGAAGCATGGCTAAAGCCAAATATACCACCGAACCCAAGGGACATTTCGGTTTGGCCTTTGCCCACTATACCCACTTCACCTCTCCTATCCGAAGGTATCCAGATATGATGGTACACCGACTTTTAGAGCATTATTTGGAAGGAGGCAAATCTCCGGAGGCTACTTCTTGGGAACAAAAATGCCTGCACTCCTCCGAACGGGAAAAACGTGCCGCGGATGCCGAAAGAGCTTCTATCAAATACAAACAAGTAGAATACATGTCTTTGGCAGAAGAAAAGGATTACGAAGGGATCGTCAGTGGAGTAACCGAATGGGGAGTATTTGTAGAAATCACCGAGACCAAGTGCGAAGGAATGATTAGGGTACAGGACATGAAAGAGGATTACTACGAATTTGATGAAAGAAACATGAGGCTTATAGGGTCGAGAACGAAAAAAATGATCACTTTGGGAGACAAAGTACTAGTTCGTGTAGTTAATACAGACATCGATCGAAGAACCATAGATTTGGAATTTGCAACTAATGACCGAAAAACATATCGTCCAAGAGCTTTTAACTAAGCTAGAGCAGCACATGGGTGCTCATTCCTTTGGAGATGCTCCCTCCGAATTGTACGATCCCATCCGCTATATCCTAAGTTTGGGAGGAAAGCGCATTCGCCCCTTGCTCAGCCTTTTGGCCTATGGGATGTATGGAAAGGATCCAAAGGAAATCCTGAATCCCTCCATTGCCATAGAGGTTTTTCACAACTTCACCTTATTGCATGACGATATCATGGACGAGGCCCCCTTAAGAAGAGGAAAAGCCACGGTGCATGAAAAATGGAATGCCAATATTGCTATCCTTTCCGGAGATGTAATGCTCGTAAAAGCCTACGATTTGCTTCTTTCCACCCCTCCTTCCCTCTTACCCGAAGTCGTCCGATTATTCAATAAAACTGCAGCAGAGGTCTGTGAAGGTCAGCAGCTAGACATGAATTTTGAAAGCCTTGCAGCAGTGAGAGAAGAAGATTATCTCCATATGATTCGCCTGAAGACCGCTGTTCTTCTTGGATTTTCTCTGCAGCTGGGAGCATTGCTCGCAGGTGCAAAAAAAGAAGAGGTAGATCATCTCTATGCTTTTGGAGTCAATATTGGAATAGGTTTTCAACTTAAAGACGACTTGCTAGATGTCTATGCAGACCAGGCAAAATTTGGAAAGCAAGTGGGAGGTGATATCATTTCAAATAAAAAAACTTTCCTGTTGATAAAAGCCTTAGAACTTGCCAAAGGGGAAGAATTGAAAATCCTACAGCAGCAATTGGCTTTGAAAGAATTTGATAAAGAAAAAAAAGTGGAAACTGTAAAAGCCATCTACGAAAAGCTAGGAATTCAAGCCATTGCTGAAGATAAAATGCAATCCTTTTTTGAAGAGGCTTTTATGCAGCTTCAAGAATTAGAAATCAAAAATGAGGCGTATTACCAGGCTTTAGTAGGGATCACCCAAGAACTTATTCACCGAGAAAAATAGCCTGTGATAGGATTCACTTACACGACTCTCCTCTTAGGATTAACCGTACTTTTTAGCATCCTCGCATTCAATTCTCCCAAGATGTTGGAGCGATGGATGTTTGTTCCCTTCCAGATAAAAAAGAGACGGCAATGGGATCGATTTGTACTTTCTGGATTTATTCACAAAGACTACATGCACCTCCTATTCAACATGTTTACCTTTTTCTTTTTTGGGGAGGTTGTCGAACAATTTTTAAGAGCCAAGTATGGCCTTGCCTGGGGTGGGGCAATTTTTATTGCATTTTATCTTCTCGCCCTTACAGTTTCAGATATTCCAACCTATCTCAAACACCAGAAACATGGCTATTATCGTGCCTTAGGAGCTTCAGGAGGAACCTCAGCCACCGTTTTTGCCAGTATCATCCTCATGCCCCTATCGGATATCTGTCTATTTGGAATAGTTTGCTTACCTGGCTTTCTTTTAGGAGGCTTGTTTTTAATTTATTCCTATACCAAAGTGAAGCAAGGGGAAGATGGAATCAATCACGATGCTCACCTCTTTGGGGCGATTTTTGGGATTGCTTTTATTTTACTACTAGCCCCATCAAGTGCTTCCAGCTTCTTGCAACAAATCCTTTCCTATAGATTTTTTTGATCAAAAAAAAAGCCTCTTTGTAGAGGCTCTTTTTTTACTTTTTCTGATCCAGTTTGGTTTTCATTTCCTCAATATTGAGTATCCTGGCGATTTGTTCCCTTTCCAGTTTTTGGAATCGGGCCAACTGCACGTCAATTTGCTCTGTCAGCTCCTTCCTCACTTCCTCTGCGGAATCTGTGGGCGGGTAATCTCCATTTCCCACCACACTGCTCAGGTGTGCCAGTTTATTGTTTAAGCGGATAGGGAAATTGAGCGGGTCTTGACCGCTCCTGTTTTGTGTTTGGTAGAGGGTTTCTTCAATGGCTTTCATCTCCTCCTTGATTTGCTCCAAATTTTCAGGTTGGCTTTCCAGAGAATCTAAGGCTGTTCTGTAAGCTCGAATAAGCCGAATCACCTGATGTGTTTCGCTCAATTTGTCCCGTATGGCCAAGAGATAGGCATACTGCTTTTCCAATTCCTCCTGGGTAGATGGGTAGCGAGGATCGGCCAAGACCTGGAAATTTTGCTCTTGGGCTTGTCCATCTACGGTCATACGCACGGTGTAGGTGCCTGGTACTACCTTGGGTCCACGCAAGCTTGCCGCCCACAATATCATGCCATCAAATCCTAGGGAGTTTTCCACCCGAAGATTCCAATTAAACTCCCCTGCACCCGGCTTAACTTTGAGCGTATCTCCGTTGACCCCTTTGGTAGAAAACCATCGTATTCTTTGCTTCTTTGCATCGAAAAATTCAATTTTCAATTCCTCTTTGGGAGCAGCCTGTAGGTAATAGTACACCAAAACTCCTCCAGGTCTATTGGTACCAGCTGTAAGGCTAGATCGTCTTACTCCATCGATTCGGTAAGAGTCCTGCGGGTCATAAAGATGGAAAGGTTTTGTCTTCAATTCGGATTCGGCTTGGTGCAATACAGTCAAGTCATCGATGATCCAAAACGAACGCCCTTGGGTAGCTGCAATCAAGTTATTTTCCTTGATAGCCAAATCCGTAATGGGCACAATGGGAAGGTTGAGTTGTAAGGAATGCCAACTGGCACCTGCATCTTTGGAGTAGTACATCCCCTTTTCTGTTCCTGCGTAAAGCATACCCTTTTTTGCAGGATCGGCACGAATCACCCGTGTAAAATGATCTTCTCCTATCCCCTGTACAATTTTCTTCCAGGACTTGCCATAATCTTTGGTATGGTAGAGGTAGGGGGCATAATTTCCAGTTTTATAGCCTGTAGCGGCAAAAAAAGCTTCTCCCGCCTCAAAAGGACTAGCCTCAATGGAGTTGATTTGCAGCCACTCGGGCATGTCTTTGGGGGTTACATTTTGCCAAGTCTTTCCATTGTCTGTGGTTACGTGTACCAATCCATCGTCAGATCCTGCCCAAATCACTCCTTGCTTTACCGGTGACTCTGCCGCAGTAAAAATGGTGGCATAATATTCTACAGAGGTATTGTCCTTGGTGATGGGGCCTCCTGATGGACCAAGCTTACTTTTGTCACTGCGGGTCAAGTCTGGAGAAAATACTTCCCAAGTTTGTCCCTCATTGGTAGAGCGGTGAAATTGGTTACTGGTCGTGTAAAGTAAGTTGGATTGATGAGGGGAAAAGAAAATAGGAAAATTCCATTGGAATCGGTATTTCATCCCTTCGGCTCCATGACCCATAGGATTGTCAGGCCATACATTTACCGTTCGGGAGGTACCATTTCTATGGTTTTCCCGGGTCAATAAGCCCCCATAGGATCCTCCATATACGATCTCACTGTCTTTAGGATCTGGGGCAATCCAACCCGATTCTCCACCGGCAGTAGGCTCCCAGTCCGCTTCAGTGATGGAGGCTCCATCGTTACGGTGTCGGATACGAACTGTAGAGTTGTCCTGCTGAGCACCGTAAATTCGGTAAGGAAAACTGTTGTCGGTAGTCACCCGATAAAACTGAGAGGTCGGTTGATTCATCATGCTTGACCAGGTAGCTCCCCCATCTTCTGTTACTTGAGCTCCTCCATCATCGGCAATGATCATCCTTTGGGGATTGGAAGGATCTATCCAGAGATCGTGGTGATCCCCGTGAGGTGCATTAAAATCTTTAAAGGTCTTGCCTCCGTCGGTAGATTTGTGGTAATCCACGTTGAGCACGTAAAGCGTTTGCTCCTCCTGGGGATCTGCATAGATGCGGGAATAGTACCAAGCCCTTTGGCGAAGGTTTCTATTCTCATTAACTCTTTCCCAAGTCTGTCCCGCATCGGTAGAAGTAAATACACCGCCCTGCTCATTTTCTATGATGGCATAGAGGCGATTGGAATTTTTGGGAGAAACAGCAATGCCCATGATTCCTAAAACACCTTTTGGAAAGGTCTCCTTTGCAGACAATTCTTCCCAAGTAGCTCCTCCGTCCGAAGATTTAAACATTTTGGATCCAGGACCTCCGCTCTCTAGGCTGTATGGCGTACGCTTCAATTCCCAGGTGCTGGCGTAAATAATTTCTGGATTATTAGGATCTAAAATCAAATCAACTGCTCCAGATACTTC
>Ga0194134_10005895_pt1 | contig 11319 bp, 10 predicted proteins | sample TA2KigOff0mmetaG_FD_148602 | JGI IMG/M metagenome (GOLD analysis project Ga0194134, IMG submission 148602) | Freshwater microbial communities from Lake Tanganyika, Tanzania - TA2015056 Kigoma Offshore 0m | ecosystem: Environmental > Aquatic > Freshwater > Lake | place: Tanzania: Lake Tanganyika... | reverse complement strand
TGAGACCGAGACGATAAAATGTCCGCAGATAGGCAACAAACATCCGGTTATAGGCATGACGCGCGCCGGCCTGATCGAGATCGAAAGAATAAGCGTCTTTCATCAAGAACTCGCGCCCGCGCATCACCCCAAAACGCGGCCGTACTTCATCGCGGAATTTCCATTGAATGTGATAGAGATTGAGCGGAAGATCTTTGTATGATTTCACCGATGCGCGGAATATCTCGGTGATCATTTCTTCATTGGTCGGACCAAACAGCATCTCGCGCTCGTGGCGATCCGCGATGCGCAGCATCTCTTTGCCATAGGCATCGTAACGTCCTGACTCGCGCCACAGATCTGCCGATTGAATTGTCGGCATCAAAAGCTCAATCGCACCGGATCGGTTCTGCTCCTCACGAATGATCCGATTGATTTTGTCGAGCACCCGAAGGCCCATGGGTAGCCACACATAGATCCCCGCCGCCTCCTGCCGGATCATACCGGCCCTCAGCATCAAGCGATGCGAGACGATTTCCGCCTCTTTGGGATTGTCGCGGAGAATGGGCAGGAAAAAACGGCTGAGACGCATTATGGGGCTCTATCGTGAAGGAATCGGGTAAGACGGCCTTGGTCGATAGCGTTTGAACCGCATCGGCCCCAAAAACACAAGCCAGAGCGATCCGGTCGGTCACCTTCTGGCGACGCCCATTTTAAGCAAGATGAATGGTTTTTCCGCAAAGCGCTAAAATTTTGGCAGAAGTCTGTCGGAACACGTGACAGACGGAAAAAAACCAGCTAGCACTGTGTCGCCTGAGTTCAAAAAGAGGTCGCTGCCATGAGGCAATCGGCACAGGGCTAAGTCTAGGGAGGGATACCGCATCACGTCCCGCTAGAGGACTGAGAAAGCGATAATGGACGGCGGACAACGCCATCTGGGCGCGGTTAGGACCTAAAAAAGTTTCAAGGCAGGGACTGTCCCTGCCTTTTTTATTTTCATTTTAAAAACAATGAATTATCGCGATTAGTTCGTGAATTGAACGAGCGCGTAAATGGCGCCTGCAACGGGAAAAGCCGCGATCGTTGTGATCAAGACTTTACGTCCCAAACGCGGTGCCACCGGCGCGCCCGGCTCGGTGCCCGGTGTGACGTCGCCACTCTCCTCCTGGCTTTTGACCCCCAAAGGAAGAACCACAAAAAGGGTAAGCCACCAAGCGATGGCATACATGGCAAAAAGCGTCACATAAGACATCGTGGCTTCCCCGTTCAGGCCTGCTCGAGTTCGATCAAAGTGCCATTAAAATCCTTCGGGTGAAGGAACAATACGGGCTTTCCGTGAGCACCGATTTTCGGTTCGCCCGTGCCCAAAATCCGCGCGCCCTGCCCGATCAAATGATCGCGTGCGGCGAGAATATCCTCAACCTCATAGCAAAGGTGATGGATTCCGCCGTCGGCATTTTTCTCGAGAAATTTGGCAATGGGGCTCGCCTCACCTAGCGGTTCGAGAAGCTCGATTTTCGTATTCGGCAATTCGATAAAGACAACGGTGACGCCATAATCAGGCTGCTGCAAGGGCGCAGAGACGTTTGCACCCAATGTCTCCCGATAAAGCCAAGTTGATGAGACTAGATCTTTGACCGCAATGGCGACGTGATTGAGACGACCAATCATGCTGAGCCCTTTCTACACCACGACAATCTGCACATGGCAGATCGGTTTCTTGCCCCATTCATCATCAACCGCCGAGCGTATCGCTTTTTCTAACGCCATCTCGACGAGATCTGGGTCGCGCCTTTTTGCTTTCGGCAAACCTTCAAGAACAGAGAAGACCGCCTCCTCAATCACATCTTCGAAAAGGCGCCCCTCTCTCGTCACTTGCGGAATGCCGGATACCGCAAAAGCCGGATCACCAACAAGTTCACCCTTCGGATCAATTGCGATGGCAATGGACACTAGTCCACCGAAAGATAACTTGCGACGTTCTGCAATCGCAGGATCAGCCGACGTCACAAGCACATTGCCATCTTTATAGATCCGGCCATGTTGTACTTCATCGACAATATCCGCTTTGCTTGGCGCAAGCCGAATAACATCGCCATTATGACCGATCACAACTTCGGAAATGCCAGAACGCAATGCGAATTTCCGATGCTCCTCAAGATGCAGTGCTTCGCCATGCGCCGGAATGAGAACGCGCGGCCTCACCCATTGATACATTTTCTGCAATTCACCCTGACGCGGATGGCCAGAAACATGAACGAGTGCGTGACGATCAGTGACCACATTCACACCTTGCCGCACCAAACCATTGATGATGCGACCAACGGCTTTCTCATTGCCGGGAATTGTGCGTGATGAGAAAATCACTGTATCCCCTGGTGCGAGCGTCACATCAGGATGTTGATCATCGGAAACACGTGCAAGGGCTGCGCGCGGCTCACCTTGCGAGCCGGTTAAAAGGGCAACAATTTTATCGCGCGGCAAATAACCATAAGTTTCGGTTGAACGAAATTCTGGAACATCATCAAGATAACCGCATTCAATTGCGACTTGAATTGCACGGTCCATGGCTTTGCCGATGGCCACAACTTCGCGACCATTTTCTTTGGCCGCCAAAGCGATTGATCGAATTCGCGCAATGTTTGAAGCGAAAGTCGTGACAGCTACGCGACCATCCGCCTTCGCGATCACATCAGAAAGACCACGCGCAACATCATCTTCACTTAAAGATTCACCTTCACGCATCACATTGGTCGAGTCACAGATAAGAGCTAAGACGCCCTCATCGCCAATCGCCTTCAAACGCGCATCATCCGTTTTCCAACCGGCAATCGGCGTCTCATCAATCTTCCAATCACCCGTATGGATCACCGTTCCGAGCGGTGTACGAATAGAGAGCGCGGTCGATTCAGGAATAGAGTGTGCGACCGAAATGATCTCAACGTCAAAAGGATCAAGTGGCAAGCGATCACCTGGTTCCATCAAAGTGAGCGCAAGGCGTTTTTGCATCGGATCATTTTGACGACGGATATCAAAAAGACCGGCAGCAAAACGCGTGACATAGACGGGCGGCTTACCCAAACGCGGATAAAGATCCATCAAGGCGCCGATATGATCCTCATGCGCATGGGTGATGATGATCGCTTTGAGATTCTTTTTGACGCCTTCAAGAAATTTCAAATCCGGCAAAACAAGATCAATGCCCGGCAATTCGGGGCCGGCGAAACTCACGCCGCAATCAACGAGAATCCATTCGCGTTTATGCGGCAGACCATAGCCATAAAGCGCGGCATTCATGCCGATCTCGCCAAGACCGCCCAGCGCGCAAAAAACAAAATCGGCTTTTGGCTCAGCCATCAATCAAATCCTCTATGAATTTAAAAAAATACGTCGCCGGCAATGACCGGCTCGATCTGTCCATTTTGATCAAGAAGCAAACGCCCTTCGCGGTCCAAGCCCACAAAGACGCCAACCCGTTCCTCTTTACGATCCTTGACCACAATCGGACCGCCCACCCCATGCGCCAAGGCAAGCCAACGCTCTCGGATATCGCCAAAGCCCTCGCCCCTCCGATAAAGAGACAGCCATTTCTCAAACGAAGCCAAGAAATGACCGAGAACCTCAAAAGGCGATATGATCACGCCTTCGCTTTTCAAATCCGTGACGGGATAAAGTGTATCGGACGGATGGTGGGCGATGTTGATACCGCAACCGATGACCACGCCCTGATCTCCCTCCGGTAATGAAAGCCCCTCAATCAAAATGCCAGAAATTTTCTTACCTTCAACAAGCACATCATTCGGCCATTTAAGCGAGAGATGAGCCCCATCAAGACCAACAGCGCGCAGCGTGTGATAAACGACCAATGAGGCTACAAAGCCAAGTTGAAAAGCCTGCGCTTGCGGCGCGGGATCAATCAAAGCGAGCGACGCATAAAGATTGCCGGGCTTTGACACCCAGACGCGACCCAAACGTCCGCGCCCACCCGTTTGCTCATCGGCAATTACGAAATGACGAGAGGCGCCACCTATGCGCAAATAATCAATCGCGCGATCATTCGTCGACCCGATCGTTTGATGGTGTTCAATCGTGAATCCTGACCGCCGAGCAGTCGCTAAAAAATCCACGATCAGAACAATGACTTCGCCGCGAGTGATGCGGCATTCACAAGCGGTGCTGGTGCGATCACAAAAGCCAAGACAAGGATCGCAGCGGCAGACGCCACAAGGCGGATCGCAACAGGCGCTGGCGTGAAGGCCTCGCATGGTTCATCGAAATAAATGATCTTCACGATACGCAGATAATAATAAGCGCCCACAACACTGGTCACGACACCAATAATGGCAAGTGGATAAAGATGCGCATTCACTGCGGCTGCAAACACATACCATTTCGCAAAGAAGCCCGCTAGGGGCGGAACACCCGCCAGCGAGAACATCAACATCGCAAAAGCAAAAGCAAGCGCCGGATTGGTGCGTGAGAGACCCGCAAGCTCGTTGATGTCTTCAAGATAATGACCATTGCGGTTCATCGCAAGAATACAGGCAAATGCACCAAAACTTGTAACAAGATAGATCGCCAGATAGGTCGCAACGCCAGCAACCCCTTCTATCGTTCCTGCAGCAAGACCGACAAGCACGTAACCAACATGGCCGATGGACGAATACGCCAAAAGCCGTTTGATATTCTTCTGACCAATCGCGGCAAAAGCACCAAGCCCCATAGACGCAATGGCGATGAACACAATGACCTGCTGCCATTGAGTCTCAATGCCCGGGAAGGCTTGCTCAATCACACGAACGAGCAACGCAACAGCGGCAATCTTGGGTCCTGCTGCGAAAAATGCAGTGACCGGAGTGGGGGCACCCTCATAAACATCAGGCGTCCACATATGAAATGGAACAGCGGAGATCTTGAATGACAAACCTGCAAGAATAAAGACGAGACCAAAGATCGCGCCCATAGAAACACCCGATGAAAGGGCTTTCGCAATCCCCGCAAAAGAGACCGCGCCTGTCATGCCATAAATCAATGACGCGCCATAGAGGAGCATGCCGGAAGACAAAGCGCCGAGAACGAAATATTTTAATCCGGCTTCGGTTGACTTCACATTGTCGCGGTCGAAAGACGCAATCACATAGAGAGAGAGCGATGACAATTCGAGGCCGAGATAAAGCGCGATTAAATCATTCGCCGAGATCATCAACATCATGCCGAGCGTGGCAATCAGGATCAAAAGCGGAAATTCGAAAGCCTGCCGCTTTGTGTCCTTTAGATAAGAATCCGCAATATAGAGCGTGATCAGCGAACCCCAAAGCATGGCGATCTTCATAAAGCGCGCAAAGCCATCATGGACAAAAGCGCCATGAAACGCTTCAACGCGCGCGCTCGGAGAAAGATAAACGAGAATGAGCGTCACCGCGATGACAAGCATCACAAGCCAACGCACGAAGGCGTAAGATTTCTGCCCGAAGATGGCGCCAAACAACACAAGCACCAAAGCACCCACACCCATAAAGAGTTCTGGGATCGCGGGTGTAATGACGGGAAGAGCTGCGAGAGGCGAAGACATCTTTATGAAACCTTATGGAACAAGGGATGCGGCTTTAACCGAGCCGACCGCCGTCTTAATCGAAGCCAACAAAGGCTCCGTCGGAACCGAAACGACATCAAGAATGGCATTCGCGTGAATGCCAAAATAGATTGTCAGAATAGCCAGCGGCCCAAGAAGCATAGCTTCGCGCAAGCTCAGATCTTTTATCGACATTAATTCCGGCTTCACGAGTTTTCCTAAAATCACGCGTGCATAGAGCCACAAAGCGTATGCCGCCGAGAGCACAACGCCTGTTGTCGCAAAAAGAGCGATCCAGGAATTGACAAGCCGTGCGCCTACAAGCGTTAAGAACTCACCAATAAAGCCACTCGTGCCTGGTAACCCGACATTGCCCATCGTGAAGATGAGCATCAAAGTCGCATAAAGAGGCATGCGATGAACAAGACCGCCATAAGCGGAAATTTCGCGCGTATGCATTCGGTCATAGATCACGCCGACGCAGAGGAACAAGGCCGACGAGATCAAGCCATGGCTGATCATCTGGAACATCGCGCCTTCAATACCCTGCTCGGTTAAAGTAAAGATTCCGAGCGTGACGTAACCCATATGAGCTACAGACGAATACGCGATCAGTTTTTTGATATCTTCCTGCACGAGCGCCACGAGCGACGTATAGATGATCGCGGTTAACGACAGGAAGAAAATGAAAGGTGCGAAATCAGCTGACGCGACAGGAAACATCGGCAGCGAGAAACGCAGAAACCCGTAGCCGCCCATCTTCAAAAGAATTGCGGCGAGGATCAAAGACCCTGCAGTCGGGGCTTCAACGTGAGCATCCGGCAACCATGTATGCAACGGCCACATCGGCATCTTGACTGCAAATGAAGCAAAGAAGCCGATCCAAAGCCATTTCTGCATCGACACCGGGAAATCAAATTTAATCAAAGACGGAATGTCCGTTGTGCCCGCTGTCCAATACATCGCCATGATGGCGATAAGCATGAGAACCGAGCCCAACAATGTGTAGAGGAAGAATTTGAAGCTCGCATAAATACGGCGCTTGCCGCCCCAAACACCGATGATGAGAAACATCGGAATGAGGCCCGCTTCGAAAAACACATAGAAAAGCACAAGATCAAGCGCCGCGAAGACGCCAATCATAAGCGCTTCAAGAACGAGAAACGCGATCATATATTCAGCGACGCGTTTCTCGACTGACACCCATGACGCCACAATGCAAAACGGCATCAAAAGTGTGGTGAGCAAAATAAACGGCATCGAATAGCCGTCAACGCCGAGCTTGAAGCGAATGGCATCCGAGATCCACGCGCCCTGCTCTATAAGTTGAAAAGCCGAGTTTGTCGGATCAAACCGATGCCAAGCGAGAAGTGAAACCGCAAAAGTAACAATCGTCGTGATCAACGCGATCCAACGAATATTGTTTAACGTGTTCGGTCGACCCTTGGGCACAAATAGAATAAAGGCCGCGCCAATAAGCGGGATAAGGATCAAAGTGGAGAGAAGATTATGCATCAGTGCGCTCCACCGAACATATACCATGTGACGAAGACGGCGAGACCGATCAACATCGCAAATGCGTAATGATAAAGATAACCGGTCTGCAACCGCACTGCGCCCGCCGCAAGATCGGAAACGCGCGCCGCGACACCATCAGGGCCAACACCATCAATCACACGGCCATCACCTTTCTTCCAGAGGAAGCGGCCGATTTCTTTCGCGGGATTGACGAAGAGAAACTCATAGATCTCGTCGAAATACCATTTGTTGAGAAGGAACCGATAAAGGATCGGTTGGCTCTCGGCGAGTTCACGCGGCAAATGGGGCTTCGCCACATAAAAGAGGAACGCCAAGAGGAAACCCAAAATCATCATCGCGAAAGGTGAATATTTCACCCAAGCCGGCACGTCATGGATCTCATGCAAGATATAATTATGTTCGCCGGTAAAGAGCGCACCCTTCCAGAAATGATCATAAGCCTCGCCGATAAAGGCAGGAGCGAAAACAAGACCCGCAATAAGAGCGCCAATCGCTAGCAACAATAAAGGCAGAAGCATCACAAAAGGCGCTTCATGCGGTTCATGCGATCTGTGAGCACCATGTGAATGAGCATCATGTGAATGATCATCATGGCCATGTGCTTCATGGCCATGTGCTTCATGACCCCAGCGCGGTTTGCCTGTAAAGGTCAAGAAGAACAAGCGCCATGAATAAAAGCTCGTCATGAAGGCGGCGACAACGAGAAGAATAAACGCATAGGTTTGTGCTGCATTTTTGGAAGCGAACGCCGCTTCAATGATGGCATCTTTTGAAAAGTAACCAGCCGTATAGGGAAAACCCGTGAGCGCAAGTGTGCCAATCGCCATCATCGAAGTGGTAAAAGGAATCTTACCCGCAAGACCACCCATCTTACGAATGTCTTGCTCGTGATGCATCGCATGAATGACAGCGCCAGCGCCTAAAAACAAAAGCGCTTTAAAGAACGCATGTGTGAAGAGATGGAAGATGCCCGCACCATATGCCCCCGAACCGAGTGCTACAAACATGTAACCCAGTTGCGAACAGGTCGAATAGGCAATCACTCGCTTGATATCGTTCTGAACGAGACCAACCGTTGCCGCAAAGAATGCCGTTGTCGCACCAACCACAACAACTACTGTAAGCGCTGCAGGAGCTGCTTCATACAAAGGAGACAAACGCGCAACCATGAAGACGCCTGCCGTCACCATGGTCGCCGCGTGAATGAGTGCAGATACAGGCGTTGGGCCTTCCATCGCGTCGGGAAGCCAGGTGTGCAAAAGGAATTGAGCCGATTTACCCATCGCGCCGATGAAGAGCAGCAGACAAATAATCGTCAGAGCGTCCCAGTTGATCCCAAGAAAATCCGCCTTCACACCTTGAAGCGTGGCAATCTTCCCGAAGAGCGCATCGAATTCAACCGTACCCGTTAACACAAAGATCAAGAAAATACCGAGCGCGAAACCAAAATCACCTACACGATTAACGATAAAGGCTTTCATCGATGCGGCAACGGCACTCGGACGATCAAACCAGAAACCGATCAAGAGATATGAGGCAAGACCCACCCCTTCCCAACCGAAAAACATCTGAACCAGATTGTCAGACGTCACGAGCATCAACATCGCAAAAGTGAAGAGTGACAAATAGGCAAAGAAGCGCGGGCGCGACGGGTCCTCATGCATATAGCCGATGGAATAAAGATGTACGAGCGCCGACACAGAATTCACAACCACCAGCATCACAGCGGTGAGCGTATCGACGCGCAAAGCCCAATCGACTTCAAAAGAACCCGAGCGGATCCAAGATGTAATAAGGTGAATCTTTCCGCCGCCGCCATAACCGACATCAAAGAACACAACCCATGAAATAGCCGCTGCCGCGAGCATCAACCCCGTTGTTGCAATTTCACTCGCGCGTGCACCAATGACACTGCCCAAAAGGCCGGCGATCAGAAAACCGAGTAGCGGAAAAAAGACGATTGCCTGGATCATGACGAGCAAAGCGGAAAACCCGCTCAGCCTTTCATCGTGTTGATGTCTTCAACCGCGATCGAACCGCGATTGCGATAGAAGACAACGAGAATTGCCAAACCGATCGCTGCCTCTGCGGCTGCGACCGTAAGAATGAGGAGCGCGAAAACCTGACCGATTAGATTACCGTCATAGCTCGAAAACGCCACAAGATTAATATTGACCGACAAGAGAATGAGTTCGATCGACATCAAAATGACGATGACGTTTTTGCGATTGATAAAAATTCCCAAAACGCCAAGCGTGAAGAGAATGGCCGAAACGGTGAGATATTGGTTCAATCCGATCATAGCATACCCCTCACAAACCTTGCCCGGGTTGAACTTTACGCACTTCCATGGCTGTCTCTTTTGTTCGCGCCACTTGGTTTGCGATTTTTTGACGTTTCACATTCGGGCGATGATGAAGGGTCAGAACGATAGCACCAACCATCGCGACCAACAGGACAAGGCCGGCCGTTTGGAAATAATAGATATAATCCGTATAAAGCACGCGGCCGAGCGCTTCGGTATTTGACAAAGACGTATCAAGCGTTGGCGTTACAAGCGTCGCATCGGGGCTCACAAGATAAGTTCCGATCACCATCGCGAGTTCAATGAAGAGAACGAGGCCAAGAATGATGCCGAGCGGGAGATGTTTGGCGAAACCTTGCTTCAATTCAGCGAAATCAACATCAAGCATCATGACAACGAAAAGGAAAAGCACCGCAACGGCACCAACATAAACAACGATCAAGATCATCGCTAAGAATTCCGCACCCATGAGCAAGAACAAGCCAGCGGCATTCACAAAGGCGAGGATCAAGAACAAAACCGAATGCACGGGATTGCGCGCTACAATCACCATAACGGCCGAACCTATCATGATCGCCGAGAAGAGATAAAAAAAAATCTGAGCGACGCTCATAGAAAATGTCCCGTTACTGCTTAGCGCCAACGCGCATCGGTTTTGATGTTTCGTTGAATCTCACGTTCCCAACGTGCGCCATTCTCGAGCAAACGCTCTTTATCATAGAAAAGTTCTTCACGCGTCTCGGTTGCAAATTCGAAATTTGGACCTTCGACAATGGCATCGACCGGGCACGCTTCCTGACAGAAACCACAATAGATGCATTTCGTCATATCGATGTCGTAACGCGTGGTGCGGCGCGTACCGTCATTGCGACGAGGACCAGCCTCAATGGTAATTGCTTGCGCTGGGCAAATTGCTTCGCAAAGTTTGCAAGCGATGCAGCGCTCTTCGCCATTCGGATAACGACGCAACGCATGTTCACCCCGAAAACGAGCGCTCACAGGATTTTTTTCGAACGGATAATTGATTGTCGCCTTCGGTTTAAAAAAATACCGCATCGACAGCATGAAGGCGCTGACAAATTCTTTGAGGAGAAGCGATTTGGCGGCTTGTTGCAAAGACATGGTTTACTTCCTCAATGTCCCGGCGCCCAACCGGTGAATTGCAAGACACCGGCAACCGCAACAACCATAAAGAGCGAGATCGGCAAGAAAACCTTCCAGCCGAGACGCATCAATTGGTCATAGCGATAGCGCGGCACGAAAGCCTTCACCATCGAGAACATGAAAAAAACAAGACAGGTTTTAATGACGAACCAGATGACGCCCGGCACCCATGTGAAAGGCGCAACATCGAAAGGCGGCAACCAACCCCCAAGGAAGAGAATGGTTGTAAGCGCACACATGGTGACAATGGCGACATATTCACCAAGCATGAACATCATGTAAGGCGTTGAACCATATTCGACCATGAAACCGGCAACGAGCTCGGATTCTGCTTCAACAAGATCGAAAGGCGGACGATTCGTTTCTGCCAGGGCCGAGATGAAGAAGATCACAAACATCGGAAAGAGCGGCAGCCAAAACCAGCTGAACATTCCATAATTCCCGCGCTGTGCGTTCACGACATCAGAAAGATTCAAAGATCCCACACAAAGAAGAACAGTGATCACCACGAAACCGATTGAGACTTCATAGGACACCATTTGCGCAGCAGAGCGTAACGCGCCCAAGAAAGGATATTTCGAATTTGATGCCCATCCTCCCATGATGACGCCATAAACGCCAAGCGATGAGATCGCGAAAATATAAAGAACGCCGACATTGATATTGGCAATCGCCCAACCATCCATAACCGGCAAAACAGCCCATGCCGCAAGCGCCAGAGTGGTCGTTACGAGCGGCGCCAACAAAAATACACCTTTGT
>Ga0194134_10005888_pt1 | contig 11333 bp, 10 predicted proteins | sample TA2KigOff0mmetaG_FD_148602 | JGI IMG/M metagenome (GOLD analysis project Ga0194134, IMG submission 148602) | Freshwater microbial communities from Lake Tanganyika, Tanzania - TA2015056 Kigoma Offshore 0m | ecosystem: Environmental > Aquatic > Freshwater > Lake | place: Tanzania: Lake Tanganyika... | reverse complement strand
GGCGGGGGCGGCGGGGGCGGGGCGTTGTCGATGCTCGGGGGCGGGGGCGGGGGCGGGGGCGCGAAAAAGCTGCCCCCCAAGCCCTCCAAGGACGACGTGGTGGCCACTATGCGCCGCGTGAACGCCGTGATGTGCGCCTCCCGCCAGCGCGACCTCAAGGGCACCGCCAAGGTACGCATCACCGCCGTGAGCAGCGGCGCGATCACGGGGGCGGAGGTGGAGAATCCGCCCTTTAAGACGTCGCCCGTGGGCGCCTGCCTCGAGCGCGAGGTCAAGAAGCAGCGCTTCCCGCCCTTCAGCGACCCGTCGATCTCGTTCTCGTTCCCCTTTAAGATCTGATCTAGATCAGATTTAACGGGTCCCCCTGCACCGAGCCGTGGAACGAGATCTCCGCGGGACCCGTCATCCACACCCCCGCCCCGGGCTCATAGCGGACCTCGAGCGCCCCCCCAGGCAACGACACCCGCGTCGGGCGCCCGGGGGGCAGCAGGCCGCGCGCCGTGGCGGCCACCACGGCGGCGCACGCCCCGGTCCCGCAGGCGAGCGTCCAGCCGCAGCCGCGCTCGTGCACGTGGAGCTCTAGCCCCTCGCCGCGCACGCGCGCGAAAGAGAGGTTGACGCCCCCCTCCACCTCCCGCGCCCACCCCTCGGCGAGCGCGAGGCGGCGCGCGTAGTCCCCCTCGTCGAGACTCACCGCGTGCGGGTTGCCCATGGAGAGCGTGGTGAGCGGCGCGGCGGCGCCCGCGAAAGGGCGCGCGCTGAGGGCGCGCGGGTGACCCATCCACACCGTGACGCGCGCCGCGCGCCCGTCGTCGCTCGTGAGCGCCGCCCGCACCATGAGCGCCCCCGCCCCCGTGAGCACCTCCCCCTCCTCCCCCAGCCGCCCGCGCAGCAGCAGGTGGTGCGCCACGCAGCGCAGCCCGTTGCCGCACATCTCCGAGAGACTCCCGTCGGCGTTGATCACCGTCATCTCCGCGCGCCCCTCGCGCTCGCTGACCCAGAGCACCCCGTCGGCGCCCACCCCGAAGCGGCGCTCGCACAGGCGCGGCGCCCGCGCCACGAGCTCCGGCAGCCGCAGCGCCGGGTTTTCGCGCGCGTCCACGACGATAAAGTCATTCCCACAGCCGTGCGCCTTGGTGAATTGCATTTCGGTCTCACCTGTGCTTAGTGTGCAGCTCAAACGGGAGTACGCTGGCCGCAAGACTGCAGCATCGCCTCGGCATCGCACAAGGGACCTCTTTCAGATGAGACGAACCTATCAGGCGCTGACATCTCTCGCGCTCCTCGCCGGGGGCGCCCTCGCCTCCGCCGCGAGCGCGGCCCCGCTGCTCTACGAGCAGCCACTCAGCAAGAAGTATCACCGCCTTGAGGTGATCGTGCCCGTGGATTTCAAGGCCACCTGCACCTCCAAGCCCCTCGGCGCTCGCTGCGTTGTGTCGGAGTACACCCCCGCCCTCCTGCGCCTCTTCCAGCTCGGCACCCGCGAGGGCGTCAAGATCGAGGCCAGCCAGGCGCGCAAGGAGGTCAGCTTTATCTTTGACGACCCCAAGGTGCGCCTCCAGGACAAGCTCCTCGACGGTCCCCCCCGCTGGGTCCTCGAGGTGGGCTACGACGAGACGCTCATCCAGCCCATCGAGGACGAGCTCCCCTTCCGCCCCTACCCCATGCCCGTGCAGACGGTGCGCCTCCCGCGCCCCAACATGGCCATCGAGCCCCTCACGGGCGAGGGCGAGGAGGTCACGACCTTTAACCGCTGCTGGGCCCTCTACAACGCCAAGAGCTACGTGGACGCCTACAAGGAGTGCAACAAGATCTCCACCGTGGCCGACGCGGACCGCCCCACCGCCCGCGCCGCCACCCGCCTGATCGGCGAGGTCTTCTACACGTACCTCAAGCAGGAGACCTCCTCCAACCAGGACCTCCTCAAGCACATCGGCACCCTCGTGCTCGTGCGCGGCGAGGAGATCTCGTTCGATGGGCGACCTGTCAAGGTCGGCTACACCATCAGCGGCGGCGCCGAGTCGGCGACGCTGTCGGTGACCAACGCCAACGGCGTCAAGATCTACCAAGCGCAGGTGCCCGTGGGCGCCGCCGGCAAGCCCCTGCAGGTGGAGTGGTCGGGGCAGGACACGAGCGGCAGCGACCTCCCCCCCGGCGTCTACGGCGTGCAGGTGACCGCCACCCCCACCGCTGAGGAGACGCAGGTCCCCAAGGCCCTCACCTACATCGAGGGCAAGGTGGAGGGCGTGCGCTTCGACAAGGGCGTCCCCGAGTTCTTGGTCAACGGCCGCCGCGTCCGCACCGGCGAGGTGGTCATCCCCGGCCTCGACAAGGTGGGCGCCGAGGAGAACAAGGGCCTCTTCATCTCCGATGACCCGAGCACCCCCCTCCGCGACATCGCCGTGGCGCGCCTCAAGAAGGCCGAGCGCGCCGCCGCCAGCGACCGCGAGAAGGCGCGCTACGTCCTCCTGACCGCCGACCTCCTCTACAGCAAATCCGCCAACGAGGCCGTGGAGTACCTCCGCTCCTCGCAGGCGCGCTACCGCCAGACCGAGGCGGAGCCCTTCTTGCTCGCCGAGCGCGCCCGCCTCCTGCTCGACAGCAGCGACTACGACGAGGCCAAGCGCGTCCTCGAGGAGATCGCCAAGCTCGACACCCAGCAAGAGTACGTGATGGGCAGCCGCTTGCTCGCCCTCGCCTCCTTGGCCTACGCCAAGGGCGACTTCACCAACGCCACCGCCCTCTACGACGAGGCGCGCGAGAACTTCCCCGAGCTGCTCTTGGCGGAGCCCGGCCCACTCTTTCAGGTGGCGGAGCTCTACTTCCGTAGCCGCCGCCTCGAGGAGGCGCGCCCCTTCTACCAGGAGTTCCTCGACCGCTTTAAGAGCCAGGTCCCCCACTGGGTGGCCCGCCTCCGCCTCGCCCAGATCAACTCCTTTGAGCGCCCGCAGGAGGCGTTCGCGGAGATGCAGAATCTGAGCGAGACGCTCTCGGAGCCCGAGGGCAAGCAGCTCGCCGCCCTCTACTCGCTCACCCTCTCCACCAACAGCGTCCGCGGCGTCTCCCCCGAGTCGATCTTCAAGAACGTCCAGGGCGGCAACCCGAGCGACTACGTCCTCGAGGAGCTGTGGATGCAGCAGGCGCGCCACGCCCTCCAAGAGGACAAGCTGCAGGAGGCGTTTGATCTCTCCCAGCGCATCGTGGAGGACTACCCCGACAGCGCCCTCCTGCGAGACGCTAGCCTCTTCTTCCAGCGCCTCCTCCTGCTCGAGAGCGACCACCTCCTGCGCGAGGGGCGCAACGTGGACCTGGTGATTCTCTACTACAAGGAGAAGAATCGCCGCTTCCGCCTGCCCGCCTGCCGCGCCCTCCTCCACCTCTACGTGGCGCGCGCGATGCGCGACCTCAAGATGCTCAACGAGGCCGCCACGCAGGTGATCTCCAAGGGCGGCCTCCCCGGCGTCCGCGACCCCAACATCGAGGCGCTCCTGAACCTCGAGTTCACCGGGATTCTGCGCGAGAAGGTGCAGGACGGCGACCTGAGCAGCGAAGCGCCGCGCGACCGCGCCGCGGAGGGCGACGTGGCGGCGGAGGACGTGAACCGCTTTAAGCAGGCCGTGGAGTCCCTCGAGGCGCGCTTCCCCAAGCGCTTTGACACCTACGACTACTGGGCCTCCCTCGGCTTTTACCAAGAGCTGCAGGGCCAGCTGCGCCTCGCCAAGGACATGTACCTCTACGCCCTCAACGGTCCCACCATGACTCCTCAGGAGCGCATCTCCCTCGCGCGCGCTATCTTTCAAGTCTACCTCAAGATGCCCGACTACGACAAGGCCCTCTACGCCCTCAAGGTCCTCCTCGATATCCACGACGAGTACAAGCGCCAGCTCGACATGCCGTACCTGCGGGTCAACACCCTGTGGAAGCGCGTGGAGCTCCAGATCGAGCGCGCGGCGTGGGTGGAGCTAATTCCCGCCATCCAGGACTACCTCGACGAGAGCCAGGTGGTCATCTCTAGCTTCCGCGTCGGCACCCCGCAGACCACCACCCAAGAGCAGCGCGAGCAGAGCCTCTTCCAGAGCACCATCGAGCTCGAGCGCCGCCAGGAGGCCCTCTTCTATCAGGGCTTCGCCTTCCTCAAGCTCAAGGACGACCGCTCCGCCCAGCGCATCTGGGACCTGCTCTACAAAGAGAGCCCCAACAGCGTCTACGGCGAGCTCGCCGAGTATGAGCTCTTTATGCTGAGCTGGCGCGAGCAGGTGAAGCCTGAGGTCTTTAAGGTGCTCGAGCCCTAGCGAAGAGGGCTTCCCAAACCCCTCGCGCTCGTCCATAATGAGCCGAGCCGAATCTTAGGAGGTGTGACCATGAGTCTCTTGTTTGACCGTCTCTCTGGCACGATGGCGCACGCGCTCGATTTCCGTCTGCAGCGCAACAACCTCATCTCCGCCAACCTCGCCAACATCGACACCCCCGGCTACACGCCCGTCGAGCTGAAGTTTGACGAGCAGCTCCGGAGCTTCTTTGACGGCGAGCCCCCCGTCGCCCTCACGGGCACCCACGCGCGCCACCTCGACCGCACCTCGCCCATCGAGCACGGGGAGATGGAGTTTGACGCCTACTCGCTGCCCGACCAGAAGGGCAACTCGGTGGACATCGACCACGAGTCCTCCAAGCTCGCCGAGAACCAGCTCATGTACCGCACCCTCATCACCGCCTACAACAAGCGCATGAGCATCCTGCAGATCGCCGTCACCGAAGGGAGATAACCCAAGATGGACTTCTTCACAGCTATGAACGTGAGCGCAGCGGGGCTGAGCGCGCAGCGCACGCGCCTCAACATCGCCGCGAGCAACCTCGCCAACATCGAGACGACGCGCACCCCCGATGGCGGTCCCTACCGCCGCCGTATGGTGATGCTCGGCGCCGTGCCCTTTGAGCAGGCCTTTGAGCAGATCCGCGGCGCGGACCTTGGGGGCAAGGAGGGGCAGGTGCACTCGGTGGAGGTGGTGAGCATCGAGGCGGACGGCAGCGAGCCGCGCCTCGTGTACAACCCCGACCACCCCGACGCGCGCCAGGATGGCTACGTGGCGATGCCCAACGTGAACCCCATCACCGAGATGGTGGACCTCCTCACCACCTCGCGCAGCTATGAGGCCAACGTCTCCGCCCTCAAGGCCACCAAGAGCATGGCCCTCGAGGCCCTCAAGATCGGCGGTGCCTGATGAATCCGATGTTCATTGATGGGGCGTACCCCCGCCCCCAGGTGCAGGGCCTCGAGAGCGCGCGCCAGGCGATGAACGCCGCGCGCGCCGAGCGCGCCACGCAGCTCGCCGGCCCGTCGTTTAGCGACTACCTCACCGAGCAGATCAACCACGTCAACGAGACCGTCGTCGGCGCTGACCAGCGCGTGGCGGACGTGAGCATGGGGCGCAGCCAGAATCTCCACGAGATGATGATCGCGCTCAACAAGGCTGAGCTCTCGATGCGGATGCTCACGCAGGTCCGCAACAAGGCCGTCGAGGCCTATCAAGAGCTGATGCGCATGAGCCTCTGAGGTCTCTTGCCCCCTCAAGATTCCCGCCAATCCTCTTGCGTTTAGCGCGTAGCTCTGCGATTCAGTCCCCCCTCGCACCTCCCTCACCGCGGAACGAAAATAACTCCACATGGAAGACCGACTCTCAAATATCCGCCAACGGAGCTCACAGATCATCGGGCGCCTGGGTCCCGGGCAGCGCGTGGCGCTCTTCTCGCTCGCGGCGCTCATCGCCGCCACGCTCGTCGGACTCGTCTATGTGGCCTCCCGCACGGAGTTCGCTACCCTCTACTCGGGCGTCGACGAGCGCTTTGGGGGGCAGGTGGTCGCACAGCTCAAGGCGCGCAAGATTCCCTACGAGGCAGGCGCCAACGGCGTCATCCGCGTGCCGGCGGAGCAGGTGGCGGAGCTGCGCATGAACCTCGTCGCCGAGGGCGTGATTCCCGGCGGCGGCGTAGGGTATGAGCTCGTAGACCAGAACGACATGTTCGGCGTGCCCGACGAGATCATCCAGCTCAACCGCCACCGCATGCTCGAGGGGGAGCTGAGCCGCTCCATCTCCACGCTCAGCGGCGTCCATCAGGCGCGCGTGCACCTCGCCATCCCCAAGGCGGCCCTCTTTGTGGAGGACAAGGAGCCGCCGAGCGCCTCGGTGGTCCTCGACCTCGCCGGCGGCGCGCAGCTGAGCAAGAATCAAATCCGCTCGGTGGTGGAGCTCGTCTCGGGCGCCGTCGCCGGGCTCGCGCCCGAGCGCGTGAACGTGGTGGACTCCACGGGGCGCGTCCTCAATCGCTACGCGGAGGACCTGGTCGGCGGCCAGACCGCCCTAGAGTACCAGCAGGGCATCGAGCAGGACCTCCGCCAGAAGGTAGAGAAGGCCCTGGCGCGCGCGGTGGGCGCGGGCAACGTGGAGGTAGTGGTGACCACGGAGATGGACTTTAGCCGCGAGGAGCGCACCGAGGAGCTCTTTAACCCCGAGAAGCAGGTGGCGCGCAGCGAGGAGACGCTCAACGAGGAGCGCGAGAGCGGCGGCAACCGCGTGGGCGGCGAGGCGGGGGACGGGGTGGCGCAGGGCGTGGTGCGCGTGGGGGACGCGAGCAACTCGTCTCGTGAGCGCGTGTCGACCAACTATGAGATCGACAAGGTCACCAAGCACATCAAGGGCGCCCTCGCGCGCCTCGACCGCGTGTCGGTGGCCGTGATCATCAACAGCGACTTCCGCGGCAAGACCGACGAGGAGAACGCCGCCCCCGCCAAGGTCACCGACCAGGAGCTCGAGTCGTTTAGGAAGCTCGTGCAGCAGGCGGTGGGCTACAAGAAGGAGCGCGGCGACACCATCGAGGTGCTCGCGCAGCCCTTCCAGCAGGCCAACATCGACATGCTCGAGGTCCTCCGCGAGGAGAAGCAGAAGGACATGATCAACATGGGCGTGCAGTATGGGCTCCTCCTGCTCATCGCCGCCTTCGTGTTCTTTATCGCCTACAAGCTCATGAGCTACCTGACGAGCGGGGCTGAGAGCGCTGAGGTCCTGCAGGACGGGCAGCTCCCCCCCGGTGAGGACCAGCTCGCCCTGCCGGGCGCCGAGCTCCTCGATGAGCTCGATGAGGACGAGGGGCCGCTCATTGAGAAGATTCGCGAGTACGTGAAGCGCAACCCCGACAAGGCCACCGCCGTGGTCCGCTTTTGGCTGAGTCCCTCTGATGAGGACTAGGGCTGAGCGGCGCTGACGGCTCACGAGCGCTCGGCTCAGGCGCCTCGCGCTCACCCCATCAAGGCGCCCCGCGCGGGGCGCACATCTCTCGCTCTGATAGAGGTTTACATGTCTGTGGAAGATAACCCCCTCAAGGCGGCCGCCGTCCTCCTCGCCCTCGGCGAGGACGTCGCCGGCGAGATCTTCTCGAAGCTGTCCAAGGAGGAGATCTACTCCCTCAACCGCGGGATGCAGAAGCTCTCTACGCTGCGCGACAACAGGCAGTCCGAGTACATGCTCGAGTTCTATGAGCTCTGCAAGACCTCGAACCCCTACCTGCTGGGCACGGGCAACGCCTTTATCCGCAACATGGTCGAGCGCTCGATGTCGGAGGACAAGAGCCGCCAGCTCCTCAGCGAGCTCGGCACCGACAAGTACACGCAGCTGCAGCAGATCAACGCCGTGGACTCGCGCACCCTCGCCAACTCCATCCGCAAGGAGCACCCGCAGACCATCGCCCTCATCTTGGCGCACATCGACACGTCCAAGGCCGCCAAGATCCTAGCGCAGATGCCCGTGGAGATTCAGGTGGAGGTGTGTATGCGCATGGCGAGCCTCGACAGCGTGAGCCCGCAGACGCTCCGCGACGTGGAGGACGCGATCATGAGCGAGATGAAGGGGCTGATCGTGTCGGGCGGCGAGGAGACGTCGGGCGTGGCGCTGGTGGCGGAGATCCTCAACAACATCGAGAAGGTGCACGAGGACCGCATCTTTGACCAGCTCACGGAGATCGACCCCGAGCTGGCCGAGGAGATTCGCAGCAACATGTTCACCTTTGATGACCTCATCTACCTCGACGACCGCGGGACGCAGACCCTCCTCAAGGAGATCGACAACCAGGTGCTCATCCTCGCCCTCAAGACGGCGAGCGAGGAGGTCAAGCAGCGCTTCTTTAGCAACATCTCGCAGCGCGCCGCCGAGATGATCCGCGAGGACCTCGAGGTCTTGGGCGCCGTGCGCCTGAGCGATGTGGAGGCGGCGCAGTCGACGATCGTGCAGACCGCGCTACAGCTCGAGGCGGACGGCAAGATCGTCATCGCGACGCCCGGCTCAGATGACCAGTTTGTGTAAGCGCTGGTGTGTGTAAGCGCTGGTCTGTGTAAGAGATCTCTCTCGTTCAGCAAGGAGCTGTCAGCATGAGCGGCATCATCCGCGGCGATCACGCCAAGAACATCACCTCCGACATGTTTACGCCTCGCGCGGAGGGCTTTCAGAAGCTGGCGCTGCCACGGCTGAACTACAACGGCCAGCCCATCGTCGAAGAGCAGCCCAAGCCGCGCCGCCCCGGCGCCCCCCCCGCCGCCCCCTCGGCGCCGCCCCCCCGCGAGGAGCCCGTCTACCAGCCCCCGCCGCAGGTGACGCCGCCCGTGATCGAGATTCCCGATGAGACGCTGTCGATCTTCTATGACCGCGCCTTCCAGAAGGGCCTCGACGAGGGGCGCATGCAGGCCTACGCCGAGGTGGAGGAGATGAAGCGCCGGTACGCGGAGTCGCTGCAGTCGCTCGTGAACATCTCTCGTCAGCTCGAGGACAGCAACAAGCTGCAGCTCATCCACCTGTCGTGTGACATCGCCGAGCGCATCATCCGCCAGCAGGTGGTCACCCACCCCGAGACGCTGCTCAACATGATCAACCAGGCGATCAATGACGTGCAGACGCAGGACGACGTGACCATCGTCTGCAACATGGACGACTACGAGTACCTCGTCAGCCACATCGACAACCTCAAGAAGCACCCCAACCACACCTTCAAGATCAACCTGATGGTGGACGATATGCTCGAGCGCGGGGACTTTAAGATTCAGACCTTCCAGGGCAGCACCGACTGGAAGGCGCGCCCGCAGGTGGCCGCGGTCCGTGATGTCCTCACGCGCGACCGCTGAGAGGGGCGCGCGGCATGTTTAGCCCCGACCGCTTTGGCGTGGACGTCAAGGACCTCGCAGGTCGCCTCAAGGGCGTGGCGCGCCCCACCACCAAGGGGCGCGTGACGCAGGTCATCGGGCTCGTGGTGGAGGGCTATGTGCCCAACGCTAGCATGGGCGCCACCTGCCTCATTGAGCGCAAGGACGGCCCGCCGCTCGAGGCGGAGGTGGTGGGTTTCCGCGGGGACGTGGCGCTCTTGATGCCCATGGGGGACCTCTACGGCATTGAGCTCGGCTGCCCCATCTCCACGCACCACCAGTCGGCGCTCGCCGGGGTGGGGCGCGCGATGCTCGGGCGCGTGCTCGACGGAATGGGCCGCCCCCTCGACGGCGGGCCGCCCCCCGCCTTTGAGCGCATGATGCCCCTGTCGGCGCAGCCCCTCAACCCCATGCACCGCCAGGTGATCGACACGCCGATGTGGCTCGGTATCCGCGCCATCGACACGCTGATCACGTGCGGCAAGGGGCAGCGCGTGGGCGTGTTCGCGGGCTCGGGCGTGGGCAAGTCGGTGACCCTGGGCATGATGGCGCGCAACGCCTCCTCCGACGTCAACGTGATCGCGCTCATCGGCGAGCGCGGGCGCGAGGTGCTCAACTTTATCCACCACGACCTCGGCCTCGAGGGCCTCAAGCGCAGCGTGGTGGTGTGCGCCACCAGCGACACGTCCCCCCTCGAGCGCATCCGCGCCGCCAAGTTCGCCACGTCCATCGCGGAGTTCTTTCGGGAGCAGGGGCGCGATGTGCTCTTGATGATGGACTCCATCACGCGCTTCGCCATGGCGCAGCGCGAGATCGGCCTCGCCGTGGGGGAGCCCCCCACCACGCGCGGCTACCCGCCGAGCGTCTTTGCGCTCCTCCCGCGCCTCCTCGAGCGCGCCGGGCGCGTCTCTAAGGGCGGCAGCATCACCGGCCTCTACACGGTGCTCGTGGAGGCGGACGACATGAACGACCCCATCGGCGACACCGTGCGCTCGATCATCGACGGGCACGTGGTGCTCAGCCGCGACCTCGCCGCGCAGAACCACTACCCCGCCATCGACGTGAGCGTGAGCGCTAGCCGCGTGATGAGCGCGGTGACCAGCCCCGATCACCGCGCCGCCGCCGGCAAGGTGCGCGAGCTGATCGCGTCGTATCGCAAGGCTGAGGACCTCATCAACATCGGAGCCTACCAGCGAGGCTCCAACTCAACGATCGACCGCGCGATCGCTCAGATCGACGCGATCAACCAGATGCTGCGCCAGGGGGTTGAGGAGAAGGTGGACCACCAAATGTCCCTCCGCAACCTGCTCGGCATCGTGAACGCCTATGGAGCTAGCTAATGTGCGCGTTTAACTCCTCTTGCGCCCCCCGGGCGCTCGCCTCCCTCTTCCGGATCGGCGCCCTCCTGAGCGGCGCCCTCAGCGTCAGCGTGGCGATCAGCGTGGCGATCAGCGTGGCGATCAGCGTGGCGATCAGCGTGGCGATCAGCGTGGCGATCAGCGCCCCCGCGCTGGCGCAGCCCGCCTCCACCACCAAGACCCGCAGCGAGATCGTGATGGAGGACCAGTCGCGCGTCTTTAAGGGCGCTGAGATGAAGCGCCAGCAGCTCGTGGAGGCGCAGCAGGAGCTCGAGCGGCGCACCGCGCGCCTCAAGAGGCTCGAGTCGGAGGTGATTCGCCGCTATAAGGCGCTCCGCCTCGTCCAAGATGAGCTCAACGGCGCCCTCAAGCGCGCCCGCGCCGCGGAGGAGGAGGAGGGCGGCGGCGAGGGGCAGAGCGCGAGCGCGGAGCAGAAGCGCCGAGAGCGGGCTCAGGAGATCGCGCGCCTCTCGCAGCAGTACGAGAAGATGAAGCCCGCGGACGCCGCCGGCGTCATCGAGGTCCTCGTGAAGACGGATGAGGACCTCGCGGTGGACATCTTGAAGGCGATCAAGCCTAATAAGGCGGGGAAGATCCTCGGCTCGCTCAAGCCCGAGATCGCCGCGCAGCTCTCCGGTCAGATGGCCGCGGTCCGCCGCGGTCGCCGCGGGGGCTGAGCGCGCCCCCCCCCCCCCCCCCCCGCCCCCCCCCCCCCCCCCCCCCCCCCCCCCCCCCCCCCCCCCCCCCCCCCCCCCCCCCCCCCCCCCCCCCCCCCCCCCCCCCCCTCCCCCCCC
>Ga0194134_10005884_pt1 | contig 11337 bp, 11 predicted proteins | sample TA2KigOff0mmetaG_FD_148602 | JGI IMG/M metagenome (GOLD analysis project Ga0194134, IMG submission 148602) | Freshwater microbial communities from Lake Tanganyika, Tanzania - TA2015056 Kigoma Offshore 0m | ecosystem: Environmental > Aquatic > Freshwater > Lake | place: Tanzania: Lake Tanganyika... | reverse complement strand
ATTATCTGACGATGGACACGCGACCATGAGGTATTTCCGAAAAGATCCCAAGATTTTTACAGTCTCTTAATAGCGAAAACCGCCAGATAGTTGTTGTGTTTTTCTTCACGATAGCTTAAATTCTTTCGGCTAAAAATGGTGTTCAAGCCACGGTTCACAAAAAATCTAATGGGAGGGTATCATGCTGGTTAGAATGAAAAAATTCATACTGGCTGTGTCGTCAATAGCGCTACTTTCGACGACGGTGACAGCCCAGAACGTCGAATGGAAAGATGACGGCTCTGTGTTACTGAAACTTGGCGAAGCTTACAACAATACTGTCATCAAAACGACACGCCAGGAAATGGGCTCCGAGTTTGGGCCGGGTAAAAAGCCTTTCAAAGATGTGACGATCTCGGTGACAGTCAACGGCGCCGGCCCCAAGGGTGGTATCAGCGGGCCGTTGCATCAATTCCGACCGATCTGGGAAGAGCTCTCAGGCGGCAAGTTGAACATCGTGGAGCTTCCATTTGCGGAGCACTACACTAAGATGATGCTGGATCTTCGCAATGGGACCGGTCAATATGATGCCTTTATGGTCGGCGCTTTCTGGTATGGGGACATAATCCCTTCGGGCTATGCATATCAGATCGATGAACTCATGGCATCGGGTAAATATCCCAAATGGACTTATGACGACATGCCGCCGTCACTCAAGACGCTCCATACATGGGGCGGCAAGGGCTACGGAGTGCTTAACGACGGTGATGGTCAGGTTCTCTACTATCGCTCAGACGTCTTGAATGATCCGACGCATAAAACGGCATTCAAGAAGGAATACGGTTACGATTTGCCGGTGCCGCCAAAAACTTGGCAGCAGGTGCTCGACATCTCGAAATACTTTAACGGCAAGAACTGGGACGCGAACGACGCCGATCCAGACAGCGGCACTGTGCTGCATCTGAAAGTGGGCGAACAGGGCCACTATCACTTCCAGTCTCTTTCTGCCTCCTTCGTCATGAATCCGGGCGACAAGGTGACCCGCACAAAAAACGTCTATTGGTTCGATCCGGAAAACATGAAGCCACTAATTAATAGCCCTGGCCATGTGAAGGCGCTAAATTTCCTGCAGGACTTGCATAAGACAGGTCCATCGGCGCAAGTCGGTTGGTCGCTCGGCGAGGCGTGGGACTACTTCCTACGCGGCAAAGCAGTGTTCGTCTTCTCATGGGGCGACGTTGGTGCGCTCTGCCAGGATACTAGCCGTTCGAAAATCAAAGGCAAATGCGCTGGTGCAATGATGCCGTCGTCTAACGAATATTATGACTTTGAAAAGAAGGAGTTCGTGAAGCTGGATAAGCCGCGTCAGGTGGGGAATACCACGGGTGGCTCGTGGCACGGTGTCATTTCAAATTTCTCTGGAAATCCTGAAGCCGTTTATTCGTTACTGTCACTGATGGCGATCCGGCCCGTGTCGAAACTAATGTCAACGGTCGGCTGGGATGGCGTTGATCCGGGCTTCTCATATCAGTTTTTGGAGGCCGATGGCGGCAGCGCCAAGATCGAGGATTATGTAGCGGCGGGTTGGGATGCAAATGACGCAGCGACCTATACGAAAGCTTATCGCGACGTGTTTTATGCGCCAACGATGCTAACATACTTGCGTATTCCGGGATCGTTTGAATATTGGGACATTCTGGACAAGAATCTTTCCGCAACGATGAGCGGCGGCAAGGCAGCGCAAAAGGCGCTCGATGATACTGCAGCTGCTTGGGAAGGTGTAACCGACCGCATCGGCCGCGACAAGCAGAAAGCCGATTATCAAGCGGCCATCGGCTACGCGCCGTAAGCATAGAATTGACCGGGGCGATCTTGGTCGTCGTCCCGGTCATTTTTTAGGTTTCTCATGCGCTGGACTGGCAATATCCGTTTCCTATTCCTGTTCCCAGCAGTGGTCTGGGTGCTTGCTTTCACCGTCTTTCCGCTCGGCTATTCACTCTATCTCGCCTTCTTCAAGATCGAGCAGAAGATCGAGGTAAAACGTGAAAAAGTGCCGATAGTCGATGAGCAGGGAAAAGTTATTCTCGACGATCAGGGCCAGGCGCGCACCAAGAACGTGGTGATTAAGCAGGAAACGAATGTCGCAACGTTCATCGGAGCGGAAAATTTCAAGCGCCTGATCAGCGATCCGCAGGTGAAAGAGGCCGTCCTAGTGACGCTTCTATTCGTCTCGTTCGCCGTGCCGCTTGAATTAATTTTCGGGTTCTTGCTCGCCATCCTGTTCAATCAGCATATCTTCGGCAGACCGCTCTTGCGTTCCATTATGATTTTACCAATTTTTGCAACACCACTTGCTGTTGGCTACACTTTCTTCACTATCTTCTACGAGGTAGGTGGCCCGTTGGCTTGGACCGGTATCCCGTTTCTCTCCAATCCCTCAGGCGCGCTTTTTTCGGTGATCCTTGTTGATATTTGGCAATGGACGCCGTTCTGCTTTCTTGTTTTTCTCGCGGCGCTGCAAAGCGTTCCTGATGAGCTTTATGAGGCCGCGCACGTCGATGGCGCCAGTCGGCTAGCAATGTTGACACAAGTGATGCTGCCGCTACTGAAACCCACAATCTTAATCGTGCTATTATTACGCCTCGCCGAAGCGCTGAAGTTTTTCGATATCCCGTTCTCGATGACCGGCGGCGGGCCGGGTGTGGCAACACAGCCCTTCTCACTTCTCGCGTTCCGCACAGGTCTGCGCTTTTTCGACCTCGGCTATGCGAGCGCCATGGCTTATGCGCTTTTGGCCGCCACCATGGTCGTCATCATGCTGTTCTTCCGCCGGCTGAGAGAATCCTATGATTGAGGCAGCGAAGAAAAACGATGGTTTGAGTGGTGCCTTTTTATCTCTCGCTGCCGTAATTGTTGCATTGTTCTTTGTGTTTCCGATCTACTGGGCGTTTTCGCAGTCGCTTCGCAATCCGCTCGATACATTCACTGTCGCAGGCCTCGGTATCCCGTGGCTCCACTTCACGCCAACCCTCAGCAACTGGACCGATCAACTGGGCACGCCCGAAACCAGTCAAGCGCTTATCAACAGTACGTTTATCTCCGTGTCGGCTGCCGTCTTAGCGTTGGTCCTCGGCACGTCGGCGGCTTATGCCATTGCACGCTTTCGGTTCGAGCGTTGGAAGAACCGCGATATCACCGTATGGTTCCTCTCACAGCGCGTGCTGCCACCGGTGGCGACCGTCGTGCCATTCTATTTGACGATGAGAGCGCTCGGGCTCCTCGACACGTATTTGGCACTCATTCTGATTAACGCCACCTTCGTTCTACCGTTTGTCGTGGTGATCCTGCGCCAAACCTTTCTCGATCTTCCGGTCGAACTCGAGGAAGCCGCACTCATTGACGGTGCAAATCATTGGGGCGCCTTTTGGCGCGTAGCGCTGCCGCTTGCAGCACCTTCCATGGCAGCAACGGGTCTAATCATTTTTGCCTTTACCTGGAATGAGTTTTTGTTCGCCGTCACCATCGGCAGCGACAAGGCGATTACCGTGCCAGTTCACATTGCCGGCGCTATCGACACGCGTGGCGTGCAATTCTGGTTCATGGGTGTTCGCGCCATGACAGCGATAATTCCCCCCGTCATCATAGCGCTTATCGCGCAGCGTTATATCGTGCGCGGGTTAACGCTCGGCGCCGTCAAGGGCTGACCCAATGCCAACACTGCTGGCCGGTCTTGATTTCGGCACGGGGCGCATCCGTGCCGTCGCAGTAGACCTAAAAGGTAGCATCGTTGCCGAAGCCGCGGAGCCCACTCCGTATCATTTCCCAAAGCCTGGATGGGCCGAGAATTATCCGGAGGAATTGTGGCGCTCAGTCTGCAATGTCCTACGTTCGCTCACTCGACAAACCAATGGTCAGTTGATCGCAGGCCTTGCAGTCGCAAGCGTCGGGGAGGCCGCGGTTCTCATGGGTAAGGATGGCAAGGAACTGGGGCCAGTGATTGCCTGGTATTGCAACCGCTCCCTCGCCGAGAGCCGAGACCTCCAAGAAAAACTCGGCGATGACTATGTGTATTCTGTAAGCGGAGTCAACATCAATCACACTTTCGGTGTCAGCAAGCTCATGTGGTGGCGGCGCCACCATCCTGAAGTTTTCTCAAGGGCCCATTTGTGGCTCAACATGGCCGATTGGGTTGTCTTCCGGCTCACCGGCGAGGCGCGCACCGATTACACGCTCGCCTCGCGCACCAATGCGCTCGACGTTAAGAAGCTCTGCTGGTCAAAGGAACTTCTCGCTAAAATCGATATAAACTCGTCACTCATGGCTCCACTTATTGCCAGCGGGCAAGCGGTTGGCAGGGTTCACGCGCACGCAGCCGGGGAAACCGGACTGCCTTTTGGCATGACGGTCTCCGCCGGTGGGCACGATCACATCATTAGCACGGCCGCCGCCGAGACTGATAAGCCGGGTGTGCTGCTCAACAGTATGGGCACGGCTGAAGTACAAATTCTGATGAACGAGACGCCGATCTTCGACGAGAGATTCCGGCGGTATGGCTATCAGCAAGGCATTTTCGCGATCGAGAAGCCGCGCAACTATCTATGTTGCGGACTTTATACTTCCGGCGGTGCAGTAGAATGGTTTCGCAGGCTTGCCAGTGGCGCATCGTATGAAGCGCTAATAGAAGCCGCAAATACCGTGGCACCGGGTAGCGACGGCGTATGCTTTCTGCCGCAGCTCCGCGGCGGCGACCAGCCGTTTCCGAACCCGAACGCCAGAGCAGGCTTCATTGGCCTCAGCAGTGATAGTTCGCTAGGCGTCATGTTCCGCAGTCTGCTCGAAGGGACAGCGATGTGCATGAGACTGGGTATTGAAGGCATGACAGCCTGCGACGGTGTTACACCTATCAAGCGCTTTCGCGTCATAGGGGGCAGCACGCGCAATGATCTGTGGATGAAGATCAAGGCGAGCATAATTGGCTCCTCGATCGAAGTGACGCCGCTCACAGAAGTAACCGGCCTCAGCGCCGCGATCCTTGGCGGGCTCGGTTCCGGAGTTTTCGCGAACCTAGAGGAGGCACGACAATCCATGCAGGAAGGACTCGGCAAAATTCGAAACGTTGAACCCGATCCAGTTTGGAGTGCGCACTATCAAGAACTCTATACTAAGGTCTATACTTCACTGCCATCAACACTGGCGCCAACACACGAAGCACTTGCCCATTTTCGCCGCTAATAATGAATAATATTCCAATGCAAAGAAGCGAGATAAACAGGATTATCGAGACTGCGAAATCGTTCTTCGCGGACCACAAGTTTCTTCTGCCATCGTTTGCCCATCGGAGTGCCGAAGAAATGCGAAGAAAGCTTACGCTGCAATCTCAAATCTATCGCGGCCGCCTTTGATGGGATGTCGCTGACTTCGGTCAAGGCAACTTCGAGACGCTGGGAATTCTACTCTTCACCATTCGCAACGGTGATAAGGATAAGCTCAAGACCGGCCTCGGGCGGCTCTATTGCGAAAAGCTCTTCTTTTTTCTACCAAGGCAGGGTTGTTCTTCCCACTCGCACTATGTGAAGACGGAGGACATCATCAATCGCGGCGGAGGTTGCCTTTCTATAACGCTAATGGCCGGAGACCTAGAGGGCAATCCGAGTAAAGCGCCGGCAAGAGTTCTATTGGACGAGGAGCCGATGGTTTTCGAGGGAACAACAACTGTCCATCTCGATCCAGGCCAGAGCATCGTTCTTGAGCCCGGCGTCTATCACGAGCTCAAGGCCGAAGGCGAGCCGGTGATGCTGGGTGAAGTGTCGCTCGTCAACAAAGATCTCAACGACAACATTTTCGTGTCGCCGTTGCCACGTCTCTCAGGAGTCGAGGAGGACGCGACGCCTTTACATCTCATATGTGCTGACTACGACCGAGTTTTAGGCGTCAATTGAGCCTCTCGCCCGTCGCCTCGTCAAAAAGGTGGACGGCTGCCGGATCCAGAATAAGCGGCAAATTTTCGCCAAGCCGTGCGGAGACACGCTCGCGGAACACGCCGACAATTCTTTCGCCGCCAAGCTTGAAAATCACTTGCGTCTCGGATCCCAATGGCTCGACGACGCAGACTTCGGTGGCGATGCCGCCGTTGCCAAGCGATAGATGCTCAGGTCTGATGCCATAAATCAATGGCCGGTCTTTGACTTCCTTAAAATACTTAGCAATCGGTAATTTGATGCCAGTCTCAGTTTCAAATGACTGTTCGGGACCGTCATTTATCTTGCCCTTGATCAGGTTCATAGCCGGCGATCCGATGAAACCTGCCACAAATATATTAGCTGGTTGGTCGTAGAGTTCGAGGGGCGAGCCCACCTGCTCGACGACGCCTTCATGCATGACTACAATACGATCCGCCATGGTCATGGCCTCGACCTGATCGTGAGTGACATAAACGGTTGTGGTCTTTAAACGCTGATGCAGCTCCTTGATCTCAGTGCGCATTTGTACGCGCAACTTGGCGTCGAGGTTCGACAGTGGCTCGTCAAACAAGAAGACCTTGGGATTGCGGACGATGGCGCGGCCCATGGCAACGCGCTGGCGCTGGCCACCGGAGAGCTGGCGCGGATAGCGCGAAAGGAAGGGCGCGAGGCTAAGGATCTCAGCGGCGCGATTTACCTGCGCTTCGATCTCCGCTTTTGGCGCACGACGGAGCTTCAACGGGAAACCCATGTTCTCGGCGACCGTCTTATGTGGGTAGAGCGCGTAGTTTTGAAACACCATAGCGACGTCGCGGTCCTTCGGCGCCACATCATTGACCACGCGATTGCCAATTTTGATGTTGCCCGAGGTGACAGGCTCGAGGCCGGCTAGCATACGCAAGAGTGTCGATTTCCCGCAACCCGAGGGCCCTACCAAAATGACGAACTCGCCATCGGGAATGACGACAGAGATGCCGTGAATGACTTCATGGATACCGAACGATTTGTAGACATTTACAATGTCAACCGAGGCCATGCATCCTCCGTCTTAAAATCTTAGGTACGAACTTTTTGCCAAAAATGGTAACGGAATGCAACAAAATATCATTATTTCATTTCACTCTTAATATCTTTTCGATTTTTGAAAGGGGCTCGGCTCATCTTTCAAAAATCTCTTCAACCGTTTTACGCATGACACCAGCATCGACATCAATTCCTGTCCAATATTTGATGCTGATCACACCTTGATTGATTAGCATTCCAAGCCCATCGATCACATGGCAGCCTCGTGCTGTGGCTTCTTCGACAAGGCGTGTGCGTGGTGGATTGGGAATGATATCGGCAATAATGAGTGAAGGTCTTAAACTCTCGTTCTTGACCGCAACGCGCGCTTTAATATCAGGAAACAGGCCGATCGACGTAGCGTTGACAACAATATCGATATTTTCGGGAATCGTATATTCGCCATCCCACGAGCGGTAATGCGCTTTCGCTTTTGTTTTCGAATTGATCAGATCAGCCAAAATACGGCCACGATAAAGATCACGATTGACGACCCATATCGAGGAAAGGCCGGACAAGGCCATCTCGACGGCGCAGGCGCGGGCGGCACCACCAGCGCCAAAGATAATAGCCGATTTTCCTGCCGGATTGATTTTGGTAAGCAGCGATTGCAGGAAACCTTTTCCATCGGTGTTCTCGCCGATATAGACACCATTTCGACGAACGGCACAATTGACAGCGCCGATCACTTTTGCAGACTCACCAAGTCCATCCAGATGTTCAATGATCGCAACTTTATGCGGCAAAGAACAGTTGAACCCTGCCCATCCCATGGCGCGAGCGCCTGCCACCGCATTGGCCAAATCCTTTGGGGCGACTTCGCAATTGATGTAACGCCAATCTAATTTGTGGTGACGATAGGCCGATTCAATCATAGCAACCGTGGGATTTTCCCGGGCCGGCATCGCAAAAGAGCCCGTAAGCTCACTTAAAAAATTGATGGACATGGACCTCCCTCCCAAAGATCTGACGCGGCCAAAGTCATTTCCTGGACGCCATGATTTTTATAAGACAACCATAAAAGACACTTGTATGAAATGATTTTATTGGCCAGTGTGAGGCAAATTGGGAGGGCTTCATGTATCGTTCAGACCAAAAACTCGCACGCATCCGTTCTGGCAAATATAAGAAATCAGATTTTATTATTGCAGATGCGAAGGACGGTGACATGGGGCCAAGCCTCACATCTTCTGCACCGAAAAGAGCAAAAGACGGGTCTTGGACGCGCTATCACACACGCGAAGAATTTCTCGACAACATCCAGGCCATTATTGAGCAAGATATTGTCGACATCATGCTTGTGTCTGCCTCCAATCTCGAAAAGCTCACAGATCGTGGTGTTTTCAAAAAGAGTAAGGTGAAGCCGGCCATTCGCGCAAATGATACGACCGATATTTGGGTGATGCGTGGGGCAACCTACTCATCGTCGGCCTCAAAGCCATTCCGCTCTGCATCGCTCGCGCATGCGATGACCGCGGGCGGTGGACGGCGCGGAGGAAAGCCGCTCACCAATCTCGGCCTTTATTCGATTACCTTCAACAATCATCTTGAAGCGGATCACGCCTCACTCGAAGCTTTTCGTGATTTTCGCAATGATTGCCAAGACAATGATTTCACTTATTTTCTTGAAGTCTTCAATCCGAACATAAAGAACGCCGTCGCCCCAGAAGTGATGCCGCATTATGTCAATGATTGTATTTTGCGTTGCCTTGCCGGTCTCACAAAAGCCGAGCGTCCGGAATTTTTGAAGATTGCCTATAATGGTCCGAAGGCACTTGAAGAATTGGCAAGCTTTGATCCGAGTTTGACTGTGGGTGTGCTGGGCGGCGGCGCCGGCACAACACGGGATTGTTTTGAGCTGATTTATCAAGCCGAAAAATATGGCGCACGCGTCGCGCTTTTTGGCCGTAAAATCAATTTGGCTGAGTCGCCTCTTGCGATGGTCAAATTCATGCGCGCCGTCGCGAGCGGCGATGTGAAGCCCGAAGAGGCTGTACGTGCCTATCATGCGCTGTTGAAAAAAGAGAAGATCACATCAACGCGTTCACTAGAAGATGATTTGTTGATCACCGAAGCCACATTGAAAGGTTAGGGATGGATCACGGATCCGAGTCGATGAGCCCATAAAGGAGGCGGTTGACTATGAGTGGACGACGCGGCGTGATTACGGGAGGATCTTTTTGCGTTGATTTCAACAAGATCATCCCGCATTGGCCCGAAGAAGAGTCGGCAACACCAATTCTTGATGTTCAACAAGGCGGAGGTGGACCGGTTTGGAATCTCGCTTGTGATGTGAAGCGACTTGATCCGGCGATGCCTATTGAAGCCATCGCACTTTTGGGTCGTGATCCTTATGGCGATTATTTAATCAATGAACTTGATCGCTATCACATCGGAAGAGAGCAAGTTAAACAGATCGAATGCGGTTCGACTTCTTTTACCGATGCGCTTTGTGTTAGCAAAACCGGAAAGCGCACGCATTTTTTCAGCGAAGGTGTCAACGGTGAAATCTGTCCCGATCATTTCGATTTCTCGAAAACATGCATGAAGATTTTCCATACTGGCCTGCCGGGGATTCATAAAAGACTTGATGCCGAGTGGGCCGATTGCGCCAATGGGTGGCAGGCTGTTTTGAAAAAAGCCAAGGCAGCTGGGCTTGTTACCAATTTTGAATTAATCACGATTGAGGCGGATCGATTGGCCGCTATCATCTTGCCTTGTCTTCCTTACCTCGATTTGCTTGTTCTTAATGATTATGAGGTTGGCGCTCTTGCTGGAATGACCACAACGCGTCTCGGCGGCGACACAGATATCGACGCTGTAAAAATAGCAGCCCAAAAGGTGATTGCCAAAGGTACGATGCAGCATCTTGTCATTCACTTCCCCCGTGCAGCCTTCGTTGTTTCACGAGATGGATCTGAATGCCTCATTCCCTCGGTCAATATTCCGCAATCGGAAATTAAAGGCGCGAATGGTGCGGGTGATGCTTTCGCAGCAGGGTTTCTCTACGGCTTCCATGAATTATGGCCGATTGAAAAAAGCGTGCGCTTGGCTCATGCAAGTGCGGCCGCGTCTTTGCGCAATGTCTCAACCGTCCTTGGGGTTGAGGACTGGAAAGCCTGTCTCACGCTTGCCGATCAATGGGGGTGGCGTGATATTAGCCTTCCCCCTGAAAAGTGATCCTCCCTGATGTATGGCTTTTGAGCCGATGGGGGACGGAAGAATGAGCAAGAAGAGACACAAGCCTGAAGAGATTGTCGCCAAGTTGCGGCAAGTGGAGGTATTGACGGCGCAAGGGCGTCCGGTTGCGGAAGCCATCCGATCGATAGGCGTGACGGAAGTGACATATTACCGATGGCGATCTGAATATGGCGGCTTGAAGGGCGATCAGGTTAAGCGCCTGAAAGAACTAGAAGCGGAGAACAATCGGCTCCGTCGAGCAGTCTCTGATCTGACCATTAAAAAGCTCATCTTAAAGGAAGCAGCACAGGGACCCGAAGGGCAGCGCCAGCAAAACTTCTAAGCCCCGCTCGTCGCCGTGCGTGCGTGGAGCTTGTCGTTGCCAAGCACGGCGTCTTCTTAACGGCTTGCTTGCCGTGTTCTGGGGCAGCATCGATCGACACAATGCAAGAAACCGACAAGACCCGATGATGAAATGGCATTAACTGCCGACATCACGTCACTCGCTACCCAATATGGCCGCTATGGCTATCGCCGGATCACAGCGATGCTTCGGCAAAGAGGCTGGCGGGTGAATGCGAAGCGGGTGGCGCGGATCTGGCGGCGCGAGTGGGGTGAGGCGGATAACGCCATCCTTCCAGTGAAAGGATGGCCCGCCGAACAATTCCATCAAAACAGCCAAAGCGTGGGCGCCTATGGCTCAACGACGGTTCCTGCGTTCGGCTACGGCCTGAATATCCGAACCATGTCTGGTCTTATGACTTTGTCGAAGACCGTACACATGACGGGAGAAAATACCGGATGCTGAATGTGATAGACGAGTTAAATAGGGAGTGCTTGGCGATCCGGATTAACCGGAAGCTTAAATCCACTAACGTGATCGATGTGCTCTCCAATCTCTTCATTATGAGGGGCATCCCGACACATGTTTGGTCGGACAACGGACCGGAGTTCATCGCACAGGCTCTACGTGATTGGCTTGCAGCTGTCGGATCAAAGACGGCCTACATCATGCCAGGAAGCCCGTGGGGTAAGACCGTCAAAAAATCGCTCCAGTGGAGCGATTTTAAGTCGAACGGATATTGCGAAAGCTTCAACTCGAAGCTTCGTGACGAGCTGCTGAACGGCAAGATCTTCTACACACTAAAAGAGGCCA
>Ga0194134_10005881_pt1 | contig 11339 bp, 10 predicted proteins | sample TA2KigOff0mmetaG_FD_148602 | JGI IMG/M metagenome (GOLD analysis project Ga0194134, IMG submission 148602) | Freshwater microbial communities from Lake Tanganyika, Tanzania - TA2015056 Kigoma Offshore 0m | ecosystem: Environmental > Aquatic > Freshwater > Lake | place: Tanzania: Lake Tanganyika... | reverse complement strand
TGATCAAGCGAGCGAACAGCCCCAAGCCTTGCAAGGCGCTGCACTCGCGCTGCTGACTTTAATGATTTCCCTTGGCACCTTCATGGAAATCCTCGACATCACGATTGCCAACGTTGCCGTTGCCAGCATCGCAGGCGATTTGGGCGTATCGCCCCAACAAAGCACTGCCATTATTTCTTCGTATTCGATTGCCTGCGCTGTGTCGCTTCCCTTAACCGGTTGGCTTGCAAGACGCTTTGGTGAGGTTCGCGTCTTTGTGATCGCGGTGTGCGCATTCACTGCTGCAAGTCTGCTTGCCGCGCTATCAAACAGTCTTGAAATGCTAGTGAGCTTGCGCTTGCTGCAAGGCTTAGCGGGCGGTCCTCTTTTGCCTTTATCGCAAACCTTATTGCTGCGATGCTATCCGCCTGAGAAGCGTGGCCAAGCCATGGGGCTATGGGCCATGGTGGTCGTGGTCGCGCCTGTGATTGGTCCAGTACTCGGCGGCTTTTTGGTCGACCGTGTTCACTGGAGCTGGCTCTTCCTCATCAACGGCCCTGCGGGTGTTGCGGTTGCTTACACGGTTTGGAAGCTGATGCGTTCGCGAGAATCTGAGCGTTATCCTGTGCGGCTTGATCTTGTAGGTGTTTGTCTGTTGGTCGTTGGCGTGGCCTGCCTTCAATGGGTGCTTGAACATGGCCGCGAGGAAGACTGGTTTGAATCGCCCAAGGTCATGGCCATGACAGTCATTGCCTTGCTTTCGATTGCCTATTTTGTGGCCTGGTCGTGGAACGAAAAAGAAGCAGTCGTCGATTTAAGCTTGCTTAAGGGCGTTCAATACACCACGGGTGTGAGCATGCTCACGATAGGCTTTATGACCTATTACGCAACCGTGGTTGTGTTTCCGCTATGGCTCTTGCTGGTGATGGGCTACAACACGGTTCAAGCAGGTTTAGCCATCGCGCCAATTGCTATTTTCAATCTGGTCTTTTCGCCCCTGGTCGGACGCAATATTCACCGCCTCAATCCACAATACTTATCTTTACTCTCATTTAGCCTTTTAGCAGCCATCTCATTTTGGAACAGTACATTCACGCTGGAAGCGGGGTACTGGGAAATCATCATGCCTCGATTGTTACAAGGATTTGGTATGGCAATATTTTTCATACCGATCCAAAGTTATATGCTTGCCGGAATCGCCAATGACCGACTAGCAGCTGCCACCGGGTTTTCGAATTTTGCTCGCATGCTTGGCGCAGCACTTGGTGCTGCGATCGGTGTCAGCGCCTGGGATCGCTGGGCCGCTGAAGCTTATGTCGAGTTGGGCAGCCGCCTGAATGCTCTCGATATGACGACGATCGAATTTTTATCGTCGATCCGTCAGATTGGCATTGAAGGAAGCGGCGAGCTTGCGGTTGCCGAGCGGTTGGTATTTGCCCAAGCCTACATGATGGCTACCAATCGTTTTTTTTACGCCTGTGGTGTGATCTTCGCGCTGATGGCGCTTGTCTTGGTAGTCACCTGGGCTTGGCGTCCTCCTTGGGCGCGGCGGCCTGCTTTGAGTCCTCATGCAGCCAAGCACGGATGACCGCAACAACTGTTTGTGGGTCGGACTGAAAACTCGCTCTGACCGCATCACGCTCAAGGTCAAAAGCCGCATCTTTGGGATCTTTGGCTGCTGAGCCTGGCTTGGCCGGACTTGCTGCTTTAGACTGACCCGGTGCCTTAGACTGACCCGGTGGCTTTGCAAGGGCCTCTGCCTGTGCTTGGCTTGATGCCTGTGGCTGGTTTGCTGTCTTAGCGACCGGCCTGGCTTGCACTTTCTGCTGCTTCTCAAGCCCCAAGGATTGTTTTAATTTATTCCACATCATCAATAATCGGGTTACTTAAGACCCCGATACCCTCGACTTCAATCTCGCAAACATCGCCAGCTTTCATAAATACCGGTGGTTTTCTCGCATAACCGACCCCAGCAGGCGTTCCTGTAATGATCACATCGCCCGGTTCAAGCGTCATACAAGCTGAAATAATGACGAGCGCCTCGCGCACATCAAAGAGGAAATCCTTGGTGTTTGCATCTTGCATCACCTGCCCGTTTAAGCGCGACTGTATGCGCAGACCCGCCGCGCCGAGCGGCAGCTCATCGCAAGTGACGAGCCGCGGACCAAAAGGCCCGGTCGCATCAAAATTCTTCCCGATAGTCCACTGGCTGGTTTTACGCTGGAAGTCACGAATCGAAGCATCGTTAAATAAACTATATCCTGCAACACAATCAAGCGCTTGATCGCTTCTCAGGTGGCGCGCTCGATGACCAATGATGACCGCAAGTTCTGCCTCATAATCGAGCTGATGGCTTTGCCGTGGGCGAATGATCGCCTCGCCCTGACCGAGTAAGGAACTGTTAGCGCGCAGAAAAAAGCTTGGGTAATCGGGTTTGGCATGCCCACCCTCAGCAGCATGGTCTGCGTAATTCAAGCCCATACAAATGAGCTTGCCGGGCGCAGAGATCAGAGGGGCGTAGCGAAGCGCACTGCAGTCGCGTTTCAAAGCATCGGGCGCAGTCGCTAAAGCCGCAGTGATTTTCTCTGTGGCCTTAGGGATGGCCAAAAGTGCTGGCATGCTTGGTGGGGCCCAAGGCGCTATATCCTCGAGTGAATAAAACGACAGCCCTGCTGCCGAACTCAAAACACCGAGTTTGACCTGCTCACCGTCTCGAAATGAAAACAATCGCATGTACCTCTCCTTGGAATGTCATGCATGATAAGCAGATTCCACGCTTGATCAAGGAGATCTGTTTCATGTCATCGCTATCAAAAGTCGCTATCGTCACAGGTGCTGGCAGCGGCGTAGGCCGCGCCGTGAGTTTGGCCTTTCTTGGAGCAGGCTATCGAGTTGTGCTTGCGGGTCGCAGACAAGACGCTCTGCATGAAACCATAGCGATGGCTCAAGACGCTCAAAGCAGAGCGCTCGCCAAAGTTACCGACGTTTGCGATGCCGCCTCAATCGAGGCCCTTTTTGAAGCCTGCGTTGCCGCCTTTGGGCGTCTTGACGTGCTCTTTAATAATGCAGGCATCGGTGCACCTGCCGTACCCATTGACGAGTTGCCGATCGAGACCTGGCGACATGTGGTCGACACGAACCTCACCGGTTCGTTTCTTTGCACCCGTGCGGCTGTTAAACAAATGAAATCGCAAGACCCCCAAGGCGGAAGAATTATTAATAATGGATCGATCTCTGCTTATGCACCACGTCCCAATTCGATCGCATACACCTCAACCAAACACGCGATGACAGGCCTCACAAGGTCTACAGCACTCGATGGGCGTCGATTTAATATCGCCTGCGGTCAAATCGATATAGGTAATGCCGAAACGCCGATGGCTGCTCGGATGGCCAAAGGCGTGCCACAGGCCAACGGCGAGATTGCAGCAGAGCCTTTAATGGATGTGACCCATGTTGGCCAATCGGTACTCCACATGGCCGAGTTACCCTTGCAAAGTAACGTGCTCTTCATGACGGTGATGGCAACCAATATGCCCTATGTGGGCCGCGGCTAGGTTTGAGGCTAACATCGTTATGAAATCGCTTTATCCGCAAGCCTTTGAATCGGCCATCGCGATTGCAAACCGCGTCAAACGCGGGACCTTGAAAGCAAGCGATGTGCTGTCGGCGCAAATCGAACGCATCCAAAAGCACGATCAAGCAATAAACGCTGTGGTGGTGCGCGATTTTGATCAGGCAAGACTTGAAGCCGAACGTATCGATCGAATCGTGCAACGTGGCTCCGAAAGCCAAAAGCAAGCGCTTGGGCCGCTTGCAGGCGTACCGATCACGGTGAAGGAGTCCTATGATCTTGCCGGTCTGCCAAGCACTTTTGGTCGGGTCGACATGCGAGCCAACATCGCCCAATCAGATGCGCTCATGGTCTCAAGGCTCAAGCAAGCAGGCGCGATTGTCATGGGTAAGACCAATGTGCCCGTGCGCCTTTCAGATTGGCAAAGTTTTAACCCGATTTATGGCACAACGAATAATCCCTACGACGTCACACGCGTGCCGGGTGGATCGAGTGGCGGGGGTGCGGCAGCGCTTGCTGCAGGGTTCAGTTTTCTAGAACTTGGCAGCGATATCGGCGGTTCAATCCGCGGACCGGCCCATTTTTGCGGTGTTTTTGGACATAAGCCCAGCATCGGAGTGCTGAGCGGTGAAGGCCATGCCTTACCCGATGCCCTGGCAACAGCCGATTTAGTCGCCTATGGGCCATTAGCAAGATATGCACGTGATCTTAAGCTCAGCTTTGATATTGCGCTCGGCGAGGATCTTGCAGGGCATGGCTTGCACATGCCAGCAGCGCGGCTGGCAAAGCCCAGTGGCTGGCGGGTTGCCTTGCTAAGCGATGCAAAAACCTGTCCGGTCGATCGAGAAATCGTCAAAGGACTTGAGGCGCTGGGTGATCGGCTCGAAAAGCTCGGCATGAAGGTGCAGCGCAAAGGTCCTCCAATTGAACTCGAGCATTTGCACAAGCTCTACATTCGCTTGCTGCGCGCCGCAACCTCGCGAGGCCTATCGGATCAGGCCTTCATGGAGCAGGCCGAAGTGGCCGAGGCATATCGTCATGGCACGCGCCAGGAGCGAAAAGGCTACGATTACTACGCTTGGATGGTGCAAGCCAACACCATGACTCACCGTGAGTGGTTACAGGCGCACGAAGAGCGCATGGCGATGGCTCGTACTTGGGCAGCGTGGTTTGAAGAAGTCGACGTCCTGCTTTGCCCGGTTGCATCAATGCCGGCCTTTCATCACATGCAATCCGGCGAACGCTGGGAGCGCATGATTGCGGTGAATGGTCAGCAACAACCCTCCACGCAGACCATGTTTTGGGCAGGGATGTCGACCCTTTGTGGGCTTCCCGGCACCGCGGTTCCCGCAGGACAAACGGCTAAGGGGCTTCCCTTTGGTGTGCAGGTCATCGGGCCTCGCGACGGTGACCGGATCACCCTTGCCTTTGCCGAATTACTCGAGAAGTACGCCGGCTGCCAATTCCAGCCACCACCGGCGTTTGCATCCTAGTATCTGCGGCGGCGCTGATCAATCGGCGCATAGGTTGTCAGTGGCGCTGCCATCAGATAACTGGGATCCGGCGTAATGACTAAGGGGAGCGTTTCTCCGGGATCACGGTTTAGTTGGGCGCTGTATTGCCTACCAGCATATTCATAGACGACGGTATAGCCGGCAACCCGAGTCTCAAGCGCCTGGCTTCCCTGACAAACAATAGCAGGTGCAGCTGGCAAGGGCCCAATAGGTGCGACAGCACCCGGAGCACCCACAGGGCTTGAGGTGATGGTCACAGCCGCCTCGCCGCCCGCCTGAGTAATCGGCGCAGCCGTCCCCAAATGGCTGCCTGCCGCTGCAGGTGTATTATCAACCCGGTCACCGATGATGGCTCCCGTGGCAGCACCGATTGCTGCAGCAGCAACCCGACCATCGCCGCGACCCACCGTGCTGCCAAGCAATCCACCGGCGATGGCTCCCACAACAGCGCCCGCGTTTGAGCGCTCTGCATGAACCGCAGGCGCAGGGGCAAGTCGCTGTGCGCAATACGATGAGGGCACGAGCACTTGCTGTAGATTTGCGGTTCGAGAGATCACGCGCGCCGCATCCTGGGCATGAGCAAGCCCAGTCCATGCCAGACAACAAAGGCTTGTCAGTGCAGCCGTCCTTCGAAAAGCCTTAATCGTCGACAAGGCCAAATGGCTAGGAAGGTTGTTTGTCATATGCTCTTTCATGTCGCCACCCTTATTTCGAGATCTGAGGATCAGTTCGCCATCATGTGTTTAGGATACTTCGCAATGATGCCTTTAAACATCGTCATTACCTCTTCAATGCATGAGCGCCGCCCTGGTTGACCTACAAGGCTTGGAATTTTCCTGGGGTGCGAAGGAAAGTTTGATCGATCTCCCTTGCTGGCAGGTTCAGGCAGGCGAACAGCTCCTGATTAGTGGCCCTAGCGGATGTGGCAAGAGCACCTTGCTCGCGCTGATCGCTGGCATCATGGTTGCACCCAAGGGTTCGGTCAAATTGCTTGGGGTTGATCTTGCCAGCCTGACAGCAGCCCACAGAGACCGCTTTCGCGCTGACCATGTCGGCATTGTTTTCCAACAGTTCAATTTGATTCCGTATTTAAGTGCGCTCGACAATATGGTGCTCGCCTGCCGACTAAGTTCCCGCCGAAGTCAGTCATTTAGCACGATTAACAGTATGCGAGATGCAGCGAGAAAGCTGGCGAACGAACTTGATCTTGACGCTAAGGTCATCGCTCGACCGGTTACCCAACTTTCGATTGGCCAGCAACAACGCGTAGCCGCCGTGCGAGCGCTGCTCGGTGAGCCCGAATTATTGCTAGCCGATGAGCCAAGCTCGGCTCTTGATGCAAAGCGTGAGACACAACTCATCGATCTGCTCACCCGTCAATGCCGGCGCCAGGGAACAGCGCTGATTTTGGTGAGTCACCACCAAGCCCTTGAAAAGCATGTTGACCGCCATTGGCGTATGTCGCTATAGCAACAAGACGCCCACTTAACCATGTCGTCTCAACGATCCTTCAGCCAAACCGCAGCGCTTATCTTTGAGCTGGCAAGTAAGAGCCTTTGGCATCGCCGAATTGCGCTCAGTTTGCTCATACTAGCCATGTCTTTATCTTGTGCGTTATTATTTTTTATCGAACGTTTACGTGTTGATATCAAAACATCATTTGCCCAGTCGATTAGCGGCACCGACTTATTGGTTGGCCCAAAGGGTCACCCTGCTCAGTTACTGCTTTCGACCGTCTTTCATCTGGGCGAGCCACGTGAAGCCTTAACATTCGAAAGCTTGAAATGGCTCAGCGCATTAGACTCAGTCGCATGGGCTGTGCCTATTTCGCTGGGCGACTCGCATGGGCCTTATCGGGTGATCGGCACCGAGCGTCAATTCTTTGAACATATTCGCACCGGCGAAGCCGAACCGCTTGTTTTTACGCAAGGCAGGGCCTTTACAGGATTATGGGAGGTCGTCATCGGCGCCTCCGTGGCCAGACAATTGGGCTACAAACTCGATGCCTCGATTGTTCTAGAACATGGCTTACCAATCGATGAGTCACAAACTAAGCCCTCAATCGCTCCAAAGAGCTTTGGCGTATCGGCAAGTCACGAGGACAAACCATTTCGCGTCGTTGGTCTGCTTGCGCCAACGGGTACTGCGATTGATCGAAGTTTATTCGTATCGCTCGAGTCGATCGAAGCTTTGCATGTGGGCTGGCAGGCCGGTGCGCCGATACCAGGATTGAAGCTATCGGAAGCGATGGTTAGAAAGTTTGATCTAAGTCCTAAGCAAATAAGCGCGGTATACATTGGGCTGAAGCAACGCAACCTCCTCTTTCGTACCCAGCGTCAAATCGAATCGGGTGGTCCTGCCGCCATGACCGCCGCCGCACCTGGGCTTGCGCTTGCCGATCTCTGGCAGCTTATCGGTAAAGCCGAGGCTGGGTTTTCTCTACTCGCTTTTGTTATGCTTGTTGTATCTATGCTCGGCATGGGCGCAAGTTTGCTGGCTTCGATGCGTGAGCGCGAGCGCGAACTCTCATTGCTTCGAGTGCTCGGTGCGCGACCCTGGCAAATCGCCCTCCTCGTGGTGGTCGAAGCCTTGCTTGCAGCAAGCCTTGCCCTGGTATGTTCATTACTAAGCCTAAGCGCCTTGATATTCTTTTTCAGAGAGGCGCTCCTGGCCGAAGCTGGCCTTCGCATGTCCGCGCAATGGCTTCGCTATGACGAGTGGCCTTTTGTCGCTTCGGTTTATGCTTGCGCCTTGTTGGTAAGTTTGCTGCCCGCTTGGCGAGCTTATCGCATCTCCCTACAACAAGGCATGATGGAGCGCTAGGCATGATCGACCCGGTTTCAAAGGCCCGTATGCGACGAGGCTTACTTGCACTCAGCCTGCTTCCAACGGCCATCGCCCTGCTGAAATCACCCAGTGCGCTCTCGCAAAGTCAGAGCAAGGTTCGCGATTTGAGCTGGGACGATTTGATTCCAGCCGACTGGAAGCCCGAAAAGTTACTCGAGGGCATGAATTTTGCGCTCTTACAAGACGGCGACCCTCGAGCAAACGAAGCGATGGCCAAACTCCGAGAACTATGGGATAAGGCGCCAGCAGTCAACAGCCTGCACGGCCAGCATATCCGTTTGCCGGGTTTTGTTGCGCCGCTTGAGCGCAGTGCGAAAGGCATCAGTGAGTTCTTACTCGTACCCTACTTTGGCGCATGCATCCACTCACCGCCTCCCCCGGCAAACCAAATCGTTCATGTAATAAGTACTGAACCGATCAGCGAAAAAACCGCGCAAGCAGCCGTTTGGGTCAGCGGTCGGCTTGATGTGGTTCGCTTTGAATCTGCCCTTGGTGTATCAGGTTATCGCATGCCGCAATCCAAAGTACAGGTCTATCAGGGCAAGAAAAATTAGGCCGGTCTACTCATGATATAAGGTGTAAACCAATTAGACCGGTCTACTCATGATAATTATGAACGAATTGCTGCAAGTAATTGTGTTCGTGTGAAACGCCCGTTTTTTCGAAACGGAATGCGAAAAAGGCCGCCCAACTCGGCCGTACCTTCAATATCATAACGAAGGCCCTCGCCAAACAGGGCCACCAAGCCTCGATCAAGCGCACCAGGAATCGCACGCAGCGGAATCAGCACACGAAAGCTCGCATCGGCACTACCTAAAGCGGGCAATCGCAAACTTTCAGTTGTTTGACCCTTGGCTAGTTCGCGCTCTTCGATACGTGCAAGAAACTGTATCGTTGAAAGTGGAATGGGCACAGGATTACTGTTATCGAGCTTTAGCACAACCAACAAACGCAACTGCTCACGATCAATACCCTGAAGCTGCACCTCTTTGACGGCAACCTCGGGCGCACCAATCGCCCCAACTTGCTGTGGCTGCAGCAACAGGACCACCCCTAGACTCGGACCAAGGAGCGGCGCAGTCATCGCAGTCCTCGCAAAACATCGGCGGGAAAACCTCATGACACCTCCCATTGCAATGGCACAATCTTTGCCGGATCGAACTGAGGATTCTCCCATAGCAAGGCGTCTGGGCTATTGGCCTGCGCAATGTTTAAGGCATAGCTGCCCGGGTTTACCACAACGCGTGTGCTTCCAACCATGTAATCAAAACTATTATGAACATGGCCATGAATCCAAAGATCTGCAAGGCTCAAAGGGCTGCCAAGGTCTGATATAAAACCTGGATTTGCGGGATGCTTCGCAAACCGCGGATGGACAGACTTTGGATGAACACCATGATGCGTGATAGCTACCGTCGGTCCACAGAAGACTTCGTGCAATTGTTCAGTCAACCATGTACGTTCACGCTGATGAATCTGCAATGCATCTTCGGGCAAGAAACGCTTTCGCTTGGCATCAAGGCCTTGAATCAATCGATGGTCAACCATGAAACGTTCACAGGTTTGCATGGCCAACGTCTTTCTTATGCCTGTACCGAGAAGCTCATAATCGGTCCAAAGCGTGCAACCAATAAAGCGCACGCCCTGTACGATTGTGACGTCTTGGGACAAAACCTGCACCATGGTGCCACGAGCCGCTTCACGTAATGCCGCTAAAGCTAGATCGATCCTTGTTTCATAATATTCATGGTTACCCGGAACGTAAAGCACAGGGATAGGCCAATCGGCGAAGCAGCGGATAGCCTCAACACCATTATGAATATCGCCTGCGAGCACGAGCAGGTCTACCCTGTCTGCATCTAAACGATCAACCCGATACCAGTTCGGAAAGGGCTTTCTGAACATTTCAAGATGCAGATCGGAGGCGATCTGAATACGAATCGTTCGATGCATCGCGTTAAACCTTCAAAAACTAAGCAGCGAAATCCATGCGCAAGCGCTCTCTTAACTGAGCGATACTTTGCATGTAATCCCTAAAGTGCGCGCGTTGATTGCTATGGAGCAATAGCAGATCGATGTGATTCGGAGCGGGGATTTCCCGGCCTGATCCTCGATTGCTTGGAGCGGACCTCTCCTGGCCTGATCGTTCGGCAAGCATAGCCATCTGCTTTTCCAATCGCCAATGCGTTAAGGCCTCAAAAGCTTCGATCAGGGCTGAAGCTTCGTCTTTGCTCAAGATATTGTTATGTTCTAACCATTGCAAACGTTCAACAGTTCCATGAGGCATCCATTGACCAGGACTCAGCTTACTCAGTACCAGAAATCTCACCGCATCGACAATCAGCGCGGTGCCATGAAGCTTTATATCGCGCTGACATAAGCGCTTGGTACGAGCACCACCGATCATGCGATAAAGGCCAAGCTGCCATTCTGCAGGCACTGCTTGCACGCCACGCTCAAGCAAGTCAGTGAGCATAGTTCGAAAAAAGGACTGTCGTGCGGCGCTTTGAAGCGGATCAGCGCTGCGCTGGGCAAAAATCGTCGACATGCCTTTTTCAAGCGATTCAACAAGCAAGCGGTCGCCAGCAATCCATCTAAAATCGAGTGCGATCTGCGCTTTGAGAATCGCTCTTGGATTTGGACTTTTCAACCAAGCTTGCGCCTGATCGAGCCAGCGCTCAAGGCTCACACACCAATCCTCATGCATGGCCATGACACCCCCCTGGCATAGGGGAAAGCCCATCCGATCAAGCAAGTGGTTGGCTTTCATAGCGATATCCAAAAAGCGTGGAACCAGGGACTCATCGCCAACAACCAATGCGTTGTCTTGATCGGTAACAATCGTTTGTTCGGCACGCGCCTCAGAACCGAGCGCTAGCCAGGTCCAGGGCTGATCAGCAAGGTCGTGCTGATCGTCGCCGCGGAAAATGAGTTCGATCGCTCGTCGGGTGAGTGCATCGTTAAGCAATGACATCATCTTCGCAATGTGGAGAGCGCCGAGCCCTACGTGGTGCAACTGCCTTGCAATGTCGCCGGCCTGCTTTGCAACAAGAATCAATGCTGCTTCGTCTTGGGCTCTATCGATTGACACCATCAGACGATCTGGTCGATTTCGATGCTGCCGTATCAGATCATGCTCACTTAAGAGGCCGATAATCGATCCGCCCGAGGTAATTGGTAGATGCTGAAGTCGCCAGCGCATCATGGCCTGCATCGCATCAAGCAACGAACTCTCAAGGGGCAAGCTGTGTATGGGATGACTCATCACTTTGTCGACGGTGCAATCGAGTTCGAGTCGAGGCAAAATGATCCGCTCAATAAGGTCGGTTCGGGTAAGAATACCGGTGCTTCCATCATCACAATCAACCAAGATCGAGCCGACCGACTGCTTTTGCATTTTCGCAAGTGCCATGCCTAGCGGTTCA
>Ga0194134_10005872_pt1 | contig 11355 bp, 10 predicted proteins | sample TA2KigOff0mmetaG_FD_148602 | JGI IMG/M metagenome (GOLD analysis project Ga0194134, IMG submission 148602) | Freshwater microbial communities from Lake Tanganyika, Tanzania - TA2015056 Kigoma Offshore 0m | ecosystem: Environmental > Aquatic > Freshwater > Lake | place: Tanzania: Lake Tanganyika... | reverse complement strand
ATGAATATATAAATAAAAGAATTGATGAAAAAAGAATAACTAATGCCCACATAATTTTAAAAGATCAAAAAGAAATATTAAATAATATAAGTGAAAGATTCAAAGTAGATAAAGAAATAATCGTAGCCTTATGGGGTATAGAAACAAACTTTGGTGTAAACAAAGGCAAAGTTGATATTCTGTCAGCACTTGCGACTTTATCATTTGATAAAAGACGTTCGGCATATTTTGAAAGTGAACTAATAATCCTTTTACAACTTATAGATAAAAAAATCGTTAAAATAGAAAATTTATTTGGATCATGGGCTGGCGCAGTCGGTAATTTTCAATTTATGCCATCAACTATTCAAAAGTATGCGCTAAATGTTGATGACAAGTTAGGTGTTGACTTAATTGGCTCTGTTCAAGACTCTGTAGGTTCAGCGGCAAATTATTTATCTAAAATAGGTTGGAGATTTAAAGATATTTGGGGATTTGAAATTAAAAATACAAAAAACTTTGATAGCAGTATTTTAACTACTGACTCTAAAAATTTTAAGGAACAATTCACTATATCAGAATTAAAAATGCTTGGTTTTAAACACATGGATAATAAAGAATTTGCCGATAGTAATAAAAAAGGATGGATTATACGGCCTGACGGAAATGATGGACCAATTTACATTGTATTCGATAATTTTTTAAAATTATTAGAATGGAATAGATCCTTACGTTTTGCAATAACAGTTGGAACTTTATCAGATAAAATTAAAATTTAATGAAAAAAATAATTTTTTTTTTTTTATTAATTATATCTTGTAAAACTATTGAGCCAACACCATTTATTGAATACGAAAAAATAGGTTTTGCAGAGGAAATAAAAAATGAAAATATTAAAGAAATATTATTTAACATAGTCTCTGAACAAAATATAATAATCCACCCACACCTTGAAAAAAATACTTTTGTTAAAATAACAAATTTATACAATAAAAAAAGTTTTGACTCATTTATTTCAGAAAAAAAAAATTTTCCAAGTTTAACTCAAAAAAGAGAGGTTTTTTTATCCAATAGTATTTTTAAAACTCTAGATTTAGACAATAAATTTCCACTTATTAAAATTGAAAGCATTAGAAAAAACCCAAAGTTTGTTGCCGGAAATGTTGAAATATTTGAAGAAGAAAAGAAAATCTCATCTCAAATTAAAACTGATACTATTGAAATTATAGATATATCAAATGAAAAAAAAAATAAAAATAACTTAAATACTTTCTATATTTATTATGGTGATTTTGCTTTCAAAGATTTTGCAGATCAATTTTTAACTAAAATTAGAAACGAATTGGGATATAAAAAAGCATATTTAGTAAATTCAAATAAAAAATTTAGAATTATTGTGAGTGAATTTAATAGCATAAATGCTTTTGATGATTTTTATAAAAAAGTTTTAAACACTAATTTTGAAAATTTTAATATTGCTATTGGAAAAATATGAGAATTTTTTTTTTATTTTTTTTTTTATTTTTTACAGAAACTACCTTAGGTAATATCTCTTTTTCTTCAAACGTTACAAATGGAATAGCAATAGATTATGTAAGCAATACGGTAATTGGAGAAAAAAATTCAGATAAAAAAATATCCCCTGCTTCTATGTCAAAAATTATGACAGCTATAATTGTTTTTGATCAGTTAAAATTAAAAAAAATGACTATAAATGATCATCTAGAGGTTCCTAAAAATATTAGATCTAGGATCACTAAAGATGACACTAAAATGTTTATTTTGCCTGGAGATAAAATATCTGTTGATGATCTTCTTAAGGGTTTAATTGTATTATCGGGAATTGATGCGGCAATAACTCTGGCTGAAGGACTAGCGGGAAGCGAGCAGCAATTTGTAGATCTCATGAATAAAAAAGCAGCAGAAATTGGAATGAATAATACCTCATTTAAAAATTCATCTGGAGTATTTGATTTTGAACATTTTACAACAGTTAAAGATATTTCTATTCTTTCATCTTATCTTATTAAAAATTACGGCGAATTTTACGGATATTTTAAAGAAAAAAAATTTTTATGGGTTAGAACTGGAGGTAAGCCAATACAACAATACAATCGAAATGTTTTATTAACAGATGACAACGTCGATGGTATAAAAACTGGAAACCTTAAAGATAGCAAATACTCGATTGCAGCAACAAAAAAAATAAATAATAGAAGAGTTATTGTTGTAATTAGTGGACTCCCTACAATGACTTCAAGAGCAGATGAAGTTCGAAGAATATTCCTACAATATTTTAATCGCACAGAGTTAGCTCTTATACCTTATGATAATGATTTATTTAGAATTGATATTTGGAATGGAAGCGTTTCTTCTTTAAATGTTAGAGGATCAAATAAGGAGGGAATTTATTTTATAAAAAATAAAGGCCAAAAAATCCTGAAACCAAGAATTGAGATTGAATATGAAACCCCTACTAAAATACCGATAGTTAAAGGAGAGCATATTGCAAATGCAAAAGTTTTTAATGGCAGGGAACTAATACATATTGAAAGACTTTATGCGGAGAAAAATGTTACTGAGAAAAATATTTTTTTAAAAGGGTGGCAAAATATTAAATATAGCATATGGAATTAAAAAAAGGTTATCTGATATGTTTTGAGGGGGTAGAAGGATCGGGAAAATCAACTCAAGCAAAACTTTTATACAATTTTGTAAAAAAAAAAATTACTAAGAAAGTTATTCTAACAAGAGAACCTGGAGGTACAGTTGTTGCTGAGAAAATACGTAACCTTATACTTGAAAAAAAATTAAAAATTCATAAGATTACAGAATTATTTTTACTATTTGCTGCAAGAAATGAACATGTTGTTAATAAAATTGAACCTTTTTTAAAAAAAAAATATTTAATAATTTGCGATAGATTTTTACTATCAACCCTCGCTTATCAGCATTTTCTTCATAATATTGAAGATAAATTTATCTTATTTTTACAAAATAAAATTTATAAAAAAATTTATCCAGATATAAACTTTATTTTTGATATCAATAGAAAAGTCTCTAGGTCTAGAATCTTATCAAGAAATAAAAAAATTAATAAATATGATCAAGTTTCTCTTAAAGAATTTAATAAAGTAAAAAAAGGTTTCAAAATTTTGTCAAAAACAATCAAACATTGTTATTTTATAAATACAAAAAAAGATATCAATCAAATACAACAGCAACTCCAAAAAATTATAGTTAAAAAAATTAATGCAAGATATTGATATTCAAGACTTGGATAATCTTAATAAAGAACAAAAAAAATTGTTTTTACATGATAAACTTTTTTATTCTTTAATAGAATTATTTAATTTAAACAAAATTCCTAATAAAATTATTTTCACAGGTTCTGATGGTATTGGAAAAAGTACTATTATTTATCATTTAATTAATTTTTTACTCAAAGATACAAACGCTGACTATGATCTAAAAAATAAAGTTATAAATTCAAATTCAAAAGTTTATAAGGAAATTATTAACCAGACTAATTTTAATTTTAAACTTCTTAAAATTTCTAATGAAGAAAAATCTATTTCAATTGAAGCTGTAAGAGAGGTTATTCTTTTTTTTCAGAAAACGACCATTAATAAAAAACCTAAAATATGTTTTGTTGATGGTGTTGAAAACCTTAATACAAGTTCTTCGAATTCATTATTGAAGATTTTAGAGGAATTACCAAAAAATAATTTTTTTTTCTTAAACCATAACAATAGTTATCCATTAATAGATACGGTTCGTTCTAGATGCTTTAATATAAAAATTTCTTTAGTTAAAAATGAACAACTTCACATTAAAAAATTACTTTTTAACCAATTTAATTTAAATAATATTTTTTTTAACAACCTTACACCAGGTCAAAATTTAAAGATGGTTCTTTTTTTAAAACAACTAAATCTTTTAAATAAGAATTTTAATGAAACTATTTTAGAAATCCAAAATGTATTTCTTGAAAATAAATTTTTATTTATAATTAATTTTTTACAAATTTTTATTGAAAATTATATTTTAGAGCTATTAAAAGATAATTATAATTTTAATATCACTATTATAAGAAAAAAAATCAATTCACTTTTTTATAATTTAAAATACTTGGGTAATGAGCCTCGTGGTATTTTTTTTGAAATGAACTATTTATTAAATATTAAATAACTTGAAAAACTTTTATATTACAACCCCTATATACTATCCTTCGGCAAAACCGCATATGGGCCATGCATACTCAAGTATTTCAACTGATGTAATTGCAAGGTTTAAAAGGTTAGAAGGTTATAATGTTTTTTTTCTTACCGGTACTGATGAACATGGTCTTAAAATTCAACGAGCAGCTGAAAAACAAAATAAAAATACAAAAAATTTTTGTGACGAAATATCAAAAAATTTTATCGATCTTACAAAGATACTTAACTTATCAAACAATGATTTTATAAGAACTACAGAGCCAAGACATAAAAAGACGGTCTCTAAATTATGGGAAATTTTAGAAAATAATAATGAAATTTATAAATCTAAATATAATGGATGGTACTCAGTCTCAGATGAAGCTTTTTACAATGATGACGAAATAGAAGAAAGAAATAGTCTTAAATTTTCAAAAGTTACTGGATCACAAGTAGAATGGATGGAGGAGGAATCGTATTTTTTTAAGCTATCAAAATGGGAAAAACCATTGTTAGATTTTTATAACAAAAATACTAATTTTATATTACCAGAAACTAGACGGAATGAAGTTATAAGCTTTGTTAAATCTGGTTTAAAAGATTTATCAGTCAGCAGAACATCGTTTAATTGGGGAATACCGGTTCCATCAAATTCTAAACATATAGTTTATGTTTGGTTAGATGCATTAACAAATTATATAAGTGCATTAAATTTTTTCGAAAAAGAAAATCAAAATAGTTTTTGGCCTGCTGACTTTCATATTATTGGAAAAGATATAATACGATTTCATTGTGTTTATTGGCCTGCATTTTTATTAGCTGCAAATATTAAACCACCAAAACAAGTATTTGCTCATGGTTGGATACTTTCTGGTGAAGAAAAAATGTCGAAGTCTAAAGGAAATATTTTAGATCCAATCGATATAATCAAGCAATATGGTTTAGATGAAATTAGATACTATCTAATGAAAGAAGTTGTTTATGGGGAAGATGGTAAAATTTCAGAAAAAAATGTTGAAAGTTGTCTTAATAGCGATCTTGCAAATAATATAGGTAATCTTTACCAAAGAATAACATCTATACTTCATGCAAAATTAAATTCTACAATTCCAGATATTATTCCAGAAGACAAAGAAGATTTAGAGATACTAGAAATTGTAGAACAAAATTTAGATTATTTAATAAATACTTTCAAAAAATTGGAAATACACGTTTATTTAAAAAAAATTATAGAGATGTATTCTAGAGTTAATAAATATGTAAATGATACAGCGCCTTGGTCATTAGATGAAAAAAATTTAAATAAAAGAAATATAATTATTTACTGTGTATTAGAATTTATTAGAAAATCTATGATCCTTCTTCAGCCAATTATCCCTATTAAATCTAAAATTTTTTTAGACTCTTTTATGATTAAAAATTCTGAAAGATTAATAAATAACATATCTAATAAATTCAAAATTAAATCAGGATTGAAAATAAAAAAAATAGATATTCAATTTAAAAAATGCTTATAGACTCTCATTGTCATCTTGATTACGAGCCTGTCTATAGTGATTTAAAAAATTTTATAAAAAAAGCCTACGATAATAATGTAAAAACATTTTTAACTATTGGAACAAATTTAAAAAGTTCTAATAAAGTTGATGAAATTACAAAAGAGTATTCGACTGTATATGGATCAGTTGGGATCCACCCTAACTCAGATAATCGTGAAATTTTAAACTTAGATCAACTTCTTGCAATTAAAAAAAATAATAAAAAAATAATCGCATTTGGTGAAACGGGATTAGACTATGTAAAAAACAAAATGTCTAAAAGTGAACAAATAGATCTTTTTGAAAAACATATTATTTTTGCAATTCAGGAAGAAGTTCCTATTATTGTTCATACTAGAGCAGCGGAAGAGGATACATTAAGAATTATTAAAAAATACTGTACACAAGCAAATTTTTTGATGCACTGTTTTACGGGCAACAAAGACATGCTTGCAAAATGTTTAGATATGAATTGTTATATATCCTATAGCGGAATAGTTACATTTAAGTCGTCTTATGACATTCAAGAGAGCGCAAAATTAACCCCTATTAACAGAATGCTTATTGAAACAGATTCTCCTTATTTGTCTCCAGAACCATTAAGAGGCAAATCAAATCATCCAGCTAATATAAAAATAATATTTAATTATTTAGCAAATTTAAGAGGTGAACCTCAAAATGATTTTGAGAATAATTTAGAAATTAATTTTAAGAATTTTTTTTTCAATGGCAAAAACTAAAATTACTATTTTAGGTTGCGGTAGCTCATTAGGAGTACCAAGAATAGATGGATATTGGGGCAGGGTTAATAAATCAAATATTAAAAATCATAGAACGCGTTGTTCTATATTTATAAAATATAATAATCTTAATTTATTAGTTGATACTTCTCCAGATTTAAAATCTCAGTTATTAAAAAATAAAATTTCAAATATTGATAGTGTTATAATAAGTCACGATCATGCTGACCAAACTCATGGAATAAATGAATTAAGACCTTTTTTTTGGAAAAATCAAAAGAAAATTCCACTGTATTGTGACAAAAAAACTTTTAAAGTGTTATATAAATCCTTTACTTATTTGTTTAGAACGGTCGATAAATTTTACAAACCAATACTAGAAAAGAAAATATTTAAAGATTTTTTTTTTTTTAAAAAAAAGGACATAAAAATTTTATTCAAAGTTATAAAAGTAAAACATGGAAATATTTATGCAAATGCATTTAGATTTAATGACATAGCTTATGTTAGTGACTGCAGTTATCTTTCTAAAGTTAATATAAAACAACTTAAAAATTTAAAGGTTTTAATTATTGATTGCCTTAAATTTAAAAAACATAAAACACATTTAAGTTATCATGAAACCATAAATTATATTAAAGTTTTAAAACCAAAAAAAGCAATTTTAACTAATTTACATTCAGATATTGATTATAACGTTCTTAAAAAAAAAATTAGCAAATACAAAAATATTTACCCCGCATATGATGGTTTAAAACTAACAGTATGATAAAAAACTATAATAATAAAGAAATTGCTATAATTTTACCTTCAAAAGAATTTTATAATACCAATCAAGCAGCTGCAGCTTCCATCTGGGTAAAAGATTTTAATACTATAAAAAATTTTTCAAATAAAACAATTATTTATGGAAATGCAGCAAACAAAAAGCCATTAACAAAAAATTTTAGAGAAATAAAAATAAATAAGTTTTTTTTTAAAAATTCAAATAACTATTTAAATGAAATTATTAAAAATATTCCAAAAAATATTAAATTAATAGAAGTACATAATAGACCGCATTACTTTTTAAAATTAAAAAAAAAATTCCCCAAAGTTTTTTTCATTTTAGTTATACATAATGACCCTAATTCTCTTAGAGGTCTAAAAACAATTGAAGAAAAAAAAATTTTAATTAAAAGTATTGATAAAATAGTTTTTGTTAGTAAATGGTGTAGAGATAAATTTTTTAATAATACTAATATTGAAAAATTTATAAATAAGTCTGAAATAATTTATCCTGCAATACCCAATATAAAACCTGGTAAGAAAGAAAAAAAAATAATTTTTGTTGGTAAATTAAATAAAGCAAAAGGGTATGATATTTTTATAAAAGCTATTACAAAATTCTTAAAAAAGAACTCTGACTGGAAAGTTATTGTTGCTGGAAATGAACCTAGAAAAAGTTATAACTTTGAACATAAAAATCTTATAAAATTTAATTGGGTTTCACATAAAAAAATTTTAAATCTTTATAAAAAAACCTTAATTTCTATAACTCCATCCTATTGGGAAGAGCCTTTCGGCAGAGCATCAATGGAAGCAAGTAATCTAGGTAATATAGTTATACACAGTGGAACAGGGGGTCTTAATGAAACTTCAAACTCAAAACTAATTTTACAAAAAAAAACAACTGCTGAATTGTATGGCATTTTATCAGGATTAGCTAAAAAAAAATTTAAACAATTACAAAAAATAGGTTTCAATAATTATTTAAATAAAAAAATTATTTTTTTAGAAAATTTGCACAAATTTTCTAAAATTAAAGAATTTTTTTTAAAAAAATTTAATGAAACTTTAAATTTTAATATAAATAAAAAAATACTACCAAAAGTTATTCACTTAAGTAGCTTTTCGGAAAGGTTAGATTATAGAAATTTTGATTTAAATATTGCACACAAACTGTCGTATGGTTTAATTAAAAATAATGTTAAAACTTTTAATTTTTCAGATAGATTTCAAGGTTACAAATCTTTTACGCAATCATTAGATAACAAGTTATTAAATGTAAGCAATAATATTAAACCAGATTTAATACTTATAGGTCATTCAAATAAATTATCAAAGCAAACATTAAATATTTTAAAAAATAAGAATAAAAATTTAATTTTATCTTTTTGGTATGAAGACTCAATTAATTCACTTGGTCCAGATTATGAAGCTAATAAAAAATTTGTTGAAAATTATATTGATACAATTGATCACTTTTTTTTTACAACCCATCCTAAAATGGTAGAAGCATGTAAAAACAAAAACAAATATTTTCTTCCTATACCTTGTTCTGATCAATTTGAAGATTTAGAGGCTTATAAAAATAAATATCCATTATATGATATTTTTTTTGCTTTAAGCCATGGTGTGAATAGAGGAAATTTAAAAGAAGGAAAAATTGATGAGAGAGAAGATATTTTAAATTTTATAAATAGAAATATAGACGGTATAAATTCAAATTTTATTGGTATTAACAACAGGGAACCTGTTTGGGGAGAGAATTATAAAAAAGAATTATTTAATTCTAAACTTGGACTTAATTTAAGCAGGGGAAAACCAGTAAAATATTATTCAAGTAATAGAATAGCATCTTTAGTCGCAAATGGAATTCCTACGTTAATGAATAAAAAAACTGATTATGATGATTTTTTTAAGAAAGATGAAATGATTTTTTATAATGATGAATATGGCGATCTAATAGAAAAAATTAATTTCTATCTTAAACATGAAAAAGAAAGAATTAAAATTGGAAAAAAAGGAAAAAAAAAATATTATGATCTATTCAATAATACTTATATAGCTGATTATATAATTTCAACTTCACTAGGCATTAAACCTAAGTATTCTTATAAATGGCAATAAAAAAAAATAATGGAAAAAAAATTAATATGCAGAATAGCTCAAAATTTTGGAAATCAACTTTTTATGTACGCTCATGCATATGCACTTAGTAAAAAATTAAATTACAATTTATATATTGATAATCTAAGTTCATATTCAAATTCAAAAAATTTTCATAATTTTCATCTAAATAGACTTAATATTTCAGCTAAATACGCCGATAGTAATTTAATATTTGAAACTCCAGCTAAGAATATAAAGAGAAAAATACTTAAGTTTATTGACAAATTTAGACATAAAAAAAAATTTTGTATTGAAAAATTTGTTAAAAATAAAATTACTGATTTTTATGATACATCCAAATTATATAACTTTAATCCTGTAATTTATGTTGAAGGACATTACGAAAGTGAGAAGTATTTTGTAGATTATAAAGAAGAAATAATTAAAGAATTTAAAATCAAAACTGAAAGAAATCTTATAAAAAACAAATATTTAGAGATAATCAATAATAACAATGTCGTTTCAATTTGTGTAAGACAACACCGTTTTTCTGAGAAAAACAAGAGTCAATTTAACCTTGATAAATCCAATCAATTTTTAAAGAGAACAATAGATTACATATATAAAGCTATAAATTTTATTGAAAAAAAAATTCAAAATCCTAAATATTTACTTTGGAGCAATGATTTTGCTAACTTACATCAATATTTTGACTCTAATAGATTTACTTTTGTAGAAAATCAAAATGACAAAGAAATTAATGATCTGTATTTATTATCTAAGTGCAAATATTTTATTGTAGGTCCCACAACATTTCATTGGTGGGGAGCTTGGTTATCAGAATACAACAATAAAATATGCGTAAGACCTCCTGATGATATAAATCCTTCTAATAATAAAAGTTTTTGGCCAGAAAGTTGGATAAAATTATAAATCAATCTTATTCAATGGATTATTTTTAAATAAATTTGTTTCTTTTATATAGCGTCTAACCATTTGAACAGATTTATGACCTGTTATATTCATTATACTTCTTTCATCCGCTCCTTTATCAGCAGCAGTAGTTGCAAAACCTGATCTCAAACTATGACCAGAGTAGGGTAGTGGATCATATCCTAAAATTTTAAGATATTTTTTAAGTATTAACGAGACCATTTTATCACTTAAATTGAAGATTTTTTCATTTTCATCTTTGATATTATTTATATTAATCCATTCACTAAGTAAGTTTACTGGACAAAAAGTTTTATTTTCAAAATAGGGGATTGCTTTAGTCATGCCTTCGCCGGATTGGTCACTTTTAGATTTTTTTATAAAAATCTTGACACCTTCTTTTACAAATTCAATATCTTTAAAAGTTAAATCAACAAGTTCAGATCTTCTAAAACCTCCGCAAAAACCTAATGATAAGATTGTTTTATCCCTTAATTTTTTTGTTACATTTTGGTTTAAGCTATCAATTGTATTTAGTATTTTTTTTAAATCTTCAAGAAGAACAGGTTTTTTTGATTTTTGATAAGACCCCTTTACTCTTTTAATGCCATAAAAATTTTCTACAATTAGTGGATGCTTGATGTCGATATAAAACCCTTTTGCTTTATGGATTGTACTTATTGAGACCAACCTTCGTTTCAATGTGCTAGTTTTAAAAGTTTTTGAAAGATGGGTTATATAAAGCGAAACAGTTTTTGGTTCGGCTGGTAAAGAAATTAAATTATTTATATTGCAAAAGCCTATAAAATCCTGAAAATCTGACTTGTAGGCTCTTAGCGTATTTTGAGCCTTGGACAGCCTAATATTCTTTAAAGTTTCATTTTCTAAGCTTTTAATTTTAACAGTTAAATTTTTATCCATTTTTTTCCGATAACCATTAATTATCGGAAATAATAATACAACTATAAATTGATGTCAAATAAACGTTTTTTTTAATATTTAGGATAAATGATCCTAAAGTTTCCTAAATTTAGCTTAAAAATCAATTTAAATAGCTCAGAAACGGCAAAAAAATTAAATAGTCTTAAAAAT
>Ga0194134_10005857_pt1 | contig 11372 bp, 14 predicted proteins | sample TA2KigOff0mmetaG_FD_148602 | JGI IMG/M metagenome (GOLD analysis project Ga0194134, IMG submission 148602) | Freshwater microbial communities from Lake Tanganyika, Tanzania - TA2015056 Kigoma Offshore 0m | ecosystem: Environmental > Aquatic > Freshwater > Lake | place: Tanzania: Lake Tanganyika... | reverse complement strand
CCGCTTGGAGCCCGGCATCAAGGCCACCCACTCCCCCTGGGGCAGCGGCTGATCGCTGCGGGCTGATTCCGAAAGATCAGCCATCAGATCGCCCACCACCTGGCAGCGGGGTTGCCAGCGGGTGGCCAGCCGATCCGCTGCGGCGGGGCCCATGGCCGCGATCCGATCGTTCCAGCGGGGCCAGCGGGCCACCCATTCGGCGTAGGTGATGTGGCGATAGCGGAGGCGCGCGGAGAGCAGCACCGTCCAGAACTGATCGCCACCGAGAAACACCACCACCCCGCGGGCCGGCCAGGGGCCGTAGCGGCGGGGCCGCAGCAGCAGCCACCAGAAGCGGGCCGCCGGCAGGATCCGCTCAAACAGGCCCATGCTCTCGGCCACGCGGTGCTCGATGCCGGTGGCATTGGGGCAGGGCACCAGCACCAGCCGCAGCGCCATGGGCGACGAGGCATCCAGAGGACGCATCGCCAGCTCCCGATGCAAACGCTGCGCCAGGGGCCGCACCCAGGTGGTGAGCTCGCCTGGACCGTTGCACACCAGCACGATCGCCGCATCTGGCGGAGCCGAGCGCTCTGGGCTCACAGGATCCACAAAACCGCCGAGCTGCGTCACACGCTGGCCTCGATCGGGTGGTGGAGCAATGCGGATGGCGAGACTTGAACTCGCAAGACCGAAGTCACACGCCCCTCAAACGTGCGTGTCTACCAATTCCACCACATCCGCGTGGTTGTTGATGCGGCAGCTGACGCTGGCCGAATCGGGGTTGGTCGTCTGGGCTTGAGTCAGAAAAAGACCGCGGCCACAGGCGTGAGGGCTGACGACGCCTTGGCGCCGCCCCGGAACTATACCCATCAGCCCGGCGCGATTCGCCCTGGTGAGCACTGATACAGTCCCCTGCGGCCTGCGCTGCCGGATCTGCCGGCCTGCCACTGGATGCCCATCGGCAAACTGCTGATCGCCAACCGTGGCGAAATCGCTCTGCGCATCCTGCGCACCTGCCGTGAGCTCGGCATTCCCACTGTGGCTGTGTACAGCACGGTGGATCGCAACGCCCTGCATGTGCAGCTCGCCGATGAGGCGGTGTGCATCGGCGATGCACCCAGCTCCAAGAGCTACCTCAATATCCCCAACATCCTGGCCGCCGCCACCTCCCGCGGCGCCGATGCGATCCACCCGGGCTACGGCTTCCTGGCCGAAAACGACAAGTTCGCTGAGATCTGCGCCGCCCACGGCATCACCTTCGTCGGCCCGTCACCCGAATCGATCCGTTCGATGGGTGATAAATCCACGGCCAAAGCCACGATGCAGAGCGTGGGGGTGCCCACCATCCCCGGCAGCGAGGGCTTGCTGGAGAGCGTTGATGACGCCCGCAAGCTGGCCGAATCCATGGGCTACCCCGTGATGATCAAGGCCACCGCCGGCGGCGGCGGCCGAGGCATGCGCCTGGTGCCGAGCGCCGATCAGCTCGACAACCTGTTCAAGGCCGCCCAGGGCGAAGCGGAAGCCGCCTTTGGCAACCCCGGCCTTTACATGGAGAAATTCATCGACCGGCCCCGGCACGTGGAGGTGCAGGTGCTGGCCGACCGCCACGGCAACGTGGTGCATGTGGGCGAGCGCGACTGCTCGATTCAGCGGCGCCACCAGAAATTGCTGGAGGAAGCCCCCAGCGTGGCGATCAATGCCGACCTGCGAAAGCAGATGGGTGATGCGGCTGTGGCCGCCGCGCGCACCATCGGATACGAGGGCGCCGGCACCGTGGAGTTCCTGGTGGACCGGAGCGGCAGCTTCTATTTCATGGAGATGAACACCCGCATTCAGGTGGAGCACCCCGTCACCGAGATGGTGACGGGCGTTGACCTGATCGCGGAGCAGCTGCGCATCGCCGGCGGCGAGCCGATCTCTGTGCGCCAAGACGAGATCAAGCTCACCGGCCACGCCATCGAGGTGCGCATCAACGCCGAAGACCCGCGCCAGAACTTCCGCCCTGCCCCCGGCAAGATCACCGGCTGGCTACCGCCGGGTGGCCCCGGCGTGCGCTTCGACAGCCACGTGTACACCGGCTACGAAATCCCGCCCTTCTACGACTCCTTGATCGGCAAGCTGATCGTGTGGGGCACCGACCGCAACCACGCCCTGAAGCGGCTGCGCCGAGCTCTCTCGGAATGCGCCGTCACCGGCATCCCCACCACGATCGACTTCCACCTGCAGCTGCTCGATCGCCCCGAATTCCAATCCGGCGACGTGCACACCAAATTCGTGGAGCAGGAGATGCTCCCGCCGGCCTAGGCCGGCAGCACACTGGCGCGGATCATCACCTGGGTGATCAGGCCCTGCTGCCCCACCAGCAGCTCACGCACCAGGCTGATCAAGCCCAGCCAGATCACGGGCGTGACATCCACCCCGCCGATCGGCGCGATCACCCGGCGGGTGGCCGCCAGCAATGGCTCTGTGGGGATGGCCACCACGCGCCACAACCCCTGGCTGAGGTCCACCTGGGGATACCAGGTGAGCACGATGCGGAACAGGAAGAGCAGCGTCCAGCCCGACAGCAGCAGACCGAGCACCAGATGCACAGGCGGCAACACTTGCCGCAGCAGGGCCAGGCTGTCGCCCCCTGCTGCCGTCTGCTCCATTACGGCCATGGCAAGGCTCCCCGTCACAAAGCTCTAAGCAGCAGTGCTCGGATCGTAGGAAGCGGCCATCGCTGCCTAGGATCCCGGGCGGATTCGTCACAGCCATGACCCCCTCCCTCGCCAACTTCCTGAGCAGCCTCGTGTGGGGTGCGGTGATCGTGGTCATCCCCATCACCATCGCGGTGATCCTGATCAGCCAGAACGACCGCGTCGACCGCAAGCTCTGATCTCAGCCCCGGCCAGCGTTCTCCGAACCGCTCTCGACTCCCGGCCTACAGTGGCTTGAACGAGAGCAGCGATCCGTGGTCAACGCCAGCCTGAATTGGGCCAGCATTGTTGGGATCGTGTTGGCCGTGGGTGGCGCCTTCCTCTATTTCATGAGGAGTTTCAAGCCAGCCCTCGCCCGCGATTACGACGTGTTTTTCGCCGCCGTGGGCTTGCTCTGCGGCGGCATTCTGTTTTTCCAGGGCTGGCGGCTCGATCCGATCCTGCAGTTCGGCCAGTTTCTGCTCGCCGGCACCACGGTGTTTTTCGCCTACGAAAGCGTGCGGCTGCGCGGGGTGACCACCGAGCAGGCCCGCCGCTCTTCGTTCTTCGACGACGACGAACCGCTGCCCAAACCCCGCATGGGCGGTGGCCGCGACTGGCGCGACGATGTGGATCGCTTCGATGAACCGCAGCCGCTGCGGCGCAGGATTCGTTCCCGCGAAGAGGGCTACAGCGAGCGCGACGAGGAGGATCTCTATCGGCCGCGCCGCGCCCCTGCTCGCGCGGCCATTCCCGAACGGGCCGCTTCGCGCGATGACTGGGATCGCCGCGGCGAGGGCCGTAGCGAAAGCCGTGAAGCCGCGCCGGCAGCAAGCCGCTACCGGGCAGGCAACGCCCCCACTGACACCGCGCGCGACTTCGGCGCACGCCGCCAGGACCGCGACGAGACACGGCGGGGAAGCCGGCCAGCACCGGCCGGCGAGCCGATGCCTCGCTCCAGCCGCCGGCCCGGACCCAGCGAGCGCCCGAGCGACAAACCCCAGGGCACGCCCTACCGCCCGCCCAGCAGCCCTGCAACTGAGTCAGGCGTGAGCGATGCCGAGTTCCGCCCCGTTCCCCCGTCGAGCCGCAACAACACACCCAATAACGGACCCAGCAGCGCGGCCCCACGCGACAACAGCTCCCGCTTCGACGACTGATCCCCACTGGCGGCGGCGCCTCATGGCCTGCACAGCGGTCACCGCACTTGGGCTGAGTGGCTGTTCGCTGTGGCCTTTACGGCGCCAACCCGCAGCTCCGGCCGGGCTGGCAGCCGAATCCCGCCAGCAACCGGCCCTCAGCGGCGATGGCCGCCTGCTCGCCAGCCTGGTCGATCGCGGTGGTCGCACCACGGTGCTCTTGCAGGAGCGCCGCACGGGCCGCGTGCTGCCCCTGCGTCAGCTGCGCAATCGGCAGCCCCACAGCTCGCCATCGCTGAGCTGGAATGGCCGCTATCTGGCCCTGTTGGTTCAGCAGGGTGGGCGCCGCCAGGCCGTGATTGAAGATCGGGCCACAGGCCAGCAGCATCCGCTGTTCCTTCCTGCCGATCAGGAACCACAGCAGTTGAGCCTGGCTCCCGATGGCCAAAGCATCGCCCTGGAGCTGATCACCGGCGGCAGCCGCCGCCTTCAGGTGTTCAGCCTGGCTGCCATGCTCGAACCCGATCGCGCGCCGGGCCTGCTGGAAAGCGGCGGTGGCCCCCCGCTGCAGCCATGAGCCGGCAAGCCTCCTTCGGCGCGGGCCTCTGGGGTGGTGCGCTCGCCCTGCTGCTCACGGGCTGCCAGGCGGGCCTCAGGCCCATCGCAGCACTCAACCAACCGTTAAGCGGCCTGGGCGACAGCCAGAGCCCCTCGCTCAACAGCAACTGGCTGGCGCTGATCAGCAGCCGCCCCGGCAGCCGGGCCCAGGTGCAGCTGATCGATCGCCTGCGCAATGCACCGGTTCCACTGCCGGGCCTCAACCGCCCCGACAGCCTGCCCATCAGCGTGGCGGTGGACCAACGGGGCGAGCGCCTCGCCCTGGTGCGCCAGCGCGATGACCGCAGCGAGCTCGTAATCCACCGCCGGTCGCTGCAGGCCTCACAAGTGGTGCCGATTGAACCTGCCGGCGTGCCCCAACGGGTGAGCCTCAGCGCCGATGGCCGTGTGCTGGCGGTGGAGGTGAGCCGCGGCGGCCTGTGGCAGGTGGATCTCCTAGAGCTGCCCTGAAGGCATCAGCCCACGAAACCGGCCCAGCGCAGGAAGGTGTCGCCGCTGATCGCCTCCACCAGCAAGATCGCCGCAAATCCCACCATCGCGAAGCGACCATTCACGCGCTCGGCGTAGGCACTCCAGCCAAAGGCGGGCACGTCGTTGGTGGTGGCGCTGGTGGCGGGGGTTGTGCTGGTGGTGCTCATCGTGGGGATCAGACGCCGGAGTTGAAGGTATAGCTGGCGGCGGGAATCAACTTCCAGCCACCCTGGCCGTCGAGCTCGAGCACCAGGTTGTGGAAGCTCTTGAGGGTGGGGCGGTGACCCACGCTCACAAACGCCATCTCACGCTGGGCCAGCAGCTCATAAAGGTGCTGCTCGGTGCTCACATCGAGGGCGCTGGTGGCCTCATCGAGCACCACAAACCGCGGTGAATTGAGCAACAGGCGGGCAAAGGCCAGGCGCTGCTGCTCACCGAGGGAGAGCAGGCGCGGCCAGTCCTGCTTGATGTCGAAGTCGGGGTAGCGCTGCACCAAGGCGCCCAGGCGCACCTCCTCGAGCACGCTGCGCAGGTGCTCATCGCTGAAGCGCTGCGGATCCTGGGGGTAACAGAGCTGCTCGCGCAGGCTGCCCAGAATCATGTAAGGCTTCTGCGGGATGAACAGCAGCTCCGAGAGGGGCGGACGCTCCACCTCACCAGCAGTGGGCGGCCAGAGGCCACTCACCAGACGCAGGAACGATGTTTTGCCGCAGCCGCTCGGGCCCACCACCAGCACCCGCTGACTGGGGGCCACCTCCAGGCTGAGGTCGTGAATCAGGCGGCGATCGCTGCCTGGGGGCACCAGATCCACATGGCGCACCAACAGCGACTGGGCCGCCCGCGACGACTCCTCTGCCAGCAGTTCACGCTGGGCCTCGGAGCGGTTGATGGCTTCCACCTTGCCCTGGAAGCCCTCCAAGCGGCTGATTGAGGCCGAGAAGGCCGCCAGGCGATCGATGTTGTTCACGATGTAACTCACCGAGAACAACACCTGGGAGAAGGCGATACTGGCCTGGCCGAACACGCCGAAATCCACTTCTTTGGCGAAGTAGATCGGCGCGATCACCAGCCAGGGCAAAAAGCGCGAGAAGTAGTCGTAGGAGCGCTGAATCACGCTGATCAGCGCTTCCCACACGATCAGCTTGTCGTAGTTGCGGATCGCCCCATCCAGGCGCCGCACCGCCTCGCGCGACTCCTGCTGTTCACCGCGATAGAAGGCGATGGATTCAGCGTTGTCGCGGATGTGCACCAGGCCGTAGCGGAAATCGGCTTCGAGGCGCAGCTGGTCGTAGTTCAGGGCCACCAGCTTGCGGCTGGCGAACACGATCACGGCCGTACCACCCAGCGAATACACCAGCAGCCATAGGGCGAGCGTGGTGCTGATCGTCCAGAGCACCACGATGAAGCTGATGAAGGTGAGGAGCGCCGAAACGATCTCAACCGTCACGCTCAGACTGGTACCGGTGAAGCTGGCTGTGTCTTGAGAGATCCGTTGATCGGGGTTGTCGATCTCCTCCGCCGTTTCGTCGTTGGGATTGAGAACGTAGTAGGCGCGGTTGTTCAGATAGCGATTGAGCAGACGACCGCTCAACCACTCACGCCAGAGCAAACCAAGCTTGGGAATCAGATAACTCTGAAGGGCACGAATCGGCAGCGCCAGCACCAGGCAGAAGGCATAGATCGCCACCACCTGCCAGAACTCATCGGCCTTGTAGGCCACCAGGGTGTTATCAACATTGCGGGCGATATAGCTGATGCCCACGTTGATGCCGTTGATCACCAGGATCAACAGCGTGATCACCCCCATCAGCAGCCAGGGCAGCCAGCGCCCTTGGCGCAGCTTGCTGCGCAGCGCCCCGAACGCAATCAGGCCCGCCACGAACAACACCATCACCACCGGCCCAGCCGGGCTGGCCCAGATGGCACTCACCTGTTGCGGCACACCCGGCAGGAAGCGCGCCTGCAACTCAGGGATCAGGGCACCGCTGGCCGCCACCACTGCGGTGAGCAACAGCAGGGTGCTGCCCACTACCACGGTGAGCAGGGCCACGATCAGCAGCAGGAATTGCCAGCCACTGGTGTCTTCCACCGGCAGGAAGTAGGGCTGGGCGAGGCGCCGCAGCTTGCCGAGCTGACTGCGGAAGGCCTGCAGGGGATTCATGACGGCGTTCAGGTCAACCCATTCTCGCCGGCTGTGCCTCAGCCCGGCGGCCAGACCAGCGGACGGCCACCGATCACGTGCACATGCAGATGGAACACGGTCTGACCGGCCTCCTCACCGCTGTTGATCACGGTGCGGAAGCCGCTCAGGCCCTCCTGGCGGGCCACCTTGGCCGCCACCAGCAGCAGATGGCCGAGCAACTGCTCGTGCTGATCGCCCGCTTCCGCCAGGTTCACCACGTGCTCCCGCGGAATCACCAGGATGTGGACGGGTGCCTGGGGCGCCACATCGCGGAAGGCCAGGCACTGCTCATCGGCATACACCTGATCGCAGGGGATCTCACCGCGCAGGATGCGGCCGAAGATCGTGTCGTTCGGCGGGGTGGCAGAGGCGTCAGCCATCAGATGAAACAGCGGTGGCACTTCACCACTGCAGGTTTGTGTGAGCCCGATGTTGGCACGATGCAGCGGAGCCGCCCTGGTAGGGCTCGAAGCCCGGGCTGTAGCGGTGGAAGTGGATATCGCGCCGGGATTACCGGGGCTTCAGGTGGTGGGCTTGGCCGATGCAGCCGTGCAGGAATCACGGCAGCGCGTGCGGGCTGCCATCCGCAACAGCGCACTGCGTATGCCCCTCACCCGCGTGATCGTGAACCTGGCTCCAGCGGATCTGCGCAAAGAGGGGCCTGCCTTCGACCTGCCGATCGCCCTGGCCGTTCTGGCCGCCAGCGGTCAACTGGATCCCGCGCAACTCGAGGGGATCTGGTGTGCCGGAGAGCTGGGCCTGGGCGGTGAACTGCGGCCGGTGCGCGGCGCGGTGGCCCTGGCCCTGGCCGCACAGCGGCATGGCGCGCGGGCCCTGCTGCTGCCGCGGGCCAACCAGCGCGAAGCCGCCCTGGTGGAGCACCTGCCGCTGGTGGTGGCCAGCAGCCTGAGCGAGGCGCTGGACTGGCTGCAGAACCCGGATCGCGCCGCCCCACCGGCCTGTGGAGCAGCAGCGAGCGCAGCGCAGCCGGAGATCGATCCGCTCGGGGATCTGGCGAGTGTGCAAGGGCAGCTGCACGGGCGACGCGCGCTGGAGATCGCCGCTGCCGGCGGCCATCACTTGCTTCTGGTGGGTCCACCCGGCAGCGGCAAAACCCTGCTGGCCCGCTGTTTACCCGGCCTGCTGCCCCCCTTGAATCGCGCCGAGCAGCTCGAGCTCACCCAGCTGTATTCCATCGCTGGATTGCTGTCGCCCGAGGGTGCATGGCTGCAGCAACGCCCCTTCCGCAGCCCCCATCACAGCTGCTCCAGTGCCGCACTGGTGGGGGGAGGCGCCAAGCTGCGGCCGGGCGAGCTCACCCTGGCCCACCGGGGGGTGCTGTTTCTGGATGAACTGGCGGAATTCCGCCGCGATGTGCTCAATCAGCTGCGCCAGCCGCTGGAGCAAGGCGAACTGTGGCTGAGCAGGGCCCGGCAACGGCTGCGCTTTCCCTGCGCGGTGAACCTGGTGGCCGCCACCAACCCCTGCGCCTGCGGCTGGGCGGGGGATCCCGAGCGCACCTGCAGCTGCGGCACCGCCCAGCAGCAGCGCTACTGGAGCCGAATCTCAGGCCCGCTGCTCGATCGCATCGATCTGCAGGTGGTGATGCGGCGGCTGGAGGGCAGCACACTCGGCGCCGGCTTCCGCGGCTCCAGCGGCGGCGAAACGAGCGCCACGGTGCGCGAGCGAGTGGCGGTGGCCCGCCAGCGCATGCTCAGGCGCAACCCCAAAGGGGTGAGCAACAGCGCGCTGAGCGCCGCTGATCTGCGCCAGTGCGGTGCGATCCAGGCGGAAGCCCTCGACCTCTGGCAGGCAGCGATCGATCAACGGGGCCTCAGCGCCCGCGCCGCCGAACGCGTGCTGCGCATGGGACGCACCATTGCGGATCTGAGCGGCGAGCCCAGCGTGGAGGCCTCAGCGATCGCCGAGGCCCTCAGCTACCGCAGCTTTGACCAGCTCAGTGCCGCAGGGGCTGATCGCGGTAGGGCTGCACACCCACCAGTGGCGGCTGGTGCTGGCGCTCCTCCAGGGGATTTCCGAAGGCATTGCCAACGCTCGAGCCAAACCAGCGGTTGAGAACCTGCATCAGCTGCTTCATGGGACACCTCTGCGGGGGGTGATCCCATCATCAACAGGCCATAAAAAAGCGGAAACCGGTAGAAACACCGGTTTCCGCCAGGGTCCCCATCCGGGGTGTTGAACCAAGCCGATCAGCGGCGGCGACGGCGCTGCTGGGCCTTGCGCTTGTACTTCTCAACCGGGGTTTCGTGGTGACGCAGGCGCTTGAGGTCGGCGAAGATCCCGGCTTTGGACACCTGGCGCTTGAAGCGGCGCAGCGCCGACTCAATGCCCTCGTTTTCGCCGACGGTGACCTGGGTCATAAACCGATCAAGAATCTGTGCAGTTTGACGATGGTAGCAAGTGCCTTGTCAGCCCTTCAGCTGCCGGCGGCGGGCAGGGGCGGCGCTGCTGCCGCGGCCGCATCCGGCCAATCGGCGCGGTACACGTACACGTGGCCGAGGGTGCGACCACCGAACTGACGGCGCATCAGCTTCCAGCCCGGCTCGGGCACCAGCAGCAGAAAGCCATTGGTTGAACCACCGCTGCGGGCCACCACCAGTTCAGGACCAGCTCCTGGCTTGGTGGGCAGCGCCATCAGCAGCGTGTCGCCCGATTCCTTCACCACGCTGAGGCGATACACCGTGCCCAGATCGCTGTCGCCAATGCGCAGCGAGTAGCCGTTGCCGTCGATAAAGCGGTTGCAGATGCCGGTGAAGTCGAAGCTGGAGAGCAGCGGATCCACCACAGCCGGGTTACTGCCCTGCACGGCGTAGCAAGGCCGAGCTTCGCTGCGCTGCTCATAGATGTTGAGCTGGGCGCGGCTGCCATCACCGATCGGCGCCGACACGATCACAAACTTGCTCTGATCCACCTCCACGGCTTCAAACAGCGCCTTGGCGGCAGCGGGGTCAGGTGCCAGCAGGGCCAGAGCACCGGCCAGAGGCAGGAGTGCAGCGAGGGTGCGAACCGAATGAATCACAGACGCAGGCATGCAGCCTGGCGATCGTAGAAGTGCCGAGCGGCGATGCCAGTCCCTCAGGCCGGCTTGTTGATCCGGATCGCCACCAGCAGGCTCAGCACCGTGCCGGGCAGGGCCAGGCCCAGGATCAGGCGAGTGGTGGACACGCCCAGATCGGGATCGCCATAGGCGAGCTCAAACACCGACCCTGTGGCGGCGATTCCAAGCAGGCAGGCCAGGGCCAGGAACACTCCGGCCAGGGGTTTCATCGGCATAACGAGAGGGTCTCAGGCGATCGCGTGCACATCGGCCGGATTGAAGCCCTTCTCACCGAGCCCCTCGCGCAGCTTGTCGTGATCGGTGACGCGATCCACAAACAGCACACCATTGAGATGGTCCATCTCGTGCTGGATGCAGCGGGCCATCAAGCCATCGGCCTTCAGCCGCTTCGGCCGGCCCATCTCATCGCGATAGCTAACATCCACCACGCTGGGGCGCACCACATCGAGGTACACACCCGGAATGCTGAGACAGCCCTCCTCATAGGTGCAAAGGCTGCCGCCCACGGAGGTGATCTCGGGATTGATCAGGATCAGGGGCGGGCTTTTGGGGTCTTCGATCTCCAGATCGATCACCAGCAACTGCAGCGGCTCACCGATCTGCGGTGCCGCCAGGCCGATGCCCTTGGCGGCGTACATGCTCACCAACATGTCGCGGGCCAAGGCGCGGATGCTGTCGTCCACCTTGCCGATGCGCTTGGCGGGGGTGCGCAGCACCTGATCACCCAGGGTATGGATGTCGTAGGGAGGGTGATCCACCGGCTCTTTCGACACCTGCAGCCGGCCGGCGTTTTCGGCAGAACGGGCCAATCGGGCGAAGCTGCTGGCCAAGGCGTGTCCTCGCTGGCGGGGTCGTTCAGGCGATTCTAGGAGGCTTCTCTCGAGCGCTTTGGAGATGGCTTCGCCCAGCACCAGCCCAGCCCCCCTCTCCGCTGAGCTGGTGCTGGGCAAGACCCCAAGCCTCAAGGAACCGAAGCTGCTGGGCGGGGTTCTGTATTGGCTCGAGCAGCGCCCCCAGGAGCAGGGCCGCACCACGTTGATGGCGCGCCGCGGGCCCGATCAGGCGGCGCAGGAACTCACGCCAGGGTCCTGGAACCTGCGCTGCCGGGTGCATGAATACGGCGGTGGAGCCTGCGCGATCGGCCGGCTTGCCAGCGGCGAGCCCGTGGCCGTGTTCGTGCACGACGGCGATCGCTGCCTGTGGCGGCTCTCCCTCAGCGAGGG
>Ga0194134_10005848_pt1 | contig 11392 bp, 13 predicted proteins | sample TA2KigOff0mmetaG_FD_148602 | JGI IMG/M metagenome (GOLD analysis project Ga0194134, IMG submission 148602) | Freshwater microbial communities from Lake Tanganyika, Tanzania - TA2015056 Kigoma Offshore 0m | ecosystem: Environmental > Aquatic > Freshwater > Lake | place: Tanzania: Lake Tanganyika... | reverse complement strand
CTGAATATGGTTGGGAAAAACTGTTCTCGGAACGCCTCTACTTTGCTTATCATCGTAACTATGGTATCCCTGTACGTGTTGCTAGATATCATAATATTTTCGGACCAGAAGGAACCTGGAAAGGTGGCAGAGAAAAAGCACCAGCAGCAATGTGCCGTAAGGTAGCAGAACTTCCTGCTGATGGTGGTGAGATTGAAGTGTGGGGTGATGGATTACAGACTCGTTCATTCCTTTATATTGACGAGTGTATTGAAGCAACCCGTCGTTTGATGGACTCTGATTTTATTGGTCCAGTTAATATTGGTTCTGAGGAAATGGTTTCTATCAATCAACTTGTTGATACTGCTGCAAAGGTTGCAAATAAGAATGTAGAGAAAAATCATATTGACGGACCTCTGGGTGTTCGTGGACGTAATTCTAATAACGATTTGATTCGTGAAAAGTTGAGTTGGGATTATTCTCAAACTCTTGAGGAAGGTATCCGCAAAACCTATAATTGGATTTCTGAGCAAATTGCAAACAAATGAAAATAACTATTCTTGGTTCTAGTGGGCAGATTGGCACCTATCTCACAGAATATCTTTGTGGTAAAGGGCATGAAGTTACTGAGTTTGATATTGTAAATGGAGAAGAAGAGAATCTCACAAAGATTCCTAATCCAAAATTAATGCATGATATTCGCGTATCTGATTTTGTGTTCTTTTTGGCATTTGATGTTGGTGGTTCTCGCTATCTCAAGAAGTATCAACATACTTATGATTTTATTAACAACAATACCAGATTGATGGCAAATGTATTTCAGTATCTTGCTGAATATCGTAAACCATTTGTATTTGCTTCTTCACAGATGAGTAACATGAGTTATTCTCCGTATGGAGTATTGAAGAGAGTTGGAGAACTTTATACTCAAACTCTTAACGGATTAACCGTAAAGTTCTGGAATGTATATGGCGTAGAAAATGATAAAGAGAAATCTCACGTTATTACAGATTTTATCCGTAGAGGATTTGAAGAAGGTGAATTTGAGATGATGACTGATGGTACAGAGGAGCGTCAGTTTCTTTATGCTGAAGATTGCTGTGAAGCATTAGAAACAATTATGACTTGCTATTCTAACTTCAAATCAACAGATCCTCTTCATGTAACTTCATTTAGAAATGATTCTATTAAGTCTGTCGCTGAAATGATTCAAGGTCAATTTAATTTGATTGGTAAATATGATGTAAAAATTAAACCAGGTATAGCAAAAGATAGTGTTCAGATGGATAAGAGAAATGAAGCAGATAATTATATTCAGGATTGGTGGTTACCTAAAACAAATCTAGAAACTGGTATTGCAAAAGTATTTACTGAAATGAAAAAGGAGTATGGCTACAATGACTAATCTTTCTGCACTTAAAAATTTTATTAATGAACCTCATTGTGACCTAGGTTCTAATGCATGGGTTCTTTCCGATTTAGTTCGCACATTTAAGAATGCAAGATTTATAGATCTTGGCGTTCGTTTGGGAGCATCTTCTGCTATTATGTCCATAGAAGCAGCAGAAAATAACAATCAAGTTTGTGGTTGTGATTTGATGTTCGACGGGTTTGAGAAAAATGGAGCTAGGTTTGTTAATACTAATTACATGTGTTACCAGGCAGATAGTGTAACTCTTGGAAAAAATTGGGATGAAGATCCTTTTGATATTATCTTTGTTGATACTATTCACACTCGTGAACAAGTTTTAGCAGAACTTTATTTTTGGAGTAATCACCTAAAAGAAGGTGGATACTTTATTTTTCATGACTCTCATTGGACTCATACAACTGGAGATGTTATCGGCGGCAAGCAATGGCAATCAATCGATGTTGCCATCAATGATTTCTTTGGACTTCCAAAAAGTGTAAGAGAAATGACTCAGTATGAAGATGAAAATATTCGTCTTGAGCATCATACTCCAAGTTATGGTATGACGTTCGTTCAAGTTAAAACCCTCAATGCAATTGAAAAATTTAAGAGTAATGTTGATTGGAAAGAAGTGTTTGAAATTCGTAACTGGTTAAATAATTTGCACTTCAATAAAAATAATCCAAATTTTGTTGATTGGAATCAAGACATTGAAAATATCGAAAACGAATTAGTAATTAATCCATGACATGTTCTGTATCTCATTGGAGCGGTAGACTTGGCAACAACATTCAGCAAGTTGCAAACTGTATTATGTTTGCTGAAAAAAGAAATGACACTTTCTTTCAAAGATTAGAGCATGATATTATTGGAAAATTTGCGTTGAATCTAGGATTACAAGAAGATTCTCAAGAATATTCTGGGCGATTTTATTGTTGGGAGTCATTGGTTAATTGTGAGAAAGGTATATTTGAAGGTGGCAATGAAATTGGAATTCCAAAAGAATATGTCTATGAAAATATTCATAGAATTTGTAAGAGGTATGTTTATCCAAACTTAAAGTTACCATCTAAAGATGTTATTGAAGATGATACAATCGTAATGCATCTTAGAAGTGGCGATAACTATCATCGTATTTTTAATCCACCAACGAATTACATTCCAAATCCATTAATTTACTATTTGAATCTTATTGAGTCTTTTGAAAAATGCATTTTAATTACTGAACCAGATAGAGAAAATCCTATCGTACATGAACTGATGAAGATTGATAAAGTACGAATTCAGTCTTTGTCAGTTGCGGACGACTTTGTAACTCTTATGAGTGCAAAGAATCTTGCTTTATCTGGAGTTGGAACATTTGCTATGGCAGCAGCATTATGTTCAAATAATATTCAAAATTTATTCACCACAAATCTGCTGTTGACTGAACACCTAAATTATACTATGCTTTTTAATACTAATGTCAACGTGCATGTGATGGAATTGGAAAATTATCTTTCAGTTTTTCCTTGTAGTTGGAAAAACACAGAAGAGCAACGAAAGTTTATTTTAGAGTATAGATGAAAATTTTTGTAACTGGTTGTGCTGGATTACTGGGCACAAATTATACCAGACATTTACTTGCTCACGGACATGAAGTTATCGGTATTGATGACTTGTCTGGTGGATATAAAGCGTTTCTTCCTAAATCAGAAAACTTTACTTTTGCAAAGTTTGATTTGGAGCGGAGAAAAAAAGTAGTCGAACTGTTTGAAGAACACAAACCAGATGTTCTTCTTCATTTTGCTGCTTATGCTGCTGAAGGATTATCGCCATTTATTCGTAATTTTAATTATAGAAATAATCTTATTTGTTCTGCCAATTTGATTAATGAATGTATTACTCATAATACTAAGTTTATTTTTACTTCAAGTATGGCAGTTTATGGTGAACAGGAACCTCCGTTCACTGAAAACAAACGCCCTCAACCTGTTGATCCTTACGGTATCGCTAAGTATGCTGTTGAGTGTGATTTAAAACTTGCACATGAACAGTTCGGACTTCGTTATAATATTGTCCGCCCTCATAATGTTCTTGGAATCTATCAGAACATTTGGGATAAGTATCGTAACGTAATCGGAATTTTTATCCGCAAAACTTTAAATGGACAACCAATTCTTGTATATGGTGACGGAGAACAGACTCGTGCTTTCTCCGACATCAAATATTATATGGAACCGTTTGATAAACTTCTAACAGATTATGATGGCGAAACATTTAATATTGGTGCAGATAAATATTTTACTCTAAATGAAGTTGCTGAAGCAGTTCAGAAGATTGGTAAAAAATATGGTTATGAAGTTCCTATTGAACATGGTGAACCAAGACACGAAGTAAAACATGCTTATTGTGATCACACAAAAGCAAAAACTATGCTAGACTTTAAAGATGAAACTAATCTTGAAGAACTGATTGAAAGTATGTTTGTTTGGGCAATGAAACAGCCAAACCGGAAAGTTAAAAAAATGGACTATGAAGTTACTAAAGACATTTACGATTACTGGAAATGACTGATTACGAAGGGCAATATCCAAACTCAAGAAGATATTTTAAAAGTGATTATGAAAACTTAAAGATTAAGTTTTCTGAATCTGAAAATATCGAAAATAATTATTCACAGTCAATGCAAGACATGTTTGTTCTTTCTATTCTTTATGGAAAGAAAAATGGTGTTTATGTAGAGATAGGTGCTGACAAACCTAGAGTAATTAATAATTCATATCTTCTTGAGTCTCAATATAATTGGACAGGAGTTTCTTTTGAAATTGAGAAAGATAAAGTAGATTATTTTAATTCAATAAGAAAGAACGAATGTATCTGTGCAGATGCTACAAAGTTTGATTATAAAAATCTGTTTGATGAAAGGAAGTATCCAAAGCAAATTGATTACTTACAACTAGATTGTGATCCTCCACAAATTACTTTGGAGTCTTTGAAAAAACTTCCTCTTGAAGACTATAGATTTTCCGTGATTACTTTTGAGACTGATTTATATGCAGGTGGACAAGAAGTTCAAAAAGAACAATGGGAAATATTATCATCTCTTGGATATCAAAGGGTTGTTAAAAATATAAAAAATGAAGGCAATCCTTATGAGGATTGGTGGGTTGATCCATTAGCAATTGACGAATTTATATGGAAACAATTTGTAAATGAAAATGTTGAGTTTAGTGAGGTTGTGTTAAAGTGTTATTAAACTTCACTCAATTAAGACAAGAATTCAATCTTGATATTAAAGGTGTCATTCATGTTGGTGGACATATTGGAGATGAACTTGAAGATTATCGAGATATTGATAATCTTATTATCTTTGAACCACAAAAACATTGTTTTGATAAACTCACTGCTAAAGCAAAACGTGTTGGTATGAATCCTATTTTAGTAAACAAGGCACTTGGAAACTTTGTTGGTGAAGCAGAAATTATATCTGATCCTACTGGATTGACTGGGTCTCTTCTGGAACCTGAATTGGTACTAAATTACCCTGACATTGTGTTTAGTGAAAAATTTATGGTTGATGTCTCTACACTTGACAAAGAAATTAGTTATCCTCACTCATACAACTTCTTGAATATGGATGTCCAAGGATATGAATTAGAAGTTTTAAGGGGAGGATCTCAAACACTAAAATCTATTGATTATGTTTATACTGAAGTAAACCGTGCTGAAGTTTATAAAAAGTGTGCTATGATTGAAGATATAACTGCATACTTAAAAAATTTTGGATTAATTAAAGTTGCTGAAGCATGGCATAGCGACTGGGGTGATGCCTTTTATATTAAGGAGTGAAACATGAAAGTATTTGATTCGTTTATTTTTTTCAATGAATTAGATTTATTGGAAATGCGTCTCAACATCTTAAATGATGTTGTTGACTATTTTGTCCTTACAGAATCTCCATTTACCGTAAGTGGAAATGAAAAACCACTTTATTATCAAGAAAATAAAGATAAATTTTCTAAGTGGAATGATAAGATTATTCATCATGTGACGGAAGAAATTCCAACTGATTTTAGTCACATGTTAGAAAAAACAAAATATCATGTTGCATATAAAGATTTAGATCCATATGGAACACCGATGATTCATCTTCCAATCAGATTTCAAAGAGCTCTTTTTAATCGAAACAATAGTGCTTTTGGTATTGAAAAAGCTGGCGCAACAGATGATGATTTAATTATTACAAGTGATGCTGATGAAATTATTAATCCTTATGTGTTACAAGATTTATCCTGGTTTGATTCTCAGAATCATTATGTTGCTCTTTGTAGATCTTTTTATTACAAGTTAAATTATTTGTCCGAAGAAAATTGGATGGGTTCTAGACTTTGTAGTTGGAAATATCTTAAAGAAACTAATATAGATCAGCATCGTCAAGATCATAAAAACGCACATCGTATTGAAAGTGCTGGATGGCATTGGAGTTGTTTTGGGACAGCGGACAACTTTAGATTGAAAATGAAATCATATGAACATACTGAATGCAATACTCCAGACGTAGTTGGTAATGCCGAAGAAAAAATAGAACAAGGAATTGATCCTTTAAATCGAGGTATGTTAAAGATTGTTCCAATTGACGATAGTTATCCAGAATACATTCAAAATAATCAAGAAAAATATCAAAATTATATTAAACCATGGAACTGATAGAAGGTGTTGCATTATCTAAATTATGTGATTACTCTTTTGGTGATCAGGGAGGACAATGGGGAAACATCTATACATCTTTTATGAAAGATGCAAACTTAACAAACGTTGAGTTTGTATCAAAATTATTTGAAATAAAGAAAAGTCGTGATTATATGACTTTGTTTATTGATAATATAAGATTATATAAAAGACATATTGTAGAAGTTAGTGACTCTGATCGCTCATACGTTGATGGATTAATGAATGCAAGTAACCTCCTTCAATTGTGTTCAAACTTTCCAGATATGAAGTTTATTATTTTTACTAATTTAGAAGATACGCCAACGGATGAATACATTTTTGATTCAATACCAGATAATGTTCTTTGCATATCTGCCGTAAATGCAGTTTCTAATGGCGGAAAAGTTGTTCCTGCTCCTTACGGATTGCAAAGAAGAATGACGCCAAATGATAATAGAATTGAAGAGATTGTGAAATACATGAAAAACGTTTCTTCAAATCCACCGAAACTTCTTTATGTAAGTCATAATGAAAACTCTCATAAAGAACGTGTTGGAATTAAGAATTTATTTCGCAATAAAGATTGGGCAGTTGTTCATGAGCAGAGAGTGACATATTCAACTTTTCTTTACAACTTATCTCAGTCCAAATTTATGATTTGTCCTAGGGGAAATGCTATTGATTGTCATCGTAATTGGGAAGTTCTTTATATGAGGCGAGTTCCTATTATGAAAAGACATGCCTATCTTGAAACTTTATATAAAGATTATCCAGTTTTGTTTGTAGATAATTATTCAGATATTACTGAAAATTTATTAACTCAAAATGATTTTCTCTTCCAATCTTTACAGGATATGGACTTAATGAAATTAGACTTATATAATTTTTTCAAAAGCACTGTAGAGAATTTTTATGTTAGCAACTGAATTTATTCATGGACAGGGACTTGGTAATCAGTTATTTTGTTATGTGACAACTAGAATGTTAGCTCATAGACTTGGATATAATTTTGGTATTGGTGGACTTAGAAATGCTGGAGATTCTAGAGTAAACAAAAAAGGATTCTACTTTATGAATCTTGACTATGGAAAGGAAGTTCCAGATGGACTTACTAGATATGATGAGTATCGTCACGGTGCCTGGACTGATTCTCAACTTAGAACTGATATTCGTTTAACTGATAAAAAACTATTATCAGTGCCTGATAATACTATAATTTATGGCAATCTTCAATCTGAAGATTATTTTAGAGATGGACTTGATTTCGTTAAAGAATGGTTAAAAGTTAAAGAGGAATATGAACATATGGATACGAATGGTAAAAACATTTGTGTGATGAATTTTCGTGGTGGAGATATGGTTGGAAATGCTGGTGGATTTGTCCCAAGATCATATTGGTTAAAGGCAATTGATCATATGTTACAATATAATCCGTTGATGGAATTTTGTATTGTTACTGATGATATAGCATCTGCAAATCATATGCTTCCAGAATATCCTGCATATCACGAAGATGTTGCTTGGGATTATGTTGCAATAAAAAATGCGAGAAACGTAATATGTTCTACCTCTACTTTTGCATGTTTCCCTCTCTGGACAAGTGAAACTTTAGAATATTGCATTGCTCCAAAATATTGGTTTCATCATAACTTATCTCAAGGATGGTGGAGTCTTGGTTGTAGCATATATACTTTTCCTACTTATTATATGGATAGAGAAGGAAAACTATTCACACCACAAGAATGTGTGGTAGAATGGGAAGAGTATAAAAAAGAATCCAACATATATGAAGATGATTTATGATTGAACTACTTGATGTAACTTTAATTTCAATTGATACTACTGATGACTTGAGTGGAACTCTTAACGGAGTTTATACAAGTATGAGTGGTATTAATTTTGGAGCAGTTAAAATAATTACTACTAAAGAGCAGATTGAAAATAATTCTTCTTTTACCAATGATGAAATTATTCTTGAAGAATCGGTTGCTGAAATTAAAAACTATAATGACTATAATCATTATGTTATCTACGATCTTTATAACCATGTAGACACCACACATTGCCTTCTTGTTCAACCAGATGGATTTGTTCTGTTTCCAGAAAAATGGGATAACTCTTGGTTAGAGTATGACTATATTGGTGCTCCTTGGGCACATGTAGAGGATGCATATATCGATCCTTTTGGTAATCATCATCGTGTTGGTAATGGTGGTTTTTCGCTAAGAAGCAAAAAGTTTTTAGAAGTTCCGACAAAAGTAGAAGTTCCATGGGAAACCAACAATAGTGACTTTTATTGGATGCCTGAGGGTGTAGTAAACTATCATGAAGATGGAAATGTCTGTGTTCATAACAGACACATCTTTATTGGACAGGGATGCAAGTACGCACCAGTTGAAGTTGCTGTAAGATTTTCTCAAGAGACAAGAGTTCCAGAGTGTGAAGGTATCGTACCATTTGGATTCCATTATAGATTACCACCAGGAGTTACATTGGAATAATGATAGGATATAACAGATTAGGTAGCAATGGACGCCTAGGAAATCAAATGTTTCAGTATGCGGCTTTGAGAGGTATTGCTGCAAAAAGAGGATATGACTGGATTATTCCTCCAGAAACATATGATCATAAGGACAATTATGGACTTTTTGAAACATTTGAAATGACAAATGTAAAAGAGTCAAACCTTGGATTTGTAGATGGACAGTCTGTAGAAGAGAATGATTTTTGTTTCATCCCAGAATTTTTTGAAGAGTGTCCTGACAATGTGAGTCTTGAAGGATATTTTCAGACTGAAAAATATTTTTCTCATATCACAGATGAAATTCGACAAGACTTTACTTTTAAAAGAGAGTATTTAACTTCATGTGAAAAATATATTAATTCTCTAGATTCTGCTCCAATCTTTCTTCATGTCCGTCAACTTGATAATATTGGAAGAGAAGATTATCATCCCATTCTCCCTATTTCATTTTTTCAGGAGGCACTATCAAATTTTTCCAATGATACTCCATGCTTTGTCTTTACTGATGATATGAATTGGTGTAAGTCTCAAGAATTTTTCAAGCAAGAACGTTTCCTTTTCAACCAAAATAACCAGAAATATTCTTATAAGACAGTTGACGGAAAAGGACAAATGCAAAATACTTTGTTGCCACAAGTCGATTTGTGTTTGATGAGTCTTTGTTCTGGTGGCATCATTGCTAATAGTTCTTTTAGTTGGTGGGGTGCTTGGTTACAAAATAATCGTGGAAAAATTATTGCACCAAATCCCAAAAAATGGTTTGGATCTGCAATGGCACATCTTGACACTTCAGATATTATTCCTGATAATTGGATTACTCAAGATTGGACCAAATAAATGTCTGAAATTTCAATATGCATTCCAACTTATGAATATGGTGGTAAAGGTGTAAAGTATCTTTCTGAATTATTTGATTCTCTTGAAGTTCAGACTGTTCAGGATTTTGATGTAGTGATTTCTGATCACAGTAAAGATACTGTAATCATGAATTTTTGCAGAGAGTGTAATTACGATTTTGAAATCACATACATTCAAAATCCAAATGGTAGAGGATATCAAGCGCCTAATACCAATTGTGCATTAGAAAATGCAAAAGGTAGAATTCTTAAATTAATTTATCAAGATGATATTTTTGTTAATGACAGAGCACTTGAGAAAATTAAAAATATTTTTGATGAAACTCAGTGTAAATGGTTATTTCATGGATTTACTCACACAACTGATGGAGTAGAAACTCATAGGGATTGTGTTCCTAAATGGACTGATATGCTACTTGAAGGTAGAAATCTATTAGGTAGTCCATCTTGCATTGCAATGCTGAATGAATGTAAAATGTATATGGACGAGAATATTAAGTTACTTATTGATACTGAACTTTATCATCGTATGAGATTTGAACATGGAATACCCTCATTTATTTCTGATGTATTAATTGCCAATCGTGAACATGAAGGAAGAATGAGTGCAAGTGGTATCCAATATGATGCTCAAATTAATCATCCTGAAGGTGGTTGGTTAGTGAATAGATATGAATTAGATTACGTTACAGAAAAACATAAAGAATTTTGTGAGAACGGGAGAAAATATCCAGATGAAAATTGATTTAAAAGAAGCAACCTTTATCATTCCTATTCGTATTGAATCTCAAGATAGGTTGCGTAATGTTATTACAACAACAGCATTTCTGCTAGAAAACTTTGATACAAACATCATTATCAAAGAGGTAGACTCTGAATCTGTTTTTATTAGAGATGTTGTTCCTGTTCTAAAAGATTTTTATGATGTTGATACCCATATCTTTCATATTTTTGAGAAGAGTAACAAATCACTCTTTCATCGTCAGAAAGTTCTGAATGAAATGATTGTTAAAGCAAACACAGAAATCATTGTAAATTATGATTGTGATGTTTTACTTCCTTTAGATTCTTATCATGAAGCATATCAATCTCTTCTTCACCACACCCATGATGTAATCTATCCATATGGACAGGGAATGTATCAGAAGCAAGTGAGAGCAAATGATGAAGTTGTATCTAAGTTTCTAGAGACTTCGGATTATCAGTATCTTGATGAAGTTTCTAATTTACACACTTCTGATTTTGGTTGGGTTCAGTTCTTTAATCGCCAAGTTTATATTGATGGTGGATTAGAAAATGAAAACTTCAAAGCATATGCTCCAGAAGATAAAGAAAGGTTTTACAGATTTAATACATTGGGTTATAATATAGGACGTATTAATGATTATGTCTATCACTTAGAACATGCAAGAGGCGAGAACTCTTGGTTTTCTAACCCACATATGGTTTCTAATATGGAAGAGTGGGAAAAAATCCAAAATATGAATCGTGAACAACTATTAGAATATTATTCGCAACAAGAGTATCTTAAAAAATATGCTAGCATTTAATCAAATTGGTAATCTTGGTAGACTTGGTAATCAAATGTTTGAGTATGCCGCTGTAAGGGGGATTGCTGCAAAACATGGATATGAGTGGTGTATTCCTCCATTCAATAGAACTGGTATTGAAAACTACAGTCTTCATCAATGTTTTAAGTTAGAATCTGTAAAAGAAGATAATTTAAATTATCTTGAGCACTATCAGTATGTGCAGGAAAGATTCTTTCATTTTGATGAAGAACTTTTTGAGAAATGTCCAGATAATGTAAGTATTCATGGATTCTTTCAATCCGAAAAATATTTCAAACATATTTCAGATGAGATTCGTAAAGACTTTACTTTTCATGATGAACACCTTGTTCCATGTAAAGAGATGATGGATAGTCTT
>Ga0194134_10005838_pt1 | contig 11411 bp, 12 predicted proteins | sample TA2KigOff0mmetaG_FD_148602 | JGI IMG/M metagenome (GOLD analysis project Ga0194134, IMG submission 148602) | Freshwater microbial communities from Lake Tanganyika, Tanzania - TA2015056 Kigoma Offshore 0m | ecosystem: Environmental > Aquatic > Freshwater > Lake | place: Tanzania: Lake Tanganyika... | reverse complement strand
TTAAATTCAACCCTTTCAGAAATATTTTTAACTAGTAATTTCAAGTCTATTGTTTCACCAGTTTTATAATCAATACCAATACCTCCACCAAGATTAATATAATTAATATCAAATCCAGATATTTTAATAAGATTTAATAATTCAAATATTTTATCAATTAATTCAGACCAGTAATTAATATCAGTTACATTAGAACCAGTCATAACATGAATACCAAATTCTTTAGTGCCTAGTAAAGAACTTTTTTTAATACCTTCTATAATAGAATTAGAATCCATACCAAATTTTGCATCAGGACCACCCAATACATTCGAAATAGTCTCAGAATTTGTTTTACCTATTCCTGGATTATATCTAAAAAATATTTTTTCGGGCATCTTATTATAAATTGAATATAAATTATTAACTAAACATGAATCATCCAAATTAATTATAACTCCTAAATCTAGAGCTAATTTTAAATCTTTGTCTGATGTAAAATTAGATGTAAACATTATTCTATCACCGGTAATACCAATTTTCTTTGCTAATAATAACTCTGTTTCAGATGAACAATCAAGCCCCATACCTAAATCAGTTAATATTTTTAATATATATGGATTTGGAAGGGCTTTTACAGCAAAAAATTGTTTAAATCCTGGTAAGTAATTAGAAAATATTTCTAGAAAATTAGTTGCATTTTCTTTCATGGAATAAATATCATATATTTGAAGTGGAGTATCATATATTTTAATTAATCGTTCAATTAATAAATAATTAAATGGAAAGTATCTTTCAACTGACATTATTAAGTAAAGGTATATAAAAAATAATAATTAATCAATTTTTTCTATTTATAGTGTTATTATAAGAATTAAATTTTGGTTAAATAATATAGTTTAATTGAATAATTATGAAGTTTATAAGTAGATGTAATAAAAAAGAAAGAATGGCTAATTTATCAATTATAATTTATAAAGAAAATGTAGAAATATAGTTAATTTATTTATTTTCTTTTTTTATCCAATTAATTTGTATAATTTTAAATCTTCAAGGGTAGCAACTAGTAGCACAAAACAGCATAATAAAATATAATAATTTACTAACAATGAATAGTTAGAGGTCTAAAATTACTTGTTTGTGCAGTTCCTGCTTTTATCTTACAAGAAAAATTTATTGTAGAAATAATAGAAGATAAACATTAAATTTATCAGCTGTATTAAACCATATAATAAAAATCATAAATTGCAAGTTTTATAATGGTTAAACCTTGAAGTTTAATTTTTTTACATTTATTTGTCACATTTTAAATTTTCAAGATTTGTAAAATCAGGTGTAATAGAAATATTAAATTATAACTGAATATTATTAAAAATCAGGTAAATCAGTATAAATTTGTTGATCATTAGGATTTTTAGAAAACCAAGTTAATTCATTAGTTTTGGAACCAAAATTATTTGAATTGATAAATGGTTTAGCTATTTCAGTCATTTCATTTATTTTTTTATTAAATTGTTTAATAGGTGTTATAGAAGTAACTTCTGTAATTGTATTATTATTTAAACTAGTTATTAATTTAAGGTTTAACATAAATCCTATAATAGAACTAACTAATAAAGGTAATTTATATTTTTCTATAAATGTAGTTCTTATTCTTTTATACTTTTTATCATCTTTTTTTTGAAACCAATAAATAACAATAAAAACAGAACTAATTATTAAAAATTGTTTAAAAATTTTATTCATTAAAATAATAAAGAAAATAATTAAAAAAAGATTAAAATAATTTTTGGAAATAAAAAATATCTATTATAATTTAATGACTAATCTTATTCAAACAAATATAACAAAATTCCAAAAAGTTATAAAATATATATTAATGGGTTTAATAACTGTTATTGCTTTAAAATACATACCTGATTATAAAATTAATAATAAAGAAATAATAATGATAGGTGCTACAAGTTCAATAACTTATGCTATATTAGATATGATATCTCCTACTATTAAAATATCAAATTTTAAAAATTAAAACTGCAAATAGTTGTTAAAAAAATTATTTTTTTGTTTATTTATTAATTGTTTGTTATCTTTATTAATATCTTTTTTTGGACTAACTAATGAATTTGAGAAAATTTCCTGATATTTATTATCATTTTCTTCTTGTGAATAATTTAAACTAGTTTCCAAGTCAGAATCTGTAGCTAAATCTTTTTCTAATATTTTTTTTACTTTGTCATCAAGAGTATTAATTTTTTTAGGTTCTAATGCATTAACAATATCTTTAATTGTTTCTGAATTATTAGATTTATTAGATGATGATGATTTTTTCATTGTTGATCTTTTTAATGTATCACTAGAGTTAGACATAATAGAATCTATTGAAGAAGTTTCTGAATCTTTATTTTGATTTATAATATTTAAAATTTTAGATCCAATTGTTTTTTCATCTGAATTAGTTTTTTGCATGATTTTTTCAGAATTATCAACAATACTTTTTTTAACTTCTGATAACTTAGATTTAGGTGTATCAGTAGAATTAATATCATTTAATTTTTGTGAGTTATTAAATTCCAATTCCAAATTAGATTTATCATGTGGTAATAAATTATCTAAACCTAAATCTTTTTTAATTAATTTAGTAAGATTACGTTCTTCAGCATCCGACATAGCTTTTTCAAATTGATCATTTACTAAATTATCATCAATATCTTCTCCTAAATAAAATTGTAATATATGTTTAACGGGTAATAATTTTCTTAATGCTTCTTTAATACAATCTTTTATTAAATTCATACAATCTCTCTGATTTCGTTTAATTTCAATTGGTGGAAACTGATGATATAATAAATATGGATTGTTCCATAATTCACGAGCACATTCTATATAAACACGATGTATAAAATCAAAAGTTTTTATATTCTGATAAAATGAAGGATCTAATTTATTTTGAACTCTTAATGTAGGATTATACATTAAAACAATTAAGTTAGCCTTTAAAGTAGCTTTTATTAAATCATTTAACCATCCATAACTATGAGATGAATTTATGATTCTATTAGTTTCTTTTTCAATTAAAGCTGAATTCCATTTAGGAATTCTTTTTAAACAAGATTGAAAAATTTTTAATAGTTCATTTTCTTTACCTTCAGCAATTATGGTTGCTTCTTTATATATAGACTGTAAGCCTTCAAAAATCAGTGGAGTTAATATATTTGATAAATGTGTTGTATATTCATTTTTTGTTTCTACTAAAAAATTTGACATTATATATTAAATATTAGATTATTTTTCTATTTTATTATAAAATTACGTTTAATGTTAATTAATTGACTTAGATTTAACTAAAATAAATAAAAAAATTCCATAGAAATTTTTTGCAAAGATATCTAAAATATTATAACTTGTATTTTTAATATTAAAATCAAAAACAGCAGCTACACCATATAATGACCAAATAATAAACATTGGCCAATATAATTTTAATCCTTGATATGTTTTTACGGCATAATTAGAATAAAGCATTTTGAAAACATATGCAAAGAAAATAAACCCTATTGGTGTAGTATATTTAATATCTATTACATTTATTTCACCTAGATAACCAAATAATAACATCATCCAGTTAGCAACTAAAATTTTTAAAATATTATTTTTTTCAGATTTAAGTAAATCAAATAATTCTATTGTTTTATTTTTTTCTTTTTCCTCAATATATTTTAAATAAATAATTGTTGATAATAACATAGTTGGTGTAGTAATAGCCCAATCAAAATATCTAATCGAAGTAATATTATTTGGTAATATTTTATTATGAATGCTATAAACAAGATATAAATAAAAAATAAATTCTATTATTTGTACCAGTGTTTCTAATTTGAGAGCTGATTTTAAGATTTCATCTTTTTTATCTAGTTTATAACTTAAACCTTTAATACCAACAATACCAGTAATTAATTGTATAAATAATGATGAATATGATGTTAAATTTAATAAATTCATTAAATTACTTTATAAAAAATATAATTAATTTATTTACACATTTTATTATTAGAATTTCCAGCACGATCTGCTAAATAATTAAAATCATCTTTAGTAACACATAAACATCCACTACCTTTGCCATAGTTACATGTTAAATTTGATCCAATATAATTCTTTAATTTATCTTTTGGAATTGGTCCTTGTTTTATATCATGTGGAACAGGCCATTGATTATGATTACAACATTGTTTAGAACACATATTTAGATCTAATTTTTGAATTGTACTAGTACCATTTTCAAATTTTTCTTTTAATTTTTTTAAATCTTTTTCTTGTTTTCTTTGGAGATTAGGTAAAACGAATAAATAAAAAAAAATGGCACCTAATAATACAACAAAAAGAATTAAATTATTATTATTTTGGCTTTGCATTATATATATAGATTAGATTTTATATATTTTATTTATTTTCTAAAGTATTAATAATGAAACTATTAGATAAAATAAAACAATTTAATGAAAAAAAAAATAAGGAAATAACTAAATTATTAAGTCCAAGTAAAAAATATAGAATAGATTTTTTAAAAAATAATAAAAATAAAATGGGTATTTATGATAATAATAAACTAGAAATTGTTGGAGATTATAATTTTTATGGTATTTATCAACCTTATACTAATTTATGGATATGGGCAAGCTCTATACCAGGAGTTGATAAAAAACATATTAAAAATATAGAAAAAATAAAAGCTTTTGATTACTTATTTGAAGATGATACGAATATAAAAATATCATTTTATTATCAATTATTAACACAAGATGTAATTTTAATAACGAATGAAAAAATGATCAGTTGGATTAATGAATTATTATTATATTTATCTAATGATTTGTTTTATTTTAATCCTATAAATTCTGATCAAAATATTCAATTTATAACAATATCAAACATAAAAGAAAAATATATTTAAATTTTGATCTGTTTATTTATTCTTTTTTTATCTTTAGATGCTAAAGTATTGAATTCAGTTGTTTTATCTATTTTTAAACATAACTCAATTTCTTTAATAGATATATCTTTATTATAACCATTTAATATTTTAATTAATTCTTGCTCTCTTCCTTCTTGTATTAAATGATTACAAATTTTATTTAACATTAAAATTTCATTATTTGATTTGTTATTAATTATTTTTAATAAATTAATTATATTTTTTCTATTAATATTTTTAAGAGAAGTTTTATTTAAATCAGAACTAAATTTAATATCTTCTTTAGAAATCTTATAATTAGATATATTTTTACATATCCAATAAGATGTATTCAAACATGTATAAAAACCATGTATATTTTGAAGATACCAATTTTGATCCGTATATATACTCGTTTCAATGTTATCACCCCTTGAAAGTGAATCAGATACTTTAACAATGTTATAAATAATATTTTGCCATGAATCATTTGATTTATTTAAAATTTTTTTTAAATAGTTTTCATGAATCATTAATGGTAATAATACTTTTTCAGATTCATATAATTTAATTATACTTTCATAATCTAAATAGTTATTTAAAATTCTTTCTGTAGAATCAAATAAACCAACATCTATATTTTTTTCTCTTGATTTTTCAATGAATTCATTAATTTTTAAATTTGTAACTCTTCCATTTGATAAATGATAAGATAATTCTTGAAATAAATTAATTAATCTTCTGATATCATTTTGTGCAAATAAAATTAATTTATAAATAAGATTATCACTTTCCCAAATTATTTTCTCAGATGAAGATATTTTTTTAACTAAGTGTAATAATTCTTCATTAGTTGGATTAGTAAATAATATTTCTTTACAAGTCTTCTTTAAATCATTTAATAGTTTAGAATGTTGATTATTTGAAATAAATATGAGAGGAAAACTTTTTAATTTATTATTATTTTTAAAAATATCCATAATATATTTTTTTTCACTAGTGAGTGTAATATTTTCAGTTTCATCAAAAATTAAGGCAATTTTATTAGTTTTATTATCTTTAAAATTTATTTTTGAATAAACAGAATTTACAAAATTATAATAATCATTAAAATCATCTAATATTCTATGATCTTTTATCTCATTGGGATTTATTATTCGTGGAATATAATTTAATTCATTTAGCAGTAGTTTAATAGTTAATGTTTTACCCAATCCCTGGTTACCTGATATAATTATACCTTGACTCTTGTTATTATTTAAATTAGTTATCCATTCTCTTAAGCTTTTAATTTGATTTACATTACCAATAATATTATTTAATGTTGATGGCTTATATTTATTTATCCATAAATCATTATTAATCATCATATATAAAATATTGGTATTTATTCTTTATAATGAAAATTTAATATTTTTTTAAAGTAATCATATATGGTTTAATTATTTTACAAATTTTTTAAGAATATTATATATTTGTTAATAAAAAACTTTAAAAAATATAAAATAAAAAAAAAAATTTCTAATTCAATATATATAAAAATGGATTCCTCCGATGTCAAAAATAGAAATCGTCCTTCTAATAGTGATTCTGTAGATGATGAAGTACAAAAACTATTCCGTAAAAATAATGGTAAAATAACCACAGAAGATTTTATTAAATTAAGACAAAGATTTAATGATGAAGATTTAGTCGATAAAATTCAAAAAGCTTATGTTGAAAAGCATCTTACTATCACCAAAAAAGCAAAAAAATTTGCTGAACTAATACGTGAAAAATATTCTAATCAACAATATCCTTTTCATATTTTATTAGAAAAAGCTCGTTTATTTAAAATAAAACATGGTTTATCTGAAGATGAATTTACAGAATTTCAACGTATTTATGAACAAGAATTAGTTGGAATAAAATCACCTGAAGTAGTTGTACCTGCAACTAACATTATGAAAATTTTAGGTTCTGTAAATGTTGATTACCAAGGTTTTACTTCTAAATTAAATGATAACGACTACAAACACTTACAAGAAATCTTAAAATTATATGCTAGTTCAAAACCTCTTCATGCTCAAGTACTATTACAATCTATGCAATATAATGATTGTGACTTTGAAGCTTTAACCGGTGAATACAAACCTGAATTAGGTCATCGTCCAGGTGATTCAATACATCCTGTTATTGCAGCAATGTTCATGCCCAAAATTGATGTATTAGAAAATCACTTTATATTTTCAAATATTGCAGGTATTGTTAAAGCTCGTTATAACAATGAAAGATTAATTAATCGACCAGATTATGAATTATTTTATGCTTTAACTCAAGATCCCAACGATGTTGTATGTGATAGTCGTTCAACCATGCTTGATTTATTAAACCGTGCTCAAATTCAAAACCAATTATGGAATAGTATTTTAAGTTTACGTAACGGTCAATATTATAGCGCACAATTTCGTGATTTCGTAGGAATGATAGATATGTGCAGACTTAATAAACATGATACTCCTGACTTAGTTTATGGACGTTATGATGGAACTATCTTAAAGAGATTATTATCTACTTTCTCTTTCCGCCCAACAATTGTTACTACTACTCCAGTATACCAAGTTGTAAACCTGAATCCTTATCAACAAAATGTTCGTCCTCTTGTTACAGCTGTTCCAATGATTAATTTTAGACTTCCAACTTCTCTTAATGATGATTCACCCAGAAGCTTAAATGAAGCTTTAGAACAACATCAATTTTTCTTAGAAAATGGTACTCTTGTACCTCGTCACACATCTTTAATCTATTCTCGTGGTGTTTTATTCTTTTTCGTCGATAGACGTGCTAATGTAATTAAATTTAATGATATGGCACCATTTAATATTTCAAGAATGCCCTTAACAGTATCAGGTTTTGAACGTATTAATGATCAAATAGTAGATTTTGAAACTTCTTTTGAAATTAGAGGTGATACTTATCAACTTCGTTCAGTAGTTTTAGCTGAACTTAATAGAAATTCAAGTGAAAAAAATATTGTTGTCGGATCTTCAGCAATTTTCATGCTTCATCCAAATGGAAATTCATTCACTTCTGAGTTCTTTAAATATGATCCTATTTCTGTTGCTGATGCCTACATTGATCCAGCTACTCAAACATTTAAAAATCGTAAACCAGTAAGCATTTTATATGGTATGCCAAGTATGGATAATAAGGGGTCTTCATTTATTGAAATGGCACAATCTCGTGGTATTGTATTTATGTATCAAAATATTAAAGTTAATGAAAATCCTGAATTACTTTATTAAATATATTTATTTTATTCAATAGGTTAAAATAAATAAATTAATTTTTTCTAATTAAATATAATGGCAACAAAAGAAGTAGGATATGGTACAGCAAAGTTACCAATTAAAAGATTTGATATACAAGGTATGGTTGATCATTGTACTATTGCTATGATAGCTAAACGTGCTACTGGTAAATCTTTTTTAACTAGAGAAATAATGTTTCAGAAAAAAAATTTAGCTGCTGCAATTGCTATTAGTAGAACTGAAAAATTAAATGGATTTTATACTGATTTTATTCCTGATTCTTATATTTATTCTGAATATAATAGTGATATTTTAACAAGAATTTATGAAAGACAATCTAAAATGAATGAAGATAATAAAAATAGAATTAAAAATGGTAAGAAACCAAAAGATGATTCTATAATGTTAATTATGGATGATTGTATGAGTGACAAAAGATGGCTTAAAGATCCTAATATATTAGAAATGTTTTTTAATGGAAGACATCATCATTTATCATTTATATTAACAATGCAATATTCTGTAGCTATTCCACCAGAAATGAGGTCTAACTTTGATTATATTTTTTTACTAGCAGAAGACACAATTACTAATAGGAAAAAATTATACGAACATTATACAGGTATGTTTCCTACTTTTGATATATTCCAACAGGTTTTTTCAGATTTAACAGAAAATTATGGTATGATGGTTATTAATAATCGAGTTCATAGTAAAAATATTACTGATAAAGTTTTTTGGTATAGAGCTAAACCAGTACCTACATTTAATGTTGGATGTAATAAATTTAGAAGATTTCATGATGAAGCATATGATTCACAGTGGAACAAACGTTTAGAAATATTTAATCCTGAAAGTTTATTTTCTAGGAAAAAAAATTCAGTACGTGTCACAGTTATTAAAAATTAATTATATTTTTATAAATATAATTAAATTAATTATCACCAATAATTTTTGGACCATTTAATTGGGAGGAAAATGTATCAGTATTTTTTACTTGATTGCTTAAATTTTCAATTTCAGTATCCAATTCTGATTTCTTTTCTTCCATCTTCTTAATCTGACTTTCAATTTCAAGAATATTCTTTTCTAGACTTTCTACTTCAGTATTATCCTTAGCTTTGCTTACTTGCTTCTTTAAATCTTTAATAGTATCTTGTCTAGATTGTAAATTATCTAAAATATTCTTTCTAACCATTTCATTCTTACGTTGTTCATGATATAATTTAGCCTTTTCTTGGTTCTCAAGATAACCTTTCATCATTTTATTTAATTCTTCATTTGCATATTCAGAATCTTTAACAGCTTGAGAATCTGGATTAGGATCAAATGGTAACCATTTACCCATTTCACCAACAAAAACATTAAATGCTGGATCTATTGCTTGAAGTTTTTTACAATGTTCACAAGCTTCTTCATACTTTGAAAAAGCACCACGAACCTTAACACCAGATAATGTAGTCTTGTTTTCCTTATCAGTTAAAAATGATAAACAAACATATTTTTGATCCCACGGAATAATTGAATCTTCGGTTAAATAATCTACTTTTGACATTAAATTAATTATTAAATTATTCTTTAAATAAATTTATTTAACAAAAATTTTACCTATTTTATCTTTTTGATCAAAAGTTTGATATCCCATCCATAATGATGGTTGAGAAAACATCTTTTGATATTCTTTATTAATACTATAATCATAAATTGTTTGAGATCGTCTAATTAATTTATTTCTATATTGATTTAATTTATTTTTGTAATAATTTAAATAACCATTATTTGAAGCTTTAGTAATATATATAGTCATTAATATTATTCCAATAACCAATATTAATAAAGATATATTATAAATAATATGATTCATAATTAATTTAATTTAGAATTTATTTTTTTTACTTAAATGAACTTATATATTCCCAATTGAGATACTTACATATTTTTTCCCATAATTGATCATTTTCCATAATTTTATCAGAATCTTTATGTAACGGAAAGCAATCTAATAAATGATCTAATTCTAATAATTCACAAAATTTATGAAGAACATAAGAATAAGATAAAAAATTCTTACGATCAGGATGTTTATATATTTCCCACGGATCTTGAACTTTAAAAAACATACTAATAAATAATTTTTCCATATCTCTTGTAATTTTTGGAGGAGGAAGATTATTTAACTTATTTATAATATATGCTATATGTTCATAATAAATATTATATTCTAATTTTTTAAGTATACCTTTCATTTTTTTTTTATCTAAAGTTGATAAATCAGTAATTCTTCTTTTATTTAATTCTTTAACTATATCAATAAAAACATTTTCAGGAATATCGGGGCTTTGCTTTGCTTGAAATTGATTAAGCCATTCTCTAAAATGATTGACTTTTCTATATGGTGAATAATCCTTAATTTGACGCTCTTCATCAAGAATTATCATTTCACTATCTCCACAACATGGACAAATATAAGCACTTTCAGTCATATCAAGTATTTTTTCTATTTTACATTCAATACAATATTTAATTCTATTAGAACCATCGTCATGATTTATTCTAATACCATCAACTCTTTGACAATATTTTTCAAATAAATTTGCTCTATTTACTATTTTATTTTCATCTTGATTGTTAATATTTTTTTCTTTTTTTGTAAATAAGAATTCCAAAATATTTTTTGATTCTTTTACATTTATTTCTTGAGTATCACGCATTTCATAATAATCAGAAATTAAATCTCCTGCATTATCATAATAATCCATTTCATCATAATTATTAGATATAGATTTCATTTGTAACTCTAATAAATCTTTTTTATCTAATAAACTTGCTCGATGTTTTATATCTTCTATAGTAAAAGTATCTCTTCTTTCATCCATCGAAGTGATTTCATGATTGATATTTATGATTTGTTGAGAAATATCATTTTTATCATTACGTTTTTGAGAGAAATATTTAACCATAATTCTATGTTTATTATCAAGAGTATTAGTTTCTTTTAAATTAGATTGTTTATTTTCCTTGTATTTTGAAGTTTTTTTGGTACTTGACATCTAAATATTAATTGTATATTATAAAATTACTTTAAATAAAATTATCTATATTTTATTTTTATACCTTTGGAAATTTTAAATGCTGATTTTATATGCAAAAAATAAAAATTCAAATAATGTAAAAATGAATTATATATA
>Ga0194134_10005832_pt1 | contig 11423 bp, 12 predicted proteins | sample TA2KigOff0mmetaG_FD_148602 | JGI IMG/M metagenome (GOLD analysis project Ga0194134, IMG submission 148602) | Freshwater microbial communities from Lake Tanganyika, Tanzania - TA2015056 Kigoma Offshore 0m | ecosystem: Environmental > Aquatic > Freshwater > Lake | place: Tanzania: Lake Tanganyika... | reverse complement strand
AACTGCCCGCAGCGGCCGTCATGATCTCCGCAGCCATCGTGATTGCCTTGATGGGCAGTTGGTGGGTCAGTCGTTTTTCGCAGCAAATGCAGCAGGGCTTTAGCTTTGACAGGCGGACCTTGGAGATGCCCACCGTGATGCCCTCGACTTTTTTCTATGCGCTCGCAGAAGGGTTTCTGGTGGTGCTGCCCTTGTTGCTGGTCACCGCCGTCATTGCGATTGCTGCCTCCGGGGTGACCGGAGGTTTTCATTTCGCCGCCAAAGCTTTCATGCCGCGCTTTAGCAAGCTCAGCCCAATCAGCGGGCTTAAGCGCATGCTGGGTTTGCATGCCCTGGTTGAATTGCTCAAGGCCATTGCCAAGTTTAGTGTGGTCAGCCTGGTGCTCTGGTGGTTGGTCGATCGTTATCTGGTCGATCTGATTCGGGTGGCCAATATGGGCCTGGAGCCGGCCATGGGTCTGACCGGTCAGATGATCATCCAGTCGGTGCTTTGGCTGACCTTCAGTTTGGTGGTGATTGCTCTCATCGACGCCCCGTACCAGCGCTGGAGCTACATCAAGAAGCTGCGCATGACCAAGCAGGAGGTCAAGGACGAGCTCAAGGACATGGAGGGCCGCCCGGAGGTCAAGCAGCAGATCCGTCGTCGCCAGCGTGAGATGGCCAATGCGCGCATGATCAGCAAGATCAAGGACGCCGATGTGGTGATTACCAACCCTGAGCACTTTGCTGTCGCGCTGGCGTATGACCCAAGCTCCGATGGTGCGCCGGTTTTGCTGGCCAAGGGAGCCGATCACATGGCCGCCATGATTCGCAAGGAGGCGCAGCAGCATGGCGTGGAGATGTTCTCTTCCCCCCAGCTGGCGCGCGCCCTGTACTTCACCACCGAGGTCGATCAGCCCATCCCCGAGGCGCTCTACCATGCGGTCGCTCCAGTGATCGCTTATGTATTCAGCCTGGCGCAGGTTCGCCCGGGCGTGGAGCCGATGGCCAAGCCAAGGCCGGTGGTTCCGCCCTCGATGCGATTTGATGCCCACGGCAGATTGGAGACTGCATGAACACCAACATCGACTTGTCGCTCAGTCTGGCCGCCGACGGTTCGGCGCTGCCCTCGCTGTTCTTCCGGCCCGCCGATCGTCTGCGGCTTGAGGCCTGCGTGGCTGCGCTGACCGAGGAGTCGCGCAGCGTGGCCCTCTCGAGCCAGCATGACGCGGCCCTGGACCACTATGGCAAGCTGCTGGCCGAGCGGCTGCGCCGCGCCTGTCCCCAGGGCCAGATCGAGACCTACTTTCCGGCCAGCACCGAAGCGCTGGTCAATCAATTCAATGAAGCCCTCGCCAGACAAACCCTGCGCGAGGCCATGACCGAGGGCGTGGCTCTGGCGCCCCAGCGCATTTGGGTCATTCACGATGCCGGTGCCCTGGCCGAGCACGAGTTGCAACTCATGGCGCGACTGGTCAGTCATTTTCCGGGGGCCAACATCCGCGTGGTGCTGCTGCTCGGGCCCGCCCGGCGCAGCCGCAGGGCTTTTGAATCGTTGGGCCGGCGCTTCGTGCGCTGGGATATCGAGGCCCCCACGGCCGAGCAGGCGCTCACCATGCTTGAGCAGGCCCGCATCGAGGGCTGCGAGCGCCTGGTCAGCCACTTGCTGCGGCATTTGCAGCCCGAGCTCGTGGGCCCGCTTGAGCCGCAGGAGCGCCTGCATGCAAACGAGCCCTTTGTTTTTCATGCCGAGGGCCGAGCCGGTGAAGCCGCCGAGCTTGCCCGGCAGAAAGACCAGGCGTCCTGGCGCGATCGTCTGCGGGCTTGGCCGGCTCTGCAGAGGCAGCGATGGGGCGCTCGGTGGGGTGCGCTGCGGGCTGCTGGCACCGCTGCACTCTCATCGGTCCCGGGTCGGCGCTCCCGGCGCCCCGGGCCCTCATTCCAAGCCGAAAAATCAGCCACCCCGGAGGGCGTTGTCCGTGCTGGGGTGATTTCGCGCTGGCATTGGATCCTGGCCATCACGGCGCTGTTGGGCCTGTCTGTTGCCTTCTCGGCCTGGTTGCATGGCGCCGGTTTTGGTCAAGCCAAGCCCGCGCTCGCGGTCAAGGCCGACCGCGGCCTTTCTCCGGCTGCGGGCATCAAGCCGGCGGTCTCCCGCGCCCAAGGCGCTCCCACCATCTTGAGATCCCGCTCATGAGCGACCAGCCTTCCATCATTCGGCAGGATGTCCAGCATTCGGTGACGGTATCCGAAGGTGCGCTGGTGGCCACCTCCAAGCCCTCTGATCCCCGTGCCCCGCAGATCCGGCAAAATCTGGCAGTCGAAGACCTGCCCGCAGACGGCCCGCACGCTCAAGACGCGTCCTTGCCCCCGGCCACAGCCACGAGCGAATCGAGCGGGGGCTTGATTTTCGAGAGAACCGTCGCGACTGCGCCCGAGGACATGCGCCAGGCCCCGGCGGCCCATGCTGAAGCGGCCGGCACCGACAGCCCCCTTCAACCGCAGCGGGCTCCCGCGTCTTCTTCGGCGCTGGAAGTGCCCGCGCCGCTGACCCCTTCCACCCAGGAGTCGGAAACCCCGGTGGATCAGTTTTTGCGCGAGAGGCGACTGGCCGCCCCCAGCGACGAGGCCGGCGCAGACGCTGCGGCCGGCCCGGTGTTTGAGCGCTCGTCCCAGGACCATTTCGAGACGATTGCGCCTCTGGCGCCCAGGGAGGGCGGCGATCTGCAGGCCCCGGTGTTTGAGCGATCTTCTCAGGATCGCTTCGAGGCTGTGCCTCAGGCGTCTGGTCGCCCCGGCGAGGGCGTCGAGGGGCCAGCCCTTGGGCAGGCTTACAACGACCGACGACTGCCTATTGCCCCGGCCGATGCGCGGCCCCGAGGTCCGGTGCAGGTGGCCCCGCGCGAAGGCAGCCCAAGGCCGGTTGCGGCCCCCATAGCCGCCCCGGTGCCAGCCGAACAGTCCCGCCAGGAAATTGCCCAGGCAGCCCAGGGTGTCCAGCAGCGCATTGAAGAAACCATCGGTGCTGCCGATCAGGAGTGGGTCGAGATGGATTTCCCGGCTCGCGTGGTCAAGCTCAAGATCGAGAACGACAAGGTGCGCGTGCGCCTTGATCAGCTCGAGGAAATGGGCCAAGCGCGTCGCCGCAGCGACCTATCGGCATAAATACACAGGAGCCTTCTATGGACAGCACTACCAACGGGCCCCAGGCGGTCGCCGACGCGGCGGCTGAGGCCAAGGCAACGATGAGCGACGGCCAGTCCGTCGCTGACATGAAAGACATGAAGCTGGTCGTGATGGACTCGGCCGAGCTGGCCACCCGGGCCGCCGGCCTGGCAGCCCAGGCCGGCCTGGACCTGCGTACTGCCACCAAGGATCTGACGCAGGGCAATCAGGCCATGATGTCGGGCTACCAGAAGCAGGGCAAGTTCTCCATGATCCTGGTTGGCGTGGCCGGCAGCATCATGCTGATCACTGCAGCCCTGTTCGTTTTTATGAGCTTGCGCCTGCAAGGGCGCGTCGCCCAACTCGATGAAATGGTCCTGGCGGTGGGCAAGCGGGTGGTCGAGATGGATGCCTCGCTCGAACTGGTGGGCGGTGCGCAGGAAATGCTCAAGTCGGTGGCCACCAAACAGGGGGAGCTACTGGCTGCCCACACCCGGCTTGATGCGCGTATGGAAGAGGTGGTCAAGACGACGGCCGGTCTGCCGGAGCAGACCGGCAAACAGGTCGAGGCTCGCATGCAGGCCCTGAGCAAGCAGGTGGCAGCCCTCGAGGGCCGCTTGCAGGCCCAGTCGGCCGCCTCCAGCAGGATGGCCGGTCAGATCCAGTCCATGCAAGGTGCTATCGGCGATGCCAGTGCGGCCAAGCGAGAGCTCGAAGCCCTGGCCCGTCAGCAGCGCGAGCGGCAATCGAGTGATGCTGGCCGCGCAGCGCAAGAGGCCGCGGCCGCACGCGCCCGTGACAGCATGGTCCAGTACCCGCGCCGACAGCCAGACAAACCCTGATTCCATCGCGCCGGGGGCGGCGCTCCTACAGGCCGGTTGATGGCCTTGATGAATGGGTAGGAGCCGCGCCCTCGCGGCGATTTGCGGCGCTTGGCCTCAATGGGCGCTCATCAGCTGCTCGGTCGCAGCGCGTATTTTTGAATCTTCTCGATCAGGGTGGTGCGCTGCAGATTGAGCAGCCTGGCCGTCTGGGACACATTGCCGTCGGATCGCTGCAGGGCTTGTTGGATCAGCTCTCGCTCAATATCGGCCAGTCGTTCCTTCAAGCTCAGCCCCTCCGGCGGTAGCACGGGCGCGCCCTGGGCCATCAGGATGATGCTCTCCACATCGCTGACTTCAGCGGCCTCTTCAGCCGCGGCCGGTTCGGGCGATGTAATGACGGCTGTGGGCAGTAGGCTGGTGCTCGGATTGGCGCAGCGCTCGGCCTGGAGCAGTGCCAGGCCTTTGGGCAGCAGCGTGGCCGGGATCGAGCCCAATGCCAGATGCTCGCCGGTGAACAGGGTGCTGAATCGATCCACCAGATTGGACAGTTCGCGCACATTGCCCGGCCAGGGGTAGTCCTGCAGCGCTTGCATGAAGTCTTCGGTAAAGCTGATACTCGCCTGGCCCTTGGGCGCAAAACGCGTGGCAAAAAAGCCCAGCAGTTCCGGCAGATCCTGCGGTCGCTCGCGTAGCGGGCAGGTGTGCAGCGGCAGCACATTGAGCCGGTAGTAAAGATCCTCGCGAAACCGGCCCTCGCTGATTTCCTTTTCCAGATCGCGGTGCGTGGCCGCAACCACCCGGACATCGATCGGCACCGGCTTGGCACTACCGACCGGATCCACCTGACGCTCCTGCAGCACCCGCAATAGCTTGACCTGCATGTCCAGGGGCAAGTCGCCGATCTCATCGAGGAAGAGGGTGCCGCCGTGAGCCAGTTCAAAGCGTCCGATACGGTCGCTCATGGCGCCCGTGAAAGAACCCTTGCGGTGACCGAACAGCTCGCTTTCGATCAGGTCCTTGGGAATGGCGCCGCAATTGATTGGGACAAAGTTCCCGCCGCGTCGGTCCGATTGCTCGTGCAGCGCACGGGCCACCAGCTCCTTGCCGGTCCCGCTCTCGCCGGTGATCAGCACCGTCGCCTGCGAAGTGGCCACCCGCGCGATCATCGCTCGCACGGCCTGGGCGGCCGGGCTGTTTCCGATGAACGAATGGGCTAAGGACATTTTGTTAACTTTTTGGACAGAATGTAGCTAAGTGTGACACAAAATCTGAAAAATTCAATAATTTGTTTCACCAAATGAATAGGTTCGGTGTAACGGTCCCGTTTTTTACGACGCGCAACGCTCGCTCAAGCTTCCCAGCCTTCTGCCGATAAACGGGGCGTCCAAGCTTAATGCGTCCAGACGCCCAGGAACCAGCATGAAACTCTCTACTTTCTTCTCCCGCAGCCTGCTTTGGGGCGGCGGTGCTCTGCTCCTGGCTGGCCTTGCGGGCTGCCAATCGCTCCTGCCGCTGCTCTCGCCGGAGTCGGCTGCGGGCAGCGAGCCTGCGCAAAGCGCCGCCAAGCCGCCGGCATCGCTGCAGCCAGCCGGCCTGCTCGCCCCCCTGGTGGAGAAGCGCGAGACCTTGACGGCCACTGGCTACGCCGTGATCAGCGTGCAGAATCATCGCAATCCGGCGCAGCAGAGACTGATGGCCATACGGGCCGCCAAGCTCGAGGCCTATCGCGCCCTGGCCGAGCAGGTCTACGGTCAACAACTCGACGCCAGCACCACGGTGGCCGACATGGTGGTGCAGAGCGATTCCTTCCGCTCGCGGGTCGAAGGCGTGATCTACGGTGCGGTGCTGGTGAGCATCACACCGACCGGCGATGACACCTACGAGACCACTCTGACGCTCGACAAGGCGGTCGTGCAGGACTTGCGCGCCCTGTACCTGGGTCACCTGCAAGCCAGAAGGCGCTGAGCCATGAGCCTGCAGATGCACGGGACCTCACCCGCAGCGATCGATCGCCGTCGCCCGGTGGTGGCTGCGCTGCTGGCCTGCGCTTTAGGCTCGGCCACAGCCTCGGGCTTGAGTCCGGAGGAGCGTTTGGAAGCCCTGCGGCACGGCTTGGTGCAGCAGGCCGTTCAGGGGGCCACCCAGGTTCAAAGCACCGCCTGGATCGACACGCAAGGGGTGTTGCGCGAGTCGAGCAGTTTTCGCACCGGCATGCAGGTGCGCGGGGTGCGGGTGATCGCCTACGCGCGTGACGAACAGGGCCATCCCCAGGCCAGCGTGCAAGTGGATTCGGCGCAGGATCTGGTCAAGACCTCGACCGCCCCGCAAGCCTGTCCGGTCAAGGACAAGCTCAGGCATGTGCTCGGCCTCCAAGTGGAGGTGCTCGGGCGTTCCACCCTCGAGGAGGCCCACTTGCTGCGCGATGCGCGCGCGGTGCTGGGCCAGGCTTGGCAGGATGCGGCGCTGGCTGCCGTCCGCTGGCAAACCGCGGAGCTTGCGTCCCCGGGGGCTCAGTCAGGGCGAGGCAGTGCCGAGCTCTATGAGCGCTTGCTCACCGGCGGCAGCGCCACTTCACCGGCCCTGTCCTGGCAGTTGATGGTGTCTTTGGAGCCCATCGCCGCAGCGCCCATGAGCCGATGGATGCCGTGGGCGCAGACCCGCCCGGTGCGCGCGCGACTGCAGCTGGCCTTGCAGGGGCCTGGCGAGAAAACCCCCGCCTTGCAGCGCAGCACCGAACTGTCTTTCGAGGCCCGGCCCGATCAGTGGTCGGCACCCCGCTTGAATGCGGCCAGCCGCACCGCGCTGCGCGATCTGGTGCAGGGCTGGGCGCAGGCGGTGACCGAGCGTCTGGCCTGTGAGTCGGTGCAGGCCCAGGTGCTGCAAGCCGGCTCCGACCGCTTGCACATCGACCAGGGTGCCCTGGCCGGGGTGCAGGCTGGCGACGAGTGGCTGGTGTCTGACCGCCGTCGCTGGCCCGCGCGTATGCTCGAGAAGGAGGCGGCCGCCTCGCTGGTGCTTGCGCGCGTCGAGCGTGTGTCGGATCATCAGGCGCAGCTGCGGGTGTTAGCGGGTTCGGCTGGCTCGATTCGGCCGCAGTGGCAGGCCTGGCCTGTCCAGGCCCCCTGAAAGCCCCGGCCTGCTTGGATTCAAGAGCCTGGTTGTATTGTTCAAATGAGCCGCGAGGAAACCCCATGATGGATCTGCTTGATCGCTTAAAAAAGCCCCTGCCGGGTCTGCTGGCCTGTGTGTTGTTGGCCGGTACCTCGTTGGTGCAGGGTGCGGGGCCTGGCGCCAAGCCCGCGCCCGCCGATCCGAGCGCGGGTCGTGTCTATGTCACCGTTGCCGGAGACAACGCAGACCGCATCGTCAAGAAGGCTCTGGCTGAGAGCCCGCTCAAGGACGACTTGCTGCGGGAGGCCTTGATTCAAGCCAACCCCAAGGTGTTTACCGCGGGCCGCAACACCCGGCTCAAGCCGGGTACCTCGGTGACTTTGCCGGATACGAACGCGATGCTGCGGCAAATCCTGCTGCCGGTGCTCGAGCCGCGCGAGGTGGGGGCTTATTTTCCGCCGCCCCCCTCCTCGCAGGAGGAGCGCCGGCGCTGGGTGCGCTACCCTTGATCCCGCCGGCCGACCTCGCGCAACTGCCCGGTCGGTCCAATCCGATCTATCTCGAGGGCAGGATCCTGCCCCTGACGGTGGCGCAGGCGCGCGAGCTCGACCTGCGCAATGGGCAAATCGTTCAAGCGCTGGTGCAATCGCGTGGGGGTGACGACCTCGCGCTGTTGCTGCGTGGCAAGTCCTTGCTTTTGCCTTCCACCGCGCAGACTGCACAACTTCAGGCCGGCCAGTCGGTGGTTCTGCAAGTGGTGCAAACCGGCCCCAATGCCCTGGGTTTGCAAGCCATGCAGACCCAGCAGGCCGCCAGCGCAGCGGCGCCCTTTTTTTCGCGTTTGGGCAGCCTTTTGTTTCGTCCCCCGGGGCAGGACCAGTTGGCCAATTGGATGAAGCCAGGGGTCATGGAGGCGCTCTTGAAGGGCCGTCCCGATCTGTCGGCTCAGTGGCGCGGGATGCAGTTGTCCCTGGGTCAACTCGATACGCAGTCGCTGGCCCAGGCCATCAGCCGCGCCGTGCTCAGCGCCCTGGGGCCGGAGTCGCGCCTCTTGCGCGGGCTGCCCGCGCTGGCCGAAGACCCCAAGCAATTGCTGCGTCGTTTGATTCAGGCGCTCGCGCGCGAAGACAAGGGCCAGGAGGGCGCGGCGGCCGATTCGGTTCAGTCCCTGACGCAGGCGCTCGATGAAATTGAGGCCGCCCAGGTGCAGACTGCGCAGGCCCAGGCCCAAAAAGAGCTCATGATCAACCTGATGCTGCCTTTTGTGGACGCCGATCCGATCGAACTGCAGTTTCGCCGCGCGCCGCGCAAGGAGGGGGAAGATCCACCGCCCTTGATTGTCAATGTGCATTCGCGCAGCCAGGACCTGGGCGAAGTCTGGCTCAAGACTCAGCTGCCCGGCCTGGATCGGGTCGAGCTGACCATGTGGGCCCTGCGCGAGGGCGTGGTCCATCAGGCGCGGGCCCGTTCGGGTGAGTTGGCGGCCCAACTGTCAGAGGCGGGGCTTGCCCTGAAGTCGTTTCAGGTTATCCACGGTCCGCGGCCCCAGGCCGGCGCCGACTGGGTGCCCTCGGGCCGCGGCCTGGTTATTGATGTACGGGCCTGAGGGAGAGCCGCCGTGATGCATCGCAAACGGGCTGTGGCCTTGGAGTATGGGCTCAATGCAGTACCGGTTGTCACCGCCAAAGCCGATGCGCAACTGGCCGAGCGTCTGATTGAAGAGGCGCGCCGGCGGGGCGTTTATGTCACCGAAGACCCTCAGCTTTTGGCTTTGCTCAGCCGCCTCAATGTGGATGACGAAATCCCGCCCGAGCTCTACACCGCAGTGGCGGTGATCCTGTCCTGGGTCTACTGGCTCAAGGGCATGCGCCCCGGCGATGAAAAGCGAGGACGCGATGGACCGCAGTCCCGCACTCAGGCGTCCTGATACCCGCGTCCCTTGTTAAACCGCGAGACCTTGCCCAGGCGGTCGTAGACTTCCACCGAAGCAGTAGGGTTTTCGATTTGCAGGCTGCTCAGCGTGCCGCGAATGGCCTCAAGTTTGCGCTCGATCAAAATCGCGTTGCGCCGATGCGCATCGCGGCCTCGAATCAGGCTTTCGCGCAAATCGGTCCACTCCGGCCGGCTTTGCAGCTCCTGGCTTGGCGGGCACAAACGCGAAAGCTCGGCGAGCAACTCGGCCTTGGCCGGTTGCAAGCGATCGAAGGATTCAAGGTGTTGATGGCTCAGGGACTGGAACTCCTGTTCCAGCACCTGCTCGAGTTCGCGAGCCAGGGTCAGGAGGCGATCGGATTGATCCCGCTCACTCACGGATCATGCGCTCGAGAGCCACAAAGCTCTCGGCAATGCGTTTGGGATTGAGCGGGTACTGGCCCTCTGCAATCGCCTGCTTGATCGCCTCGACCTTGGCACGGTCAAAGTCCGGTTCGGCTTTGACCTTCTGGTCGATCTGGCTCAGCGAAATCGTGTCTTCCTGGCGCGCCGGGGCTATTCGCTCGCTGTTTTCGGCCGGGCCGCTCGTGCTACCTGCCGTCGTGCTGGACTTCTTGGCCACCTTTTCCGCGTTGCCGCGCACAGCGTTGTCCGACTGGCTCAGTCTTCCATACTGTGAAATTGGATCGGTCATGGCAGGCTCTCTTTCTTTTGCAGGACCGACTTCGGCCCTTTGACGTCCTAGGTATCGGCTTTGGGGTGGCTAGCTTGAGGGATTCTCTCAAAAAAAAGCGTCAAAGCCCCCGGACTGCATTCGGTCCGGTCACCACGCCCGAAACAAGTCGACCCGACTCGGTATTTTTCAAGCGAATTTGCTCGCCCAGATGGCCGTCTTGCTGAGCCTCAACCCGCACCGAGATCTCAAAGCCTTTGCCCTGGCCCACGGTGAGCATGGCCAACTGGCCTTTTCGGACCAGGAGCGTTCGCTTTATGTCGTAGCTGCGCAACACCGACCCCGCTGGAATGTCGCGCACCGCCTCGGCGAGGTCCACATCTTTGAGCGAGCCGATGACGAGGGGATCGAGTCCGAGTGCGGGCCGCTGAACCTCCTCGAGCATCCCCGGACCGATCTCCGTTCCCCGCTTGATCAACTGCCGGGCCACCAGCACGGTTCTTTGCGCGATGGGGGCCGTGGCCGGCGCAGGGGCATTCGAGGCCGGCGCGGGTGTCACGGGCGCGGGCGCCCTTGTCGGCGCTTGGGTTGTCACGGTTGGCGGTTTGCTGGCCAGCCGGATGAACATCTGCCAAGGCGTGCCCTGAGCGCATCGGACCCGGAGAGTCTCGCGCGAGCCGGCGAATGGATAGTCAAACTGCAGGGCCTGATTGCACTCGCCGATGCGAACGCGGCTGTCCAGCGCCGCAAATTGCACCGGCTCGCTCGGGGCGGGTTGCTGCCTCATGACCCACGCCCTGGCCTGCAGGAACAGCTGTTCGTGCGAAGGGGGCAGGGCGTCCGTGCTGCCGGCCACGAGGGGCGCAGGCGTTGAGGGCTGGGCAGCCGGCGGCGTGCTCGCCGCTGGCCGAGACACTGCCACCGGCGTCAGCGACTGCGCATGCGCCTGTGGCGAAAGGCAGATGGCCACTGCCGCGGCCAGCGCAGACAAAGCCGCCAGTCCGTGCATTAAAACGGCGTCAATCAGTTGGGATGGGGTCAGTCGCATGGTGGGTTCGCCTTGGTAGATCGGTTCAGGGTGTTGGTAAGCCGACACCCTGACAGTGACAGGCGTGTTGTGCAAAAAGGGGGCCAGCATAAAAAGCGCTTGAGCAACCCCCCATCGCCGCGAGGGCGCGGCTCCTACACCCGTACCCCATCGCCGTGAGGGCGCCGCTCCTACACCGCACCCCTGCTTGGCGGCAAATCCTTGCCGTCTTTTGCCGCCGGCAAGTCTTAGCCTTGCCGCTTTTGCCTCGAAGTGACTGCTTTGCCCCTTAAAAGACGGTGGCACGGACTTTGCGGTCAAGCCCTAAAGCCGGAATGCGTCTGGCCCTTTTGTCGGGAAGCCGGCAAGTCTTCTGGATTGATCGCAGGACCAACACCACCATGAATTTCATCGATAAAGCCCTGGATGTGCATGCACAGGCGCTCGATGTCCGCAGCCGGCGGGTGGGAGTGCTCGCCCGCAACATCGCTAATTCCGATACGCCGCACTACAAGGCGCAGGACATCGATTTTCGTGCGGTGCTTAACAACGCCCGCCGGGATCCCCTGGCGGCCACACAAAAAGCTCACTTCAACCAGGCCGACCCTGAATTGCCCGATGGGCTGATGTATCGCGTGCCTTTCAATGTGTCGTTTGACGGCAATACCGTCGAACTCAACATCGAGCAGGCCCAGTACGGTAAGGCTGCGGC
>Ga0194134_10005831_pt1 | contig 11425 bp, 12 predicted proteins | sample TA2KigOff0mmetaG_FD_148602 | JGI IMG/M metagenome (GOLD analysis project Ga0194134, IMG submission 148602) | Freshwater microbial communities from Lake Tanganyika, Tanzania - TA2015056 Kigoma Offshore 0m | ecosystem: Environmental > Aquatic > Freshwater > Lake | place: Tanzania: Lake Tanganyika... | reverse complement strand
TAATAAAGTTTATACCATTCAGGATCAATATGTAAAAACTAATGAAATAGAGCATTTAGATTATGTTAATCAGGAACTAGAAAAATATTTTTTATTAACACCAAAAGAATTAAATAATCCAGAAAAAATGAAAGTGTATCCTAATTATGATATTAAAAGATTAATTGATCAATTTAATAAATGGTCTATTTATAATTATGAATTATTGAAATATTTATTTTATTACCAATATGTTTATTTAACGGAAATATGGAGTAAATACTCTACTTTAAATTTAAATAATAACTCAGATTTAGAAAAAAAAAAAATTTACGAATATAAATTAAATAAAATTCTAAACTTATATCTAAACTATTCATTTAAAAATAAAGTAATAATTAATAAAATATCACCAGTTCAATCAATTGAATTAAAAGTTGATGGTACAGTTTTGATTAGCGAAAGAAATTACAAATATTTTAGTGATGTTATACCCTATAAAAAATTTAAAAATAGTGCACAAACAGGCATATATTCATACACATTTTCATTATATCCATTAGAAGATCAAAATTCAGGTCATTTAAATTTTTCAAATTTCGATAATACAGAAATAACTATTAAATCTGATGAAGAAGCATTTAAAAAATATGGAAGTTATGATCTAAATATATGTGTTAAAGAATATAATATATTAAGAATTATGAGTGGTTTAGCTTCAACAGCATGGTAAATTAAACATTAAAACCTATACCACCTAATCCATTAGAAATTCTAAATATATTATATTGAATACCATAACATTTTACTTGAACTGGATTTTGATAATTTACTATTGGATTCATTTTAAATTGTAAATAACTATCATCTATTTTACTAAAATTCATCGTTCCAGATGGGTTAATTTCTATTGGGTTCAAACAAAATGAATAATAATATAATCCAAATTGTTTATTCATTATTTTTGATTGATATATTTGAATATTTGTATAGTATTGATTAGATTCTAATTCCATTCTTTTTATTGAATTTATTAATAGTGAATTATTTAATATTAAATATTCTTTCTCATTTTTAATTGGATATGAGCTATAATTAAAAAAATCATTGATTTCAATATTTGATAATAATACAGCTCTCCAAACTATAAGCTTAATTGGATTTATAAATGGTACTTTATAAATTGAATTAATTGAAGATATTATTTGTTGAGGTATGTTTTGAATCACTGGAATTAAGTATTGATGTGAATTATTTAAAAAATTATATCTCTCAAAATTATCCAAATAAATATAATTTATTAATAAATAAGATTTAATTATTGATGGCTTAGTAATAAAAATATTATCATCTTTTACTACTATTGTATTTGATTTAATAAAAATATCAAAATTAGTTTTTTGTCCGATTATTTTTAAATTATTATCATTATCATTATTAGGTACTTTAAACTTTCCTTTTATTTTATTATAAAATATTTTTTGTTCTAATTCATCAAAATAAATAAATTGACCAATATTTTTTTCATTTTGATATTCTTGAATAAAAAATTCTCCTGGTTCTAATATGCAAAAATTATTTGTTACTTGAATATAGTGATTTGGTGATACATTAAAACATTTTTCTATATCATTAAATTCCACATTTATTTTAATATCATGGTGTAATAAAGCTACTAATGGTAAACTTAAACCTGTATCTAGACAAAACCAAAAAGATAAAGGTATGTATAATTTATATGTTTGTTTATTATTAGAATATTCATATAATTCTTTAACATTGCCTATTATTTTATCATATGATTCTCTATGTCCATTTCCTGTTAATATTTCGTTCCAAATATTTATCCAATCACCATAATGTCTATCAATTATTGTTCCTCCTATTTCTATTTCTATAAAATTAATTAATACCAAACCGATTTTTTTTACCCATGCAAATTTTTTTTGATTATTAGATAATATACCAGGTAATTCAATATACAGATATGTTTGTCCCATTAAATCAGCATTTTTTGCTACATTAACTGTGCATTTTAGACCAAAATCTGGAATAGTTTTAAAATATTGTGGTGTGGGTTCTATTGAAAAATTTGAATGTCGTTTATACGCTATTTTAAAAAAAGTAATCTCAGGTTGAGCTGATAAATAAATATTTTCTTTTCCTACTGAAACTAAAATTAAAAGTCCTAAGCCCATTATACATGGATTAGAAATTCGATCTTTAAATATTTATTAAAATTAAAATTTTAATAAATAATTATTTTATTGAATTGGCACTGTTTTTTTAGTAACAGGAGTTGATTTATTATCAATTTCATTAACTTTTTCAGCTATTGCTTTAAGAATTGACATTAAATTATTTTGTTTTTTAGAAACTTTATTAAAATAATTATTACGAGCTTCAGTAAATTGTCTTAAATGATCAACAGTAAGAACGGTTTCTTTATCAGTTTGACCAAATACTTGTAATAAATCTGCATATTTGTCAGTCATAATAATAAATTCGTTTAATTTTGCTTCTTTTTCTTTTAGCACTACTAAAAGATCTAAAATTCCTTTTTCATCATTGGGTGATATATCTTTATTATGTTGTTTGAGTCTATTTTTGAGATTCATAAATTGTGCTTCTATAATTTCACTATTTAGTGTTTGAACTGGGGGGGCTCCACCAGATAAAATAACCCTAAGACCTGGAAATGAATTAGAAGAAAAATTAACTACAGTTCTATTTTGTGAGTCATTAATAGCTAATCCTAAACGTTCTAGATTTGATCTTACTGAACTTTTTGGTACACTTTCATATATTAGTCCTTTTTTAGCTAACAAAGTACCTCTAAAAGCATTTGCAATATCAGTTGGTTTTTCAGTATAATCTTTATTGAGAATAGCTGGGTTTTCATTTACTTTCATAATTATTTTATTTAAATATTCTTGTAATTTTACGTTATTAGAAATTTGAACTAAATCATTTGAATTTAGTTTTCCAGAATTCTTGCATGATTCTAACCATTCTTGCCAAGATTGAACCATTTTTAATGATCTATTTGCTGTTTTACTGAATTCATCATAAGTTTCAAATTGAAAAGATTGAAGAGTCTTATAAGCCAAATCGGGTAACATATCATGAACTTCCTGAGCAGCGTTTTGCCAAAAATTATGATCTTTTAAATATTTTTTGCAGTTTGCTATATTACCATTATTTATACAATCTTTTAAGTAAGTTGCACAAGTATTTTGGTTGGTAGATTTTTGTCCAACTCCTAAACTATAGCATTTGCTATTAGCTTTAAGTGTTTTTTGTATTTCAGGATCATTTAAATCTACGCATTTTACAGTACCATCTGATAATTTTTCATAAATTTTTCCATCTACTAATTTACGAAAGTATCTTTCTTGAGCTTTAGTTTCTCCAGTTGCTGCTGGCTCAGAGAACCATTTTGATAATGGTGAAACAGCATTTTTAACTGCAGTTCTAAGTAAAAGTTTCACAAAAAATGCATCTTGTTCGTATCCAAATTCTGTAACTCCTGTAATTTCTTTTTTAATTTTATCTTGTAATCCTTTTAGTAATTTATGATAAGCATTTATTTCACCTTCTGTAAGCACACCACCACCAGCTTGCAATCTCAATCTCAAATCTGCAACAAAAGTATCATTACTGACAACAGCGTTATTATTTTTAAATCTTTGATCTGATGATGCTTCTAACAAATTATTACCTGGAGCAGTTGAATCAGGAATCGCAGTCCAATTATAAAATTGACTAATTTGAACACCTCTAGCATTAAGCGGATTATCAGTAAATTGAGTTGTTAAGCCATATACAAGTCCACCGGAAAAATCAATGTTTTGTACATAATTAGTTAATGATAATTGATTATTTACTATATTTGCATTTAGAGGTGTAGCTAGAGGAGCCAATTGAAGGTCATGAAACCTTTGCAATGAAATTGCACGCTCATTTAATGTAGTAATCCTAAATTGTGGTGCATTGGCTGCATTATAAGCATCTGAAGTTCTATCGGTAATTAGAGGATCAACTGTGAAATCTTTAAATGTAAAAGATGTAGCTTTTCCCCATTCATTTCGGGTGCTTAATATTGGAGTATTGTTGCCATCTCTAATATCTGCCATTAATTTTTCTTGAATGTACATAGCAACTAAATCTTCGAATGATCCAGATAGAGGACTAGTAAGACGTTTTAATAATTCTAATATTTTTCCCTTCAGGCGCCTAGAAAAATTAGCATCTGTTTTAGTTGATCTAGCAATCATTACACTAGCAAGCCAAAAAGCCCATTCAACATGAACATCATTATCTCCTAAACCATAACGTTTTTGGAATAATATTGATTTATGAGGTTCCATGTCTTCAATATCAATACTTAAATCATTAGGTACAAATGAATTAGAATTTCTACTAGATTTTTTAGATTGAGCTATATTTTTTATTTCACTTATAAATAAATTGGATCGATAGTCTTTATTTGCTCCATCATAATTATTTGAAAATAATACAATACAGTCATCATATGTAAGATCAGTTAGTGTTGTTGACATTTATATATATTAGAGTTTAGAAAAAAATTTATTATAATATTTTTAAATATTTTTTACTAAATTAATTTTTTTTTCTTAGTTATAATAATGTTAAATCATAGATATATATGTTTACCATTTTTGGTTTGGATAGTAGGTTTAGGTATAGCAGTCTATTATTATTGTTTTGCTCCTAAAAATAATTTAACGCTAAAAACAAAACCAAAAAAAGAAAAGAAAGAAAAATTCACAAATTCTAAATTAAAAATATATAATTTTAATACAGATTGGTGTAGATGGTCTCAAATATTTCAACCAGAATGGCAAAAATTTACTGAAGCCGTTAAGAATGACTCTAATTTAAATAAATTTGTGGAAGCTATTGATGTTAAATGTAATGATACAGATAATGAAAAAATGTGTGAAAAATATAATGTTCCTGGTTATCCATATGTAGTATTAGATAATAATGGTAAACACGAACCTTATAATGGTGAAAGAACAGTAAAAGCATTATTATCATTCGTTTCATTGAAAACATAAGTTTTTCCAAAAATCTAAAGATTTAGTTTGAAGTTTCATTTAGACAATAATTCTGATAATTTTTTAATTTCTTTATAAAATTCAAGTTGTTTAAAACGTTCTGTATTAAAATCACTAAAACCATATAATGCACCATACCATGTTCCTCCTATTGATGCTGTAGTATCTGAATCACCTGGATGAATTGAAACTAATGTCATAAATATATCCCAATTACATTGAATATTATCAATATCCACTGTTTTTGATCCCGGTGATATCATTGATGTTAATAAACAGTCATATGCATAAATACATGAATCTAATCCAGAACTACCAAGTTTATTCCAAAAACCTTCTAAATTAGTAAATCCTTCTCCTTTTAAAACCATTGCTTTAATTTTAGGATTAGGAAAAAAACCCATTAAAAAGTCTGCTCTACGATCAGGAAAAATAAAATTATCCAAACTATTTTTATATTTTAACTTATTAACTCTAGTTTCTTGATATCTTTTCCAATAACCCATAAATTCATCCAAGTCTTCTAAATTATGATCAACAGGATAATATTTTTTAATTGTTTTATTATTATATAGTTTAATTAATTCTTCACACCATTTGTAAACTGGTATATTATTCATTGCAAAAGCGGTAAATAATGCAGTAACCATCCCACCAAGAAAACCAATGTAATAATTATGTGTTAATCTTGATGCACATATAGATTCTTCAATAACTTTTTCTATATTTTTAAACCAATATATACCTATTGGTCCTGTTCTCATAGATGCACCATTTCCACCCATATCAGTTTTTATTGGTAATGTTGCAATTGTCATTCCTCTTTTTAGTAATTTTAGGGTTTCAATAGTATTAATACCACTGACTCTTTTTGAATCATATAACAAGTCAAAATATTTTAAATAAGCATCTTTATAATTCACTTCTCCACCATCCTTAATTACGGCTTCACAAGTAGCTATAATCATTATGGTATCATCCGAAGAAATCCAGTTCGTAATATCAATATGATGAGCACCTCCTAATATCATATATTGATGGTTCATAAATGCAAATACATTAATATATGAACTTAATGTTTTAGTAGCAATCTTATAATTAAATTCCCATTCAGCATTTTTAAAACCAAGTGTTTCAAAATATGATGCAAACATTAGACTTGCTTCAATTTTTTCATTTATTTTTACCATTATTAAATACCAAGAAATTATTTAATATAAACTATTTAAACAAAATTTATAATATATTATTAATGTCTAAAGTAGAAATAGATTTTAACAATTTAAAATATAATTTGTATGAAATTCTTAATATACCATCTAATTCAGATGATATTAAAATTAAAAAAAATTTCATGAAAATAATAAAAACTTTTCATCCTGATAAGAATTCCGAATTAGATGAAGATATATACTATCATATTATCTTAGCTAATCAAATTTTACTAAATAAAGATTCTCGTAGAAAATACGATGATTTTTTACTTTCTTCTGCTGAAACATTTTATGAATTGAAAAATTCATTTAAAAAATCTATTGAAGATGTTGAACATTTATTCCCATCTAAAAATGATAGTAAAGTACAATTTGAAAATAAATTCAAAGAATTAAATAAAAAACATAAATTTGATGATGATAATTCAATGGAATCAATTATGCAAAAATTTAATAAAATTAAAGAAATAAGAACTAAAAATGATTTTTCCATAGAGAAAGAAGAATTTAAATCTGTAGATGAATTTAATAATAAATTTATTATAAATAAAGCTGAGGGAGGTAAGTTTAGTGATCAAATAGTTGAATACAAGGGGTGTCCAGCAGAATTATCAACATATGTAATAGGTGAAAATTACACTAATTTAAATGATATTGATAAATTATATTTAGAAGATTCAGTGCAAAGTAGTAAATATTCAAGTTTAGACAGGGCATTTACACTTTTACCAAAAATTGAGAATAACTTAGTAATGTCAGTTGAAGATAGAATAAAAGAATACCAAGATAATACTGATTTATTTAAAAATATGAAACCAACAGATTTTTCAACAAAAAAATTTAATGAATTTCAATAAAAAAATTGATAAAAAATATTGATAAACATTAAATTTAACTAATTAAAATGTTTAGCATTTGGTTTTGGTATTTCTTTCTAATTATTGCATTTACACTTTGCTTTTGTATCTTTGATAATACTATTAATGTAAGGGCTGACAATCTAATTATTCTGCTTCCGTTTATTTGTTACTTAATGTTTTTTTCATGTATGTTAGAATATATAATAGTGATAATATTTAATGGAAGTGAAAGTGAAGCATTTGTCACATTACTTTTGACAGTATTGACAGCATTAGCTATTAATGGTGCAGTTGGACAGTTAAAAAACATAAATCAACATGAAAATTTAATTTAATTGATAACTTGTTCAGTGACTTGTTCAGTGACTTGTTCAGTGACTTGTTCAGTGACTTGTTCAGTAACTTGTTCAGTGACTTGTTCAGTGACTTGTTCAGTAACTTGTTCAGTGACTTGTTCCTTAAATAATTTCATTGCTTCTAAATCTTCCATAAATTTGATAGCAAAACTTACACCAATATTAATTAAATCTAATTTTTTTTCTTTAGTTAATTCAAAATTTATAAATTCTCTATTTTTTGGATAAATATGTATTATTTTATAGGTATTATTTTTATAATCTTTCATAGATATAGAGTCTGCCATTATATTTATACATCCTATTAAAAATTCATAAATATTATCCATATTATTACAACTACTATGACTGATAAAAATACCTAAAGTAGATAAAGGATTACAATGATTAATTGGAAAATTATTAGTAATACTACCATCAATATAATAATCATCATTAAAAAGCACTGGTTCAAATATGAAAGGAACTGATATACTTATTCTAACAGCAGTTATTACAGACATTTTTGGATGAGTTTCATAATTAAATACAACTTCTTTACCTTTAGTATAATTAGTACCAATAATAGATAATTTTTTTTTAGTTAATTTATAAAGATCTAAAAAATTAACATCTTCAATATTATATTTTTCTTTTAAAAAACTAGATAATAATACCATAATTTTAATTCCATTATTAAATCCAAATAATTTTAATAAATTATCAATATCAATATCTGATTGTAATGATTGAAAATTAAAATCCAAAATAAATTCTTTAATATCTGAAACTGAATAACCTAAATTTAATAAATAACTTAATATAGAACCAATGGATGTACCTACATAATTGTTAATTTTATTTAAATCAATAAATGATTTATTTATAAGATATTCTAATACACCAATAAAAGCAAAACCTTTCATACCACCACCACTTAAACATAAAGTATCGTTATTATTCATTAAAATAATTTAGTTTTGAATCTTTAAATATTAAATTCTATATTAAAGTAATGTCAATAGATTTAAATAATAACCCTATTAAGACTTCAAGTGGATCAATATCTATTACTGGAACAACTTCGAATGGAACAGGTAATATATCTTTAAATACTAAAAGTGGATCTACACTTATCCTTGATACTGGTAACACAGGAAGTATTCAAATAACAACTTCTACAGTAACATCTTCTACTTCAAATAATGTAGTTTTTTATGCAAATACAGCTAATATTCAGGGAACAAAATATATTAAAGTTCAGATTGGAGGTGTAGATGCTTGGATACCATATCTTACTACTAACCCAGTACAATAATTTTTATATTTAATATATAAATACTAATCAATTAAACAATTCTAAAAAACAATTGTTTAAGTGAGTAGATAATAGCAATAAGATGTCAATTATGACCTGATTCATGCAACTCTTGTATTTCTCATATAAAAGATGATTTAGATATACATTAAACTCATTAAATAATGTTGTTGCACCATCAAATTTATTTATACGCTTTATAACGAACAAATATAAGTATTTTACACCCTTGAAGATTTAAAATGAGACAAAATTATGTTCTTCAAGGTTTATCTATTTCAGGAAAATGTAAATTATGAGTATGTTGCATCGTCAAATACAACTGATGAGTTTTAATGTGTATCTTACATTATTCCTACCTAAAAACCCTTCTTATAAGAGAAAAGCAGGAACTGCATGAACAAGTCATTATAGTTTTCTTACTATTAATTGTTATTATATTATAATATTTTAAGCTGTTTTGTCTCATTTAAAATCTTCGGCGGTGTAAATTAAGTAAAATGGGTATTTTATATTTTTAATTGTGTAAAATATACACCTTTAAGAATAGTCCTAACGTAGTAATTTAATTAAAGTAAATCTTTTATATTATCATTATTCAAACATAAAATGTCATTAAAGTTTATTAAATATTTTAGTTTATAATCTTTAAAATTCTTGAGTATTATAATGGTAAAAGCTAATGAATTAATAAATTCTCAAAAAGAAAGAGATGAAAGAAAAAAAGAAACATTTGAAAAAATATTTATTCATGTTGAAAAAAAAATTATAACAGCAAGTTCAGGTAATTATTATTATACTTGGTATCAAATACCTGAATTTTTAGTAGGATTACCGTTATATTCAATAGTAGAATGTCAATTATATATAGAAAAAAAATTAAAATCAAATGGTTTTGATACAGAATTTTATGAACCAAATATAATTTATATAAAATGGTTTCCAAAGATAAATAAATAAATTTATTTAATTTATTATTTTGTTATATTATTTATTAAATTAAAAAATAGTAATATTGAAATTCCGATTAAAATAATTACAATAGTATCTTTATTGTCATCTAATAAACATTGAAAATTTTCTAGTATTTGAGGTTTAAATTTATTTCTCATCATATTATAACATTTCCTACAACTCTTCATATGAAGCATAAAATCATCACATGAATAAATTGTTTGATGATCTTCATCATAATTATCAACTTTTTGAACTTTGTTGATAGTTCCTGATTTTTTATTAGTATAATCTAAATTTATTATTTTTTCTTTTTTTGGGGGAATATTTTTATGATTAACATATTCATCAATTTGGTTACTCATAGAATTGCAGCCTTTACCCCATGCATCTTCTATTGAACAATAGTTCATATTCTATTGTAAAATGCTAGATATTAATTTCTAAAATAAAATATAATGAATTTTAATAATATCAATAAATTAAAATCAAATAATTTATTTAAAATATTTTTATTAGGTGGTTTATTAATTAGTTTATTTATAAATTACAAAACTTATAAAATAGGGGTATTTTTAATATTTTTTATATTTTTATGGGATTTTTTACCGACTAATGAAAACTTTACTGAAGAAAATTTAACAATTGGAAAAGCAATTGAAAATGTTAATCATAATAATTTAAGAATTGGTCATAATATAAATGTTATAAGGTTTGAAGAATTATGTTATAAAATAATGATAGAAGCCAAGAAAAATAAAAAACTTTTAGAATTAATAAAGCAGAAAATTATCAAAATTTATGGAGAAATTATTAAAAATAAAGACTTGGCAAAATATTTAAAATTTAATAATTTATTAGATAGTTCGAATTTACCTGTTTTTATTAATGAAGATGAAGATATGCTTTTATTAAATGAAATTAAAATTATTGTATTAACTATGGATAAAAATAATTTTGAAAATATTATAAAATAATCTAATTATTATATATATAGTATGGAAGTTGTTAATAACAAATATGTTTCTACGGCTATAACTATTGGATTAGGTTTATATGCTGCTTTATTAGGTCCAAATTTACCAAATTTTATTAAGAATTTATTTAAAAATACATTATTCAGAATTTTAATATTATTTTTGGTTATTGTTAGAGGTAATAAAGATCCTAAAATGGCGATCATGATAGCCGTAGGTTTTGTCCTAACTCTCGATTATATCAATGTTAAAGATGCTAAAGAAGGATTAGAAAATAGCATTGAAGAAGGCATGGAAGACAGCATTGAAGAAGGCATGGAAGACAGCATTGAAGAAGGCATGGAAGACAGTGTAGAAGAAGGAATGGAAGACAGTGTAGAAGAAGGCATGGAAGACAGTGTAGAAGAAGGGATGGAAGACAATGTAGAAGAAGGAATGGAAGACAATGTAGAAGAAGGCATGGAAGACAGTGTAGAAGAAGGAATGGAAGACAGTGTAGAAGAAGGCATGGAAGACAATGTTGAAGAAGGCATGGAAGACATTGTTGAAGGAATGGGGGATGCAACTTTCTGAAAGAGTAAGAGGTCCCTTGATGTGCACACCAATGTTTTCCTCGCGGGGTCATAGGGTCTGTAATCAGTAAATGTAAAAAATAAATTTAGTTTGAATCTGAACATAATCAATTAGTTTGTAAATCAGAATTA
>Ga0194134_10005828_pt1 | contig 11434 bp, 10 predicted proteins | sample TA2KigOff0mmetaG_FD_148602 | JGI IMG/M metagenome (GOLD analysis project Ga0194134, IMG submission 148602) | Freshwater microbial communities from Lake Tanganyika, Tanzania - TA2015056 Kigoma Offshore 0m | ecosystem: Environmental > Aquatic > Freshwater > Lake | place: Tanzania: Lake Tanganyika... | reverse complement strand
AGGTCTGGAAGGCTGGCCTGCTCATGGCGCTCGGCGTAGCCGTGCTCTGCGCCGTCGCTGTCGCCGTGAGCACGAGGCTCGGCCAAGTGCTCACCGTGGCGGTCACCGTTGGCACGCTGCTCATCGGTCTGCTGAGCGACTGGTTCTTCGGCCGCACGGTGGCGGCCGGCGCCGCGAAGGCCGGCGAAGCCGCATACTGGGCGAGCAAGACCGCTTGGGGCATCGTGCCGAACTTCCAGGTGTTCTGGGTCACGGATGCCGTGAACCAGGGTGTAGCGATCCCGGCGAACTACCTGGGGCTGACGGCCCTGTACGCAGCATGCTTCGTGGCTGCGGCGCTCGCGCTCGGCGTGGCGCTCTTCCAGCGCCGCGAAGTGGGCTGAGCTGCGCTCAAGCCCAGTGCTGAAGCCCAACGCTCAAGCCCAGCACTCGAGACCCGCGCCCACTGAGGCCCACTCAATCCCAGCGCTCGACCTGCCGCTGCACCTTGGCACGCGACAGGAAGATCAGCGTGGCGAAGGGAACGATGGCGACGGCAACGGTGCCGCCTGCCTGGAAGATCATGGTCATGCGCCGATTGGCAGCGGGGTCGAATTCGCCCAGCAGCTCGCGCATGCGCGGGTCGTTCGAGGCTGCGATCTGCCACTCATGCGCCAAGCGGTTGTACTCGACCTGCGTGGGCAGGAGCAGCCACGAGAGCATCAGGCTAACGGCGGCGATGATCAGGCGCAGCACGGCCCAGCGCTGCACGCGAGCGATGCCGAGGCGTCGCTGCGCCACCACGCCCAGCCCGCCGACACCAAGCAGAACACCGAGCCCCACCGAGAGCGCGCCCCCGACGACGACAAATGCCAAGAGCACCATGGGCATGCGCGGCGGCTCCCCGCCGGGTGCGGCCATCGCCATGAGCATGGGAGCGGCGAGGGTGCCAGCCACCCCCAGCAGCATCACGATCGAACCGAGCACGGCATAGGTGAGCAGCGTGATGCCCGCGGGCATGGCCCAACGCGCGATGGGCGGCGGCAGGTCCTCGGCGGCGAGCGGCCGATCCGCGCGCGGAGGCGTGGGCGAGTCGAGCACGGTCAGTTGCCGGCGCCGTCGCGCTGCTTGCGGGCCTGCTGCTGCTGGTACTTGAGCTGCTCAAGCTGCTGCTCAAGTTGCTCGGGCTCCGGAACGCGAATTTCGTAGCGCATCATCTCGGGGGCCTTCTTCCACCACTCGAGGAGCTTCTTGATCGCATCGATACGCTTGCCGAGGACGACCATGCCATCGCCAGTGCCTGTGCCGCCGAGTTGATACTGGCGGAACAGTTCGGGCACTTCCTTCTCGCACTGCTCGCAGGTGCGCTTCCACTTCTCGAACACCTTGTTGCCGGCCACGCTCACTTCGTACTGGCCCTCGGGAACGCCCATGGCCGTCAGGAGGTCGTTGAGCGTATCGGCGGTGCCGCTGCTGAACTTGCACGCCAGCGCGTTCGAGGCGTTGAAGGTCAGGTTCTCCTTGGCGTTGCTCAGCTCATGCTCGCCCTCGAGCGTGTCGTAGAAGGTGACCTTGCCGGTCTCGGCGTCGACGTCGTAGGAGAGCAGGTCTTCCGCGTGCACCATGGCACGGCCCACGTAGCCGCTGCGGCCACCCATCTCGCACGTGCGGGCCACGGCATCTTCCCACTCCTGGGCACCCTGCTCTACCCAGCCCTGGCCCGCAATGCGCGTGATCGAGCCCATGGACCCGGTCTTCATGAAGTAGATCTCGGGCGCGTACATCGCAGTAAACGCACCACCGGAGATGGCCTTCTCGATCCAAGCCACCAGCCGATGGCCGCCGTCGCGGATCCCCATCAGCGCAGCCTGGATCTCGGGAGTTTCGAGAACTAGACCGCCATTGGAATTGATCTGGATGATGACGATCTGTCCGGGGCCAGCAGCGTTGGCCATGTCCTTGATCGTGTGCATGTCCTTGGCCCGCAGCTGGATGCCCACGGTGCCTTCGAGCGGGAGGATGAAGATCTGCTTCTTCTCCTGGTCGTCAGCCGCGGCGGCGGGCAGCGCCGCCTTCTTCGCCGCGGATGCGCCACCTGCCTTCGAGGTGGAGGACGGCTTGGTAGGAGCGGGCTTCGTCGACTGCGCAAGAGCGGACTGCGCGGGCGCAAGAGCGATGAGCGAGGCGAGCAGCGTGGCGATGGTGGTCGTCGGGATCATGGTCGGTGTTGGAGTGATCGGTCTGGACAGCAGTGGTCGTTCGTGGAGCCAATGGCAGGTACGTGGGGACTCCATCAGCCGCCACCGGGACCGCCGGGCGAGCCAAAGCCGCGGCCACCGCGGCCGCCGCCGGTCCCGGAGCCGCCCTGGTTGTCCTTCTTCGCCTTGTTGCGTGCGATCTGCTCCTGCTTCCAGCGCTCGATCTGGTCCTTGAGCTGGTTCAGGTCAGGGTGACGGGTCATGCGCCACTTGGTGTACGCGGCATTGTTCTTCTCGAGCAGCGCCACGATCTTCTCATAGTTGCGCTTGGCGAGATCGGTGTACTTGCCTGCGTCGAGCTGGAGCTTCGAGCGGGAATCCTTCCAGAGTTCCTCAGCTTCGTTGAAGGCACGGTTCCACGCCTTGGTCCAGTCGGTGCCGATGCGCTCGCCAGCACCCATGGCCGGGTCCTGCTCGCTCGGCACCACCTGGAACTCGCGGAAGCCCCGCAGGAACATGAGCTCGCCAAGGTCGCTCGCGCTGCCGTCGGCCAGGCCAAGGTCCTCGGCCGTGTCGGCATCGAAGGCGGCAAAGCCCTTCTCGCTTCCATCCACGACCCAGGTGCCATCGGCATCCTGCGTCCAGACGAGATCGCGACCCTTCCACGATGCGCTGAGCTTGAGCTCGGGGCGCATCATGGCGCGACCAATCATGATGTCGTAGCCGCCGACTTCGAAGAAGCCGTTGGCGATCGCCACGACCGCCTCGCGGAACTTGGCCAGCACCTGAGGATCCTCGACGCCGTAGCGCTCGGCGATGCGGCCAAGGCCGTCCAGCCGCGCCCCGGGCTTCATGTACATGTCCTTGAACGCGAAGGCGAGCAGGGTGCTGAAGCCCCAAGAATCCTGCACCCACATCATCGTGGGGGTTCCACGGAGCTCTTCGTCGAGCAACTTCAGCATGCGGCGCTGCGAGTCATCCTCGAAGACGCCGGTGCCATCCTCGTTGCGCTCGGCGGTGTAGAAGCCCTCCTTCAGGTCCTGGCTGTCGAGCGTGAACACAACCAGATCGGGCTTCTTCGCCTTGATGTCGTCCACGAATTTCTGGCAGAGCTCGGGATGGATGTCGAGGCCCCAGACGCCCTTGAACGGCGCGACATAGACGCGCGGACCGACGGGCGCTGCGGCCGTGGTGGCCTCGGCGGGCTTGGGCGCCGCCTTGGCGGGCGTGCTGCCCTTGGTCGTTGCTGGCTTGGTGGCGGCGGGCTTGGTTGCCGGCTTCGTGGCATCCTTCTTGGGCGGAGCCTGGAACGCAAAGAGCGGCAGGGCGAGCACGGCAAGCGTCAGGGCGATTCGGCGCATGAGGGTCATACTAGCGAGGCTCCCCCGCTGTTCACACCCTCAACGGTCGATTCAGGGTGCGGTTCGACCCCACTCAAGTGCTTGGGCCAGCGCCGCCCCGGCATCGCGGACCTGACCCTCCAACTGCGCTCGGTAGACGCGGTCGAGGATGGCCCCCATGCTCGGGCCCGGCCGCAGACCGGCCGCAATCAGGTCGCCACCGTTGACCCATCGGGCGGGGGCGAGCCCGCCGGGTGCCGCCGCGTAGGGCGACATCCACGCGCGGATGGCCTGCGCACGCGCCGCCGCTTCGACCCCCACGATGTCCAGCGCCGATGGCGTGAGTGGCGAGGCCAAGGTCAACCGCCGGTCGGCGATCGCCGCGCCTTGGAAGCCATCGTGCATCCAACGAGCCAAGCCAAGCGTGGTCTCGAGGTCGCCCGACTCACGGTTGCTGAGCATGAGCGCTTCGGTCCAGCGCCCCGTGCCGCCGCCGCGCTCGTCGCGGTCGCGCAGCCAGGCCGCGAGCAGCGCGCCCACGGGCCGGCCATGCTCGATGGCCGCCAAGCGACTCAATGGCCCCGCGGTGTGCGATTCTGCGAAGACCGCGGCATCGAGCCCAAGCGACTCGACCAGCTCCGCGCCGTGCACGCGGCGAGGATGCTCGACGATCTTGCGGATCTCGATACCGATGCGCTCGCGGCTCACGCCCGCGAGTTCCGAGGCGTGGGCCCTGATGGCGTGCGCCGTCTGCGGCTCGATCTCGAGCGCAAAGCGCGCGGCGAAGCGCGCCGCCCGCAGCATGCGCAGCCGATCCTCGCGGATGCGTTCGTGCGGCGAACCGATGGCGCGCAAGACGCGCGCCGCGACATCCGCACGGCCGCCGACGAAGTCGATGACCTCGCCGCTCGCAGGATCCATGAAGAGGCCGTTGACGGTGAAGTCGCGCCGGAGCGCATCCTCCTCAGGCGTTGCAAATCGCACCGAATCAGGCCGACGGCTGTCGGTGTAGGGACCATCGGCGCGGAAGGTCGCGACTTCGACGACGACACCTCCGGCTCGCACGAGCATGACGCCGAACGACTCGCCCACGCCCTTGGCACCCTTGAAGATCGAGGTGATCTCATCCGGCTTTGCACTCGTGGCGACATCGAAGTCATCCGGTTCGAGGCCCAGCAGCTGATCACGCACGCAGCCGCCGGCGAAGTATGCGACATGCCCAGCGTCGCGCAGGCGCATCGCGATCGCGCGCGCAGCATCGTGCGGAGACAGGTGCGCCTGGCTCATGTGCTGCATCGTCCCATGCGAGCACGCAGTTCCTGCTGCAGCGCACCGATTCGGCGCTGCAGCTCGAGCATGCCCGCCGACGGATCCTTGAAGAGTTCAGCGACCTCCCCGGCGGGGATCACGGGCCCGGCGAGGCATCCGATGCGGCGGAAAGGCCGCGGCAGCAGCTGCCCCCTCGGCCAGGCCTTGAAGGTGCCCTCGATCGCCATCGGCACGATCGGCACGGCGGCCTTGCGGATCATGATCGAGACGCCGCGCTTGAACTCCTTGAGTTCGCCGTCCTCCGAGCGCGTGCCCTCGGGGAAGACGAGCACCACGCGGCCAGCCTTGAGTTCATCGATGCCTGCTCGCATGGCCGCGGCATCGGCGCCATCGCGGTTGATGGGAATGGTGCCGAGGCTCCGGATCAGCCAGCCGAACGGCCCCACGAAGAGCGACGCGCGCCCGATCGGCGAGAACGGACGCTCGGCGAGGAAGGTGCCGCAGACCGGCGGGTCGTAGTAGCTGCAGTGGTTGCAGACGGCCAGGAACGCACCCGTGCGCGGCACGTTGGATCGGCCGAGGTACAGACGGCGGTGGACGAGCAGGAAGAACGCCTCGACGGTCAGCGTGACGAGGTCGAACCACGTCGACTGAACCGCACCCCGGCCCGGACAGCGCCGGGCAAACTGCGTCAGGCGCACGGAGCCGCTCCCGGGGCGTGCCGCTGCTGAAGCGTGTGGCCGACCATGGCGCGCACGATCGACTCAAGTCGCTCCACCACCTGGTCCTGCGAGAGGTCGCTGGTGTCGACGACCTTGGCGCCCTCGGGGCAGCGCAAGGGGCCGGTGGCGCGGCCCGCATCGAGCGCGTCCCGGCGGACGATCGCCGCGAGGATCACGGATTCATCGACGCACTCGCCACCGGCCGCGAGCTGCTCGCAACGACGGCGTGCGCGCACGTCGGGGCGGGCATCGAGGTAGATGCGCACCGGCGCGTGCGGGAAGACCACGCTGCCCTGATCGCGACCTTCGGTGACCAGCCACGGGTGAGCGGTGGCGATGCGACGCTGCGCGAGGACGAGGCGCTCGCGAACCGCTCGGTGCGCCGCTACATGCGACACGTGCTCGGTGACCGATTGCGTTCGGATCGCAGTGCTCACGTCGCGGCCATCGAGAAGCACCCTTGGAGGATTGACGGTGAAGTCGAAGTCGACGACGCAATCGTGGGTCACGCGATCGACCGCATCGGGATCCTGCGTGGACACCCCATGCGAGAGAGCCTGCAGCGTCAGGGCGCGGTACATGGCACCGGTGTCGAGCATGTCGAGGCCCAGTCGCGCAGCGAGCATGGAGGCGACGGAGCTCTTTCCCGTTCCAGCCGGGCCGTCGATCGTGATGACGACCCCTTCGATCATTCCTCATCGCCCCCGACGGCGGCGACGGGATCATCTTCCTCGCCATCGGCCTCCCCTTCGGCGAGGAGTTCGGTGATCAGGGCGACGGCCTTCTCGATCGGGCCGACCGGATCCGCCGACCCGATGTAGTCGATGCAGAGGGTGTTGCCGTAGCCCACGGACTGGATCGCATCGATCGCTTCGGCCAGGTCCCACTCCTTGTGGGTTCCCGCGCGCGTGAAGGTCTTGACGGTGGCCTCGATGGCGGCGCTCGCATAGGGCGCCACGCGGCGCAGCGCGCCTTGCAGGTCGCCCGAGGCGTGCGCGTAGGCAAAGCTCGGCAGCGCACCGATGCGGAACCCACCGACCTTCTTGATGAGTTCCGCGTAGTTCGCGGCATCAGCGATGACCGGGTCCGAAGGACGGAGCAGCGTGTTCACGTCCATGCGCTCGATGCGCTGCATGGACTGCTTGATCGCCTTGCCGTAGCGCTCAAGGGCATCGATCGAGCCGATGCCCGTTGGGGTCATGCCAACCGAGTTGCACCCCAGCGACTGCGCGGCACCCGCAAACGCGAAGAGGCGATCGCCGCAGGATGCGGTGTCGCGCAGGAAGTCGAGCGGCTGGTCATCAACCAGCACAAGGATCGGGCAGCCGGCCTTGTCGGCACGGTCGCGGAGCTTCTCGAGGTCGGTACGGGTCTTGCCACGCAGCATGGAGGCAGGCAAGTTCATGCCGCGCAGGCCCAGGTGCTCTGCCGCGAAACGCGGCACATCGAGCAGGTCGGCCGGAGCCGGCCTCTTCTGGACCTTTCCCGGCGCGATGCAGGCTGCGTTGATCGTGAGGATGGTCTGGACGTGCACGGCTCGTGGATCCCGGGCGGAGTCTAGCAAGGTGCCGCGCTATGCTTACGGGCCCACCTCCCCCGAAGATCCAGGAGCCATCATGTCCAGCCCATCGACCTGCCGCTACACCGATTCGCACGAGTGGTTCCACGCCGAAGGCGACACCGTGACGGTGGGCATCACGCAGTTCGCCGCCAACGAACTGACCGACATCACCTATGTGGGCATGAAGCCCGCGGGCACCGCGGTGTCGAGCGGTGCAAGCCTTGGTGAGGTTGAGTCGGTCAAGACGACCAGCGACATCTACTCGGCCCTGACCGGCACGATCGTCGAGGTCAACGCAGCTGCCACGAGCGACCCATCGCTCCTGAACTCCGATCCGTTCGGCAAGGGCTGGCTCGTGAAGCTCAAGGTGTCCGACGCGTCGGCACTGGACCGCCTGATGGACAGTGCCACCTATGACGCCAAGCACCCCGTCGGCTAAAGCCGCGACCGCATCGATGCAGTCCCTGGCGCCGGGCACCGGCTCGGCGGGGATCGCGCTGTCGCGCGTGGTCAAGAGCTACCGACAGGGTCGGCGTGCCGTGCAGGCGCTGCGCGGAGTCGACCTGCAGATCGATGGACCGGGCTTCTACGGGATCATGGGTGCGAGCGGCAGCGGCAAGAGCACGCTGCTGCACCTGCTTGGCGGTCTCGATCGGCCCGATTCAGGCTCGATCACCGTGGCGGGACATCGGCTGGAAGCCATGGACGAGGCCGCGCTCACGCTCTTCCGGCGGCGCGCGATCGGCATCGTCTTCCAGCAGTTCAACCTGCTCCCGACGCTTGATGCGCTGGGCAATGTGATCCTGCCCGGCGTGCTCGATGGGCGCCCGCGCGCCGACCTTGAAGCGCGCGGACTCGCCCTGCTTGAGGAGCTCGGGCTTGGCGCGCGCGCCGATCACCGTCCCGAGGCGATGAGTGGCGGGGAGCAGCAACGGGTCGCGATCGCGCGTGCGCTGCTCTTCGAGCCGGGTGTGCTGCTGGCGGACGAGCCAACGGGCAACCTTGACAGCGCGAGCGCCGATCGGCTTTGGACGATCCTCCGCGAAGTCGCCTCTCGACGGCAGATGACGGTCGTCGTCGTGACCCACGAGCCCATCGCTGCCGGCAACTGCGTCGAGACTTTCGTGCTGCGCGACGGTGCCGTCGCTGGACGATTCGAATCCTATGGCCTCACTCCATCCGAGCTGGTCCTTCGCGCAGCAAGCGCTGGCCGGTAGGCGCGGTCGCACCGCCCTGCTGGTGACGGCCGTCGCGCTCAGCGCGGCGCTCGTCACGGCGGTCTCGTGCGCCATCGCCACCGCGCAGGCCAATGTGGAAGTGCGCTTGCGCAAGCTCGTGGGCGATGCCGATGCGCGGCTTGTGCAACGCTACGGCGAGGACTTCGGCGACGACGCGCTCGAGACCGTGCGCGCGCTCCCGGGCGTGCAGCATGCGGCCGGTCGCCTCGATGGATCGCTCACGCTCGTGCGCTCCGACGGGACGAAGGACGAATTCGGCCGCGCCAAGCGTGCGACGGTGCAGGCGCGTGGCGATGACCTGGTCGATGATCTGCGGCTCCGCGAAGTCACGATGGTCGCCGGCCGGCGGCCGGAGCGCGACGACGAGATCATCGTGGATCCGCTCGCTGCGGAGATGCTTGGCGCGGAGCCGGGCACGCAGGTTGACCTGCAGCGCTTCGGTGAACCCGTTCGGCTCACGATCACGGGGATCTACGAACGGCCGGTGCTCGGCGCGCTGCAGCGTCCGCTCGCGCAGGTTGCGCGCCGCACGCTCGCGATGGCGCAGGGCCAGGATCCCGAGGTCAGCCGGATCGCGATCAAGCTCAAGCCCGGCCTGAAGGCACAGTCCTGGATCGACGAGCACAAGGCTGCGTTCGAGGATCCGCTGGTGCTCGAGCCGGCGGAACTGGCCACGGCCGGCTTCACGCGCCAGCTTGATGCTGCAAACCTCGGACTCCTGATCGCCACGATGATCGCCTTCATGTCGTGCGCCTTCATCGTGGCGACGGGCATGACGGTGGCGGTGAGCGAACAGGTGCGCGAGATGGCGATCGCGCGCTGCGTCGGTGCCGAGCGCCGCGACCTCTTCCTCGGGCAGCTCATCGTCGGTGCAGTGATCGGCGGCCTTGGTGGCGTGCTGGGCGCACCGCTGGGGATCGGCGTCGCGTGGGGCTTGGCCGAACACTTCAAGGAGCTCGTACCCGCCGGACTGTCGGTCGCCCCGCTCGGCGTCATGCTCAGCCTGGGCGGTGCCCTGATGAGTGGACTGCTCGGCGCTCTCTGGCCGGCAACAGCCGCATCGCGAGTCTCGCCGCTCATTGCGCTCACCGTCCGCGCACGGGCCGTCAGCGGCTCATTGCCGTTGGCGCTCGGCGGTTTGGGAGCCGCCTGCATCGGCGTGCAGCTGCTGCTGCTCCTGATCCCCGAGGTGGAGCCGCGCTTCTGGGCGTGGGCGCTGGTTGGACTGCCCCTGATCCATGTGGGCTGGTTCCTCCTCTCGGTGCCGATCCTCGCCGCCATGGCACCGTGGTCTGGTGCACTCATCGAGCGCGCGCTCCGCGTGCCGCAGGGGCTGCTCTCGGGAAGCCTGCGCGCGAGCCCGATCCGGTTCGGCCTGACCGCCGGTGCGCTCATGATGGGCGTGTCGCTGATGGTCGGCACGCGCTCTGACAGCGAAGCCCTCGTGCGCAACCTCACCGAGCGCGTGCAGTTCGCCGACGCGTTCGTCTTCAAGACCGCGGGATTCAGCCCCGAGGAGCAGGAACGAGTGCGCGCAATCCCCGGCGTGATCAACGCCGTGAGCGTGGGCTACATGCCGATCCGCGTGCGGGGCTTCGAGCGCAAGGACGGCACGAGCGACGAGACGGTGCTGGGGCTCAAGGCGATCTCGCCGCCCAACGTCGTCTGCATCGGCTTCCAGCCCGAGGCGTTCTTCAGGCAGAACCGCATTGACTGGATCCGCGGCACCCCCGAGGCGGCACTGCCATCGCTGCAGGATGGCACCGGCGTGCTGGTGGCCGAGGAGTTCCTCACGGCGCGCGGGCTCGATGTCGGTGACCGCCTCTTCCTGGGCGCACGCGAGGAACGGCGCGGCTTCACGATCGTGGGCGTCGTCGGATCCGCTGGGCTCGACTTGGCCACGCAGTTCTTCGGCATCCGCTCGATGTACATGGAACACGCCGTCTCGTGCGTGTTCATGGACTTCGACGTCGTCGCCCGGGAGTTCGGCAACCGCGAGGCGGTCATCATGCAGTTCAGCATGCCGCAGAACCTCGACGACGCGGGCGAGCAGGCGATCGCGGCGCAGCTCGAGGACCAGGTCCCCGGCTCGAGCTTCGCCAGCGGCCGCACCATCCGGCGCGCGGTGCTGGAGATCGGCAACATGATGCTCGCGCTGAGCGCGGGCATCGCGCTGGGCGCCATGATGCTCGCGTGCTTCGCCGTGGGCAACGTCGTCGTGGCGGGGATCGCCGCACGGCGGCAAGAGTTCGGCGTGCTGCGGGCCGTCGGTGCGACGCCGTCGCTGCTCCTGCGCGTGATCCTGGGCGAAGTGCTGGCGATCGCACTTGCCGCGATCGTGAGCGGCTTCGGGCTGGGCATCCATCTGGCGTGGATGGCCACAAGGCTCTACCACGACCTGGCAGGACTCGACCTCAAGGTCACGCTCTCGCCCCTGCCCTTGGCGATCGGCTGCCTCGTGCTCTTGGCGCTGACGATGCTGGCCGCCACGCCAGCCGGCGTGCACCTGATGCGCCGGCCCGCGCGCGAACTGCTGGCCGCTGCGCGTGGTGCGTGAGCCCGGGCGGCATACCCTTTGCGGCATGGAGCGACGCTTCGAGCTCGTGAGCCCGTTTGCGCCCACCGGCGACCAGCCGGAGGCGATCGAACAGCTCCTCTCAGGCGTGACCAACGGCAACCGTTTCCAGACCCTGCTGGGTGCGACGGGCACCGGCAAGACCTTCACCATGGCCAACGTGATCGCGCGCTCGCAGCGCCCGACCCTGATCATGAGCCACAACAAGACGCTCGCAGCGCAGCTCTACGAGGAGATGCGCCAGCTCTTCCCGCACAACGCGGTGAGCTACTTCGTGAGCTACTACGACTACTACCAGCCCGAGGCGTACATCCCCCAGCGGGACATCTTCATCGAGAAGGATGCCTCGCGGAACGAGGACTTGGACCGGCTGCGGCTGGCTGCGACAAGCAACCTGCTCTCGCGCCCCGACACGATCGTGGTCGCGAGCGTGTCGTGCCTCTACGGCCTGGGTTCGCCGCACGAGTACATGAAGACCATGCTCATGCTCGAGCGCGGCATGCGGCTCGATCGGCGGGCGTTCCTGCTGGGGCTGGCGGACATGCAGTACGC
>Ga0194134_10005819_pt1 | contig 11448 bp, 9 predicted proteins | sample TA2KigOff0mmetaG_FD_148602 | JGI IMG/M metagenome (GOLD analysis project Ga0194134, IMG submission 148602) | Freshwater microbial communities from Lake Tanganyika, Tanzania - TA2015056 Kigoma Offshore 0m | ecosystem: Environmental > Aquatic > Freshwater > Lake | place: Tanzania: Lake Tanganyika... | reverse complement strand
ATGACATGAACTTGGTCTAAACCTGCGGCATCCTTCGTTTCTAAACCTGCGGCATCCTTTGTTTCTGGGTTGGATTCTGAAACTGGGTTGGAATCTGAAACTGCGTTGGAATCTGAAATGATGGTGCTGGTAAGTGATTGTGGTTTTTGTTGTTGTTGCTTTTGTTGTTTACACGAAGCGTCGTCGTCACTGTCGTCACAATCACTTTCAAGTTCGGATAAAGACATATCGTCGCTTACGCAGTCGTCTTTTAATTCAATCACGCCTTCTTCATCCTGCAAATTATGAAGTCCGCCGATGTAGATTTTGTTGTGGTGTAATAAAAGACGCATCGGTTCGCTTTCGTCGTTGCTGTAGTCGTCGTCGCTATAATCTTCGTTTTCACTTGTGGTGGTGTTGCTAGTCATACTGCTTTCGCTAATGTGACTATCGTTGTCCGAAATGCTGTCTTCTTCATCGCTTGATATGTGTATCAATTTCTTTTCATTGTTGTTATTGCTGTTATTACTGTTATTGCTGTTATTACTGTTATTGCGGTGTTGCGATTGTTGCGATTGTTGCGATTGTTGATTTTGGAAATACGGAAATGAAACATTCATTAACATGTGCTTCATGCCCTCAACATCCCGGGACGTGGTTGTTATAAATTCGTGTAATATCATTGCCTGTTCTTTGTGCGAATGTTCTAAAATTGCAAATCGCTGTCGCGAATAATAAAATAACGCTGTAACCAATACAATGCATATACCTAAAGTCAAAATAATTCCAATATATAATTGTAAATTCTCCATTTTGGCTTGTTTTGTTTGGTTTGGCTTGTTTAGTTTGTTTTGATACGATACAAATACGCCATAAATAAAAAAACGATTACAATACGCACAAGGGCAACCAACAACGAAAATTTATAGTTTTGTTCGCATTCCAATAATTTTCTTGGCGGATTCAATGATTTCGTCAGGATATTCCAAATCGTGAAGCACCCGCACCCCGCCTTTAATGTCGGATATACCGGGCGACACCTTGTATAAATATGTAAAGTCAAATTCGTTAATTGTGCGAATGTCCATCTTCAAGTTGCAAATGCGGGCGTGGTCTTTCAAATACTTGCATAACTCAATGTAATGGGTGGTGAGCATTAAATCTACATTGGAGCACTTGGATACATAGTCAATATATCCATATGCCGCCGCAATGGCTTCATACGGATTTGTGCCAGAATACAGTTCGTCAAAAATACAGAAATGACGCTTGTCGCGATGGGTGGTAATGCACGACAGTATTTCTTTACAACGCCGGGATTCCGCTTGAAACAAACTGTCTCTGCCCGACGTATCGGGGATGTTTAAATAACAGTGCAAGTAGTGGTATGGAAGGAGTTTGGCAGAGGAATAAAAGCCGTAGCCAATTTGCTGCGAGAGAATGATGTTAAACAACGTGGATTTGATGAGCGTGGTTTTTCCGGCGGCGTTTGGTCCGGTTATAATTAATTGGCGGTCCAATGCGATGGTGTTTTTCACAGGCGACGCGTTTAATAACGGCGGATAATATTGGTTTTTTATTTCCGTATATGGTTTTTGTTTTTTATTGGATTCTTTGTTTTGGGTTTGGTTTTTGTCTTTGGCTGCGTCTTCGTCTTGGGTTTCGTCTTCGTCTTGGTCTTCGTGTTTGGCTTCGTCTTGGGTTTCATCGTGGGTTTCGTCTTCGTTTTCGTTTTCGTCTTGGTCTTCGTGTTTGGCTTCGTCTTGGGTTTCATCGTGGGTTTCGTCTTCGTTTTCATTTTCGTCGTTGTCTTCGTCGTCTTCATCTTCGTCTTCGTCGTCATCGTTGTAAATTAGAAATTCACACGCATTTAAATGCCCGCTTTCAATCAACATCTTACAAGAAGACAAGTGTTCCATATATGCGTTCAACCCGAAACTGTACTGCAACAATTCCTCAATGTCTTCATTCATAAAAAACTCGTAATAATACTTCATAACATACCCAATTTGATTAAACTTTGAAAAGGATATCTTAAATGGCGACACCGTTTTCAACGCATCGCACAATTCACGCATGCGGTCCAGTTTATTACACGCATCCGCCGTAAATGCGGCATATGACGGCAAGCGTTTTGTTTGGGCAATCAAATATTCCAGATTTTGCGCCGTTCCAGTCAAATACGTGTTTATTATAAAAATGTTATCATGAATCAAATACATGTTTTTATAAAAACGCTGGCACGCAACAATGTTTTGATACACCTGAACAACATAAAACACCACGGATATGATAAGGTATATGCGTTGGTCCCACGATACTTCCGTAAATTGCGTAAATAGTTTTCCAATTGCGTGATGCGATATGATGTTTTTTAGCACATCAAAATATCCAGAAATCCCAATACTGATGCCCCGGAACCGCAGCACGAAAAACGGCAAAATTAATACGAAAATGGGCGTCGCAAGCGCAATCAGCGGGGATGAAATGTTATACATTGTTAAGAATTGAAGAAAATGGGGCGAGCGGTTTAGGCGGTCAAAAAAAGAGACTTCAACATAACTAAACCGTTCTTTAAATTCTGCGGCATCCCCGCTTCCCCGCAGTTCTTTCCACCGGGTATCAATGTCAGTGAATATGCGGTCGGTTTTGGTAGTATCAATGTCATTATCCTTGCGATTGTCATTGTCATTATCACCAAAATTCTGGGTAACAACCCCCGCATTTAAATTATACAGCAAGCGCTGTGTATCCTTCAAAAAATCGGTATCCGTGGTATAATATTTAGACCATTCATTCAAATAATCACGGCCAAATATGGTTGCGGGATTAAACACATAGGAATACAGCCCCTTACGATTGTTCGGATTGATGGGATTGATGGGATTGCTGGGATTGCTGGGATTGTTCGGAAACTTGTCTAATTTCGCATCAATCAATTCTAAATCGTCGGCGATTGAAGGCGGCAATTCGTGCTTACTGGATGCGTCTAAATAATGAATGGGGTGCTTGAAAATACAGGGGCGGACATTTTTGGTGGTGGTTGCGGTTGCGGTTGCGGTTGCGGTTGCGTTATTAATCTGATTATTGTTCTGAGTATTCGCATTCTTTACCTCCATTTGGGTTTGGGTTTGGACAAGAAGTTTGCGAATGCTTTCGGGGTCGGTTGGAATGGATTTGATTGTATCTTTAACATCGCTAAATAAAGAAGAAAATGATACGCCGAAATGTGGAGGCGGATATGTCGTAGCCATATTTTATAGCGATTATGCGATGATAGGTGTGTTAGTCATATCTTAGATAATTTAGTGGGATTTGTTCCGCAGTTTTTATGTCATTATTTCATTGATACATCCGGGACAGCGGCCAGAGCCAGACCAATCCTAGAGGACGGACGGGCGGATGGAGTTTGACGAAAAAATTGAAATGTTTTATCGTCAAATACATAGCAATAAACACGAAGAAGAAAAAATTCATAATGAGCGCAGCGAGTGCAAGAGAAGTTGAACAGTTGATTCAAAAGGAACTGGATGTGATGATGGGTATACTTGATGATAATATGGATAAACTGCCAGAAGGTGAGTATTTACGCGGGATGAATGCGATTGCTTCATTATACAAGCACAAGCGAGACACTTTGAGTCGCCCGAGTCCAGGCGGTGGCGGCGGCGTGGCGATGATGGCACCCTGGATGACACTGAAGGAGATTGAAGAAACCGACGAAGATTTATACGATGAAATTATAGGAGTTGCGGAAAAAATCCTCCTGGAACTGTGTGGTCCTGACACAAGTATTCACGACTACGAGTATGCCATCGTTCATTGCGGTGAAGAAAGCGGGTTATTCCGATTGCTTCTCAATTACAAACCACAGGAAGGAAATGCCGGATACGAAACGAGTCCGTTGGTGTTTCATCACGCAATATATATTATTATGAATCGGTTGTTTTATGACATGATTAGCGAACTGGAATTTTTGCGTCCAGTTAGATGTCAATGTGGATGGCGTGGTCCACAAGGAAAATTTGACAAACACACGTCAAATTCGCGTCATCTACGCTGGGTTGTCGCAGAACGCGAACGAAAATCCGCGAAAGATTTAGAAGATGAGAGACGACAGGTTGTCGCACGCTGAGAGTGTGGAATTGTATAGTATCATTTGTCGTTTCATGAAGATGAAGATGGAGAGATGGATGCTTAGATGACAAGGTCCGCCCACGTTTGTTTCAAGGTGATGTCGCAATAAAACCTTTTTTTTTTGATACCTCATAGTTGGTTGACCATGATGAAACGCACTCTACTCCTGAAACCCAGATTGCGACAGCGGAAGCGATTGCTGCTGCTGCGTAATTATGACTGCGTCTGGTTTTACCGGTTGCGAACCGTCTTATTACTCATATTCTTTACAGCAGAAAAATACATTGGCATTGGCATTGGCGTTGGCGTTGGCGTTGGCAGCAGAGGCGGAGGCTGAATACCTATTTTTTTATTCGTCTTGGTCCGTTGATTATGTAATGTCTATTTATTTATTGACTGTTTATGCTTTCCACAAAACTCTCTGGCAGTTCAGTAATTGATGTCCCATAATACCCTTCAATTTCCTTCAACATCCGAAAATCCTTCTTAGTAACAAAGTTAATACCGAAGCCCTTTCGCCCCCAACGACCCGACCGTCCAATGCGGTGAAGATACACGTGCACATCCTGCGGAATATCAAAATTGATGACTGTGCTAACCTGCTGAATGTCAATGCCACGAGCAGTCACGTTGGATGAAATGAGGACACGGTGCATTCCTTTCTTGAACTCCGAATACGCCTTTTCACGGTCCTGCTTCTCCATGCCGCTGTGAATGCAGCAAACCGGAAACCCGTCAATCGTCATTGCTTCAAACAAATCCGCAACCCGCTTGGTGCTGTTACAAAAGATGATGCACTGCGAAACCGAAATGGCCTTGAATAAATCTTTCAGTGTAAGGTATTTCTGAATGTCGTCATCCACGGCGATATAGTGCTGGACAATGCCTTCCAGCGTCAGGGCTTCCGCCTTTACTAGGATTTTCATAGGTGACCGCATAAATTTCTCGGTTAGGGTGTGGAGTTCCGCCGGCATTGTGGCACTAAACAAAGCGACTTGAACATCCGACGACAAGAATTGAAAAATGTTGTAAATCTGGTCCTTGAAACCGGAAGACAGCATTTCGTCGGCTTCATCCAGAATCATAATACGGATGGTAGAACTATTTAATGTGTGGCGGCGAATCATGTCATGAACGCGCCCGGGACATCCCACCACAATGTGCGGGACATTTTTTCTCATTTCGGTGGTGTCTTCGTCGGTGGAAGTGCCGCCAATCAACATACGCACATTCAAACCCGGAATCATGTGGCCAATGCCGGACACCACGTCGTGAATTTGCTTTGCCAGTTCTCTGGTTGGCGCCATAATGAGGGCTTGGGTTTCTTTGATAGAGGGGTCCACCAGATGGAGCGCCGCAACGGTGAAGGCGCCCGTTTTTCCAGTTCCAGACTGGGCTTGTGCGATGACGTCGCGGCGTTCAATGATGGGTAAAATGGCGCGTTGTTGAATGGGGCTGGGGTTCTCAAAACCATAACCATAAATCCCGCGCAGCAAATGCGGCGAAAACACTTCCACGTCTTCCCATTTACGGAATTCGTTTGGTGGGACGGGACCTTGTTTTTTTTGTTCTTGTCCTGGTGCTGGTGCTTGTCCTGATGATTGTCCTGGTGTTTGTCCTTGATTGCTTTGACTATTAGAAAGCGTACTAAATGTAGGCGGATTGCTGTCGTATTCTTCTGACATCTTTTTATTTCTTTGTTTGTTTCGCAAATAAAATAACTAGTAAAACACAACTAATATGTTTAAGTTTTTTTATGGTTGTTGTTTGTGCGGATTATGTGTATTATGTGGATTGTGCGTATTATGTGGATTGTGCGTATTATGTGGATTGTGCCTATTGTTTATTGTTTTTGTTGTTTCAAGTGTAAAACCGATATAAATGTTTTGTTTTATATATTATAGTTTAGTAAGTTTGTAATGACGACCGCAACTACAATTCCAAAATATCATTTACACGATTTTCATACATTTATGAAAAACGGGTTTCACATTGATTTGCCGAATGAAACGGTGCGCGTTGTTTCGGAGTTGGCAGAATTGGTAGGCGCGCCATCCTATGTAAGAACCCCGGTGTTTCCAATCAAGGGACACTGCGACGATGCTGCTGCCGCCGGTGATGCCGCGAGTTCGGGGTCGGGCGGTGGCAATGGCCGCAGAAAGAACCGCCCCACAGAAATCGCCGAAAGTGATTGGGAGGCCATTCGCGCTTTCCAGAAGACGGAAATCCAGAAGAAGCAAGGCATTGAGGCGCACATTGACAACATTCGTGCCGCATTGAATAAGATTACCGAGAAGACATACGATGACATGTTTTCCAACATTTGCGCCACGCTGGTTAAATTAACCGCCGCGGAAGAAAACATTGAAGATGATATGCGAACCGATGTAATGAACCGCGTGGGGACGTCCGTGTTTCACACCGCCAGCACCAACACCTTTTATTCCGCGCTGTATGCCCGCCTGTTTAAGGATTTAATGTCGCAACACCCGGTGTTTCGCACCATTTTTGATAAAAACATGGACGAATTTACCAAGTTGTTTAGCAAGATTGAGTACATTGATTCTAAGAAGGATTACGACAAGTTCTGTGAAATTAACAAAGTGAATGAAAACCGCAAGGCAATGTCGCTGTTTATTGTGAATTTAATGAAGGAAGGCGTGGTTGATGCGGACACGGTAATTGACATTGTGCGTCAATTACAGGAACTGCTGTGGGAAAACATTCGTGGAAACAATAAGACAAATGAGGTGGATGAATTGTCGGAGAATTTGTTCATCATTATTAAGAACAGTTGCTCTTATTTCCAGGGAATTGAAAATGAAGATTTGAAGACGGCGTTCAAGGGCCGGGTGTTGAAGGTGGAGGAAGTAAGTCATTTGAAATTGAAATCGTTCCCCAGTATTTCAAACAAGTGCATTTTCAAACACATGGATATTATGGATGAAGTAAATAAGGTGTCAAAAACACAAAAGAAATAATTATAATTATAATAATAAAAACAAAAACAAAAGATAATTCATATAAACATAAAATGAATAAATAATATAATCATGGATGGCGTATCAATGACAGTAATTGAAACAAATTCAAATCATACATTGTCTTCACCGCCATTACAAGAAAGCGAAGAAAGCGAATATGATAAGTTAATGAAACAAGTGTATAATGAATATGGGATTGAAGAAACCGTGAATTTAGAAGATGACTATGATTATTTGGAACAAGAAAATGAGGATGAAGTAATTACGCATTATGATGATGATGATGATGATGATGATGATGGGGTTATTGCCACCCAGTGCGTTGAAATGGAGAACGAATATGACGCACGATACACCGTTTCCGAATTAACGCATATTTTAAATTACTATGGATTGAAAAAACCAAAGACAAAACAAAAGCGGTGTATAATTGAACGAATTGTGGATTTTGAAACGTCCATTGAAAATCGCGCCATTGTGTTGAAACGACGCCGGGCATTTCATTTGGCGCAAGAATTGAAGGCGGACCCATATTTTGGAAAATTACTCATATATCCATGAGCCTTTGAGTTATTGAGTAATTGGACCTTGGACCTTGGACCTTGGACATTTGGACATTTGGACATTTGAAACCACTTAAAATTGTGTTTATAAATAACATTATACACACAATTTTTTTGTATGAAAATCATTCATATATCGCCTCCAACAGAACTAAATGAAAACCCGTGTCCAGAAAAAGACCGCGCAATTAATGTAATTTACCAATTTTTTGTTCATAGGGATGCGGACCGCCACCACGAAATACAGGAGTGTCTTCGTCGCAACATTCAAAACAGCCACATTACGTCCGTTCATTTATTGAATGAACGTATTTACACTGACGAAGAAATGGGAATAACCAACCTGCCAGAAAGCGCGCGTTCCAAAATCATTCAAACCAATGTAGTCACCCGCCTTACATTTGAACAAGCCTATCAATACATTACAAATATGGGGCTTTGTGGCTACAATGCCATCATAAACGCCGACATTTTCTTTGACAAAAGCATCAATCAACTGCGTTTTACAAACATGCACTGTAAAAAACAGGTGATGGCGCTTCTCCGATTTGAATATAACGCCAATAAACGCCTAGAACACGCCGAAATATTTGGCCCGCGATTTGATTCGCAGGATGTGTGGATTATTCACTCCAATTTTACCATCCCCCCGGAGCAACAACGCATGTTTTCATTTTATTTCGGAAAACCGGGCTGCGACAACAAGGCAATATACTTGTACAGTTTACTTGGCTACGAAGTGTTGAATGACCCCGATTTAATTAAAACATACCATTATCACACCACGCAAATCCGTGATTACACCCAGAAAGACACAATCGGACAGCCGTGGGGCATGGTGGTTCCTACCAATTATTCCATTAAAATCATGCCGTCAACGTTGGGAATACACGTTCCAAGTGCGTGCCAAGCCACAACCAACCTGACTACCTTTCATTTCTACAATGACGCCATTCGGCTGCATAATTATATACAGAAGCGGTTTGATGAACGGCGCCGATTTATAATACCGCAGATAGGCGGCGACTCCTTGATTTATGTGATTGGAGACACGTTGGTGCGTCGGGCTAAATACGAAAAGGCAATTGACGCCGGCAAACCTATGGAGGAAATCACAAACATACGCGAGTATGAAAATTACATTGTTCCCACCGCCCAAGAAAAAGCGGAAATTTCCATTTTGTTTTCTAATGAAGGCAAGGAAGAGACCCATCTGAATTTAACCGATGTTAGAAGCATTGCGGAGTTTGCTGTAAAAACCGATGAAGCGTTTGATAAATGTGACATCTTTTTTGGTTACGACATATGGGACAATGAATACAAGTTGAAATACAATACCAGCCAAGACTATATTTCACGAAAACACAACGAAAAGGTGATGCTGTGGAATGCGGCATTTGAGGCGTATCATTACGCGCAATGGAGCAAACAACCGGACGCGTTATGGACGCGGGCTCTTTCCGGTAAAAATGTGTTGATTATTACGGACCGCAATATAACCCGCATCCATGAAGTTGCCACTTCGCCGGAATTGCGAAAGGAAGTGTATGGCGGTATAGATTTATTTGAAGGGTGTGCCAGTGTGAATGTTGTAACCGGGTCGATATTTTTACGTTCCAAAATTCTTGATTTCAAGCACTCAATTAACCAATTTTATTCATTGGACCACTTTATGACGTTTTTAATTAACCAAATCCAGACAGCGGGGGGCATTGATATGAAGGCAATGGACATTGTTTTGGTTTCCTGCGGCGGGTTTGGAAACGTGCTGTGCAATGAATTGTATAAATTGGGGAAATCATGTATCAATGTGGGGGCGAGCCTGGATTTGATGTTTGGAATAATAAACGCGCAAACTCTTCGGGATAGAAGCGACGTCGTGAAATTATATCGTTCAAAAGCGTGGACAAAATGTGAATAAATATGAATGAATATGAATATGAATATGAATAGAATGAATATGAATGGGAATAAGAATAAATACATAAAAATACATAAAAATATAAAAATTGTATTACGAAAAGCGAAAACATGGAGTCTGATTTGAACCTGAATTTAAATGTGTCTTTACAAACTTGTGCCACAGTGGACCCTGTAAAATATGAGGCTTGGTTGAAAAAACAGGCAGAAACCACAACAACAGAAACCATAACCGAAATCAAGGCACACCCACAGCCAAAACCAAGCGCCTATTTTTGCGGATGTGCCAAAAATTGTGAAAAATACATAGCACAAGTATTCAACAATATTCACACGCTGGGTTCGGCGTGTTTAAACGAATATAAAATCCTTGTGTTTTATGACCATTCAACGGACAACACATTGAAGGCGCTTATGCTTGAAAAAATAAAGTGTGAAAAACGCAGCGGCGGACGCGTGTCAATGGAAATCATATTAAATAAAAACCCCGTAACCAAGGTACGCACCGAAAACATCGCCAATGCCCGAAACCGTATGCTGGAACGACTGCGCGAATTAAATCAGACCCTGAATTGGGAGTATTTCATTATGATTGATTTAGATGACGTGTGTTCGTATCCCATACTAACGGAGGTGATTGCTCCGTATTTTCAGCGCAACGACTGGGACGGGCTTACCTTTAACCGCAAGAATTACTACGACATTTGGGCGTTGTCCTTTACGCCCTTTTTGTTTTCGTGCTGGAATTGGACAAACCCGGTTAAAGTGGTCCAAATGATGCGACAAAAAATCATTAAAAAATTGGAGGGGTTGCGGCCAGACCAATTGTTGCCGTGTCATTCCGCATTTAACGGGTTTGGAATGTATCGCGTATCGGCGTTTGAGGGGTGTATGTACAACCACAACATTCCCGTGCATTTAATCAGCAAAGATGAAATGGATGAAAATAAAGACGCAATCAATATGCCGGACGTGATTCCATTTATTAAGGAGCGGCCGTATGACTGCGAACACCGGCATTTTCATATGACGGCAAAGCGAAATAACAATGCTCGGATTATGATTTCACCGCAATGCCCGTGGGAAGGCGGCGGTGAAGTTTTTGGACACGCTTGAAATAAAAAATCATATTATACATATATATCATATTCACAACATAACATATCATATATATCAATCTTCCAATATTCTATTATAAAATATGGTTTTATCAAAATTAAACAACGAAATTAGTTATCACGAACATGCTCACTTGGATTTGGATGACGCTTCATACGAATCACCGGTATTTGAAATCCCGATTTTAGGCGTGAATGTGTATATTTGTATTGGAAAACTAAAATACAATTTTTCCAAAATACCCACCGGGATTAAAGTGGTGTATGTATTTATTTATTTAATGAATCAAAAAAATGAAGTGTATAAGCGTATCGGGGTTTTTGAAATGCCGGTTGGGCGAGTTCCAATGGATGAAGACGGTGATTTGGAACTTAGTAAGGTGGGCAAACCATTGCTGTATTCTTATGTTACCAAACAAATGATACAAAAATCTCTTAAAACCTCGGAACAAGAGCAACAACAAGTAAAAGAACAAGAACAAGAGAAACAGGGAGAAGTGAAACAAAGAGAGAATCAAGGACAAGAGAAACAAAGAGAGAATCAAGGACAAGAACAAGATAATCAAGAAGATAATCAAGGACAAGAACAAGAGAATCGGGAAGAAAATCAAGAAGAGAATCAGGGACAGGAAGACCAATCAATCACTTTACAAACAAGAGAACAATCCGAGTTAGAGAGGCAGCAATACAAGCCGGGACCAAACGATATATGGATACAAAAATATTTACGAAACAAGTATTTTGGAA
>Ga0194134_10005810_pt1 | contig 11461 bp, 7 predicted proteins | sample TA2KigOff0mmetaG_FD_148602 | JGI IMG/M metagenome (GOLD analysis project Ga0194134, IMG submission 148602) | Freshwater microbial communities from Lake Tanganyika, Tanzania - TA2015056 Kigoma Offshore 0m | ecosystem: Environmental > Aquatic > Freshwater > Lake | place: Tanzania: Lake Tanganyika... | reverse complement strand
AACGGAATCCCGGCAGGATCAGGTTTCTCAATCTCAACTATGTCCTGTTCGCCCCGTGGCTACGTCTTCTGGATCCCGGATCCCGGATTTTGGCGAGGCCGGGGAACACAATCTCCGCAGAAATCGGATTTCTCTCCGCCTGGAAGCGCCCCTTTTTTTGGTCGGCTTATCAGACGGCTTTCCTTTCCGCCGACACCATAGTTGCCCAAAGCCGGACGATGGCTGGAGACCTGAAACAAACCTTTGCGGGCATCCGCCATAAAATCCGGATTCTGCCAAATCCGGTGGCCCCGGCAGGCCATTCGCCAACCAATCGGCGACCCCTCCGGGAAATGCCCGAGGAGCCTTTCATTTTTTGCGCCATGACCTTCAAGCCCCAAAAAGACTTTTCCACGCTTTTCCGGGCCTACCGGCTTTTCTCCGAGTCCCTTGACTCGTCGCCCCCCCTGCTGGTCATCGCCGGGCGTTTGCAAGGACTGGAGCTGCAGTCCCTTGCCCGGCGGGAAGCCGCCCGTTTCGCGGGCCGGATCCGCCTGGTGGGGGAGGTCGCAAATCCGGATGTTTGGATCAGGCGGGCTAAATTCTGCGTCCTTTCCTCCCATTACGAAGGAAACTCGAACTTTCTGCTGGAGGCCGTCTACCACGGGAAAAAAATCGCGGCCACAAACTGCCCAGGGGCGAACGCGGAGATGGCCCGACAGCACCGGGGGATCCTGCTCTGTCGCCCCGGCAACGCGGAATCGATGGCCCGGAAAATGACGCAGGCGAACCGGTCCGCCGCCGGATCCCGGCGCCGAATCTCCCGGAACGGCCTCGATGAATTTGAAAAAAAACTTTTGGCGTTGATCGGCTGAAACAAGGCGACCGCGACATGATCACCCTCCAGGCATATCTCCTCTACGGACCCAAGGCGGCCAGCCACCGGATCCGGCTGCGACAGTTTCTGGCGCGGATGAAAAAGGCTGGCTTTCAAATCAAAATCCAGAGCCTGCTCGACAATCGCTATTTGCGGCGGCGGTTTCTCGGCCGATGGCCCGATTTCCCGAGAATTCTTTCTCTCTTCATCCGCCGGATCCGCCGGTTATGGAAAAACAAAGCGGGTTGCGGGGCCATTGTTTACGCCGAACTTCTGCCGGTAGCCCCTTATGCCTTGGAGCGTTTGCTCCTGCCACGCACCTACATTTACGACCTGGACGACTCTTTTTTCCTCAAATACCGGACCGGCAAGCTCGGCTTTTTGCGTCCGTTCCTGAGCCACAAGATGGACAAACTGATGCAGGGTGCGGCGGCGGTGACGGCGGGCAACTCCTTCCTCTGCGATTATGCGGCAACAGCCAATTCCCGGGTGATTTTTCTGCCCTCCTCGGTCGACACGGAGACGTACCGCCCGTGCCCCCGCGCCGGCGCGGGGGCGTTCACTCTCGGCTGGGTTGGTTCCCCGTCGACCGAAGTCTTTCTCGGGGAGTTGGTGGAGCCCCTGCGACAGCTCGGCGCGGAACGGCCTTTGGACTTTCTCGTGGTGGGGGGCTCATTTCCGCATGAGATTCCCGGAGTCCGGATCAAACAGATCCCGTGGAGCCGACGAACGGAGGTGGGTTGGATCCAAAAAATCGATGTCGGCCTGATGCCGTTGCCCGACAACGAATGGTCCTGGGGAAAATGCGGCTTCAAGCTCATCACCTATATGGCCTGTGGAATTCCGGTAGTGGGCTCGGAAGTGGGTGCCAACAAGGAGATCGTGGACGATGAGTGCGGTTTTCTGGTGTACACGCCCGAGGAGTGGGTGGAATCCATCCGCAAGCTTCGGGACAACCCGGAGATGGGGCGGCGAATGGGGGAGGCCGGGAGGAGGAAGGCTTGTGAGGAGTACTCCTTGGAGAAGGCTTCCAAGATTTTGTGTCAAACGCTGGAGGAGGTGTTTGGGAAAAAGAATGAGGACGCGCTAAAGGAGCGCGGGAAATATTAAACAGACGCCGGAAGACGGAGACCGGAGGGCGGTGGGTTGAATCGCGAAATTCAGAAAGTGAAAAGAAACTAAAGCCATGTGCGGGTTTGCGGGATTTTTGGGGGGAGGCTCCGGCAAGGAGGAGGCCGGAAGGCTGGCAGAACAGATGGCAAAGCCCCTGCAGCACCGGGGGCCGGACGATGCGGGAACATGGGCGGAAGACGACGGATCCATGGCATTGGGATTTCGGCGGCTCTCGATCTTGGATCTCAGCCCAGCCGGACATCAGCCGATGGTTTCAAGATCAGGTAGATACGTGGTTGTTTTCAACGGGGAGATTTACAATCACGAAGAGTTGAGGAAGGAACTTGGGAGCGGGGGTCGGTGGACGGAGGGCGGAGGGCAGAAGACAGAAGACGGATGCCGGAGGACGGAGGGCGGGAGTCGGTTGTCGGTTGTCGGTAGTCGGACAATGGAGGGCGGAGGTCGAAAGACGGAGTGGCGGGGACACTCAGACACGGAGGTATTGCTGGCGGGGGTGGAAGAGTGGGGATTAAAGCGAACTTTGGAAAAAAGTGTGGGGATGTTTGCGTTCGCCATCTGGGACCGGGGAGAAAAAGTTCTCACCCTGGGGAGGGATCGTTTGGGTGAAAAACCCCTTTATTACGGCCACCAGAAAGCAGGCGGGCGGAATGTGTTTTTGTTCGGGTCAGAGCTATCGGCCCTGCGCCGGCACCCGGCTTTCGAGGGCCAGACCAGCCGGCAGGCGCTCTCTCTTTACCTGCGCTATGGGGAAGTCCCGGCTCCGTTCTCCATTTTTCAGGGGATCTCCAAGCTTTCGCCCGGCCATCTACTTTCGGTTTCCGCCAAAAATCCCGAGCCCGTCCCCGAACCGTTTTGGAGCCTGCCGCGGGCAGTGGCCACCGGTGGCGCCAACCCATGGCCAGGAAAATTTGAGGAAGCGGCGGCGGAGATGAAAAACCTCCTCCGCCAGGCCGTCCGCGGCCAAATGGTGGCGGATGTACCGGTGGGGGCCTTTCTTTCCGGTGGAACGGATTCCTCCACGATCGTGGCCTTGATGCAGGAGCAGTCCTCCCGACCGATCCGAACCTTCACGGTCGGCTTCCGGGAGGAGGGGTATAATGAGGCGGACGATGCCCGCAGAGTGGCCCGGCACCTCGGCACCGAGCATGTGGAAATCACCGTGGCCCCGCAGGAGGCCCGCGAAGTCATCCCCCTGCTCCCAGAAATTTACAGCGAACCGTTTGCCGACTCCTCCCAGATCCCCACCTATCTGATCAGCCGGTTGGCCCGCCAACAGGTCACCGTGGCCCTTTCCGGGGACGGGGGCGACGAGCTGTTCGGGGGTTACAACCGATACCGACTGGCCTACCGGGCCTGGCGGGGGATGAGCTTTATGCCCGCAGTCCTGCGGAGTGGAATTTCACGGGCTTTGCGCCAGATCCAACCGGAAACCTGGGAACGGATGCTTCGGCCCGCCGAGCCGCTTCTTCCCGCCTCGTTGTGCCTGAAGCGTTGGGGCGAAAAAATCCACAAGGGGGCGGAAGTGCTGGCCTCCCCCGATTTCGGGGAGCTCTACCACGGTCTGGTCTCGCACTGGAACCAGCCGGAGGAGTTGGTGCGCGGGCAGTCGGGGAAGGACGGCTTTTTCATCCGAAAGTTCGGTGAAATGACCGCCGGACACGCAGTGGAGAGGATGATGGCCACGGACGGCGTGACCTACCTTCCCGATGACATTCTCACCAAGGTGGATCGGGCCTCCATGGCGGTCAGCCTGGAGGTACGGGCTCCTTTCCTTGACCACCGGGTGGTGGAGTTCGCATGGCGGCTGCCTCTCCAGTGGAAAGTCCGGGCGAACGCCACCAAGCTGATTCTCCGAGCCATTCTGGAAGAGTACGTGCCCCGCAACCTCACCGAGCGGCCCAAAATGGGATTCGGTGTTCCCATCGACGAGTGGCTGCGGGGGCCCCTGCGGGGATGGGCCGAGGAACTGCTCGAGCCCGGGCGATTGGCGGAAGAGGGCCTACTACAACCGGAACCCATTCTCCGGCGGTGGCGAGAGCACCTCTCAGGGCGCCGCAACTGGGCGCACGCTCTTTGGGTGATCCTGATGTTTCAGGCTTGGCGTGGTCAAGGTCATAGCCAACCCACAATCACAAGGGTTTAAGCATATAAAAAAAGCGGCCGATCCACTCCCGCAAGTACGACTCCGTTTGAACCAAGGCCCTTGCCGTCGGGAAAAAGTCTTCGGGCTTGGGTGGAAAAAAGAGATCCTTGGCCGTCTGGTAATCCACGGGGAAAGGGGTGATTTTCAGACTGGTCCGGCGAAAAAGCTGCATGGCGCGGGGCATATGCCAGGCGGTGGTGACCAGGATAATGGAGGTCACCCCTTCCTTTTGCGCCTCGGAACGCACCCGGCGAGCCTCGTCGGCCGTGTTTCCCACCGGACCCAGCACATCAATTCCCGCAACCAGTTCCACCCCGCGCTGCTCCAGCTCCCGGCGCAACCGGCCGGCCCCGAATTCCTCGCCATCATGCATCACCCACAACCGTTCCCCGCATCCGGCTTTCCACAAAAGGGCGCCCGCCTCAAACCTCTCCGAGGCCTCCCCGAAGTTCATCACCTTGTCGGCGCCCCGATCCTCGGCACAGAAGCCACTCAGCACCACAATTGCCCCCGCCCGGGGACAGTCCCGCACGGAAAGCTCCGGGTAGGACTGCTCCAAAGAATGCAGGAGCAGCCGGGAGACGGGAAAAATAGAGGCCAGGTAAAGCAAGGCGGCCGCCGCGCCCACCCAGATCCAGCGGCGGGTTCGCCATCCCACAAGCAGGAGAACCAGCGTCAGACCCAGGGGAAGCAGGAAAGAGGGCAAAATTTTGTTCAGGGAGAGCATGCTGACTGACAGCAAGGTTCCGGGGGCCATCCCGGGAAACAAGCGAAAAGCGTCCGGGGCGGGAATCGATGGTCGTCCCATCCGGGTTTTACGGGTGATAGCCCGGATGAACATCGGGGGTCCAGCCCTCCACGTCAGCCTGCTTTCGGCGGGCCTCAACGAGAAAGGGTACGAGCACCTGCTGGTGGCGGGGAGCGAATCGGAGCGAGAGGGCAACCTTGCGGATCTGGCCGAAAAAGAAGGAGTGAAGCTATGTTCCCTGCCGGCCCTGGGGCGGGAGATTTCCCCGGCCCGAGATATTTCCTGTCTGGTCCAACTCCGGCGGATCCTGCGGGACTACCGGCCCGACATCGTCCACACCCACACCGCGAAGGCGGGTTTTATCGGGCGCATGGCGGGAATTCTGGAACGGGTGCCGGTTCTCGCCCACACGTTTCACGGGCACGTGCTCGCCGGATATTTCAGTCCCCTCAAGGAGGCCCTGTTCCGGCGGTTGGAGCGTTGGCTCGCCGCGCGCACCCAGCTGCTGATCACGGTGAGCGAGGGCGTGGCGGAGGATCTGGCCCGGCTGGGGGTGGCTCCCCGCAAGAAGTTCACGGTGGTCCCGCTGGGCCTGCCGTTGCGGCCTTTTTTGGACGTCCGGCCCCATGACGAGCTAAAAAAACAGCTTGGTTTGAATGAGGAGGCGCTGCTGGTTGGGGCGGTCGGCCGGCTGGTTCCGGTAAAAAATCTCCGACTTCTGATCGAGGCGGTAAGACAACTGGCATCCCGGTATCCCCAACTCCACCTGGCACTGATCGGAGACGGGGAGGAAAGAGAGGCGTTGGCGGGGCTTGCCCAAAGCCTCGGAATCGGTCGCAAGGTCCACCTGCTTGGCTGGAAGCGTGATCTTCCGTGGATTTACGGGGGACTGGACGTGGTGGCCTTGTCCTCCCTCAACGAGGGAACGCCGGTTTCCTTGATCGAGGCCGTGGTCTCGGGTCGGCCGGTGGTGGCCACCTCCGTGGGTGGAGTGCCGGAAGTGCTGGAGCAGGGGCATTTGGGAATCCTGGTGCCTCCGGGAGACGCCACAGCCTTGGCGGACGGTCTGCGGCGCGTCCTGCAACGCCGCCAGGGGCCGGGGGAGGGAGACCGTTTGCGGGTTGCCGCAAAATTCGCCCCCGAAAGGCTGGTTCAGGAGATGGATTCGCACTACCGGGGACAACTCGCCCTGCGCCAACCAACCGGGTTAATCTAGCCGAATGAAAATCCTGATCACCGGGGGGGCAGGTTTCGTGGGCTCGCATTTGGCGGAACGGCTGTTGCGGCAAGGCCATCAAGTCCATGCCTACGACAACCTGAGCACGGGATCGCTTTTGAACGTGCGTCACCTGCGGGAAAACCGGAGATTTCGCCTGACCACCGCCGACATCCTGGAGGAAAAGAAACTGGAGGCCGCCATCCGCTCGGCCGACCAGGTGTATCACCTGGCCGCGGCGGTCGGAGTTCGCTGGATCATGGAAAACCCGGTGGAGACGATCATCACCAACGTGCGCGGAGCCGAGAACGTGCTGGCCGCGGCCGCGCGGCATGGGAAGCCCGCCCTCGTCACGTCAACCTCCGAGGTTTACGGCAAAGCGATGGAGGTGGGGGGAAGGAAAAAACTGGCCGAGGGGGACGACTGGACCCTGGGTCCCACCCGGGTAAGGCGCTGGGCCTACGCCTGTTCCAAAGCGATGGATGAGTTCCTCGCGCGCGCCTACTTTGACGAGAAGGGTTTGCCCGTGGTGATTGTGCGCCTTTTCAACACGGTCGGGCCCAGACAGACGGGGCGGTACGGGATGGTGATCCCCAACTTTGTCCAACGGGCCCTGTTGCATGAGCCGATTCCGATTCACGGTGACGGCCGGCAAACGAGAAGTTTCACGCACGTGGCCGACGCCGTCCGGGCGATGACGGAACTGATGAAGAGGCCCAAAGCGCGGGGCGAGGTGGTGAACATCGGATCCGGGGAGGTCATCTCCATCCGCGGGTTGGCCGAAAAGGTACTGCAGATGACCAAGAGCCAAAGTCGCCTGAAATTCATTCCCTACCACCAGGTTTATGCGGAAGGGTTTGAGGACATGCGGGCGCGGACCCCCGACATTGCCAAGCTGAGACGCCTGACCGGCTACCGGCCCGAGCATTCCCTCCACGACATCCTGACCGATGTCATCGACCACTTTCGGCACAACCATGGAAACTGACCTGCGCTGAGCCCAGCCCCGATCCCCGAAACATTTCTCGCCGCAATGGCGGCCTCCTTTGCCGGGGTGGGCCTGGTGCGGGCCGTCGCTCCCCGGCTGGGTTGGGTGTCCAAGCCCAGGGAGGATCGCTGGCACCAGCGTCCCACCGCGCTGATGGGCGGGGTTGGTTTCGTTCCCTGCATCCTGCTCCTTTCCCTTTGGCACTTGGGAACCAGCCTGCCCAGCGGTCTCACCTCCCTTCTTCGTCCCATGGAGATTCCCAGGCCGGATCTCATCCTGGGTTCGATTCTTGCCGGCGCGGCGCTCCTTTTCCTTGCCGGTTGGCTGGATGACCGGCTCGAGCTACGACCCAGGACCAAGCTTCTCTGCCAACTGGCGGCTGCCAGCCAGCTGGTCTATTTCGGGGGGGGCATGGCCATCACAGGCTGGCCGGTGGTGGATGCCGCGATTTCCTATCTTTGGCTGATTGGAATCACCAATGCCGTCAACCTGTTGGACAACATGGACGGACTCTGCGCCGGGGTCGTCCTGATCATCGCCGCGACGATCAGCATGCTTTGGACGGGCTCCGCTGCCGGAGCCGCCCTCTCGGCGGCGACCGCCGGGGCCTGTGCGGGATTCCTTGTGCATAACCGCCCGCCCGCCCGGATTTTCATGGGAGACGCGGGAAGTCTGCCGCTTGGGTTCCTGTGCGCCGGCCTGAGCCTTCCCGGGATCGCCAACCAACATTGGGGCCGGGCCGAGACCGGCGGATGGGCGGGGATGGGGCTGCTTTTGGCCTGTGCCATGCTCATGGCCGTTCCCGTCCTGGACACCGCCTTGGTGGCGTTCACCCGGATCTGGAGTTCCCGGAGTCCGATGCAAGGGGGCAGGGATCACACCTCCCACCGGTTGGCCCGGCTTTTGGCCAGTGAGCGACGGTCCCTGGCGTTTTTCCTGCTTTTGGCGACAGCGACCTCCCTGGTCTTTGCCTGGTGCCTGCGGCAACAGCCGCTGCTGATGATGACGGTGACGGTTATCTTCTGGCTCAGCGCCATCCTACTCGGGAACTTCCTCGCCCAAGCCGAAGGTGCGGGCCGCCAAGGCCCCCCGCCCATTTTGAAGGCACTGGGAACCTGGCTGGGACGTTACTCCTTTTTTCCGCTTTGTTTCGACGGGATCCTCGTGCTGACCCTTCTGCCGGTGGCTTACTACCTCCGGTTCGATTTCCGATTGGGGCCCGAAGAGGCCGAGGCGGTCCGGCGGAGCCTGCCCGTGCTTTTTTTCTGCTGCCTGGGGCTGGGCTTGGCTGCCGGATCCTATGCGATCCGCTGGGACCATGCCGGCCGGATGGATTATGTGCGGCAGGCGGGGACGAGCGCGGCGGGAGTCTTTCTCGCCCTGGCAGTCCTGACCCTGGCCACCCGTTTCGAGCAGGGGTATTCCCGCAGCGCCTACCTCATCTTTGCGGTACTTTTCATCAGTGCCCAAGGAGCTGGACGAAGATTCCGGGATCTCGGCACCATCCTGACCGCACGCGCCGCCAAAACCCAGCATCACCGTACGGTGGTGATTTACGGGGCCGGCAAAAGAGGAAAAATCCTAGCCGAGGCCTGTGGGATGGTGCCGGAACTATCGGGATACCGGATCGTGGCCTTTTTTGACGACGACCCGGCCTTGGCGGGAAAAAGATTGGACGGGCTGACCATCTATTCGGCGGAGGTCCGGGGGAAGCTGCCGAAGGCCGAGGAGGTGTGGCTCGCGGCGACCTCCATCACACCGAGCCACGCCAAAAGCCATCTTCCGGTCGCTTGGTCGACGCTCCCCTTCCGGCGGCTTGTTTTGGAACTTGAAAATATCAGCGATTAATCCGAGGGCCACCTCAGGGTTGGACCCCGACCGCTTATGGGCCGCCGCATGGGCTGTTGGCCTATCCATGCTCGTCGGAGTTTTGGCCGGAGGTGCAAGTTTGGTATGGTGTTCGGCCAAAGGAGTGTCCGGGGGTGTATGGCCGGCTGTCGTCACCCTTTCGAGCAGTGCGGCCGTTTACCTTGTTTTTTCCTCGCCTGGGAACCGAAAATTTTTTCCATTGGTTCCGCTGGGCATCCTTTTTTCCGTTTTCGCAGCCTCCCAGCTACGCGATTCCAGCGGAGACGGTTTGGGAGCCCATGTTGAACAAGTTCACCGTTATGCTGCCGGCGGAGAATCCCAGTCCTCCCCGCTTTCCCTGATGAGCCGAAGGCCGGCGCTGTTCAGCATGGCGGTGTTTCCCGCCGCCGGCTTTTCCCTCGAATCGGGGAAATGGGTTCATTTTGCCCTGGCCCTTGCCGGCGGTCTGATGTTGGGTGCGGCTGTCCATGAAATCACCGGCTCCCGTCCCGGTTCCCTTGTCGCCGCCCTCATGGCGATCCTTCAACCCGCCCTCCTTTATCAGGCCGCAACTTTTTATCAGGACGGAATCTTGGCGGGTGCCATAACCATTTTTTTTGCATCCACCCTGCGTTTCTTTTCGGCTCCCGGGTGGCGCCCTGCCATGAGCCTTTTTCTCGCGCTGATCATGGTGGCATGGGCCAAAAAAACAGGGCTGGTTCAAGCCGCCTGGATGGCTCTTTTACTGCCTCCCGCATTTTTTTTCCTGCGACGGTCCATGGTTCCTTTCCGTTCTTTCCTGGGAGCGGTTCTGGTGATTTCCCCCATCCTTGCCCTGACCCTTCTCAGTTGGCCCGTGCCACGGGAAAACCAGAAAGTCCTAAACGGATTTCTCAACCTGGTTCGACCCCTGGTGGACGCCCGGGGCCTGGATCCGACCGGCAAGGGGGGCATTCATGGTGGATGCGGGGAAGTTTCTCCCCATGCCCCCATGATGTATTGGAAAAGAAATTTTACCGCGTCCAAACGCGGGGAGGACGGCCGGGGAATCAAGCCACCTTTTTGGTTCACCCGCCCGGAGCTGGATGTTTTCTCCGACCTCACCCCGGACCTGCGTTTCGGTGGATACGGACCTCTCTACCCCACGGCGGTTTTTCTTTCGATGGTCCCCGGGCTCTGGCTGCTTGTCGCCGGATCCAGGCGGCAGGCCGGCTGGATGTGGATCCTGGCCGTATGCCTGTTTTTGATTCCGCTGACCCCCAGTTGGTGGGCGCGTTGGTTCCCCCAAGGCTGGTGGATTCCCCTGGCGGCCTGCGTGGGGTTCTTATGCGGAGCTCCTGACTGGCGGACAAAATTCAAGTGGGTGGGGTGGTTGGCGCGCTTTGGGCTTTTGGCCCTGGGGCTTAACAGTCTCCTAATTTTTGTTTTCACGGCCAAAGGATACTTCGAGGCCGAGGCAATCATCCGGCGGCAACTGGCATTTTTGAAAACATTACCCGCGCCCCTGGAAATTGAGACAGGACATTTCACGGCTACGCGATTCTGGCTCGACCAGGTAAAAATTCCCTACCGGCAAAAAAACATCCCTCCCGATGCGGCTTCCCTGGTTTTGTACCGTACCACCCTGAAAATCCAATTTACCAAGGGAGATCTAGAGCGGCTCCGAAAAGATCCTGACCACTTCAAGTCCTTGCAAAAGCACAAGCTCCTGAATTTGCCCCGCCCATCCCAACCGAGCGCTTAAATAGGCCATGCTCTATCTTTCCCAAAGACCCCGACGCAAATCCAAACCCCTGCCGAGAAGAGTCGCCGACTTTTCGGTTGTGGTGGCCACCAAGGATCGGGCGGGAATTCTGCCGGACTTGATCCGGTCGCTGGCCCGGCTAGAGATCAGCCCGGCGCGGTTTGAGGTTCTGATCATCGACAATGGCAGCCGGGATTCGACGGCGGCCGAGGTCCAGCGCCTTCGCGCCAAGTTTCCCGCGCTGCAACTTCGCTACTTCTTTTTGCCCATTGCCAATGCCTCCCTGGCGCGGAACGAGGGAGCCGCCCAAGCCAAAGGAAAATACCTCGCCTTTCTGGACGACGACTGCCGCGTTGCCCCCAACTGGCTGCAGCAGGCCCTGCGAAACTTCCGGCTGCCGGGAATCCGGGCCCTGGGAGGACCGGCCCTGGTTCCCAACAGCCAAATTTACCCCCGTTGGTTCCGAGCGGACTGGGAAGACTTAAAGCACCCGATTCCCTGGGGCTGGCTCAAGCCGGATCAGTACCTGTTTGAGGGGAATTTTCTCATCCGGCGCGCGGACTATCTCGCCCTGGATGGAATGAAAACGGAAATGGGTCCTTCCCACAAACGCTTTGCCTTTCACGAGGGGACCGAGTTACAGAACCGGATCCGCCGAAAATGGCCGGGGAAAAACAGGATTTTCTATGATTCCCGGATGGCGGTTTCCCATTTGATCCATCCCGGCAAGGTTCGCCTGCGCAACCGCTGGAGGCGGATGTTGCTCGCCGGACTTGACCACCCC
>Ga0194134_10005805_pt1 | contig 11465 bp, 8 predicted proteins | sample TA2KigOff0mmetaG_FD_148602 | JGI IMG/M metagenome (GOLD analysis project Ga0194134, IMG submission 148602) | Freshwater microbial communities from Lake Tanganyika, Tanzania - TA2015056 Kigoma Offshore 0m | ecosystem: Environmental > Aquatic > Freshwater > Lake | place: Tanzania: Lake Tanganyika... | reverse complement strand
TCAAGGGATATGGGGCTTTCCCCCGGAAGCGTCAATTCTTGTCCGCCTGTCTTTCCGAGCATGAGAGCCGGCACACCGGCGCTTGAGGCGCGTCTCAGAATGATGGCCGCCATCGCTTGATCCTTGACCGTCACTAGGTAGCGCGCCTGATCTTCCCCGAACAAAGCCGCATGGTTTGGGAGGCCTTCAGGGAGTTTATCGATCTTAGCGCCCATATTGCCCGCAAGCGCCATTTCAGCGAGCGCGATGGCAAGTCCGCCGTCAGAGAGATCGTGGCAGGAGGTAGCGTGGCCATCTTGAATGAGGGATGAGATAAATGCTCCATGCTTTTTCTCGGCTTCGAGATCGACCGGCGGCGGTGCGCCTTCTTCACGTCCGGCAATGGTTGCAAGCCATGCGGATGAACCGAGCCAGCCTTTGGTTTCACCAATCAGAAGTATAAATTCACCGGCGGCTTTAAAAGCGAGTGTCGCCGTTTTCGAAACATCATCAACAACACCCACGCCACCGACCGTCGGTGTTGGCAAAATGCCGCGTCCATTGGTTTCGTTATAAAGCGAGACATTGCCGGAGACGACGGGGAAATCGAGCGCTTTACACGCATCACCAAGACCGCGAATGCAATAAACGAGTTGGCCCATATAGTCTGGCCGTTCGGGATTGCCGAAATTGAGATTGTCAGTGATCGCGCGCGGCGTACCGCCAACCGCAATGATGTTGCGATAGGCTTCGGCAACCGCCTGCTTGCCGCCTTCGAATGGGTCCGCTTCGCAATAACGCGGTGTCACATCAGAGGTGAGCGCAAGGCCTCGTGGGCCATCACCCAAACGCACAACAGCCGCATCACCGCCTGGTGATTGCACGGTGTTGCCGAGGATCAGATGATCATATTGTTCCCACACCCAACGCTTTGAGGCGAAGTCTGGTGAGCCCATAAGTTTCACGATTGCGTTTGCATTGCCCATCAGCGGCGTCACGCTTTTCGGATCAATCGCAGGACGCTTCGGTGTTTCAACAAAGGGCCGGTCATAAAGCGGCGCTTGATCACCAAGTTCCTTGATCGGCAAATCCGCCATCACTTCGCCATGCTGTTTGATGACAAAGCGTAGTGTATCGGTCGTTTTTCCGATGATCGCGAAATCCAATCCCCATTTGATGAAAATCGCTTCGGCTTCTTTTTCCTTGCCGGGTTGCAACACCATGAGCATGCGCTCTTGGCTTTCAGAGAGCATCATCTCGTAAGCGGTCATGCCGGTTTCGCGGCAAGGCACTTTATCAAGATCAAGTTCGATGCCGAGATCACCTTTCGCTCCCATTTCAACCGCGGAGGATGTGAGACCTGCGGCACCCATATCTTGAATGGCAATCACGGCACCTGTTTGCATCAATTCACGGCAGGCTTCGAGCAAGAGTTTTTCAGCGAAAGGATCACCAACTTGAACGGTCGGGCGTTTTTCTTCCGCTGCATCATCAAAAGCCGCTGAGGCCATGGTGGCACCATGAATCCCATCACGTCCTGTCTTTGAACCGAGATAGACAATCGGGTTACCCACACCGGTTGCTTTGGCGTAAAAAATTTCATCCGCTTTGGCGATACCCACCGCCATCGCATTAACGAGAATATTGCCGTCATAACGCGTGTGAAAACCCATTTGACCGCCAACGGTAGGCACGCCGAATGAATTGCCGTAACCGCCAATACCCGCGACCACGCCCGACACAAGATGTCGTGTTTTCGGATGATCGGGTGAACCAAAGCGCAGCGCATTTAACGTCGCAATCGGACGCGCACCCATTGTGAAGACGTCCCGCAAAATACCGCCAACGCCTGTCGCAGCACCTTGATAGGGTTCTATATAAGACGGATGGTTATGGCTTTCCATTTTGAAGACACAAGCCAAGCCATCGCCGATATCAATCACACCGGCATTTTCACCGGGGCCTTGAATAACCCATGGCTTTTTGGTTGGCAGCTCCTTCAAATGCAAACGCGATGATTTATAGGAACAATGCTCGTTCCACATCGCAGAAAAAATACCAAGCTCGGTGAGCGTGGGTTCACGACCGATAAGGTCGAGAATGCGCTTATATTCATCAGGCTTCAAACCGTGTTGAGCCACAAGTTCAGGCGTAATGGCGATATTGTTTTGCATCACGCGGCTCCTTTATGAGCAGTAATGCTTGCAAAAAGTCCACGACCATCCGTGCCGCCAACCAAGGTTTCGATCAGATTTTCAGGATGGGGCATCATGCCAAGCACATTGAGTTTTTTCGAATAGATGCCAGCAATCGAATTGATTGATCCATTCGGGTTGCCTTTTTCTGTATCACCCTCGGCGTCACAATAGCGGAAGGCAATACGGTTGCCGTCTTCAAGCATCGCAATCGTCTCATCATCGGCAATATAATTGCCTTCGCCATGGGCGATGGCGACTTTAATGATTTGATTTTTTTTGTAAGCCGATGTGAAAGGTGTATTCGCGCGGCACACTTTCAAATGCTGCATTTTGCAAATGAATTTGAGACCCGCATTGCGCATCAAAACGCCCGGGAGAAGCCCTGATTCAACAAGGATTTGAAATCCGTTGCAAATTCCTAAAACAAGACCACCTTTGGCAGCATGCGAACGAACCGCATCCATCACAGGCGAACGACTCGCAATCGCACCACAGCGCAAATAATCGCCATAAGAAAAACCACCCGGCAACACGACAAGATCGGTGCCTTGCGGCAATTCATGATCTTGATGCCAGATTTTCAGAGGCTCAGCGCCGCTGGCTTGATGGAGAGCGCGGATAACATCGCCTTCGCGATTGGATCCGGGGAATGTGATGACGGCTGACTTCATAATGACAAACTCAACCGAGAATCTCGATGCGGTAATTTTCAACTACCATATTCGCGAGAAGCTTTTCGGCCGCTGCTTTGAGAAGCGTTTCCGCTTCGGCGGGATCTGATGAATTCAATTCGATATCGAAAATTTTTCCTTGTCGAACGCTTTCAATGCCCTCCAAACCGAATGACTTCAACGCGCCTTCGATCGCTTTGCCCTGAGGGTCCAACACGCCGTTTTTGAGAGTGACGGTAACGCGGGCTTTCATGGGCAACCTTTCAATAAGTCAAGAGATCAGAAACGAGAGAAAACAAAAGCAACGTGATCAGCTGCGGTAATCACCATTGATTTCGACATATTCTTTGGTGAGATCGCATGTCCACACAGTGAATTCGCCCTTACCAATGCCGAGATTAATTCGGATATCGATGTCTTGTCCCTTCATATAGTCGGAGACAATTTTTTCATCGTAGGCCGGATCGCGCATGCCCTTACGCGCCACGCGAATGCCGCCGAATGAGATCGATAATCTATCGCGATCAGCAGGCTCACCGGCTTTGCCCACAGCAGCCACCACACGGCCCCAATTTGCATCTTCACCCGCGATCGCCGTTTTGAGAAGCGGCGAGTCCGCAACGGATTTTGCAATCTTCTTTGCCGATGCTGCGCTCTTTGCGCCGGCCACCGTGACAGCCACAAAATGGCGCGCGCCTTCACCATCGCGCACAACTTGATAAGCGAGATCAAGCAACACATCATTCAGTGCGGCTTTGAAGTGCTTCAAACGTTTGTCGGTTGCGGTTTTGATTTTCGGCGCGCCGCGTTTTGCCGCTGCACCTGTCGCAAATAAAATTAGCGTATCGGATGTCGATGTATCACTATCGACCGTGATCGCATTGAAACTTGTTTCAGTTCCTTTCGACAAAAGCGTCTTCAAAGCGGAGGCGGCGATGGGCGCATCCGTGAAGATGAAAGACAGCATGGTTGCCATATCGGGAGCGATCATACCCGCACCTTTGGCAATGCCATTGATCGTTACTTCAACGCCATCAATCTTCGTGGTCGCGCTTGCAAGCTTCGGATAAGTATCTGTCGTCATGATCGCGTGCGCGGCGTCGATCCAAGGCTCAGCCTTCAAAGACTTCGCCGCTTTTTGCAAAGGCCCATCGAATTTTTTTGCATCAAGTGGCTCGCCGATCACACCGGTTGAAGCGAGCGCGATTTCTTTCGGCTTGCAACCCAAAGCCTTGGCCGCGATGTCCGCCGTCTTCTTGACAGTCTCTTTGCCCGCTTTGCCGGTGAAAGCATTGGCATTGCCGGAATTAACGACAAGGCCTCGGGCCTTGCCCGATTTGAGCGCCTCGCGGCACCAATCAACCGGTGCCGAGGGGCATTTTGACTTGGTATAGACGCCCGCCGCTTCGGTGCCCTTGGCGAGCGCCACGAGGAGAACATCCGTTCGGCCCTGATATTTGATGCCTGCAGCACTAGTCGCGAAGCTTACCCCCTCAACCGCCGGTAATTTGGCATAGGATTTGGGGGCGAGAGGCGAAATCGCTGCAGACATCGAAAACTCCGAGGGGGTTCGTCCTTATTGGGCAGGGGTGGCTGCCAGCGCGTCGAGCCGCTCAACCTTGCCGGTCGCACGGAGCGCCATGATCACGTCCTGCTGGCTTTTCCGATACATGAATTGTTCGATTTGGTCCTTGACCTCGTCGAATTTTGGCACTGTTTTATCGCGCTTGTCCTCAACTTTGATAACGTGATAGCCGAACTGGCTCTTCACCGGGTCCGAAATCTGCTCGGCGGTCATTGCAAATGCCGCATTAGCGAATTCGGGGACCATGCGATCCTTGGTGAAATAGCCGAGATCGCCGCCTTCCTTGCCCGAACCCGGGTCTTTTGAGAGCGTTCCGGCCAATTTGGCGAAATCTTCGCCGGCTTTCAGCTTTTTGATCACGTCTTTGGCCTGATCCTCGGTCTCTACAAGGATGTGGCGGGCGCGAACTTCCTGTTCTGGTTTCAAGGTTTTGATCGTATCGGCGTAAAGCGCCTTCATGGCATCTTCTGTCACGTTTTTCTTGGCCTGTGAGGTCAAATAGTCGTCAAACAGGAGCCGATCCGTCTGATAGGCGAGTTTCCTTTTGAAATCCTCGGTTTCGGTCAATTTCGCTTCGCGCGCCGCTTTCGCCCCGAGTTTCAGGTCAGCCAAATAGGTGATCGCATAATCGCGGCGCTGCGCTTCCGGGATCTGGGCGATTGATTCGCCAAGATCGGTTAGCGCCTGCGTGACATCCGCTTCTGTAATTGGCGCGCCATCGACTTTCGCCACGATTTTATCGGCGGCGGGTTGCTGGGCCATTGCGGGTAGGGCTGCGAGCCCTAAAAAACCGCAGACAAGCAATGTCAGACGGAGCGGAATTCGGACAGACATCATTCGGGGATCCTTTTCATAAGCAGGCGGGTTAGGCCGCGCGGCAATCAGTGGCCTAAGCTGCGTGTCGTTGCAAGCAATCCGGCGCAGACTTTGAAAATTTTTGATGCCCATCCTATTTAACGCGAGGCTTCGCTGGACATTACCCGACGCCGGCTTCAAAAGGGCCACGCGAAGGGGCGCCAGGGGCGTTCGCTTTCGTCCCTCGGCGAAGGGTGGCTTTTACCGCCTGGCGCCGTGACTTCAGATTCAGGAATAGGGTTTCCGATGTTCGGCGCACTCGCCAAGAAAATTTTCGGCTCAGCCAATGACCGCCGCTTGAAGGGTTTTCAGCCCCGCATTCATACGATTAATGCTCTCGAAGCCGAACTCAGCACTCTATCCGATGAGGCGCTGCGCGCCCGCACCGAAACATTCCGCGCCGAATTGGCGGCTGGAAAAACGGTTGATGATCTTCTTGTTCCCGCCTTCGCCACCGTGCGCGAAGCCGCAAAGCGTGTGCTCGGCCAGCGCCATTTCGATGTGCAGTTGATCGGTGGCATGGTGCTGCATGAAGGTTCGATCGCCGAAATGAAAACCGGCGAAGGTAAGACGCTGGTGGCCACTCTTTCAACCTATCTCAACGCGCTCGCCGGCAAAGGTGTGCATGTTGTGACGGTGAATGATTATCTCGCGCGTCGTGACGCCGAATGGATGGGCCAAGTCTATCGCTTTTTGGGCTTGTCGGTAGGCATCATCGTTCATGGTCTTGATGATGCAGAACGTAAAGCCGCCTATGCGTGCGACATCACTTACGGCACCAACAATGAATTTGGTTTTGATTATCTGCGCGACAATATGAAATATGAGTTCGCGCAGATGGTGCAGCGGGGACATCATTTCGCGATCGTTGACGAAGTTGACTCGATCCTCGTTGACGAAGCGCGTACGCCTTTGATCATATCCGGCCCGCTTGATGATCGCTCTGATCTTTATAACTCGATCGATGTAATTATTCCGAAGCTCACGCGCGAGCTTTATGATCTTGATGAAAAGCAACGCTCTGTCTCGCTGACCGAAGCGGGCAATGAAGCGATTGAAGATCTTCTCGCCGAGACGGGCCTATTGAAAGAAGGCTCACTCTATGACTCGGCGAATGCGACCTTGGTTCATCACGTCAATCAGGCATTGCGTGCGCACACACTCTTCCAGCGCGACAAGGACTATATTGTTCGCAACGGCGAAGTGGTGATCATTGACGAGTTCACAGGCCGCATGATGCCGGGCCGCCGTTATTCCGAAGGCTTGCATCAAGCGTTAGAGGCGAAAGAACATGTGAAGGTTCAACCCGAGAACCAGACACTCGCCTCGATCACGTTCCAGAATTATTTCCGTCTTTATTCAAAGCTTGCGGGTATGACCGGCACGGCGGCAACCGAAGCCGACGAATTTATGGACATCTATAAACTCGATGTCGTTGAAATTCCGACCAATATTCCCGTCGCGCGTCTTGATGAAGATGATGAAGTCTATCGCACCGAGGCAGAGAAGCATCGCGCCATCATTCGTGAAATCGATGAAGCTATGAGCAAGGGTCAACCCATTCTGGTGGGCACGACCTCGATTGAAAAATCCGAAGTGCTTGGTGAATTGCTGACAAAGCACGGAGTTAAAATCATCGACTTCACCGACCCGAAAGCGATGGTGCCGATTTACGAAGCCGCAAAACAAGGTAAACCCGCAAAGCGCTTTGCGATTTTGAATGCTCGGTTTCACGAGCAAGAAGCCTATATCGTTGCGCAAGCCGGTGTGCCTGGTGCGGTGACGATCGCGACCAATATGGCGGGTCGTGGCACCGACATTCAGCTTGGCGGCAATGTCGCGATGCGCATTCGTCATGAGCTTGCCGGTATGGAAGCGGGCCCGGCGCGCGATGAAGCCGAAGCCGCAATCCGTGCAGAGGTCGCTATCTTGAAAGAGAAAGCGCTAAGCGCTGGCGGTCTTTATGTTGTCGGCACGGAGCGGCATGAAAGCCGTCGCATTGATAATCAGTTGCGCGGCCGTTCAGGTCGTCAAGGCGATCCGGGTCGTTCTAAATTTTATCTCTCTTTGCAAGATGATCTGATGCGGATTTTCGGTTCCGACCGTATGGATGGCATGTTGCAAAAGCTTGGTCTTAAAGAAGATGAAGCTATCATCCATCCTTGGATCAATAAGGCGATTGAGAAAGCGCAGCAGAAAGTCGAAGCGCGTAATTTCGACATTCGCAAAAACATTTTGAAATATGACGATGTGATGAATGATCAACGGAAAGTGGTCTTCGAACAACGTTGTGAATTCATGGCCGAAGAGAGCGTGCGCCCGACGATTGACGATATGCGTCATGGTGTCGTTGATGATCTTGTCGCGCGTCATATTCCTGAAGGCGCTTATCCCGAGCAATGGGACGTCGCCGGTCTTGATGAAGCTGTGACGCGCGTACTTGGCATGCAACTGCCTGTTGCCGATTGGGCGAAGGAAGAAGGCATTGCCGATGAAGAATTGCGTGAGCGCCTAAGAACTGCGGCAGATGAATCCTATCAACGCCGCATCGAAAAAAACACACCCGATATTATGAATTATATCGAAAAGCAGGTACTCTTGCAGACGCTTGATCATCTCTGGCGCGAACATCTCGTAACGCTTGATCATTTGCGACAAGTTATCGGATGGCGCGGTTATGCGCAGCGTGATCCCCTCAATGAATATAAGAGTGAAGCCTTTGAGCTCTTCAACGGATTGATCACGCATCTTCGCGAGCAAGTAACCGGACAGATGATGCGGATCGAGGTGATCATGCAGGCGCCGCCGCAGCCGACATCGCCGCCGATGGAAACGATCCATGCCGATCCAGTGACGGGTGAGAATGAAGAAGCGCGTCCGCAACTTGCTTACGCCGGTCCCGTTGAACGTGATCCGATAAAACCATCGACGTGGGGTCGCGTCGGGCGCAATGAACTTTGCCCTTGTGGATCTGGTAAGAAGTTTAAACATTGTCATGGTGGAGAAGCGTAACTAGCGCTTTGTATTTCACATGCCTGTGTGCCTTTTTGTGCAGGCTTTGAATGCTTATTCGACTGAGCACTTCAAATGGTGAGTGTTAGCCCGACCGATGAAGGGCGTGCAAAGCCGTGCCTTATACCCGAACAAATGATATTGCCGCGTGTGATTGCGAGCGCGCTTTTTCTTGAAAATATGGTTTCAACTGTGCTGGCAACCTCATTGCCAGCCATCGCGTTGGATCTTGGTATTGATCCCATTATCTTAGAGCTCACTTTTACGTCTTATCTCTTGAGCCTCGCCGTGTTTATTCCCATCAGCGGGTGGATGGCTGAACGCTTCGGCATGCGTCATGTGTTTCGCGTGGCGATCGCTGTTTTCACACTTGCATCGATGGCGTGCGCCTTCACACCGACTTTACCGGGTTTCATCGCCGCACGTTTCTTTAAAGGCATGGGCGGCGCGATGATGGTACCCGTCGGACGCTTTGTGCTTGTGCGCGCTGTTCCTAAATCCGAACTTGTGCAGGCGCTCTCTTATCTCACTTTGCCGGCCTTGATTGGCCCGGTGATCGGTCCTTTGATTGGCGGGTTTCTTACAACCTATCTTCATTGGCGCTGGATCTTTTTTATCAATCTGCCAATGGGACTTCTTGGAATCATTTTGGCAACACGCTACGTACCCGATGTGAAAGGTTATCATCTGACACCGCTTGATGGACGTGGATTTTTGCTCTCGGGTTTGGGTCTTTCGAGCCTTGTATTTGGACTAACGATCCTTGGGCGCGATTTATTACCCTTGGCAGCAGCACTTTTGTTGATCCTATCCGGCATGTTGTTTTTGTTTCTTTATGTTTCTCACGCGCGTCAGGTGCAGCATCCGATTTTGAAATTGAAACTTCTCTCGTTACCGACATTTCGTACGAGTGTGTTGGGCCGATTCTTTTTTCGCGCAGGTATTTGATCTAATCCGTTTCTTCTGCTTTTGATGTTGCAGATTGGCTTTGGACTCAAGGCTTTTCAATCCGTTTCACTCACTTTCGCTTCCTCCGCCGGCGTCTTGATTATGAAATTTACGGCGCCTCGAATTTTGAAGCGGTTTGGGTTTCACCAAATTCTCATCGTGAATGGATTCATCAGCGCGGTATTTTTTGGTGCAATCGTGCTTTTCTCAGAAGCGACGCCTCATATTTTAATCTTGACTGTTTTATTGACTGGCGGATTTTTTCGTTCGCTGCAATTCACCTGTCTCAACGCGATTGCTTATACAGAAGTGGAGCAGAGCGATCTCAGTCGCGCGTCAAGCTTTGCTAGCGTCGTGCAACAAATCTCCAGCTCGATGGGCGTTGCTTTTGCTGCAATCATTATCGAGATCTTACAATTCATCCGAGGTGATTTGCTTTTGAAATCGGATGATTTCAGAATTGCTTTCGCAATTGTATCCTTGCTTGTCGCGAGTTCGGTTCTATTTCATAGGCGACTTGATCCAAAAGCGGGCGCGGATGTGTCCGGTCACTCGGCTTAAGAGAAGAAATTTAAAGGGATAGATCTATGGGACTGAAACAGATCGGACTAACCACAATCCATACGAAATATCGCTTGATATGTCATTGTGAGGCTGTCCAGATTGAGCTTGATTTGCCCGATGGCGTTGTCGATCCTCGTCGTTGTGATTGTTCATTTTGTCGACGACGTGGTGCAATTGTCGGCAGCGTTGCTGAGACTGGCTTTTGTATTCTCAAGGGCGCTGATCACTCAAAGCGTTATAAATTCGGCACGAAAGTTGCGGAACATTTCTTTTATGACACTTGCGGAACTTACACACATCATCGCCGTCGCTTAAATCCGCATCTATTTAGTTATAATCTTGGCTGCCTTGAGGGCGTGAACCCTTTTGACCTTGGCGAAGTACCAGTCTTTGACGGCGTTAATCATCCTTCAGATCGACCGTAGAATAATAAATGAATTTTTTTATGGTTTCTAACAATCAAATGTCTAGAAGATAGCATTAAGGCCTTGCACTGGAACTGGGAAGTTGTATGGTAAAGCTAGTAAATTGCCCCCGACTTGAAAACCCCGATACCAACGACTTTTAAAAAATCTAAGACGAAGTCCCGATCTGTTCTCAGTATCTCGATAAACACTATGGGTAGGAATTTTTCGAAGAGCCTATAGGCGCCGCGTAGCGCTTGATCTTCCATCCCTTCAATATCCATTTTGATGAAATCAACGGCTTCATCAAATTCATCAAGTATAATTGTATCAACTATTTCTGATACTGAAGGCGTCATTGATTGATTATCACTGAGTCGCGGAGGAATAAGTTCAAAACTGCCAAAATTATTGGTAAGGTTGTAATCGGGAAGCGTGATCGTGATTGTTTCACCGGCCCGATCACTCACCGCTTTGTGATGCGCGGTTACAGATTGAATATTATTAAGCGTCTAAATGCCACAAAGCATATGATAGAGAGACCTTTGCGCCTCAAACGCACGAATTTTTGTGCGAGGTCCAAAACGTTGCGCTAGAGCCAAGCTATGTATGCCGATATTTGCGCCAACATCATATGCAAGAATACGTTCGCGATTTTTGAGCAATATGTCCAGAAGCTCGGCGATAATTCCGAGTTCATTTTTCTCTCATGAGCCCGTTCTCAAAATGCTACGACCAATGATCGTGTCATGGACATTTATGATAATTAGTCCGTAATCAGAAGGCGCGACGACATTGGGTACGGGCATAGGATCGCAATTACCATGTTGATATTCATAGACATAAGACGCGAACGCAACAAAGATGAGCGATTTAACTCATCGCACACAACGCAACGTCAAACTCAACTATCCGCGCGGCTGTGGTAGAGGCACTGGACCGTTTGTTGTTACTCCGTCAGCCTCAGTGTCTGATGATGAATTTGTTCCAAACCACTGATCAAACAATGACGGCTTTGTTTTAGATGATTTTGTTGTCGTCATCAAGGATGTGGCCGCTGTGGTTAACGTTGGCTGATCAGAGGCATCTGATGTACTCGAAATCGAAGTTTCGGAAATCACATTGCCTTTTTTATCGAGTTTTTGTTCCTTGACCGCAGCCAACGCTTCAGGGCGGCTAAACTCGCCAGCAGACGCCCAAAGGTCGAGAAGTTTTTTCTTCGATGGATCGCGGAAGAACATATTTTGAT
>Ga0194134_10005796_pt1 | contig 11477 bp, 12 predicted proteins | sample TA2KigOff0mmetaG_FD_148602 | JGI IMG/M metagenome (GOLD analysis project Ga0194134, IMG submission 148602) | Freshwater microbial communities from Lake Tanganyika, Tanzania - TA2015056 Kigoma Offshore 0m | ecosystem: Environmental > Aquatic > Freshwater > Lake | place: Tanzania: Lake Tanganyika... | reverse complement strand
CCTGCTTCCCCGAGCAGGCCGGCAAGGATCCCTCCACTCTCCAGGCCCAGGCCCGACAGCTCGGCTACAGCGGCCAGCTGCGGGAGCAGCAGCAGGTGCTGCCTGGCAACCCTCGATAGATTGCGGCAATGAGCCTCGAACCCGAAACCCAGGCTGCAGAAGCCGCACCCCAGCCCCCGGCGCGGCTGCTCCTGGTGGACGACGAACCCGGTCTGCGCACGGCCGTGCAGGCCTATCTGGAAGATGAGGGCTTCCAGGTGACCACCGCTGTCGACGGTGAAGACGGCTGGGCCAAAGCCCAGGAGCTGCTGCCCGATGTGGTGCTCAGCGACGTGATGATGCCCCGCCTCGATGGCTATGGGCTGCTGCGCAAACTGCGCGACGACGAGCGCCTCGGCGGCACCCCGGTGATCTTCCTCACCGCCAAGGGGATGACCGCCGATCGCATCGAGGGCTTCCAGGCCGGCTGCGACGACTACATCCCCAAGCCCTTCGATCCTGATGAGCTGGTGGCGCGGGTGCACAACGTGGTGCGCCGCCAGGAGCGCTTGCTGCAGGAGGCCGCCCGCTTCGCGGATGCCGATATCGGCCAGATGGCCAAGCAGATCACCGAGATCCGCTCCCTGCTGGCCACCGGCGGCAGCAAGAAGCCCGGCGGTGCCGTGAAGCATGAGTTCACGCCGCGGGAAGCCTCGGTGCTGCAGCTGGTGGCGGAGGGAATGATGAACAAGGAGATCGCCCGCCGCCTGGAAACTTCCATCCGCAACGTGGAGAAATACGTGAGCCGGCTGTTCACCAAAACCGGCACCGCCAGCCGCACCGAACTGGTGCGCTACGCCCTCGAAAACGGCCTGGTTGAGTAACAACTCCAGCCCGTGGCTGCCGGTTGCCTTCAACCAGGGGCACGCCTACCGCGATCGCGTTGATCGCCCAGCCTCCAGCATCACTGGCTTCTACGCCGAGCGTTATCGCCATTCCGATCAGACGGTGTGGATGGAGCGTCTCACCGCCGGCGAGATCTGGTGCAACGGCCAACAGCTCCGGGCCGATGCGCCGCTCGTTGCCGGCGATCGGCTGGTGTGGCATCGGCCCCCCTGGCAGGAGGCGGCCGTGCCGGTGCTCAGCGAGCGCTCGATCGTGTTTGACGACGGCGATCTATTGGTGCTCAACAAACCCAGCGGCTTGCCGGTGTTGCCGGCTGGGGGCTTTCTCGAGCACACGCTGCTGAGGCAGATGCAGGCCTGGGCACCGGAAGCCCGGCCGGTCCATCGGCTCGGGCGCTTCACCTCGGGTTTGCTGGTGTGCGCGCGCCGACCCTCCACCCGCGCCTGGCTCAGTGCCCAGTTGCGCGAGAGCACCAGCGCAGCGGCTGATTCCGCTGCCCCGCAGGCCTGCCGCAAGCTCTACCGCGCCCTCTGCCAACCGCTGCCGGCGGATTGGGCGCTCGGAGAGACACGAGTGATCAGCGCCGCGATTGGTCGCAGCCCCCATCCGTTGCTGGGGCAGATCTGGTGTGCAGCACAGCCTGGCGACTCCGCCGCCCTGCCATCCCGTAGCGAACTCACCCTGCTGGAACACCGGGCTGAGGCTGCTCTGGTGGAGGTGGCGATCGCCACGGGCCGCCCCCATCAGATCCGCATCCACACCGCGGCCATCGGTGCGCCCCTGCTTGGCGACCCGCTTTACCGCGCCGGCGGCCTCGCCGATCCCGCAGTACTCCCCGGCGCGGGTGGCTATCAGCTGCATGCCCATCGGCTCAGCCTTGTGCTTCCCGCAGGTGTGCCTCTGCAATTGGAGGCGCCGCTCCCATCTGCGCTCAGGTCAGCCAACATCAACGCTGCTCCTCCGTCCCTGATGGCCCGTCAATCTGAGCAGTTGAAGGGATTCGGTCGCTCAGTGGCGGCACCAGCCAGCACTGGCGTTTGGGAGATTGATATCCGCCCGATGGCGGCCTGGGTGGATGGTGAATCTGCGCGGGATCCTGGCTACCGGCCCTCGCTGTTGATCGTGGTGGAAGCCCGCAGCGGCCTGGTGCGGGCCATGCAGCCGGAGCGGCCGGAAGACGCCCTGGCTGCTCTTCCGGCCGTGCTCAGCCAGGCGGCTGAAGCGCGGCCGGCCGGCTGCCGCCGAGGTCGCCCCAGTCGCGTGGTGGTGGGTGATGCGGCCCTCCTGAAGCCTCTCGCGGCCCTGCTGCCCGGCGTGGCCGTACGTCAGGGCTCCACCCCGCAGCTCGATCAGGCCTTCGGCATTCTCAGTGAATCGGTGCTTGGTGCCGATCTCGATGCCCTGCACCGGGTGCCTGTAGACGACGCTGTGGCCCCGGTGTCGATGGGTGCTTTCACAGGTCCATCGCGCGCCCTGGTCTCGGCCCAGAACCCGCTCCAGCTGAGGGTTGGTGCCCTTTTGCAGAGCCTGGATGCCCTCTGCTCAGCCCATCTCAACCCGGCCTATCAGGCCTTGTTCCACAGCGCTGTGGCGGCGCTGGCCCGTCAGCAGCCCTCACCCTTGCTGAAGGGACGGGAATCCTCCTGGTGTGCCGGGCTGGCGCATGCCATCGGCGTTGCCAACTTTCTGTTCGTGTCCTCCCAGACACCTCACTGCACGATCAAGGAGCTGTTTTCTTTCTTCGGCGTTTCGTCCTCCGTGGGCTACGCCCATTCCAAGAAGGTGCGGGATCTGCTCGGGATTGAGTCCTTCGCGCCGGCGTGGACCCTGGCCAGCCTGCAGGAGCCCTCGGCGGAGCCGCTGATGGTGCGGATCAACGGGATGATGATCGACGCTTCGAAACTGCCGGCCGACGTGAAGATGCGGGTCTGCGCCCAGTTGCTCAGCCTCGGAGCACGATCCACGCCAGGCTGAGCACGGCTGCTGCACTGAGCCCCCAGGTGCTCAGGCTCCACACCCGTCGCCAGCGCCGGATGCTGCGGCTGAAGTCGTCTTCCGTGCCGCGCCGCACCACGAACAAGCCACGGCCCCCGGGCGCCTGCAGTTGCAGGTTGCCGCTGGCATCGCTGCATTCCGCCACCACCAATACAGTGCCGCTCGCCCGCAGCAGGGATTCCACCCGCCGGGTGCCGAGCTGCCGGTAGAGGCCCGTGTTGGCGGTGGTGGGGGGATCCACCTGGTTGAACACGGTTTCGAGGTCCAGTTCGGCCCCTTCCGGATCCACTGGCAGGCCCTGGCCACCCTGTTGCAGCTCAAAACGGCAGCGCCGCTCCAGCTGTTGCAGGGTTTCCTCCCGCCGCTCCCAGCTCACCTCCGTGGTGGTGTTGCCGGCGCTGTCGGTGCTGGTGCGCTCCTCACGCACCTCCAGCAGCGCGGTAGTGGTGTTGGTGAACGCAACGCAGGGTTCGCCGCTCCAGGGGGCGGTGAGCGGCTCGTTGCAAACGATTGCGCCCGAGAGCTTTACGCGTTCACGGAACGAGCCTGCACCCATCTGCGCCGCCACGGTGGCCTGGAGATCCAGCAGCTCCGCCACGCTGCTGCGGCGGGCATCGAGCAGGTGGGCCAGTTTCTTCGCCTGATGGCTCCGCGCCAGCCCCGTGGCAACAGCGCTGGCTCCCAGCACCGCTGGCATCAGCAGCTGGGAGCCATCCACCGCCTCAGGCCTTCTCGAAGGCCAACAGGCGCGAGAAGTAGAAGGGTGCCTGGTTGAGGCTGCGGCGCTTCAGCACGAAGCCGGCTTCCTCGGCGGCCTTCACGATGCCGGCTTCCTTGAGGGTGTAGGCGCGGGTGGTCTTGCTGGGGCCCGGGAACAGCTGGCCAATGCCCTTGAGCAGCGCCAGCAGGGGGGTGTAGGGGGCGAAGCTCACGATCAGGTGCTGCTCGGCCATCGAGGCCAGGTGGCGCACCATCTCTTCAGCCGGCTGCTGGGGGTAGTGGATGAACACATCCAGGCACACCACGGTGTTGTAGCGGCCGCTGAGGCTCTCCAGATCAGAGGCGAGGAAGCTGATCTGCCCCTTCTGCACACCTGCTTCGATGGCGCGCCGCTCGGCTTCCTTCACCATCGCTTCCGATAGATCCGAGGCGGCGACGGAGCCAGCGCCGAGCTCCGCCAGCGGCAGGGTGAGGCTGCCCACGCCGCAGCCGGCATCGCAGAAGCTGCGGCCCGCCAGGTTGCCCTGCTCCTTGAGCCAGGCCAGCACGTTGTCCACCGTTTTCTGGTGGCCGATGCGGATGTTGCGCTGCACCTTGTTCACATCGTCGGACTCGCTGTAGATGCGGTTCCAACGATCGAAGCCGGTGGTTTCGAAGTAGCCCTTCACCTCCTGCTTCTCGGCCGCTTTCTGGGCCTCGGTGCTTTGGGAGAGCTGCTCGGTGGGCATCGGCTCGGGCCTGGCGGCGTGGGTTCGGATGGGGCGGATCCTATTCAGGCTGCCCACTGCCAGTGCAGAGCGTCAGCGTCGCCGCTCCAGCGCAGACACTCCGTCAGAGGCCTGCCCCTCAGTTGCTCGGCGGCTGTGCCCGGTCCCCCCAGCAGCCTGCGTGGCAGCACGGTGGCGGCGGCGATCGCCAGGCCCGCCTCGTCGCTCCAGTTCGCCAGGCGCCGCACCGCCTCCAGCAGCGGCAGGGTGACCCCGGCGAGGGTGCCGTCGTCCAGGCGGCAGCTGCCGTTCTCCACGATCAGGGCGCGCTCATCCCAGCGGTGCACGCCATCGGCCAGGCCGTAGGGAGCCAGGGCGTCGCTCACCAGCAGCGTCTGCTCCGGCAGCAGGCGCTGCAGCAGCACCGCCATCGAGGGCGCCACATGCACCCCATCGGCGATCAGCCCCAGGGCCACATCGCCGCGCAGGGCCGCCGCGGCGATCGGGCCTGGGGCGCGGTGATGCAGCCCGGGCATGGCGTTGAAGGCGTGGGTGATCATCCCTACCCCCTGGCTGAAGGCTTCAGCCGCTTGGTGTTCGCTCGCTTCGCTGTGGCCCAGGCTCACGAGAATCCCTTGCTCGCGCAGCGCTTCGATCACCTCGCCGGCGCCAGGCAGTTCCGGCGCCAGGGTGACCAAGGCGATCTCCTGCTCGAAGCCGGCGATGCGGGCGTTGAGGGCTTCCAGGCTCGGCGTAGCCAGGTGCTGGCGGGGATGGGCGCCGCGCCGGGCCTCTGCCAGGAAGGGCCCCTCCAGGTGGGCACCCAGCAGTCGGCAGCGCCCCGGTTGGTGCAGGGCCCGTGCCTCGCGCAAAACTCCTAGGGCTTGGCGCAGCTCGGCGATCCCGCAGGTCACCAGCGTTGGAGCAATTGCCTCCACGCCATCGCGCCAGAGCAGCTCGAGCAGCTCGAGCAGCCGCGGTAGATCGCCAGGCGCGAGCTCCGGAAACGCCAATCCCAGTCCGCCGTTGATCTGGAGATCAAGGCCCATCGGGCTCAGCCAATCACCGCCCCAGCAGGTGCCGGTGGCGGCGCTACCGGCGCTGAGCGGTTCGATCGCCGCGATGCGCTGCTCCTGGTCCACACCGATCCGCCAGAAGCCCGTGGTGGCCGGTAGGCGCACGGAGCTGAGCCAGTGCATCGAACAGCGGGGCGGGAGAATGCCATCCTCGCCGCCTTTGCTGCCTGCATCCGATGCCTGAACAGTCAGCCCCGCTCGTGGCCGTGGTGATGGGCAGCGACTCCGATCTGCCCACGATGCAGCCGGCGGTGGAGATGCTGCAGAGCTTTGGGATCGCCGCGGAGGTGCGGGTGCTCTCGGCTCATCGCACCCCTTTGGAGATGGTGGCCTTTGCCCAGCAGGCCGCCGGCCGCGGCTTCAAGGTGATCATCGCCGGCGCCGGTGGTGCCGCTCACCTGCCCGGGATGGTGGCCTCCCTCACCACGCTGCCGGTGATTGGTGTGCCGGTGCAGACACGCGCCCTCTCCGGCGTGGATTCGCTGCATTCGATCGTGCAGATGCCAGCGGGTATTCCCGTGGCCACCGTGGCCATCGGCAATGGCACCAACGCCGGCCTGCTGGCGGCTCAGATCCTTGCTACCGCCGATGCCGCCCTAGCCGAGCGGGTGGCGGCCTACCGGCAGGGCCTGCACGATCAGGTGGTGGCCAAGGATGCCCGCCTGCTGGAGCTGGGCAGCAGCGCCTACCTGCAGCAGATGCCCTGAAGAACGCCTGCCCATAACCCCGCCTTAACGTCCGGGCAACTTGCTGCGTGCGCTCGGATGCCTGTGGGTTTGCCTCAACGCCCCCTGTTGCGGGTGCTGCTGGTGGCTGTGCTGCCGGCGTTGTTTGTTTATGTGCTGGCGCTTCTGCTCAGCTCGGCGGCTGGTATCCGCACGCAGCTGGTGATTCGCGATCTGGCCCAGAGCTGCGACACCGCTCTTGGGGTGGGCTTCCTCTCCAATGTGGGTTATCTGCTCTGGATCTCTGCGGCAGCGATTGCACTGTTTGGTGCCCTCTCCGGCGTGGTGGATGTGCGGGGGAGGGTGCGGCAGCTGCTGCTGTGCGGCGGCGGGTTTTCGCTGTTGCTCTGCCTCGACGACATGTTCCTGCTGCACGACCGCTACATCGGCAGCGGTTTTCTGTACAGCTTGTACGCAATTTTTGCACTGCTGATCCTGTTTCGCTTCCGTGCTCAGGTGCGGGCCCTTGGTGGGGGCTCGTTTCTGTTGGCCGTGGTGCTGCTGGGTCTTTCGGTGATCATCGACCAGCTGCAGGAGGTGATTCCTGTGGATTACTCCACTCTGCAGCTGTTTGAAGAAGGCGCGAAGTTCCTGGGGATTGCCACCTGGCTGGCCTTCTGGTGGCAGGCCACCGCGGGCGCCGGCAAGCTGAAGGTCTGAACCCCGTTCCCGATGCTTGAGCGCCTGGTGCTGCCGCTCTGGCTGCGCCTCAGCCTGGCCCTGCCGCTGCTCACCCTCAACCTCTGGGTGCTGCGGCAGCTGCTGCTGCCGCTGGCGCCCTTCCCGGCCCTGTTTCTGGCGGCGGCCCTGATTGCTTTTTTGCTGGATCTGCCCACTCGCTGGCTGGCGGATCGGGGGCTACCGCGGCTGCTGGCGGTGTTGCTGGTGGTGGGGCTGGGCCTCGGGCTACTGGTGCTCTCCGCCCTCTGGCTGCTGCCGCGGCTGATCGAGCAGCTGGGTGAACTGATCAATGCCCTGCCCTCCTGGCTGGTGGAGGGTGAGATCTGGCTCGATCGCCTGGAGGGCTGGGCTGCTGATCGCGGCCTGCCTACCGAATTCACCGATCTCAGCAGCACCCTGTTTGCCCGGGCCAGTCAGCTGGCCAGCCAGCTCAGCCAGCGGGTGCTGGGGATCCTGGGAGCCACGGTGGGCATCACCGTGAACACCGTGATCGTGGTGGTGCTGGCGGTGTTCCTGCTGCTCGGCGGTGAGCGGATCGTCGCCGGTCTGGCTCGCTGGTTGCCCGATGGTGTTCGCGATCTGGTGATCAGCACGCTCAACCGCACCTTCCGCGGCTACTTCGCCGGCCAGGTGTTGCTGGCGGTGATCCTGAGCGTGCTGCAGATCCTGGTGTTCACGCTGCTGGGCATCCCCTACGGCGTGCTGTTTGCCGTGGCGATCGGCTTCACCACGCTGGTGCCCTACGCCAGTGCGCTCACGATCGTGCTGGTGAGCGTGCTGTTGGCGCTGGAGGATCCCCGCACCGGCGTGGAGGTGCTGGTGGCGGCCATCAGCGTGGGCCAGGTGGTGGATCAGGTGATCCAGCCGCGCCTGATGGGCAGCATCGTGGGGCTGCAGCCAGCCTGGCTGCTGGTGTCGTTGCCGGTGGGCGCCCGGGTGGGCAGCCTGATGGGGTTCGGTGATCTGCTCGGGCTGCTGCTGGCGGTGCCGGTGGCCAGCTGCATCAAAACGTTTTTCGATGCCTGGCGGCCGCAGCAACCCGCGCCGCTCAGCCCTGCTGCGGAATAACGCCCTGAGCGCTCAGATGCGCGAGCACCTGCTCCACGCTCTGCTCGAGGGTCTGGCTGCCGGTGTCCACCTTCAGCTCGGGGTTCTCGGGCGCCTCGTAGGGGCTGGAAATGCCAGTGAATTCCTTGATTTCGCCGGCGCGGGCCTTGGCGTAGAGCCCTTTGGTGTCGCGCTCTTCGCACACGCTCAGATCAGCGGCGCAGTGGATCTCCACGAAATCACCAGCGGCCACCAGGGCACGGGCGCGGTCGCGGTCGGCCTTGAACGGCGATACGAAAGCCGTGAGCACCACCACACCCGCATCGAGGAAAAGCTTGCTCACCTCACCGATGCGGCGGATGTTTTCTTCGCGGTCGGCATCGGAGAAGCCGAGGTCTTTGCAGAGGCCGTGGCGGATGTTGTCGCCGTCGAGCACGTAGCAGGCCAGGCCGCGCTCGAACAGGGCCTGGTTCACGGCGTTGGCCAGGGTGCTCTTGCCCGAGCCGCTCAGGCCGGTGAACCAGAGGATGGCGCTGCTGTGTCCGCGCTGCTCCGCCCGTGCCGCCCGATCCACCGAGGCGTGGTGCCAGGCGATGTTGGTGGAAGCCCCCTGATTGGTGAGCTCGCCGTAGGTGGGGGTTGCGGTCATGGTGGATCAGGCGTTGGCCCCATTGTCCCTGGCGGCGAGGCGCGGATCGCTGGAGGGCGGTAGCTGCAGCTTCAGTTCCAGCCTTTGGCCGCCGCGTTCCACCGTGAGCACCAGTGGCTGCCCATCGGGGTGCAGGCGCACGCCGCGGATCACTTCGCCGGCCCGCCGCACGCCCCGACCATTCAGCGCCACGATCCGATCTCCGGGTTTGAGGCCGGCGGCGGCCGCTGCCGAGCCCGGTGCCACCTGCCGCACCCATACGCCGCTGGCATCGCTTTCGAGGTACGCACCCAGCCGGGCTCCTTGTGGGGCGGGCGCGCAGCCATCGGGGAGGGCAGGCCGGCGCAGGCTCAGTTGGCGTGTCAAGCCCAGGTCGTTGAGCTGGCTTGGCACGCCATCGCCACCCTCGAGATGCCCCACGCCGATCAGGGCCACCAACAGGGATGTGGGGTTGCGCCGGTGTGCTGCCGTGAGTTCCTCCGCCATGGCCCGATCGCGCAGCAGTTGGCTGTCGATGAAGCCCTGCAGATCGGCATCGCGGCCTGACCCAATCCCCATGGCCTGGTGCCCCCGCCAGCTGGCCTCCAGGCGCTGGCGATAGGCCGGGCTGGCGGGGCGCGGTTCACCGACGCCGCCGCGTTCAGCTTTGGATGTGGCCGCCAGACCCTGCTGGCGCACGCGCCGCACCAGGGCCGGTTCGGCATTGAGCGCCAGCAGCGGCACCCGCCGCAGCCGGGCCCAGTGCAACAGCGGCAGATACAGGTTTGGGTCGTGCCCCCATACCGCGGGCCAATCCACCTCGCGCAGCAGGCCTCCCACATCGAGCTCGCCGCGGTTGAAGCGATCGAGCACCGGCTGGCGTGCCGCTGGAATCATCTCCAGGGCCAGGGTGAGCTGGCGCTCGCTGCTCAGCCGTTCCAGGGTGCCCAGCTGCCAGGCGTGGTCGTCCACGCTGGTGTGGATCTCCCCCAGTAGCAGCACCGCCAGCGTTTTGGCCTGCTGTTGCTGCTCCTGCTGCTGGCGCTGGGCGGCGGCCAGGGCTGTCTGGCAATTCAGCGGTGCCGGCACTGCCAGGGCGGGCCGCCCCCACAGCAGCGAGCCCAGCAGAACAGCACCAGCCCAGCTGCGGCCTTGCACCTCAGCCCCCGGCCTGCTTCGGTCGATACCCCGCCTTCTCCAGGGCCGCCAGGGCTGGAGCCACCTGGTCGCCCTGTAGCTCGATCACGCCATCCTTCACGGTGCCGCCGGTTCCGGCAGCGGCCTTCAGCTGTTTGAGCAGGGCCTTGAGCTCGGCTTCGGGGGCTTCCAGGCCGGTGATCGCCGTCACCATCTTTCCGCCCTTGCCCGCCTTGGTGCGCTGCACCCGCACTCGCTGCTGGTTCTTGGCTATGGGCTCCGAGGCTGGTGCACCGCGCTGGAGGCTCTCTGGTCTGCTGAATTCCTGCCAGCCGCCCTTGGCCATCGCGCTGCCGTTCGCTAAACCCAGTTCAGCGCATCACTGGCTCGCGCCGCCTCAGCTGCCGCCTCACGCGATGGATCTGCCTCCCCTGCAGCTGGAGATGGTGCGGTTCGGCCTGCAGGGGCAACCGGCGGCTGCGGAGTGCCGGCCCGCCGACAACCAGATCAGAGCGAGCTTGTCTGGCGTGTTGGTGGAGCCGGCAGAGCCCTGCCGGCGTGAAGCAGGCCGGATCCGCATCGATGAGCCGCCCGGCTGGCCGGCGCTGCCGCCGCCGCCAGTTCCTACGCTGCAGTGATTCCGCTCAGGCGCCGGTGACCAGCAGCGTTCCCCAGGTTGACCCCGCAGCCCTGGAGCTTGCCGCCAGGCCCAACAGCCTCGGGCGCTATGGCCAGTTCGGTGGTCAATACGTTCCCGAAACCCTGATTCCTGCTCTGGCTGAGCTGGAGCAGGCTGCTGCTGAGGCCTGGAAGGATCCGGCCTTCACCGAGCGGCTCAACCATCTGCTCCGCACCTATGTGGGGCGCCCCAATCCGCTCTATGAGGCGGAGCGGCTCAGCGAGCACTACCGCCGGCTGGATGGGGGCCCCCGCATCTGGCTGAAGCGCGAAGACCTCAACCACACCGGCGCCCACAAGATCAACAACGCCCTCGGCCAGGCGCTGCTCGCCCTGCGCATGGGCAAGAAGCGGATCATTGCCGAAACCGGCGCTGGTCAGCACGGCGTAGCCACCGCCACCGTGTGCGCCCGCTTCGGTCTGGAGTGCGTGGTGTACATGGGCGCAGAAGACATGCGCCGCCAGGCGCTGAATGTGTTCCGCATGCGCCTGCTCGGGGCCACGGTTCAGCCCGTGACCGCCGGCACCGCCACCCTCAAAGATGCCACCAGCGAAGCGATCCGCGACTGGGTGACCAACGTGGAGAGCACCCACTACATCCTTGGTTCGGTGGCCGGCCCGCACCCATTCCCGATGCTCGTGCGCGACTTCCACGCTGTGATCGGTGAGGAAACCAAGCGCCAGTGCCATGAAGCCTTCGGCCGCAACCCCGATGTGCTGGTGGCCTGCGTGGGTGGTGGCTCCAATGCCATGGGCCTGTTCCATCCCTTCGTGCAGGACACCGATGTGCGCCTGATCGGTGTGGAGGCCGCCGGCGATGGTGTCGCCACCGGCCGCCACGCCGCCACGATCACCGAAGGTCGCGTGGGCGTGCTGCACGGCGCGATGAGCCTGCTGCTCCAGGACAGCGAAGGCCAGGTGCAGGAAGCCCACTCGATCAGCGCCGGCCTCGATTACCCCGGCGTTGGCCCCGAGCACAGCTACCTGAAAACCATCGGCCGCGCTGAATACGGCGCCGTCACCGATGCGGAAGCTCTCGATGCGCTGCAGCTGCTCTGCCGCCTCGAGGGAATCATCCCCGCCCTCGAAACGGCCCATGCCTTCGCCTGGCTCGACAAGCTCTGCCCAACCCTTGCCCCGGGCACCGAAGTGGTGCTCAACCTCTCCGGCCGCGGCGACAAGGATGTGAACACCGTGG